>Ga0123332_1005859_pt1 | contig 10294 bp, 3 predicted proteins | sample BioC12SIPDNA_4_FD_89958 | JGI IMG/M metagenome (GOLD analysis project Ga0123332, IMG submission 89958) | Anaerobic biogas reactor microbial communites from Washington, USA - Biogas_R2_A C12 SIP DNA | ecosystem: Engineered > Bioreactor > Anaerobic > Unclassified | place: Washington, USA... | reverse complement strand
TTCAGGCTGAGCTTATTTCAGCACAACCGGCATATAGACGCGGAACTCGTCCACTTCCTGCATGGTAAAGGTCAGGTCCGCAACATGGTTGTTGCCATAATTGCTGTACACCTGACAGCTGACGGTATAGGTGCCCGGGCCGCTGAACTGATGCATCACCCTGTTGGAGCTGGTGCGCACGCGCGATGTGCCGTCGCCGAAATCCCACAGGTACGTAACACCCACAGAGCTATCCACCGGCGACTGATAGTCATAGGTAAAGGTATTGACGTACGAGTAGGGCGCCTGCACATTGCTGATGCTGCCCTGCGGCTCATCGTTCAGGGTGTCAATCAGCAGTTTGAGGAGCTCGGCACGCGTGTCGACCGGCGAGTCCGGGTCGATTACCGGGTCTTCCGGATCAACCACGCCCTCCAGACCAAAGCTGGTATAGATTGAGCGCCCGAGATAGCTGATCGCGCGGCGATCGAGCGAGACCTGGTCGCGGTGATAAATCGCCACTATCCCTTGGTACCACGGGTTTACCGTGGCGGTATAGCGCAAGAGCGACTGATACTCGTAGGCAAGGGGCGGTGATTCCGGTCCGGGCTCCAGGCAATACAGCTCATCAACAAACCTTTGATTCTCGGCGCCGGTCTCACCATAAGGTTGGTTCACATAGCCTGCATAGACCGACACGTTCTGATAGGCCTTGGGCGCACTGGGCATCGCCACAAACGGTTGGGTCGGCAGTTCTTCATTGGTCACTGTATTCTGCAGATAGACCGCGCCCAAGTTAAAGTCATAGAGCATCACGCCGGAAAAGTAACCCGGGTCGTTACCCGCGTTCAGGGTATGTGCCAGGTTCTGGCCCATGACGATCAGCCGGCCGCCCTGGTTGAGGTAGTTGGCCATCACATCCTTATCCCACTGGGTAAAGGGCGTCGGCACGATATCGTGGCCGTCCGCCTCCCAGGTATCGCCGGTGAACCAGATAATCAGCGGGACGCCCGCCAGCAAATCGGGGCGCGGCAGGAAGAGGGTCGCTTCCGGGTCACCCACCAGAGCATCCACATCAACGACATGAGAGCTCAGCCCGAGAGCCTTAAGCGTCTCGGTATAGTAACCCACATAGTCTACTTCCCCAGAACCTGGTCTCGCACTGGCGTCGTTATCGATCACCAGCACATCAAAGGGGAAAGTGCTGCCGTACTGCGCCCAGGCCGGCAGGTGCACAGAGTAGTCGTCGCTGGTGAGCAGCAGGTAACCCTGAAAGTCTCCCATACTGCCTGCCAGTGTGCAGTCAAAGGTCACGCTGATATAGCCGGTCTGACCGGGCTCCAAAGCCAACTCGGCGGGATCAAAGGTCACGCCGGGCATATCCATCGAGCTGGTAAAGGAATCGGTATAGCTGATGGTCGAAATGGCATAGATCTGCGTGCTGGTAGCGACGCTCTTGACCTGCACCTGGATAGTCTTGGTGACGAGGCCCGTAAGGCCGCCCAACGCGCCAAAGCTCAGGCTGGGCGGATCCAGCAGCACGCCCGGATCCATCGCGCCTTCCAGGTTGAGGCTGCCCGCGCCCATATCCAGCGGCTGGGCTGGGGTGCCGTCATAGTCGTAAATATCCACATACCTGGCCGTCGACATCATGGCCGATTTGAGCTGTGCCGGCGTCCAGTCGGGGTGCAGCTGCAGCAGGAGCGCCGCCGCGCCCGCCACGTGCGGGGCTGCCATCGAGGTGCCCGAGGCCTGCCCATAACCCAAGTGACGCACCTCACCGACGGCACCCGGGGTATAACCCTGCGAGAGGATATTGTCGCCGGGGGCGGCGATATCGGGCTTGAGCCTGTTGCCCACCGCCGGCCCGCGCGAGCTAAAGTAGGTGATTATATCCGGCTCGTTGCCCACTTGGTAGCCAGTGTAACCAAACACGACCTCGCCGCTGTTGCTGTTGTCGGCATACCAGTCGGAGAGAGCGTTGCCGTCGGATTCGTAAATGAAGACTACCGGAATGTGCACCTGACCGCCATATATACCGGCACCCATATTGATGAGCGTATCACCGCCATCTTCGTGATTAAAGATGATCACCGCAACCGCGCCGGCGTTTTGCGCGTTGAGAGCCTTGAGCCCGAACCCACAGCTACTTCCTCCGCGCTGGATAAGGGCCGTCTTGCCTGTAAAGGTGCCAGCCGGGAAGGGGTTGCAGCCAAGCGCGTTACCCGGCGCGACCGCCGCGGCTGGCACATAGTCGAACAATTCAGACTCACCCAACTCAAGGGGCGCGCCCCAGTCGTCGGCCATCGATGCAGGGATATCGTTGAGAACAGGATAGGAGCTCAAGGCATCCGCATCACTCATGATCAGCTGGCCAATCGCCAGAGTGCCCGTGGTGGTCTGGGCGGCCACGTTCATGTAATCCGAAGAGGGGTGGTCGCCGGTGCCATAGCCCGGGCCGGCGTTGCCGTTGGAGACCGCCACAAAGATGCCGGCTGCCACCACGTTGCGCAGCGCGGTATCGAGGGCATCGCCTTCCCCGCCGATCGAGGTCGGGCCGCCGCCCCACGAGCAGTTGAGCACATCGGCGCCATCCAGGATGATATCCTCGAGCGCGGCGATGCCTTCCGGCGTGTAAAAGCTGCCGTCACCGGTCACCGAATCGTAAAACACCTTGTAGCTCATCACCCAGGCGCCGGGCGCCACGCCCGACATGTTCGTAAAGGTCATACCTGCATAACTGGCTGTAACCACATTGCCGCCCGCAATGCCGGCGGTGTGTACGCCGTGCGAGGTGCCCGTCGGGCCAGGCCAGGCGAATCCCTCACCTTCTGCAGGGGGATCCCAATCTCGGAAATATGCGCGCGAGACAATGATCTTGCCGTTGTTGTTTTCCGTCAGGCCGTAACCGTTGGCGGGGTACCCCGCTGGGTACGACCAGCCCTCGCCGGAAAACATCGGCGCGTCTTTGTGGATACCGCCGTCCATCGAGGCGATCTTGATACCCTCACCGCCTCTGGCCTGCCCGCCCACCAGATTCCAGATCACCTGGGAGTTGATCAGCGGGTTGGAGGCATACAGGGCCGGCGTATAGGCATATTCACGGTAGACCGCTTTGACGCCCTTCATCGCCAGGAGCACCCTTTCCGCCTGCGCCAGATCCATGCCATTGACGTCCACTGTCACGGCGTTGAGCGCTGCCTGGAAGGCGAGCATGCGCGTGGCCCCCTGCTCGGTTTGGAAGGTAGCCGGCCGTATGCTGTTGGCCAGCTGCGGGTTGCGCGCCAGCGCTCTGACAAAGCTGTCCTGGTCGGCTTTGAGCACCTGCATATAGGCCTGCGCCTCGGGCGACTTGGCATCCAGCTTGCCACGGACGCTCATCACCACCGCATCGCCGTCGGGCCAGGTGGCCAGGGGCGCCTTCTCGAGCTCGACAATCAGACGCGGACCGGGCTTGACTACCGGCGCTGCGGGCGCAGCGGGCACGCTGGGCTCCGGCTCGGCGTCAGTGATGGGTTTCGGCTGATACTCGGCACTGGCAAGCGGGGTAATAATGAGACACACCAGCAGTAAAAAGACCAGGACGCGACCAAACCGTGAACCCAGCGACATATTACCTCCAAGAAACACTACAGGACGCGGCCTCCAGCCAAGCGGGGTACGCCTCTATCATTATATGAACACCTGTTTACAAAAGCAATGCGTTTTTCAGCAAAGCCGCTTGGTTTTTCCCGGCCGGCCGGCTAGACTCTGACTAACACCTGTGCGAGGGGGATACCATGACCTATTCGTTTCGCATCAAAGCCACGCGCTGGCTCACGGACAAGAACTGGGAGGACACCCTGAGGTTTTTCGCTGCCCAGCGCAGCGCTATCGACGAGATGTGCCTAATCATCCACGAGTTCATGGGCTGGTTCAGCCCCATGGAGGCCCTGCAGCCGGAGGCCGAGCTGATGGGCGCGCGCATGCGCCACGCCCGGGCGCTGGGTTATGCCTCGGCAGGGATCAACATCGGCTCGACCCTCGGCCATGCCGACCCGGTTGGCGACTGGTCGCCCGAGTTCACATTGCCGCGCGCCATGGGCCCGGATGGCACTGAGGCGACCCACTGCCCCTGCCCCAACGCGCCCGAGTTCCGCGCCTATATCCGTGCCAAGTACGCCCTCTTTGCCGCACAGGAGCCCGACTTTATCTGGGTGGATGACGATCTGCGCGGCAGCCACCACGGCGTGATCTACCCATGCTTTTGCCCGACTTGTCTGGAGCGCTTTGGGCAAGGGCTCGACCGCGAGGCGCTCGTGCGGCGCCTGAACGACCCGGCTGAGGGCGCCCTGCGGCGCGCTATGGTAGCGTTTAACGCCGACACCCTCACCGATGTATGCCGCGAGATCGGCGAGGCGGTGCGCGCCGTCGACGAGCGCATCGAGCTGGGGCTGATGACGATCGGCTCATCGCACTCGACCTGGGGCGGCCACGCCCTGGCGCGTGAGATGCGCGCCCTCGGGGCGGTACGCGGCCGGCCGGGGCATGGTTTTTACCACGACACCGTTCCGCGCGCCATTTATGACAAAATCATGGACGTCGGCCGGCAGGTGCGCGACTATCCCAAAGAGGTGCGCGACATCCAGTACGAGCTGGATAGCTACCCCAACATCATCCTGGATAAATCCGCGCGCACGACGCTGAATGAGGTGCTCCTGGCGGATATGATGGGCTGCAACGGCACCGCCTTTCTGGCGATCAAGCGCACCGAAGGCGCGCTCGGCGAATTCGCCCCGCTCCTGCAGGCGCTGGCCGAACAGCGCCCGCTGTGCGAGGCGCTCATCGAGCTTGCAGCGGGGTTGCCTCTGGCTGGCTTTTGGCCGGCGGATGATAACGCCCTGATGGGCAAACGCGCCGTGGACGAGCGCGGGTGGTTCTGGGAAGGCGGTGAGTACGACATCCAGCGCCCCAATGCGCTGCTCGAGATCGGCATCCCGCTCAGCCCCGACCCGGCAAACTCCTGCGGCACGCTGCTGGCCAGGCGTATCGCCGAGGCTTTCAGCGACGCCGAACTGCGCGGGATGCTCTCGCGCGGCGTGCTGCTGGATAGCCAGGCCCTGCAGGTACTCTGGGGTCGCGGCCTGGGCGAACTGACGGGCGCCAAACCTGGCAAGCAGGTGCTGGGCGGCGCCTTTGAGACCCTCACCGATCACCCCTTCAACGCCGATTTCGCGGGCGAGCAGCGCGACGCGCTGGTAGAACCCGCCGACGGTCTGTGTGCGCTCGACCTCCTGCCCGGCGCCGAGGCACTCGCCAGGATCGTCTCCTACGACGAACGCGACCTCGGGGTGTGTCAGAGCGCCTTTACCAACGCCCTGGGCGGCAGGGTGGTGGTCGCCAGCTACCCGCCCTGGCGGCGCAACGGCACGCTCGCCAAACGCAGCCAGCTCCTGGCATTGGCCGAGTGGCTCGCTGGCGGCGCGCTGCCGATCCGCGTCGAAACCTTTAGCCGCGTGGCGCCCTTTATCCGGATGAGCGCGGACGGCAGCCGCTGGCTGGCGGTGCTGGTCAACAGTTCGCTAGACCGCTCTCCCGAGCTCACCGTGCGGGTGCGCGGCACAGCAGATTCCGCCTGGCTGCTGGATCCGCCCTGTTCGCAGCCACTAAAGGTGTGTGCGGGGCGCATCACGGTGCCCAGTCTGCCGCCCTGGCAGGCCGTCGTGCTCGCGAGCCACGAGGCTGGACAAATCCGCCCTGTGCGCTAAACTGGCGCCAACGATAGACAGACAAGGAGCATCATGACCTTTTCATTTCGTATCAGTCCGCAGCGCTGGCTCACCGACGAGAGCTGGGAGGCCCTGATGCGCCTCTTTAGCGCGCATCCGGCTGCCATCGACGAGCTCTCGCTCTTTACCCGCGAGTACATGGGCTGGTTCAGCCCCATGGACGTCATGCGTCCCGAAGCCGAGCTGATGGGCAAGCGCGTGCGCCAGGCCAAAGAGGCCGGCATCGTCTCGGCCGGCATCAACGTGCTCTCGACCCTCGGCCATGGCGACCCGGTGGGCGACTGGTCGCCCGAGTTCACCCTGCCGCGTGCCATGGGCCCGGATGGCGTGCAAGCCACCCACTGCCCCTGCCCCAATTCGGCGCCCTTTCGCGAGTACATCCGCGCCAAATACGCCCTCTTTGCCGCCCAACACCCCGATTTCATCTGGGTGGATGACGACGTGCGCGGCAGCCACCACGGCGTGCTGTATCCGTGCCTGTGCCCGATCTGCCTGGAGCGCTTTGGGCAGGGCACCGACCGCGAGGCGCTCGTCAGGCGCCTGAACGACCCGGCCGAAGCCGATCTGCGCCGCGCGATGGTAGCGTTCAATGCCGACACCCTCACGGATGTATGCCGCGAGATCGGCGAGGCCATCCGCGAGGTCGATCCGAGCATCGAGATCGGCCTGATGACGATCGGCTCATCGCACTCGACCTGGGGCGGGCACGCCCTGGAGCGCGAGACCGCCGCGCTGGGCGCCGTCAAAGGCCGCCCGGGCCACGGCTTTTACAACGACGCCAATCCGCACGGCATCTATAACAAGGCCATGGACGTCGGCCGGCAGGTGCGCGATTACAGCGAGTCGGTGGTCGATATCCAGTACGAGCTCGAGAACTATCCCTACATCACGCTGGACAAGGCCGACCGCACCGTGCTTAACGAAACCTACCTCGCGATCATGATGGGCTGCAACGGCGCGGCTTATAACGCCATCAAGGGCGTCGATGGCGGAGTGGACGAGTTCTCCGGCCTGGTGGGCGCCATCGCCGCCGAGCGCCCGGCTTTTGAGACCCTCATCGCGCACGCAGAGGGCCTGCCGATCCTGGGCTTTTGGCCGGCCGATGACAACGCCCTGATGGGCAAGCGCGCTGTGAATGAGCGCGGTTGGTTCTGGGAAGGCGGCCCCTACGATATCCAGGTGCCCAACGCCCTGGTAGAGATGGGCATCCCGCTCACGGCCGACCCCGCCACCTCCTGCGGCACCCTGCTGGCCGGGCGCATCGCCGAGGCATTCAGCGATATGGAGCTGCGTGCGATCCTCGCGCGCGGCGTGCTGCTGGATGCGCAGGCCCTGCAGGTGCTCTGGTCACGCGGTCTGGGCGAACTGACGGGCGCCAAACCCGGCAAGCAGGTGCTGGGCGGCGCTTTTGAGACTCTGACCGATCACCCCTTTAACTGCGGTTTCGCCGGCGAGCAGCGCGACGCGCTGGTGGCCCCCGCCGACCAGCTGTGCGCGCTCGACCTCCTGCCCGGCGCCGAGGCGCTCGCGACGATCGTCTCTTATGACGAGCGCAACCTCGGGGTGTGCCAGAGCGCCTTTACCAACGCCCTCGGCGGTCGGGTGGTGGTCTCCAGCTACCCGCCCTGGCGCATGAACGGCCTGCTGGCCAAGCGCACCCAGCTGGCCAAGCTGGCCGACTGGCTGGCTTACGGCAAGATGCCGGCACGCATCGACACCTTTAGCCGGGTGGCGCCCTTTATCCGCATCGCCGAGGATGGCAGCCGTTGGGCGGCGTTGCTCTTGAACAGCACGCTGGATGAATCCCCCGAGTTTGAGCTGCGGGTGCGCTGCAATGCCGAATACGCCTGGCTGCTCGACCCGGAAGGCGCCGACCAGCTCGATGTACGCTCCGGCGACGAGGGCGAGGTGATCATCACCGTGCCGAGCCTGGCTCCCTGGCAGCCGGCCGTGATTCTGGGCGCCAGCGCCATGGGCGAGGGCTGTTGGGGGTGCGAAGGCTGCGCCATCTGCGGTGAACAAAGCTGCGGCGAGGAGTTTGGCTGCGAGGATAGCTGAGGGAGCGGCGAGGGCGCCCTTTAGCGTATCGCCCGCCTGATCACATTACACCAACCGCCGGAGCAATCCGGCGGTTGCATTTTCGGCAAATAATCCTGATAATAAGCGCTTAAAACAGTTTGATTCCGAGGAGCAAACCGTTTATGTGGCAAGCCAAAGCCATCGCCGATACCGAAAGCGCCCTCAACACCTCTGCCGACGAGGGCCTCAGCCCCGCGCGTGCCGCCGAGCTCCTCAATGAGGTTGGCCGCAATGAGCTGGCAGAGCACAAGCGAGCCACCTTTTGGCAACGACTGTGGGCACAGCTCAACAACTTTTTGATCCTGATCCTGATCGGCTCGGCAGTGATTTCGGGGGTGATCGGCTGGTTCAACTATCGCAACACCGGCGATACTACCGAGTTTATCGAGGCCGGCGCTATCCTCGCCATCGTGGTGCTGAACGCGGTGATGGGCCTGGTGCAGGAGGGCAAGGCCGAGGAATCGCTCGCCGCTCTGCGCAAGATGTCGGCCCCCAACGCCACCGTCATCCGCGGCGGCATCCAGCAGACGGTGCCCTCGTCCGAGCTGGTGCCCGGCGACCTGGTGGTGCTCGAGACCGGCTACTATGTGCCGGCTGACGTTCGGCTGGTGGGAAGCGTCAACCTGCGCATCGACGAGGCCTCGCTGACGGGAGAATCGGTGCCGGTGGAAAAGGACGCCCACCTGCTGCTTGAGCCGGACGCCCCCATCGGCGACCGCCACAACCTGGCGTTCATGTCGTCCACCGTCACCTACGGGCGCGGGCGCGGGCTTGTCACCGCCACGGGCATGCAGACCGAGATCGGCAAAATCGCCGAGATGATCCAATCCTCTTCCGACGAAGCCACCCCGCTGCAGCTCAAGCTCGAGCAGCTCGGCAAGTGGCTGGGCATCGCCGCGCTGATCATCGCCGCGCTGGTGGGCATCATCGGCATCGTGCGCGATACCGACCTCTCGCTCATCGCGAGCGCGGGCATTGGGGGCTGGGCGTCTGCCTCGCTCGAAAAGATCATCGAGATGTTTATGATCGCCGTCTCGCTGGCGATCGCAGCCGTGCCTGAAGGCCTGCCGGCGGTCGTCACCGTCTGCCTGGCACTCGGCATGCAGGAGATGGTCAAGCGCCACGCCCTGATCCGCCGCCTGCCGGCGGTCGAGACGCTCGGCTCGGCCACGGCGATCTGCTCGGATAAAACCGGCACGCTCACCATGAACCAGATGACGGTGACGCACGTCTATGCCGACGAATCCGTCATCCAGGTATCGGGCCAGAGCTATATACCCTCGGGCGAGTTCCAGCTGCAGGGCGCCCCCGTCACACCCGAAAGCTATCCCGGCCTGTTCCGCCTGGTGCAGGTGGCGGTGCTGTGCAACGACGCGCGGCTGGAGCACGAAAAAGATGCCGCCGCCGACCAGGGCTGGATGATGGTGGGCGACCCCACTGAGGGCGCCCTGGTGGTGCTGGGACACAAAGCCGGCCTGGAAAAGCGCGCCGCGGACGCGCGCTGGCCGCGGGTGGCCGAGGTGCCGTTCGACAGCAAGCGCAAACTGATGTCGACCATTCACCGCATGGAGGATGGCTCGCTGGAAGCCTTTGTAAAGGGCGCGCCCGATCTGCTGCTGGACGTGTGCGACCGCATGCTGGTGGGCGGCGAAGTGCAGCCCCTGACGATGGAAGCGCGCGACGGGATCCTGGGCATCAACCACGAGCTGGCCAGCAGCGCCCTGCGCGTGCTGGCGATGGCCTACCGCCCGCTGGAGAACGTCTCCGATAACCCCACTACTGAAGAGATCGAGCAAAAGCTGATCTTTATCGGCCTGGCCGGCATGATCGACCCGGCCCGCCCCGAAGTGGGCGCGGCAATCGCCACGGCGCGCAGGGCGGGCATCAAGTCGGCGATGGTCACTGGCGATTATGTCGATACGGCGGTGGCGATCGGCGAGCAGCTGCAACTGATCGACGCGCGCCTGCCGCGCAATGCTCAGGTGCTCTCGGGCGCCCAGCTCGATAACATCAGCGACGACGAACTGCGCGATGCCGTCAACCGCGTGGCGGTTTATGCGCGTGTTTCGCCCGAGAACAAGGTGCGCATCGTGGATGCCCACAAGGCCGCCGGGCACGTCGTGGCGATGACCGGCGACGGCGTGAACGACGCGCCGGCCCTGAAGCGCGCCAGCATCGGCGTGGCGATGGGCATCACCGGCACAGACGTCTCCAAAGAGACCGCCGACATGGTGCTGACCGACGATAACTTTGCCTCGATCGTCTCGGCCGTTGAGCAGGGGCGCGTGATCTATTCCAATATCCGCAAGTTCGTCTACTTTTTGCTCTCGTGCAACATGGGCGAAATTATGGTGCTGTTCTTGGCCATGATCCTGGGCTGGCCGCTGCCCCTCACCGCGCTGCACCTGCTGGTGCTCAACCTGCTGACGGATGGCGCGCCGGCGCTGGCGATCGGCATGGAAAAGGGC
>Ga0123332_1005835_pt1 | contig 10315 bp, 8 predicted proteins | sample BioC12SIPDNA_4_FD_89958 | JGI IMG/M metagenome (GOLD analysis project Ga0123332, IMG submission 89958) | Anaerobic biogas reactor microbial communites from Washington, USA - Biogas_R2_A C12 SIP DNA | ecosystem: Engineered > Bioreactor > Anaerobic > Unclassified | place: Washington, USA... | reverse complement strand
CGACCCGCCCGATGCGCTCGCGCACGTCGTCGCGTGCGTCGCCGGCCCAGCGGCCGATGCCGCGCAGCGCGTCGACCGTCCCCGGCGCCGACCAGCCCGCCTCGCCGAGCGCCTCCTCCACGCCGAGCGCCCAGGCACGAGCCCGGTGGGCGGCCTGATCGAGTCGTCCCTGGAGCCGCGCCATGCGGACGGTGTCGAGCGCGATCAGACCGGTCCCGGCGGCGCCCCCCGCGGTGGGGACATTCGCGGCGGGGCCGTCCGCCGCGGGGCGGCCGGTCACGCCGCCCCCGTGCGCCGGACCGGAGCCGGACACCCGCCGGGGATCAGGCACGGCACGGAGGATCCGCCGGCGCCGCCCGCTCCCCCGCCACCCGGAGCCCGTCCGGCGGCGGCCGCGGACACGTAACGGGCCAGGAGGGCGCGCTCGGCCTCCTCGGCCCGCTCGGCGAGTCGGTGGGCGAGCAGGTCGGCCGCGGCGTCGAGGTCGGCGGCGAGGCGGGTGAGGTCCTCGGCGGCCTCCGAGGCCGACCGGCGGCGGATCCGCACCGCCGACCGGTAGTCGTCCGCGGCGGGGCCGAGCCAGGTCTCCTCGCCGCCGGCGGACACGAGGCCGCCGACGACCCGGTCGATCTCGGCCGCGATGGCGGTCAGCCGCGTGGAGGCCTCCCGCAGGCGCATGGGGGTGGACACGGTGCTTCCTCCGGGGGTCCGACCGGCCCGGGGCCGGTACCGACGTTCGGGGGAAGCGGTGCGGAGGGGAAGCGGCGGGGAGGGGAAGCGCAGCGTGGAGCCCTCGGGAGGAAGGCTCGGGCCCGGCCGCGTGCGGCGGGCGCGGCAGGCGGGGTGCCCCGACCGGGGCCCTCCCAAACCCCGCGCCCGGCGAGGGCGTCCGGCCTCAGGTCAGCCGGAACTCGACCTCGACGTGGGCGGAGACCTCCACCTGCTCCTCGCCGACGTCGATCAGGGCGGCCCCGTCGTGGCCCTGACCGACGTAGTCGCCCATCATCGCCCGGACCATCTCGCCGGGTTGCCCGGCGGGACCGGCCCCCCAGCCACCGAGGCCGGGCTCGGCGATGCGGACCGCGGCGCCCACCCCGACCCCGAGGCCCCGTGCGTAGGCCTCGGCCCGCGACCGGGCGTCGGCGGCCGCCTCGGCCCGCACCTCGGCGTGGACCGGGTTGTCGGGGTCGACCGTCCACCACGGCCCGTCGATCGCCACGTCGGGCACGGTGGCCGTCACGTCGTCGATCAGCGACGCCACCGCCGCCGCCGGGGCCACCTCGACCGAGGTCGTACGGGTGGCCACGTAGCCGTCGCGGCGTTCCTCGCCGGTGCGGGCGTCGCGCCACACGTTGGGCCGGGCCGTCACCCGGCTGGCCTCGCGGGCGGTGATCGATGCGTGGTGACGGCCGAGCGCGGCGTCGACCGGTGCGGTCGCCGACCGCAGGTCGGCCACCGCCGACCCGGCGGCGGCACCCCGCCCCTCGACGGTGAGCCGCACCGTCGCCCGGTCCGGCCCCACCCGCCGCGTCGCCTCCCCGTTCACCCTGACCGTCACTGCGTCCGACATGGCCGCACCGTAGGCCGCCGGCTCGGACCGATCGGTGCCTGGTACCGACCGGTCCTCAGGGGTGGGCGGTGAGGGTGGCGGGCCAGCCGTCCTGGGCGGAGACCGCCTCGGGGACGAGCGAGGCCGCGGCCGCATCGTCGTCGTCGAGGTAGGTGCGGAGGAAGGCGACCGACAGCGCGTCGATCGCACCGAACGCGTCCTCGACCGGCGGCAGGTCGTCCTGGCATCCGTCGGAGGCCAGGCTGAGCAGGTCGGCGGGGATGTCGAGGCCGATCGACTCGACGATCCCGACGATCCCGCCCTGATCCCGTCCGATCAGGCACACGTCGCTGAAGACCAGGTGGCCGGCATCGGCGACCGACAGCAGGTAGCGCGGCGTCGCCATCGCGTCGTAGGCGGCCTGGGTGATGTCGGGCTCGATCGTGGCGTCGAGTTCACCGAGCATGACGAGACCGGGCACGGTCGGGACGTCGACTTCTTCGGGGCCGCGCAGCGAGTAGGCGACGAAGGCGTCGATGCGATCGTCGGTCGACGCGACCGTGTAGGACGCGGCGGCCCCGGCGGAGTGGCCGGTGGCGGCGACGTGTTCGAGGTCGACGAGCCCCGCCAGCGGCGACGTCGGGTCGTCGGCCTGGAGGGCGACCAGGTCGAGCAGGTCCGACAGCACCTCGTCGTCCTCCGCCGCCTCGACGCCCTGCGCGCCCGTGCCCAGCAGCCCGCTGAGCGAGCGCTCGACGTGGTCGGTGGCGGCGACGACGTAGCCCCACGACGCCAGGTGGGTGGTCAGGCTCGCCGACTGCTCCGGGAAGCCGGCGAACCCGTGGCTGAACAGCACGACCGGGAACGGCCCGCCGGTCGCGGGCTCGGCGCCGGGCCGCGCCGCGATCGGGTGCTGGACGCGCATGTCGGCGGGCACCTCGGCCTGGAGCTCGGGGCTGAGCAGGCCGGTGATGTCGAACGTCTCGAGCGGTTCCTCGGTGCCGGCGCCCTCCTCGGCCGGGTACCAGACGACCGTGCGTCGCCCGGCGAGGTCGAGCTGCACCGATCCGACGCCGTGGGGGCCCCGGTCGGACCACTCGGCGAGCTGGTCGACGACCGCCGGCGAGACGGTGGTGTCGTCGGTCGAGCCGGTGTCGCCGGTGGCGGCGGGACCGTCGTCGTTCGCGCCCGTGTCGTCGGAGGAGCAGGCGGACGTCGCGAGCAGGAGCGTCACCGCCACGACCGACACGGCGGCTCGGCCGGGCCGTAGGCGATGCACGACCCGGTCGACACGGTTGACGCGGGCGATCCGGAGAGGGCGGGCCATGCGCGAACCCTAGGACCGACCGCTCACCCGCCGGGCTCGCGGTCCGCCTCGGAGGGATCAGCCGGCGAGCAACCCGTCGATGCGGGCGAGGAGATCGTCGTAGTCGTCGAGCGCGGGGAGCAGCGGGAACTCGGCGGCGACGGCGGGCGGCGATCGGAAGAGGAAGCCCGCATCGGCGGCGAGCAGCATCGACGTGTCGTTGTAGGAGTCGCCCGCCGCGATGACGCGGAAGTTGAGGCCATGGAGGGCGTCGATCGCCGCCCGCTTGGGGTCGGGCAGGCGCAGCCGGTAGCCCGTGATCCGGTCGTGGTCGACGACCAGTCGATGGCACCAGATCGACGGCCAGCCGAGCTGACGCATCAGGGGCCGCGCGAACTCCTCGAACGTGTCGGACAGGATCACGACCTGGGTGCGCGCCCGCAGGCGGTCGAGGAAGGCGGCGGCGCCCGGCAGTGGTTCGAGCCCGCCGATGACGTCCTCGACGAGGCTCATGGTCAGGCCGTGACGGTCGAGCAGGTCGAGCCGGTACCTCATGAGCACGTCGTAGTCCGGCTCCTCGCGGGTGGTCCGGGTCAGCTCCTCGATCCCGGTGCGCTCGGCGACGGCGATCCAGATCTCGGGGACGAGCACGCCCTCGAGATCGAGGGCCACGATCGTCTGGCGGTCGTCATCCATGGGGGCATGGCTAGCCGATGCGCGGGCCGCGCCGGGTCAGCGGGCAGGGGCGAGGGTGCCCTCGAGGGCGGCGAGGATCGTGGTCCGCAGGGATCCGTCGACGGGACCGCCGGCCGCGAGGGCGACGACGAGATCAGGCGGTGCCGCGATCAGCACGCCGCCGACGACGAACGGCGGGGCCCCGCGGCCCATGTCGTGGGTCTGGAAGCAGAGGCAGCCGCGCACCGGGACCGCGGGGGCGACCGGTGCGAGGAGGCCGCGAATCGCGCCGACCCGGCACTGGACCTCGCCGATCAGGTCCATGCGATTGCGACCGCCGACCACGAAGCGGCTCGACGAACGGTGCCACCATCGGCCCGACTCGGGGGGAGCGACCCGGCCGGCGAACTCGAAGGCGTCGACGACCCAGACACCGGTCGGTGCGATGACCAGGCGGTCGATCGGCTTACCGCATCCGGGCGCCACCCGATCGTGCAGCACGTCGATCCCCTTGGCGCGGTCGCTCTCGAGAACCGAGGGGGTCGTCGACGGATCGTCGGACCGGGCGGACCGGGCGGACCGGGCGGACCGTCCCGGGCTCGGCGCCGGGGCGAGCAGGTCGGCCGACCGCTCCGACACCGGATCGATCCCACGGACGGGGCCGGTCCGGCCGGTCCCCATGGCCGCGGCGAGGTCGCGGAGCCCGTCCACGTCGGTGCTCTCGATGATCCCGGAGGTCCCGGGTGCCCCGGTCGGCCCGATTGGCTCGCGTGGCTCGACCCCGTCGGTGGGCTCGACCCCGTCGGTGGGCTCGACCCCGTCGGTGGGCTCGACCCCGTCGGTGGGCTCGACCCCGTCGCTGGACTGGATGGGCTCGGTTGCCTCGGTGGTCCCGGGGGTGACCGAGCCCCTGGACGGGCCGGCTCCACCCGCACCGTGGGCTGCATCGGCTCCGGCCGGCGCCGGGGATCCCACGAGATCATGGTGGTCACCAGTGTCGCCCGTATCGATCGCGTCGACGGGATCGAGCCGCCCGCGGGACGGCTCCGGATCGGATGCCGGACCCTCGGAACTGAGGACCCACCCGACCGGCGGTGGGGGTGGGGACGACGTGGACATCGACGCGGCCGGAGCGATCGACGCATGGGGCGTCGGGTCGGGCGCGGGGTGATCGGAGGTGAGGGCCCACCCGACCGGTGGCGACGGCGGTCGGGTCGAGGTCGCCGGCGCGATCGAGGGGGCAGCCACCTCGGGTCGGGTCGCGGCCGAGAAGGATCCCTTGCGCAGATCACGGATCGACGGGATCCGCTTCGGCCGCGCCCGCGACGACCGGGCCGGCTCCCCTCCGGTACGACCCGCGTTCCGCGCCTCGACGGGCCGGGCCGTCACCGTGGCGTCGCGACCCGGGAGGGACTCGCGGCCGAGGTTCACCGTCGACGTGACCGACGCCGTCGGCCACGTCGGGTCGTCCGCCTCGCCGACCTCGGCGAGGCGGGCCAAGGCGGCGTCGGACAGGTCGATGACGATCCCGTCGTCCGACGGATCCGGGGTGATCGATCCGCCCCGCGGGTCCCGATCGAGCGGCCCGGACCCGACCGGACCGGACCGGTCGCCGGCGCGAGGTCCGTCCACCAGGCCCTCCAGCCGGTCCGAGGCGCGGCACGCGGGACAGAGGCCCTCGTGGATCCGCTGATCTGCCGCCGCTCCGCATCGGCGGCACGCCGTCGCTCGCATCCGCTCTTCTCCTCCCCCGCTGTTCGGCTCTCCCGCGACGGTCATCCTCGCGCGGATCGCGAGCTAAATGCACACGGAGGGCGCGGTCAACCCCTCAATCGACCACTGTGGGTGGTTTCCGGTCGGCCCACGGCGAGGCCGACTCGAGCTGGGCGGCCACCCTGACCAGGACGTCCTCCCGGGCCGGGGCGGCGACGAGCTGCACCCCGACGGGCACGCGCCCGCCGTCGACCTCGGCCTCCCCGAGGGGCAGGGAGACCGCCGGCTGGCCGGTGACGTTGAACGGCGCGGTGAACGCGACGATCGGCGTGGCGCGCAGCAGGCCCCGCAGCGGCTCGCCCTCGCTGGCGGCGAACTGACCGAGCGTCGGAGGGACCTCGGGCATCGTCGGGGTGAGCAGTAGGTCCCATCCGTCGTCGAGCCACCAGGCCACGACCCCGCGGGTGACCGCGTTCAGGCCCTCCAGGGCCGCGAGGTAGGCCGCGGCGGTGACGGTCCGACCGATCTCGGCCACCGCCCAGGTGCCGACCTCGACGTCGTCGGGTCCGACGGGACGGCCGATCCACTCGCCGATCCGGTCGAGCTCGCGGGCCGTCCACGCCGCGAAGCCGGTCACGAAGTGGGACGTCAGGTCGGGACCGGTGAGGGCGGCCGGATGCGCCGGCTCGACCCGGTGCCCGAGATCGGTCAACGTGGCGGCCACCTCCTCGACGACGCGGGCCACGGCGGGATCGGCGGCGACGGTCCCGTCGGGCGGATCGGCCACCCACCCGATGCGGAGCGATCCCGGGTCGGCGCCGACCTCGGCGGCGAAGGGGCGCTCGGGCGGCGGCGCCCAGTACGGGTCACCGGTCGCGGGACCGGCCACGGCGTCGAGCAGCGCGGCGGTGTCGCGCACCGACCGGCTCACGGCCAGTCGGGCCACCAGACCACCCCACGCCTCGCCGACCGACGGACCGACCGGCACCCGGCCCCGTGCCGGCTTGAGCCCGACCAGGCCACACGCCGAGGCGGGGATCCGGATCGATCCGCCGCCGTCGCCCGCGTGGCCCATCGGGACGACGCCGGCGGCCACCGCGGCCGCCGAGCCGCCGCTCGACCCTCCCGGACTCCGGGTCGGGTCCCACGGGTTGTGGGTGGGCCCGGCCGCCGCCGGCTCGGTCGTGGGGACCAGGCCGAGCTCCGGCGTGTTGGTCTTGCCGATGACGATCAGGCCGGCCCGCCGGAACCGGCCGACGAGGGTGTCGTCGGCGTCGGCGACGTGACCGAGCTCCCGGAGCACGCGGGTGCCGAGGTGGAGGGGTAGGCCGGTGGCGAGGCCGTCGAGGTCCTTGAGCACGAACGGGACCCCGACGAACGGGGCCTCCTCGGCCGACGGACCCGTCGCCGGCGGGGAGAGGGCGGCGGCCTCCTCGATCGCCTGCTCGTAGCGGGGGTGGATGATCGCGTTCAGGGCGGCGGTGGCCTCGGCCCGTTCGACGGCCGCCTCGACCAGCTCGACGGCGGTGACCTCCCCGTCGCGGACGAGACGGGCGGACTCGGTGGCGTCGAGGGCGTTCAGGTCGGTCATGCGCGCACCGTAGGACCGACTCGTCCCGCCCGCCGACGGGGCGCCCGGAGGCCCGGCTCCGATGCTGCGGGCCGACCCTGGCTCAGACGACGCGGAGCCCGGGCGTGCCGGCGCGCACCTCGACGGTGGCGTCGACGCGGGCCGCCGACTCCGGTTCCGCGATCGTGTCGACGAGCACCCACTCCGTGGTCCACCGGTCGGGCGTGATGCGGGCCCGTACGTAGCCGTGATCGCGGAGGTTGGCGTAGGTCAGCCCGAACGGGGTCAGGTCGAGGTCGGAGCCGAGGGCGTCGGCGAGCGACGACGAGGAGATGGCCGGGCACACGATCTCGTGGGCGACGATCGGACCGTCGGGGCCGGCGTCGGTGCCCCGGAGGTTCGCGGCGCCGCCGGCGTGGATGTCGCCGGTCATGACGACCACGTTGTCGATCCCGTTGTCCGCGATCGCCCCGAGCAGGCGGGCGCGGGCCTCGGGGTAGCCGTCCCACTGGTCGACGTTGAGGACGACGTCGCCGACGACGAGTGCCTTCATCACCGTCTGCTGGGCGATGCCCTTCCAGGTCGCGGTCGATCCGCTCAGGCCCTCGACGAGCCAGCGCTCCTGTTCGTCGCCGAGCATCGTGTTCTCGGGGTCGTCGAGCTCGGCGCAGGTGTTGGCGTCGACTCCGAAGGCGTCGCCGCACACCTGGTCGGTGCGGTGCTGGCGCCCGTCGAGCACGAAGAGGTGGAGCAGGTTCCCGAAGCGGAGCTCGCGGTGGAGGGCCAGCCCGCCCTCGTCGGGCGGGTTGATCCGGACCGGATGGTGCTCCCAGAACGCCTGGTAGGCGGCGGTGCGCCGTTCGGCGAAGGTGGCCGCGTCCGAGTCGTTCTCCGGGATCGACCCCGCGTAGTTGTTCTCGACCTCGTGGTCGTCCCACGTGACGATCCACGGGGCCCGCTCGTGCGCGGCCCGGAGCCGTTCGTCCCGCTTGTACGCGCCGTACAGCAGGCGGTAGTCGGCGAGCGTCTGCGGTTCCCCTTCGAGCGGGACGAGCAGGTCGTCGGCCCCCTCCCCCGGGTTCGGGTTGGGGTACTCGTACACGTAGTCGCCGAGGTGGAGCACGAGGTCGACGTCGTCCTCGGCCAGGTGCCGGTAGGCGGTCCAGTGGCCTCCGCCACGCAGCTGACACGACGCGAACGCGAGGGTCAGGCCGTCGACATCCGCGTCCCCGGCGGGCGCGGTGCGGGTGCGGCCCACCGGGCTGGTGCGGTCGCCGATGCGGAAGCGGTAGTGGTAGCGCCGGTCGGGCTCCAATCCGCCCACCTCGACGTGAACGCTGTGCGCGAAGTCGGGGGACGCCACCTCGATCCCCGACGCGATCACCTCGCCGAACCCCTCGTCGTCGGCCACCTCCCAGAGCACCTCGACGTCGGCGTCGGCCACCGGCCCCAGGCCGCCGTGGCCGTCCGCCGCCAGCGGGTCTACGACGAGGCGGGTCCACAGGACGACCCCGTCCGGTAGCGGGTCGCCGGACGCCACGCCCAGGGCGAAGGGAACGCCGGGGAGTCCCGGATCGTCCGGCGCCGCCAGCGGGGTGGTCGTCGGCCCGGCGGTCATAGATGCGGAGTCGCCGGTCGAACCGTCGAGGTCCGAGCCGCCGTCGCCCCTGCCTCCCCCGTCGTCGCCGCTGCACGCGCCGAGCACCACCATCCCGGCGCCCCCGGCGAGCAGCCCCAGGAACCGGCGTCGGTGCATCTCGACCCGGCGGGCCAGGTCCCCCCGGACGTCGAATGGTTCGGTCACTCCACCCTCCCAGGGGCCCGGCGTCTCGTCCGCCCGGCCGACTCGACGTCGAGCCGCGCCACCGGGTGCCGCCCATCGTGCCCCATGACCCGAGCCCCCGCGATCCACCGCCGGTACCCTGCCGACGAGGACGGTGACGAGCCCGACCGATCCGCCGAGGAGGACCTGGTGAGCGAGCGCTGGTGGTGGAGCCTGAAGCACGACCGGGTCGTGTCCGACGAGGAGCGCGGTCCCGACCACGAGGTGCTGGGGCCCTACCCCACCCGGGAGGCGGCCGCGGACTGGCGACGCACCGTCGACGAACGCAACGAGGAGTGGAAGGCCGAGGACGAACGCTGGGCGGGCGACGACCAGCCCGACGCCGACGACGATCCGGAGGCATCGGAGCAACCGTGAGCGGAACCAGGACACCCGCGTCCTGGTTCCGCTCACGGTTGCGGGCCGCCCGGCTCAGCGGCGGAGCACGACGCCCCGGTAGGAGTCGACGAAGCCGGCGGCGAGCAGCGCACCGAGCGCGCCGCTGTCGCGGACGGGGACGCCGTCGACGGTGCGCACCTCGGCCGCGATGCCCCGACGGCGGGCCCACGCGGCCAGGGCCTCGACCCAGGCACGGTCGTCGTGGTGGCCCCGTTCCGGCTCGCCCCCGACGGACCCGCCCCCCGCGCTGGATCCGACCGGTGGTGCCGCCGTCACCGGGTCGCCCGCGACCGGCCGCGGGGCGGTGAAGCGGACGACGGTGCGGCCGGCCCGGTCGATCCACGCGAGCAGGCGTCCCTCCCGCAGCACCACGTGGGACCCGGCCGACCGTGACGGCCGCCCGTCGGACTCCGGCCACGGCAACGCCGCCCCGTAGGGCTGCCCCGGGTCGGTGGCCGCCAGCACCAGCGTCCGCTCGACCGTCCCGCCGTGCCCGCCCGGGCCGTCCGGGTCACCCGGGCCAGCGGGGCCGTCCGGGCCAGCGGGGTCGTCGGTGCCGTCCGGGCCGTCGGAGCCGGGGAACCCGGCCCAACGCTCGTCGCCCCAGCCGCCGTGAGGAGCGACCTCGTCGTCTCGGCCCCAGCCGATCCCGGCCGGCACAGTGCGTCCCGGCGCGGCCGGCCCCGTGCCCGGCGCCGCCTTGGGGCCACCCGTCGTCCCGGCCACGACGGCGCGCTCGGAACGGCCGGCGCGGAGGCGGTCGACGGCCCCGGGCAGGGCGAACTGGGCGGCGCCGAGCCCGGCGACGAAGTACCCGCGGCGCACGGTGCCCTTGTCCTCCATCGCCCGCAACACCGGGTACACCCCGGCAAACCCTCCTTCGATCCCCTCGCCCCGCGCCGCCTCCCGCGTGAGCACCCCGTGGCGTTCGAGGAGTTGGTGGGCCCGGGCGACGGCGATCTCGCCCGGCGACGGACGTGGCTCGCGCCACGGGTCGACGAGCGACCACCGACCGGCCGCCGACGGCGGTCCGGCCGCCGCCGGTCGGCCCAACCTCGGGCGGGCCCGTCGGGCGACCGGCCGGCGGGCCGCGCCTCCGGTGCTCCCGCCGCGACGACGCCCGCCCCCGGCGACGTGGGCCCGCAGCGGGGCGAGCGTGTCGTTGGTGACCTCGCCCGCCCACACCAGGTCCCACAGGGCCGCGAGGACCGACGCCTCGTCGGCGTCGAGGTCGGCGTCGATCACCGCCTGCCGCAGCGCCGCCCAGAACGACGCCCCCAT
>Ga0123332_1005834_pt1 | contig 10316 bp, 9 predicted proteins | sample BioC12SIPDNA_4_FD_89958 | JGI IMG/M metagenome (GOLD analysis project Ga0123332, IMG submission 89958) | Anaerobic biogas reactor microbial communites from Washington, USA - Biogas_R2_A C12 SIP DNA | ecosystem: Engineered > Bioreactor > Anaerobic > Unclassified | place: Washington, USA... | reverse complement strand
ATCCAGGTACCGCCCTACCACGTCCAATCTGAGGATGTCCCGTGCTGTCATCATCACCCCTTGTTCCATGGGGTGACACTATCACTGGTTAGTTCACCATGTCATTTTTAAAGGTTAATGACACTATCAGCGCGGGCACCTTGACTTGAGCGACCAGCGTGATAGACTAGGGTGACCCTCAGTTGCTGAGGGCATACAGAAGCAGGGAGGAGAAAGATGAGACTCCGAACGCTGGCGCTGTTGGTCATAGTGGCTATGCTGGCCTTTGCCGTTGCCGGTTGCGGCGCCACAGACACGCCTGGGGAAACGCCTAGCGCTCCCGGCGGCTCTGAGCAAGTGGTAAGCGAAGCAGAGGATGCGGAGCCAGATGGCGAGGCGGAAGTTGAGGAGCCGGTCGTCATCGATCAGGAGCCGGCCGTTGTGGAGCCTGAGGAAGAGGATGAGCCCGAGCCAGTCGAGGTGGCCTCGCTGGACACGCTGGATAGTTACCGCCAGACCATGACGACGCGCGTCGTCACGGACGACGAAGAGACCGAGTGGACGATGGTCACCGAGTTCGTGCGCGATCCCGCCGCCTACCGTGCCGTCTGGACCAGTGTCGAGGGCGATGACGACGCCGAGGAGGCCTGGGAGATCCTCCAGATCGAGGATACCACCTACATGCGCTCCGACGACGGGTCGGGAGAGGGCGAGTGGATGGCCTACTCCAGCGCTGATGCGGAGGATATCCAGTCCTCAGCCGACATCACCAACTGGATGAGCGCAGAGAACTATCTGGATGATGAAGGCTGCAAGAGCAAAGGGCGAGAAAAGGTCGATGGTCAGGATACCATCCACTACGTCTGTGACGAGCGGATGTTCACGGCCTACAGCGGCATCTGGGGCGTCACGGGCAAGCTGATCGAGGCCTCGCTGGAGACGTGGGTCTCCGATGAGTACGGCGTGCCCCTTCGGAGCATCTCCAGCTGGGTTGGCGAGGACGAGGATGGCGTTCGCCACGAATACTATAGCGAAGGCGAGATCACGGATATCAACAAGCCCATCACCATCGAGGCGCCGTCAGGCGTGGATGTGCCTGGGCTTCCGGAGGACGTGCCGATGTACCCCGGCGCCACGATCGACGTCGCCATGGCCGGCATGGTGAGCTTTAAGGTGGACGCCGCGGCGGACGAGGTGATCTCCTTCTACCAGGAGGCCATGCCCGCGGAGGGCTGGTCGCTGGACTCTGAGATGGAGGGGATGCTCATGTTCTCCAAGGAGGGTCGAAGCGCCACGATCATGACTTCTGAGGAGGATGATCTCATCAGCGTCACGGTTCTGGTACAGTAGCCCCCTGAACAGGATCCAACCGGGGGAGATGGCGGAACGGCCATCTCCCCCTTGCCATTCGCCGGCGCGCCCATCACTTGACGACCCCGGGGCCCCCGCTAGAATCGGTATGCTTGGGCCCGCAGGTCCCTGCCGGGCGCGCACATCGCGCGCGGCAAGCGGGGCGCGGGAGGCCGATCCTTCGATGGAGGCCCCAGCCGGATGACTCTGTTGCTCACGGCCTGCGCGTCAGCGCCGGCAAAGACCATTCTGCTCGGCGAGCACGCCGTGGTCTACGGCCGGCCCGCGCTCGCTGCACCCGTCAGCGGCCGGCGAGCGCGGGCTATCGTGTCTCCGGCGGAGCCCGGACACGGCATCACGATCTATGCCAGAGATCTGGACCGATGCTACCCGGGGGCCGGCGGTTGCGTAGATGGTGATGGACAGTTCCTGCAGGCTGCTCTGCGCATCGGGCTGTGCGCGCTCGGGTGCCGGAGCGAGGACCTCGATCTCTCGATCGAGATTCGCTCGGAGATCCCGGTCGCACGCGGCCTGGGTAGCGGCGCGGCGGTCTCGGCGGCGCTCATGCGGGCCCTGGCCTGCTCCATGAAGATGGAGATCGACCCGGCGCTGCTGTCGAGCCTCGTCTACGAAACTGAAAAGCTGCTGCACGGCTCCCCCAGCGGGATCGACAATACCACCGTGGCGTACGAGCGACCGGTCTGGTTTAGGCCCGGAGAGTCGCCCGAGGTGATCGAGGTGGGTGCGCCTGTGACACTTTTGATCGGAGACACGGGGGTGCCCTCCAGAACACGTGAGTCCGTCGCGATGGTCCGTGCGCGGCGCGAATGCGATCCTGCGACCACGGATGCGTGTTTTGATGCGATCGGCTGCCTGGTGGCCCGTGCGCGAGCCGCCCTGGAGCAGGGAGACCTGCCTCTGCTGGGCTCGCTGATGATCGAGAACCACGCCATTCTGGCGTCGTTGGGCGTCTCCTCAGGGGATCTGGATCGGCTCGTCAGCGAAGCGATGGCGGCCGGAGCGCTGGGCGCCAAGCTCTCCGGCGGAGGCATGGGAGGCTGCATGGTCGCGCTGGCGCAGCCGGGGCGGACCGAAGGGATCATACAGGCTCTGCTCAAGGGCGGCGCCGTACAGGTCATACGCTCTCACATCGGTGGGACCGGCCAACAAACGTCTGGTGCATCGCAGGTGCAGGGAGGTCAGCATGCATAGTCGAAGCGGCTCACTGGCATTTGGTGGTGCTCTCGTATTGGTTGGCGTGTACTTGCTCCTTCGGGCTCTGGGTACGCCACTCCCCGGATGGGATATCCTGTGGCCCGCGCTGCTGATTGCCGGGGCGCTCGCGAGCCTGATTCAGGGCCTGTCGAGCCAGCCCCGTGATACGGGCGCGGTGTGGTTCGGGGTAGCGGGCACTCTGGCCGGCTGCCTGTTCCTGTACATCACGGCAGGACGAGGGCGTTGGGAGGACATGCGGGAGCTTTGGCCGGTGCTTCCCGCCGCAGCAAGCCTGGGCTGGTTGGCTGCCTGGATCACCGACCGGCGGGAGATCTCTTCTCTGACCATGGCGGTGATCGCCGGCGCGGGCGCTCTGGTCGGATACTGGTACAGCCTCGGGCGTGTGGCAGAGAGCTTTGGGAGACAACTCGCCTCCTGGTGGCCGCTGCTGTTGATCGTCCTTGGGCTGGCCTATATCGCGCAGTTCCTGGTCCAGAAGCGCTAGGATGCGAATCGGGATCGATGCCAGCCGCGCCCTGCGCCCTGAGCGCACCGGCACGGAGAACTATTCGCTGCACCTGATCCGCGCATTGCTCGCTCTGGATACGTCGCACCAGTTCACCCTGTACGCGGATCGCGAGCCAAAACCCGGGCTGTTTGAGACGGGGCGAGCCCAGTGGTGCGTTCTGCCTGCGCGCAGACTGTGGACGCACTGGCGACTGGGCTGGGAAGTGACCGTTCGGCCGCCCGACGTCCTGTTCGTTCCGGCGCACGTGCTGCCGATCGTCCGCCGGTGCCCTGGCGTGGCCACGATCCATGACCTGGGATACCTGTATCATGGCACCAAGCACAGGCCGCTGGATCGCGCCTACCTGCGGCTGGGAACGGCGTGGAACTGCCGCAGCGCCCGTCGCATCGTGGCGGATTCCCAGGCCACACGCCGGGACATCATCGCCGAGAGGCTCTGCTCGGAAGACAAAATCGTCGTCGCGTACCCCGCCGGCACACCGGGCATGGAACCAATACGGGATTCGACACGGCTGAGAGAGGTGCGGGATCGCTACCGCACGGGCGAGTCATTCGTATTGTATGTGGGCACCCTCCAGCCCCGCAAGAACCTGGAGACACTGATCCATGCCTTTGCCGGGCTGGTCCGCGCTCAGCACCTGGATGGTGTGCAACTGGTGCTGGCTGGCCGCAAGGGCTGGTACCATGAGCGGATTTTGGCTGCGGTGCACGCCTCCGGTGTGGCCGATCGGATGGTCTTGCCTGGCTATGTCGAGCCCGAGGATCTGGCGGCGCTTCTGAGCGCGGCGGAGTGCTTTGTGATGCCGAGTTGGTGGGAGGGGTTTGGCCTGCCGGTCCTGGAGGCGATGGCCTGCGGGACGCCCGTGATCTGCTCTTTGGCCTCCTCGCTGCCCGAAGTGGCAGGGGAAGCGGCCTTGCTCTTTGAGCCTGGCGATCAGCGGGCATTGGAACAGGCGCTGTTGAGGGTCTTTCAGGAGCCCGGCTTGCGAGCCGAGATGGCCCGCGCCGGCGTGGAGCAGGCCGCGCGCTTCTCCTGGGAGACCTGCGCCAGAGAGGTGCTCAGTGCTCTGGAAGATGCAGGGCAAAAGGAGTAGAATCGCTTGAGCTCGATTCGCATTCTGGGGGTTCGGGTCGACGATGTGACGATGCCGTCCACGCTCGCAGTGATCGCGCGGATGATCCGCGAGGGCGGCGCGCACCAGATCGTCACGGTGAACCCCGAGTTTATCATGCGCGCCGAGCGCGAGCCGGCCTTTGCCGCTGTTCTGGAGCGAGCCGATCTGGCGATACCGGACGGGCAGGGGATGCTGTGGGCTGCACGGCTGCTGGGCCGCCCTCTTCAGGCGAGAGTTGCGGGCTCGGATCTGGTGCCGCTGCTGGCGGAGCAGAGCGCCAGGGAAGGGCATCGGCTCTTTTTGCTGGGCGCCGCGCAGGGCGTCGCGGAGATTGCGGCGTCATGCCTGGAGGGGCGATACCCTGGCGTACGGATCGCCGGCACGCACGCGGGATCCCCGCGAGTGGAGGACGATGCGGAAAGCCGGGCGCGGATCCGGGACAGTCAGCCAGACGTGCTTCTGGTCGCCTACGGTGCACCCGCGCAGGACATGTGGATCGCAAGAAACCAGCCGCACCTCCAGGTGCCCGTGGCCATCGGCATCGGCGGCAGCCTGGATTTTATCGCGGGCGTGCAAAAGCGCGCGCCGCTGTGGATGCGTGAACACGGTTTGGAGTGGCTCTATCGTCTGATCCGCCAGCCGTGGCGCTGGCGGCGCATGGCGGTATTGCCAGTCTTTGCGGGGCGGGTGCTGGCCGTCCGGCTACAAGGGAGGAAGGAGAAGCGATGCGACGGTTAACCAGGGCGGCCTGGATGGCGCTGGCGTTGGGTCTGCTGGTTTTGGTGTTCACGGGCGCCGTCACCGCACAGGGAGACCCCGTCTCGCTGGACAGGATCGAGAACTATGTAGTCGTCCTGGACGATGGACGGCTCGATGTGCGCTACGCCATCACCTTCACCGAGCTCGAGTCTGCAGGCCGTGAGAGGTTTCGCGAGCTCGGCCAGTTCCCGACGCCGCACACGATCGTGGACGCGTACGGTGAGGGCCCCGGCGGACGGTTCGCGGTGAACCTGAGCGGCGGGCCCACGGCCTATGCCGTGAACTTTGGGACCCGAACAGAGCCAAACAACCAGTACACCGTCCATATTCGCTACACGCTGGACCGGTCCGCCTTTGACGCGACCCGGTTCGACGGGCAGAGCTATACCGCCATCGGCTGGGCGCCGTTCCAGTGGTCGCTCGGCATCGCCTACCAGGAGATCCGCTTTATCCTGCCCGTGGAGCTTCCAGCAGAAGTGACGACGCCGGAGCAGGTCACGGATGAGATCGTCAACGCCGCAGGCCTTATCGCCAACAATGCCGATGCTTTCGATCGCTGGGTGTACTTTGTGACGCCCGATGAGGCCAGCGGCAATAACTATCTCTCTCTGCTCGTGGCAGAGAACAATCTGCCGCCCATGGGCCAGATGATCGCGCAGTTGTTCCTGCCCGGCAAGGAGATCACCACGACCAAAGAGACGCCGATTCCACTCGGCGTCACGACGCCGGAGACAGAGACAGAGTCGGAGCCCTTCCGCTTTGAGGATCTGTTCAATGAGCTGACGTGTTGCGTCGGTGGGGGCGTAACCGCGGCGGTTCTGGGCCTGGTGATCTGGGCGCTGCGCAAACGCAAGCCCAAGCCCACCTACATGCCCCCAGAGATCGAGGTAGAGACCTTCCAGACCGAAGGCGTAGTGCCGGATCTCAACGCGATCGAGACCGCCTTTTACATGGGCAACTCGACCAAGACCGTGGCCCTCATCGTGGTCTCTCTGGAGCAGAAAGCCTTTGTCAACATCCTGAACAGGCAGCCTCTGCAGCTGGAGTTCCTGCGCAGAACCCCCGCAGAGGTGGCGGCGCTGCCCGGCTACGAACAGGCGCTCCTCAAGGCCATCCAGGAGGATGGCACGATCGATAAGGAGCAGATTCCGGTCATCCTCAAGGCAGTGGCGGATGTCGTCCAGCCCAAGATGTGGAATGCCGATCCTGACAAAACGCGGGATTCCTACCGTCGCAGGATCGAGGATGCCTGGCGCGAGTACCAGCAGGAGACGCAATCGGGCACACCGGTCCACATGCCTTCGTACATGCCGTGGATCATTCTGAGCGACCATACCTACAGCCCCGCCGGCGTTCCGAGACCGGCAGCCAGCCAGAGCGCGCCGGGGCCGCTCTTTACCATGGCCGACGAAGCCGTCCGGCCGCTGGAGACGATGGCGACGCAGCTCACCCAGGGTGTGGAGCAAGTCATGGGGCGCACCGTGGATCGGATCGAACAGGGAGTGGGCCGGTTTCTGGGGGAAGATGTCACGGCGCCGAGCCACAGCGCCTGCCATAGCGCTTGTCATTCGGCCTGCGTGCACGATGCCTGTCACTCGGCCTGCGTGCATGACGCCTGTCACTCTGCGTGCCATAGCGCCTGCGTGCACTCGGCCTGCCACAGCGCCTGTCACTCTGCCTGCGTGAGCCGGGTGTAGAGGGGATGATGGTGCCCAACGAGAGCGCGACGCCGACCGAATTGAGCCGAGGCCCGGTGAGCCTGCAGTCCTTTGCGGAACAGGTAGTTAACTCGACCCGGGAGTACATCTATATACGGCCAGAGGATGGGCTGATGATCATCCGCCCCAGCCGGCTGCATCACCTGAACCCGATGGCCACGCAGATGCTGCAGAGCCTCTACAACAGGCCTGGCGGGCCTGATGTGGAGGGCCTGGTCTCCGAGATCAGCGAGCTCCATGGCGCAGACAGGGAGCGCGTCCGCACGGACCTGACCACGCTGCTGCAGGCGCTCGTATCGGTGCTGGATGATCGCATTATGGACGTCCCAGGCGTCAAGGTTACGGCCTTTGGCAGCCACAAGCGCACGTTGCCGGTGCTCTCGGAGATCGCGCTGACATACCGGTGCAACAACCGCTGCACGTTCTGCTACGCAAACGCACCGAACCGGGGAGACGCCGTACCGGAGATGTCGACCGAAGAGGTGCAAGCCATCATCGGCCGCATCGCCGATGAGGCCCACTGTCCGACGCTCTCCTTCACGGGCGGCGAGCCCACGCTGCGCGAGGATCTGGTGGAACTCGTGCGCTATGGCGCACAAAAGGGACTGCGCGTCAACCTGATCACCAACGGCGTGCGCTGCGGCAATGCCGCCTACGTCCAGGCGCTGGCGGACGCCGGGCTGGACTCGGCCCAGGTCAGCATAGAGGGAGGCAGCGCCCTCATCCATGACGCGATCACGCAGCACCCCGGTTCCTGGGCACTGGCAACTCAGGGGGTGCGGAACCTGCGCGAGGCGGGCATCCATACGCACACCAACACGACGCTTTGTGGCGGGAACCGTGCACACCTGCACGAACTCGTGGATTACCTCAAGGACGACCTGGGGAGCACCTACTTTTCGATGAACATGGTCATCCGGACGGGGACGGCACTCGACCATGCCGAAGATGACATGTCCTATGCCGAGGTAGGTCCCATCATCACCGAGATCCAGGATTATGCCACAGGAAGAGAGATCGAGTTCATCTGGTACTCGCCGATACCGTACTGCCTCTTCAATCCCGTGCAGGCCGGCCTGGGAAGCAAGTCCTGTGCCTGTGTGGATGGCCTCATCTCCGTGAATCCCTCCGGAGAGCTGTTGCCTTGCTCCAGCTTTGAGAAGGGGATCGGTGACCTGCTCCACAGGCCGTTTGAGGAGGTGTGGAACAGCCGGGCAGCGCACTACTGGAGGAACAAGGAGTTTATCCCGCCAGTGTGCGAGCGCTGCGAGATCCGGCACATCTGCTGCGGAGCCTGTCCGCTCTACTGGGCGCAGCGGGGCGGGTTTCAGGAACTCGCCGGCATCGCCCCGGGCGGATCGCTGAAAGCAGACGTGGCCTGGCGGGCCAAGAAGGCGTTGTTCTCCGGAACATTCGGCGTCGGCCTGGGGCCCAAGAGGGGGAGAGGGTAGACAAAGACATGGCTGTACAGAACGGACAGGGCTATGTACTGACTCTGAGAGAGTTCGACCGGTACCTTAAGGACAAGAACCGCGAACTCGACCAGTGCGTCTCGGAGGTGAGCGAGGTCCAGGAGCGCCTCCGCGCCGAGTTCCAGCGCGAACTGGAGGCCTGGCAGGGGCTCTTTGGGTACTGCTACCCGCAGGTGGTCACGCGCCGGCCAGAACTCCCCGCGGATTTCGGCGCGTACCTGGATCGCATCGAGGCCGAGGAACGAGCCAAGCTTGAGGGCGAAGTGGCCGAGTTGAGCGAACAGCTGGCCGCGGGCAGAGAGGCGATCGACCGGGGCACGCTATCGGCCCAGGAGGCTACACGCGCCCTCCGCGCCGCGAATCCGGGTCTGGATGCCCAGGAAGAAGCACTCAAGCGCACGATCGTCAGACTGCAGGACGAGTACACGGAGGCCTACCAGACGCTCCAGGAGGCTCGCCAGCCCTTGTTCGGGTGGCTGGCCAACGCCAGCGCCATCCGCAAGGCCAGGCGCAGCCAGGCCGAGATCAAGAAGAAGCAGGCCGAGGCGATCGCCAAGTTGCGCCAGGTTCGTCAGAACTGGCTGACCGCCGTCCAGGAGACCAGCGAAACGCAGTCCAAGCTGCGGGAGCAATGGCAGCAAGCCACCATTGACACGGCGGAGCGGCAGGCGCGCTATGACTATGTGCGCAACAACCTCGCCGAACTGGCCGCGCAGCAGGGAGTCCAGCGGGCGCTGAGTGAGATGACGGACGGGCCGTCCATGGACGATGAACTCGGCAGCAAGCTTGGAGAGCTAGCCGAGCACAACGCCATCCGCGCGCGCTTTGAGGAGGGACTGGCGGCCACCTCCGAATGCCTGGGCCTGGTACGCGGCATCGGCACCGGCCTGGCCAAGTTCAGCGAGAGCGTCAGCCAGGTGCTCGGCGAGCAGAAACGGTACGGCCTCAAGGAGATCCAGATCGTCGTCACCAAAGAGGTCGCTGCCGTCAACCAGACCTGGGCCGCCCTGGCTGAGAAAGCCACGGATGAGGAGCGAGCGGTTGGCTCTCCGCTAGAGTTTGCGCGGATCGCGCGTACCTATGTTAACGAGCGACTTACACCGCAGGCCATAGAGCGCTTTTTCGAGACCATGGGTGACGCACTGAACCTGGCTACCAAGACCTGGAACTAGCACACCGAATATGAGGAGCAACGCATGAAGAAACTCGGCGCAGCCCTAATTGCTCTGCTATCGATTCCCTTCTTCACTTTTGGTCTCATCTTTCTGATCGCCGCCAGCTCCACGTCACGGCTGCTCACGGCGCTGGCCCTGTTGGCGATCGGCGTCGTGCTGCTGGTGGTGGGCGTGCGCCGTTTGCGTCGTCTGGCGTCCATCAGCGAGGACGCCCTGATGAGCGGGGCGGTCGAGATGGCCAGGCGCATGGGCAGCGAACTGACCGTTGCCCAGCTCCAGGCAGAGTACAACATCCCGCAGTCGCTGGCCCAGCGCGTGATGGACAAGCTCACCGAGGCCGGCACAGCGGTGGCAGAACAGCGCGAGGATCGCGTCGTCTATGTATTCACCGGCCTGCTCCCTGCGATGGCGCGCAAGCTCTGCCCCTACTGCGGCACAGAGCTGCCCGTCCGGGAGGCCCTTCGCAAATGTCCGAACTGCGGCGCACAGCTGGAGATCACCAAAACCTGAGGATGGCGATGCGCCTCCGGCGAACGCTCACCATCGCGGCAGCCTGCCTCCTGCTCGGGGCAGGCTGTCGCTTCAGTGCGCCCGCGGGTCCTCGCTCAGAGCCGCCCACAAACCTAGCCGTGCGAGAGAATCCTGCTGAGCGTGACGATCCCGCACCGACGAACCCCACGCTCGCGCCCTCTCTGGCCGCGCCCACGCCAGCGGCGCACCTGGACGTAGACCTCGCGCCCATGCCGCCGCGCGCCGGTGAGCCCCGTGGGGCCACTGAACCGATAGCCGTGGGGCCCTACAAGCTGGGAGAGCGCCGTGCCTTTGCCGTTGCGGACCTGGATACGGCGGACCATCACCCGGTGTGGGCCACATTGGCCTACACGGGAACGCACGTCAGGATGTGGTTGGAGGAAGGGGCGTCGGCGAGCGCTGCGGACCTCGCACGGTCCGTGATGGCCATGGAGCAGCGCATCCTGCCCACCCTCGTAAGGATGTACGGATCGT
>Ga0123332_1005833_pt1 | contig 10316 bp, 9 predicted proteins | sample BioC12SIPDNA_4_FD_89958 | JGI IMG/M metagenome (GOLD analysis project Ga0123332, IMG submission 89958) | Anaerobic biogas reactor microbial communites from Washington, USA - Biogas_R2_A C12 SIP DNA | ecosystem: Engineered > Bioreactor > Anaerobic > Unclassified | place: Washington, USA... | reverse complement strand
TTCGGCGCCGCCCTCATTGCAGCCGTAGCGGTGGAAGGCCTACGCCTCGAAGAACGAGGCCCCCTGGTCCACCGCCTCCTGGGAACTTAATTCCGCCCCCTCTTCGAGCACCACCGGCTCCGTCACCCCATCGACGGTGACACCCTCCAACCTCAGGTGGGCGTTGCGAACCCTGATGCCCCGCCCCTCGATGGGGGGAAGGCCCTCGTACATCTCACTCTCATCGATGTCCACCAACGCTGAGGATGCGAGGCCGAGGTGACAATCTTTGATGAGCAGATCGGTAACGGGTGCCTCGGGAAGCCCGACGATGAAGGCGGCCGAGGCGCGCACCCCGGTGGCGCGGCATCCCTCAATTCTTATCTTCCCGATGGAGGGAGTCGTCTCTACGACCGGCTGTGCATCGAGGAGGAACGCGGATGCATCCTGACTTCCGCAGCGATAGTACATATTGATGGCAAGAGGACAGAGGTTGTCCCTCATCGTCAGCTGTGTGAAGGTGAGGTTCTCGATCCGTCCTCCCCGGCCCCTTCTCGTCTTGATCCTGATGCCGCGGTCGGTGCCATCGAAAAGACAGTCACGGACGGTGATGTTCGAGATACCGGCGGCGGTCTCACTGCCGATGACCGCTCCGCCGTGGGCACGCTTGACGGTGCAGTGCTCGATCAGGATGTCGTGGGTCGCCACCCCGTTGGCGATGCCCTCCTTGCCGCTGCCGCTCTTGAGGGCGATGCCGTCATCCCCGACACTCACCGTGCAGTGGCGCACCACCACGTGTGAACACGATTCGATGTCGATGCCATCGGTATTGGGGGCGTCGCTGGGATTCTCAATGGTCAAATTTTTGATCAAAAGATGTCTTGAATAGAGCGGATGGAGAGTCCAGAACGGACTGTTGGCCAGCGTCAAGCCATCGATGACAATATTCGAGCTCTTGTAGATCTGCAGCAGTGGCGGTCGAAGGAACTGGATCTGCCTCCCCCCTCCGCCTCCACCCTGACTTCGATACCCAGGGTTCAGGGCGGCAAGTTCCCGTTCGATGGCACTCTCAGGTGTGCGTTGCGTTCCGCGTTTTTTTTGGAGCTCTTCCCACCACCACGCTCCGTTTCCATCGAGGAGCCCCGGACCCTCCAACGTGACGTCGGTGGAGTCGGTGACGAGGAAGAGGGGGTGCATCACCCAACAGTCGACCCCCTCCCAACGGGAATAGACGGGGCGGTAGCGCTCCGCCTCGGCGATGAACGAGAGAGAGGCGCCCGCTTCAAAGTGAATCGTGCACCCCACTGCCGTAAGGTGGAGGGGACCGGTGCGAAACGTCCCCGTGGGGATGATCAAGGTCCCTCCGCCGGAAATCGCACTGAAGGCGTTGGCAAAGACCTCGCTGTTGTCAAAGAGGCCGTCCCCGCACCCGCCGAACTCCTCCAAGTGATACTGCCTCATCACCACCCTCCCTGTACAAAGCCCTGCTTCGCCCGTACAATCACAGATATGAAACACATAGGAATCAGAGCCCACGACCTGGGCAGCTTCGCCTCAGCTGAGGCATTGGCCACCGCAGCCGCAGCGTACGGCCCTTCCGTTCCCATCCAGTTGGCATTCGCCAAGGTCATCACCCCACCCCCCCGCCTCACCGACGAGTATGTCGCATCCTTCGCCGAGGCGCTGAAGGAGCGGGGCGTATGGACCGCCGTCCTCGGCTGCTACATCAACCCGGTGCACCCCGATGAGGCGATCCGGGACGAGCAGCTCGCCCGCTTTGAGGAGCACCTCCGCCTCGCCCCGCTCTTGGGCAACCCCATCGTCGGCACCGAGACCGGATCGCTTGCCCCCGACTGCTCCTACCATATTCAGACCAGCGAAAGGCAGGTGCTCGATACCCTCTACCGCAGCATCGAGCGCATGCTTGAGGCGGCGGTGCGCTACCAGAGCGTCATCGGCATCGAACCGGTCAGCCGACAGCACACCATCAGCAGCATCGAGCGGATGCACGCCTTGGTCGAGCACTTCGATACCCCGCACCTGCGCGTCATCTACGATCCCGTCAACCTCGTGCCGTGGACCGGGATTCCGGAAAGCGACGGAACCTTCCGTCGTGTCCCCTCCGATGAGGCACAGGCCGCGTTCTTCGCCGCTGCCCTCGATGCCTTCGGATCCAAGATCGCGGCCCTGCACATCAAGGACTATCGCCTGGATGACCAGGGGTGGAAGATCGGGGACCTGATGACGGGAACCGGAGTCCTCAACTGGAAGCTCCTCTTCTCGATGCTCGACGAACGGGCCATCGAGAGCGTGGGACTCCTGGAGAACGCCCAACCCAAGACCATGGCAAAAACCTTGGCAACACTGGCTGCCTACTGAACACAGCATACTCCCCTCATTGGTCTCTTTTGAGGGGAGTATTTGTACAATTACGACCTCTTCGATCAGAAGAGGTATGGTTGGTCAAAGGAGACGGGCCGCTTATTGTCCCACAGGACCTTCTCCAGATAGGCCGTGTCCAACTTCAGTTGGGAGGCCAAGCGCAGCAACATCTGTTCGGGGATGAGGTTCTGCTCAAAGAAGAGGAAGGCGAGCGCCTTCTCGGCGATGTTGTCGACTCTCAGGGCGTTGAAGAGAATCTCCTCATCCTTCTTGCCGCCAAAGCGTTCGGTGAAGTTCGCATAGAGGCGCGACCGCTTGATATCGTCCTTCAAGGCGGAGAGTTCATCGACCAGCTCCCCCTCATCCCCCCGGCTCGCCTTCTCTCCAAGCGGCTTGAGGTGGAAGAAGGTGTACTCCTTGCCCGGCAGGTAGTGGTGCTCATCACAGCGGGCGGCATAGTTGGGCTCGAGGCGGCTCTCCTTGGTGGCGTCGCCGCCGACGATGATCAGGGGATCGAAGTAGAGGGCCGGGCATTCGACCCCGTCGACCTGGTAGTAGCGATACGTATAGAAGGCGTCATTGACGCAGTCGTGGTGTTCGCAGTAGGCGGTCAGCGGGATGACATCGGTGGCCATCTCCAACATCATGCGTGCCGTCGAGTTGAAGAGGTCGCGCCGGAAGTTGAGGATCAGGGTGGGGAAGATGAACATCACCCCCCGCTCATAGCTGTGGTTGCGCACCACATAGGCGATGCGCTCATCAAAGAAGGAGGCCTCGTCGATGATGAAGGTGCCCACCGTGGGGTTGGCCTCGAGCACCCGCTCGAGGGCGAAGGAGTCGCGGATCTTGGCGATGTTCGGCCCGCACTGGATGTAGCCGCCCCGGTAGGCGAGCGCATCATCGGGGTAGTCGGTGAAGCGGGCCCCGTCGATCTCACTGCGAACGAAAAAGACCTTGCGCCGATCCACCTCCCCGCTTGAGGTGAGCTGGCGGACCTTCTCCCCCTTCTTCTGGGCGATCGAGGCGTCTCTCCACACCCGGGCGGCGAACTCGGTCTTTCCCGATCCCATGGGACCGATGACCAGAATCCGCCTGCCGGGGAGGGTAAAATCAAAGTGGCTGAAGGTGTCGTGGACAGCCAATGTCGGAAAGCCCAGACTCTTGAGAAAATCAGTGGCCTCCCCCGTTCCCTCAATGTGCGCCATGTTCCCCCTCGACGATGGCGATTGAAGATGACGCACCGATCCTCGTCGCTCCCGCCTCGATCATCGCTTTGGCATCCTCGTAGGTGCGTACTCCGCCACTTGCCTTGACCCCCATCTCGCTTCCGACGGTCTTGCGCATCAGGCGGACATCCTCGACGGTGGCCCCACCGCCGCCGAAGCCGGTCGATGTCTTCACAAAGTCGGCGCCGCTCGCCTTGGCGAGGCGACAGGCCCGGACCTTCTGCTCATCGGTCAAGTGGCAGGTCTCGATGATGACCTTCAGCTTCGCCTTGCCACAGACCTTCTTCACCGAGGCGATGTCGTGCTGGACCAAATCATCGTCATGACCCTTGAGATACCCGACGTTGATGACCATGTCGATCTCCTCGGCACCCGCCATCACGGCATCCTTGGCCTCATGGGCCTTGCTCTTGGTAGCCATCGCCCCCAGGGGAAAGCCCACTACGGTACACACCTTGACGTCGCTCTTCTTCAGCAGCTTCACGCACAGCTCCACCCAACATCCGTTCACACAGACCGAGGCGAAATTATACTTGATCGCTTCTTTGCACAGCTGCTCGATTTGAGCCTCGGTGGCTGTTGCGGCGAGCAAGGTGTGGTCGATTACTGCGGCGATACCCTCTTGTTGTTTCATAGAATCCCTCCTGGTAGATGGTGATGAAAGCTTACCCTAAAACCGGGGCCGTCGCAACGAGAACCTTGACGAAGCAGGGTGGGCTCTATACCCTTGACCCATGATTCTACAAACCATCGAACGATATTATATGTGGGCCTTGATCGCCATCCTCTTCTTGAATATGTCCCAGCGCAAGATTCCCAATTCGAGCAAGAAGCGTTTTGCCACCATCTACATCGCCACCGCCCTCCTCCTCTTCGAGATCGGGACGGTGACCATCCTCACCAGGGGGTGGAACCACAACTGGGCGTGGTTGTTCCTGGCCATCTGCATCGCCCTCCTCTTCATCTTCAGAAAGCGCACCTTCCCCTTCCGCCTCACCTGCGTCGAGTGCGGCGCCAAACTCTCCTTCAACCGAATCATCGGCGGTGATGAGAACATCTGTCAAAACTGCTACAACAAAGCCCACCCCGACGCGGCCCCCCCGGTCGTGACCGAGGAGGATCCGACCGATCACTATACCACCGTCGACTCAGTCTCCGAGATCGACTGGGAGAGCTGGCAGCCGACCGACATCTGTGTGATCACCTACCTCTTCGCCGATGGGAAGGTCCTCCTCATCGACAAGAAGACCGGCCTGGGCAAGGGACTGGTCAACGCCCCGGGTGGCCATATCGAGGATGATGAGACGGCCGATGAAGCCGCGGTGCGGGAGTTTGGTGAAGAGACCGGCATTGCGGTCTCCGGCCTCACCCTGGTGGGCGACCTCTTCTTCCAGTTCAAGGACGGCATGCGCCAGCGGGGCTACGTGTACTTTGCCTCCTCCTATGAGGGGGAGATGCGGGAGACGGATGAGGCGCGCCCCTACTGGGTGGACCTCGCAGCGATCCCCTACGACCAGATGTGGGAGGATGACATCCACTGGCTGCCGCTGGCCATCGAGGGCAAGCGGGTGACGGGATACTTCATCTTCGACGGGGAGCGGATGATCGACAAACGGGTTGATGTACAAGAGGAGGAGTGACGGTGCGGACTCTGGTGGCACAAACGCAGACGGAGATCGAAGTGCGCAAGAGTCGCTTCATCGCCGTCGCCATCCCCATCACCGACCTCTCCCAGATCAAGGGCTTGGTCGCCCAAGCCCGCCTTGAACACCCCGGCGCCAACCACGTGGTCCATGCCGCCGTGGTGGGCCCCGATGGCCAACAGATCAGCTACAGCGACGACAAGGAGCCGAAGAACACGGCGGGGAGACCCGCGGTGGAGGTCCTCAAGGGCAGCGGCATCACCGATATCCTGGTCCTCATCATCCGCTACTTCGGCGGGACGCTGCTCGGCACCGGAGGGCTGGTGAAGGCGTACGGAGAGAGCGTGAAGGAAGTGCTGAAAAGAGCGGCCACCGAAGAGCTCATCGAAAAGAAGGCGTTCGCCCTTACGATACCGTACAACCTCTATGAATTGACAAAGATTGCATTGAACGACACGGAAGCGACGATCGATGAGGAGTCGTTCACCACCGACATCACCATCGTCGGCTCGCTTCCCCACAGCAATGCCACCGCTCTGAGCCAGGCCATCTCCAACCTCTCAAACGGCAGTGTGACCGTCAGCTTCACCGATGCGTGAGCCGTGAGAAGGAGAGGGACCGGGATGGTTCAGGCGGTTTCACCTCCTCATCCTCCGTTTCCCACAGGGTCTCGCCGTCGACGTGTTCCACCAACCTGATGGCGATCGAGATGGCCATCTCCACCGCCTTGGCCTCGATGGCCTCAACCGTGTCACCCTCGCTATGGTAGGGCGCGCCTTTGCTCTGGTCATCCCAACCGGCGGCGGTGAGGGTGGTGGCCTCCAGGCCGGCCCGGCTGGCCGATGCCGCGTCGGTGGCCCCCGCCAAGCGAGGGATCGATTCGCTCTTCGCCTCATACCCCATCGAGCGGGCGATGTCGACGCAGCGGCGGGCCAGCGGGGAGGAGAGAGGTTGCGTCCCATTGACGTCCCGCTCAAGGAAGGTCAGCGAGTCGGCCCAGTAGATCGAATCGAAGTTCAACACCACCGCCCCCGCTACCAGCTCCTTCTGCTCTTCATACCACGCAGTGGAGCCTTGGAGGCCGATCTCCTCCCCGTCGAAGGAGCAGAAGATCAGGCGGGTCGACTCAAGCGGCTCCCCACCGGTCCGCTTCCAGCCGAAGTAGCGGGCTAGCTGGATGATCAAAGACGTTGAGTTGAGGTTGTCCCCGGCACCGGGGGTCGCCCGATCATCATAGAAGCGCAGCAGGGCCACAAAGCGCGGGGTGAGGGCGAGCATCACGACCTGGATGATGGTCATCCCGATCCCCATGGGGCCAAAGAGGCGGATGAAGGAGAGCAGGCCGGCGAGGGCAAAGAGGAGGATCGGCAGCGCTACGGTGACGAGGTAGCGGGAGCGATCGAGCCGGTTGTGGCGATGGAGCCTGGCACTGTCGTGGTGGGCGCTGAAGATCACCGTATGCCGCACCTCACCCTTCGGTTCGAGGGTGCCGTGGACGTTGATGCCCGTGACACTCTTTCCCCTGACCTTGAAGAGCGGACGGTAGTAGTAGAGGGTGATGACCACCCATCCTCCATAGAGGCCGAAGAGCAGCAGGGAGAGAAGGGGGAGCTTGAAGAGCGCGAGCAGCAACAAGACGGGGTAGAGGTACGCCATGAGTGAGAGCGGAAGCGAATGGAAGGTCAAATCGAGGGTGACCTCGCTCTGCTCTGTCCGGTCACAGAACGGGGCAAGCGATCGTTCGATCTCGGCGGCGGCCTGCCGGCATGCGTCGCTGCCGCTGGGGCGGGGACCAAACTGTTCGAGCAGCGAACGGGTGAGGGCGAGAGCTGTGCTGGCCAAGCGCCCAGCCTTCAGACGCTCGATCTTCTGCGTGGGGTTGTCCTTCTGCCCCTCCACCAAGGGGGGTGTCTTCAATCGTTTGTGAAAGAGGGAGTAACGCATACTCATTTCATGATGGCAAGAGCGGCTTGCCTCTGTCAAGGAAGGGGGAGATGCGGGTTGACAAAGCGGGGTGCTCTTACTATAGTTGTAACCCGATTGACAGTCCTGCACCGGGACTGGAAATCGTCTCTTATGTTGGAGAGATGTCCGAGTGGTCGAAGGAGGCGGTCTTGAAAACCGTTGAGGCGCAAGTCTCCGAGGGTTCGAATCCCCCTCTCTCCGGATTGGACAAGTTTTTTTACGTTGGAGAGGTGCGAGAGTGGCCGAATCGGGCTCCCTGCTAAGGAGTTGACCTGGTAACGGGTCCGGGGGTTCGAATCCCCCCCTCTCCGGATTTTTTACAATCGAGATCATAGCTCAGCTGGATAGAGCATCAGTTTGCGGAACTGAGGGTCGGAGGTTCGAATCCTCTTGGTCTCATGGGTGTTATGTCAATGTCATACGCACCGGGAGAGATGTCCGAGTGGTCGAAGGAGACGGACTCGAAATCCGTTGTACCGCTTGCGGTACCGAGGGTTCGAATCCCTCTCTCTCCGCTCGCTTGGTTTTTTTTGTATTTTAGGAGAGGTGTCCGAGTGGTCGATGGTGCACGCTTGGAAAGCGTGTGTGCCGAGAGGCACCGGGGGTTCGAATCCCCCCCTCTCCGTTTCCCAGCCAACAGATACTGAGCTATGGGTACCCACCCAACCCCGTCAGGACCGGAAGGTAGCAGCGGCAAGTGGGTCACTCATGAGACTCAGGGGGTTTGTTGGCTGGGTTTCTTTTTAGCTTCGTACATCAAGCGATCGGCGACCTCGATCAGCCGGTCAAGGCTCTCCTCTTGCCCTGAGGCGTGCCCGATCGACACCCCTACCTGCAGAGAGAGACCACGCTGACGAAACGCGGCGGCGAGGTTCTCCCGAAAACGGTTCTCCATCGACGAGACAGAGCCCTCGGGGGCATCGAGGGCGAGGACGAGGAACTCGTCGCCTCCCCACCTGCCGATGACATCAGAGCTTCGAAAGTTGTGCTTGAGGCTCGTTGCCACCATCTTCAGCGTTCGATCCCCCTCCTGATGACCGAAGGTGTCGTTGATTTGTTTGAAGAGGTCGATGTCGATGGAGAGCAACACCACCGGATCACCCAAACGCCGGCTGTGGCGAAGCTCCTGCTCGGCCATCAGGCGAAAGCCCCGGCGATTGTAGAGTCCGGTCAGGTCGTCGGTGAGCGCCAGGTTGAGCAACTCCTCCTCCTTGGCCTTGTACCAAGAGAGGTCGCGTACCAGGATGATGGAACGCCCATCTTCATCACTCTGGATCCAGGAGAGCTGCACCCAACGACTCTGCTCCCTCATCCGCACCTGGATATCTCCATCTCCCGTGCCTCGGTTCTCCAAGAACCGTTCCACCTGGGAGGAGAATGGCGCCTGTACCAGCGGGAGGATCGCCTCCCCGATGAGATCGCTCTGCCCAGAGCGTCCCATCATCCGGATGAAGGCACTGTTCGCATAGACGATACAGCCTCGTGCGTCGGCGCAACAAAGGCCGTCAGGGAGGCTGTCTACCAAATCCCAACAGACGGAATCCGGTAATGAAGGGACAAGGGGTGCATCCTTCTTCATAGTGAGACCAATAGTAGTTTATAAGTGTCTGTGGCACAAGGATGGTTTTCGGCAAGTACAATGAGAGCGCCTACCCCACCGTCATGATTTGTGGTATACTCGGTCCACTATGGAGCGCCCATGGCATATGAAGTAACCGCTACCCGAAAACGCCCCCGAACGTTCGACCACCTCGTCGGACAGGAGTTCGTCGTCTCCACCATCAAGCACGCCATCGAGCAACGCAGGATCGCCCACGCCTACCTCTTCAGCGGGCCGCGTGGAGTGGGAAAGACCAGTGCCGCCAGAATCCTTGCCCGGGCGCTCAACTGCCAGGAGGGGCCGACCCCCACCCCCTGTGGCGTCTGCTCAAACTGCCGGGAGATCACCGCCGACCGCAGCGTCGATGTCATCGAGATCGATGGTGCCTCGAACACCAGCGTCAACGATGTGCGGCAGATCAAGGACGAGGTGCTCTTTCCCCCGCAGACCAGCACCTACAAGATCTACATCATCGACGAAGTCCATATGCTCTCCACCAACGCCTTCAACGCGCTCTTGAAGACCATCGAGGAACCGCCCCCGTACGTCATCTTCATCTTCGCCACCACCGAACTGCAGAAGGTGCCGGCCACCATCAGGAGCCGTTGCCAACAGTTCCACTTCCAACTCATCGACCTCGACTTGATCAAGCGCTGCCTCGCCGATGCCAGCGCTGAGATGGGCATCGAGGCGGATGATGACGCCCTCTTCTGGATCGCCAAGGAGTCCACCGGCTCGATGCGCGATGCCTACACCCTCTTCGACCAGATCTCCTCCTTCAGCGGGGACCACATCACCATGGAGAAGATCTCCGATACGCTCGGCCTCGTCGGCATCGAAGAGATCGTCCAGATCGTCTCCCTCCTCAGCGAGGAGAAGCGAGAGGAGGCCATCGAGCGCCTCGCATCCCTGCTCAAGGCGGGCATCTCCGTCGAGCAGTGCATCAAGGACTTCACCCTCTTCTTCCGCACTCTGCTCTTCATGAAGGCGGGCGTCACCGATGAGGGGGTGCTGGGAGTGCAGACCAGCCACATCCCCCTCGAACTGAGAAACGCCTACAGCGCCGAACAACTTGAAGCGGCCCTCGACCTCTTCCTCCGCCTCTACCGGGACGTACGCTACTCCCTCTCCCCCCGCTTCGAGCTCGAGCTGGCCATCAGCAAGCTTGCCACGCTCAGGCACATCTCTAGCCCCTCATCACTGGTCGCCCGACTCGCAGAGCTGAGGGATGGCATCCTCAGCGGCGAGGTGAAGCTCGCCCCCCGCCCGCGCGAGGTGCAGGGAGAGTTGCTTCCCCCCACGGGTGAAGAGGCGCCATCTCGCCCGATGCCCGCTCCAAGACCAGAGCCTGAAACACCGGTGGTGGAAGAGACGAAACCGGTTGAGCGCACCTTTGAGCGAAGCGATCTTCCGCATCTGGTCGCCCGCCTCAGCGACTCGCCGCTGCTCAGCCAGGTGGTTCAGGCCATCGTCGGGGTCGAGACGACCGATGGAGCCCTCACCCTGACCTTCTCCACCCCC
>Ga0123332_1005828_pt1 | contig 10321 bp, 7 predicted proteins | sample BioC12SIPDNA_4_FD_89958 | JGI IMG/M metagenome (GOLD analysis project Ga0123332, IMG submission 89958) | Anaerobic biogas reactor microbial communites from Washington, USA - Biogas_R2_A C12 SIP DNA | ecosystem: Engineered > Bioreactor > Anaerobic > Unclassified | place: Washington, USA... | reverse complement strand
CGATCAGCCAATCCTTCTCCTGAAGCGCGCGAGAAACCGAAACGATGAGGTTCCCTTCCCGATCCGATGGCTGCAGGATGTAAACGGGCCAGGTCGTGCCTTCCTGTAGCTCAGCGAGGGTGGACTTGTCCAGGCGCGACAGATCATTGGCCGGCACGATGGCTTCCCGCTTCAGGCCCAGGTCGATCACGATTTCCTGTGGGCTGACCGAGATGATCGTTCCCTCGCGGATGTCGCCGCGCTGCGGCATATCGTACCCGCCCTGGTCCAACAGGGCCTGCATGGGATGTACTTCAGCCGGCGGCTTGGTCGGTGGTAGAGATGTAGACATGAAAAGGAACCTCCAAAAGACACGAAAATAGGATCTGCGAAATCTTGAGCGTCACCGCGCCACGTGCAGGCGCATTGCCCAAGTCGACAAAAAGCCCCCGACCGGCGAGCCGAACGCACTCGCGCGCATCGGCCGGGTTTCGAACCTCGTGATTGACCCAGCGGCCATCGCGATGAAAGGCGCGAGTGGCAACACCCCGCGCCGTCCGAACAGCAACGCTGGCGAAATGTCATTATAAAGGATGGTGCTACGAACTGTCAACGCACCGCAGGGACGTTTCACGCTGCACGCGTTATTTGCCCAATCGCTCCCTGAATGCCTTCTCCAGCGCCGGCACCACCTCGAAGAGATCGCCGACGATCCCGTAACGCGCCACGCTGAAGATCGGCGCGTCTTTGTCCTTGTTAATCGCCACGATCGTCTTGGAGCCGGTCATCCCGGCCATGTGCTGGATCGCGCCGGAGATCCCGGCCGCAATGTAAAGATCGGGCCGCACGGTCTTGCCGGTCTGGCCGATCTGGTGCACGTAGGGGATCCAGCCCGCGTCGACCGCCGCGCGCGACGCACCGACCGCACCGCCCAGCACCCTGGCCAAGCTGCGGATCGGATCGAAGCCTTCAGGACCCTTCACGCCACGGCCCGCCGCCACGACGATGCCGGCGTTCTGCACGTCGAGCTCGCCCGTCTCCATGCTCTCAAACCCGATGATCTCCTCCGCGGCCGCTGCGCCCGTCAGGGCCACCTCGAGGGGCGTGATCTTGCCCGTGCGGCTCGCATCGGGCTCGGGCATCGGGAAGCTGCGCACGCGCACCGTTGCCATCTGCGCCTTGCCCTTGAACGTCACGGTTGCCACGATGGCGCCCGCGAAGATGGGCCGCTCGGCCACCAGGTTGCCGTCAGCGTCCAGATCGACCGATACCACCTCGGCCGCCATGCCGATGTCGGCCATCGCCGCGGCCATGGCCGCAACGTCGCGCGCCCCCGTCACTGCGGGCGCGAAGATGATGCTCGGCTGCGCCGCATCGATGGCGGCCTTGAAGGCCGCGGCGTAGGCAGCATTGCGGTAGCGTGCGAAATCGGGGCCGTCCACGACGAAAACCTTGTCTGCGCCGTAGGCGATGGCCTGCTGCGCGACCTCGCCCACACCCTGCCCGATCACCACTGCGGCAACCTGTCCGTCCAGCCGGCCGGCCAGCTCGCGCGCCTTGCCCAGCATCTCCCATGACACCGGCTTTGCGACGCCCTCGTACTGATCGACGTAAACGAGAATGCCCATGATGTGCTCTCCTCCTCGCCCTCAGATCGCCTTGTCCGCGATCAGCCTGTCGACCAGCGCGGCGGCCTGTTCTGCCGGCGAACCGCCCTGGATGAATTCCACCTTGCTCGCTGCCGCAGGCGGCTTCGTCAACTCGCTCCACGTCAGCAGCGCCGCCCCTTCACCCAACCGCGCCAGATTCAGCCCAGGCAGCTCGCCGGCGCCCACCGCAGGGTACTGCATGCGGGAGGCCTTGCGGATGCCCATGAAGTTGGGATAGCGCGGCTCGTTGATCTCGGTGCTGAGGGCCAACACGGCCGGCAGCTTGACCTTGACGGTCTGGATGCCCTCATCGAGGTTGCGCAGCACAACTGCCTCGTCCTCGTTGAGATCGACGATCTTGTTGACGTTGGAAACGAAGGGGATGCCCAGCTGCACCGCGATGCCGGGACCGACCAGGCCACCGTTGCCGTCGACCGACTGCTTGCCGGCGAGGATGAGCGAGTAGTCGCCGATCTTCCTGATCGCCTGTGCCAGGATGTGAGCGGTGGCCCAGGCATCGCTGCCCTGGAACACGTCATCCGACAGCAGGATGGGTTCCTCGATCCCCATGGCAACCGCGCGCTTCAGCGCTTCCGCGGATTCCTCCGTGCCCAGGGTGAGCACGATTGCTTCGCCGTCGAAACGCTCCTGCAGCAGCAGCGCTTCCTCGACCGCGAACTCGTCCCACGGATTGAGGACCATCGTGACACCCAGATCGCCGCTCCGCACGTCCTCCGGCTTTACGTCGGACAACTGCTCGCTGTCGGGTGTCAGTTTGGCGCAAACAATGAACTTCATCCCGTAGCCTCCTTATCGACACTGTAAGTGGCTTCCATCCAGGATCGAATCGACTGCATGGTGCATCTTTACGATGCGAAGTGCCATGAGTATAGCATACGCGCGAAAGGCCGCGCAAGGCTCGTGAGGAAGAGACAGGAATTAGCAGCGTCATTGCCAGCGAAGGCATCCTGAGAATCCCATGCCACTGCGCGCAGCGGTGGCATTTGCCAGATAAGAAACTGGTCGGTGCTGGTACAATAGGGGCGTGTCGTCGGACAAGCCCAGACCGACTCCTCACTGGTGTGAGTCAACCCGTTCCTGAGAGTGGTTCCGGTCAGGCATGGTCTGAACATTGGTGGCGGCGTTGCGGGTTGGGCGCTGACCCCGCTTAGTAGCTTATCGTTTGGGGACCTGACTGGGTCTGACGGTGCCAATCTTCGTGCGGGTGAGGTGAAGCGATGATGCGGCGTGACGATGGTGCGCAAAAGGGAGCCTGGCAAGGGCTGAAGATCGTCCACCCACATGCGGCGGGGCTGGACTTGGGCAGTAGCGAGATTTGGGCGGCCGTGCCGCCGGATAGCACCGCGGTGCCGGTGCGGCGGTTTGGCAGCCTGACGCCCGATCTGGTGGCGCTGGCCGACTGGTTGGCGGCGTGTCATGTCGACCACGTGGCCATGGAGGCAACGGGGGTCTACTGGATTCCCGTCTTCGAGTACCTGGAGGCCCGCGGGTTTAAGGTCGCAGTGGTGAACGCCCAGCACGTCAAAAACGTGCCAGGGCGTAAGAGCGACCGGCAGGACTGCCAGTGGCTGCAAGAATTGCACTCGGTGGGCCTGCTGCGGGGCTCGTTCCGGCCGGAAGCCGAGATTGTGGTGCTGCGGGCCTACTTGCGTCAGCGCAGTGGGTTGATCGAACACCGGGCAGCGCATATCCAACACATGCAGAAGGCCCTGTTGCAGATGAACGTGCAGTTGACCCAGGCGGTCAAGGACATCACGGGGGTCACCGGGCTGGCGATCATCCGGGCGATTGTGGCGGGCGAGCGCGACCCCCAGCGGTTGGCGGCGCTGCGCCAGCCCGGGGTTAAGCAGACTGCGGAGCAGATTGCCCGGGCGTTGACCGGTCATTTTCGGCCGGAGCATCTGTTTGCTTTGAAACAGGCCCTGGCCTTGTACGACTTCTACAGTCAGCAGATTGCCGAGTGCGATCGGGAGATCGAGAGCCAGTTTGCCCATCTCAAGTCCAGCCCGCCGTCCGACGACCTGCCGCCACTGGACCCCAGTGACAAACGGAACTCCAAGAGCAAGAACGGTCCCAAATACGATGCGCGCAGCCTGCTCTATCGCTGGGCCGGCGTCGATCTGGTCGCCATCCCCGGCCTGAATGCGACGACCGTGCAGACCATCCTGGCGGAGATCGGCACGGACCTGAGTGCGTTTCCCACGGACAAGCACTTTTGCTCCTGGCTCGGGTTGGCGCCCCACAACGACATCTCCGGCGGCAAGGTGCTGCGCAGTCGGACCCGCAAGACGCCGAACCGGGCGGGGCAGGCGTTTCGTTTGGCCGCCCAGTCGGTCAGCCGCAGTCGCAACAGTGTTTTCGGTGCGTTCTATCGCCGTATGCGCAGCCGTCTGGGGCCCAAACAGGCGATTGTCGCCACGGCCCACAAGATCGCCCGCTGTTTCTATCATCTGCTGAAGACGCATACGCCGTTCCATGACATGGGCGGGGAGGAGTACGAGCGCTTGGCCCGCGAGCGTGAACTGCGGCACCTGCAGAAGCGCGCCGCTAAACTCGGCATGTCGCTGATCGAGTCCCCGTGGCTCGCCCCTGAACCCGCACCGACAGTTTCTTAGTAGCGGAACGGAGCCGCCCGGCGATGCCGGCGGCGGAGTGCAGCCGAAGGATGCAGTCCAACCGAATGACCGCTCCGCTCCTTCGACTTCGGGCTAGCGCCCGCCGCTCAGGATGCTTCGCTTAGCCATCCTGCTAAATGGCTGCAAGGCCATGCCTCTACTCGAGGCCCTGCACGAACGCGGTCACGGCGTCCAGCCACGGCGCGGGACACTCCTCCTGCGGGGTGTGGCCGCACTGCGGCAGCACCACCAGCGATGCGTTCGGCAGCTCCCCGGCCAGACGAATGCTCTCCGCCGTGGGCACGATGCGATCGTCGTCGCCCGTGATGACCAGGGCCGGCTGGGTCACCTCAGCGAGCCGCGCCTCCAGGTTCAGGTCCTGGCTCGCCACGGTCAGTTGCCAGAGACCCCGGTCCCAGTCCTCTGCCTGCAGGGGCAGACGGTATCCGGCAAGCACCTCGGGGGTGACCTTCGACGGGTCGTGCCAGGCCAGCCGGATGAGCCGGTCGCCCGACGACATGAGGCTCCGGCTGACGAGCGGGCCGATCCGCTGAAGCTGGGGCGTGCCCAGCAGCGGGCGGATCCACGACGGCGCACCGCCGCCGGTGTAGATCGCTGCGTCCACCAGGACGAGCGCCTGCACGCGCTCCGGATATTCCAGCGCGGCCACCGTGGCAATCGTGCCCCCCGCGGAGTTGCCCACCAGGATCGCCTTGTCGATGCCCAGCACGTCCATCAACTCCACGACCTGGCCGGCCTGGGCCTGCGGGCTGTACGGGCTCAGGCCGGTCCACCCGGCGCCGCCGGCCATGCGCGGATGGCCCGGCAGCGGCCGCTCGGTCAGGCCGGAGGAGGGCCGGTCGTATGCCACCACCGTGCTGAGCTCGGCGAGTGGCTGCATCACCTCCCGCCAGGAGAACGTGCTCGCGGCGAAGCCGTGCAGCAGGATCATGGCCGGCTTGCCTTCGCCTGCCTGCCTGACGTGGAACTGGAGCCCGTCCACCTCGATGAACTGGCTGTCCGCGCCGGCCAGTTGCTGCGGCGGGACCACCCCTTCGAGCGGCGGTATCGGAACCACCAGCGGGCCGACCACGATCAGCAACGCCAGGACCCCGAGAATGATCGCGAAGACGCGCAATACCTTTGCCATATCTAACCTCGTAGGACCCATTCTACGGGGAGGGGCCGGCCTCATCTGTGAGGAATATACCAAATGTATAATGTTTGTCTAATATGGGACGGGGCCGGCATACGGGGGCCGACACACAGGTCGGCCCCTACGACGTGCGGGATCGGTAGGGGCGCACCGGCGTGTGCGCCCTGGTAACGGGGGCCGACACGCAGGTCGGCCCCTACGCGGTGCGGTTATTTGGTCAACCGGCGGTGGACGAGGCGATGCGGCGTCTCCGCGGCGATGCCGAGGCGCTGGCGGCGGTCGGCCTCATAATCGGAGCAGTTGCCGACGAACCACTGGATGCTGCCGTCCTCCTCGAAGGCCAGGATGTTGGTGCAGATGCGATCGAGGAACCACCGATCGTGGCTGACCACGATCGCGCTGCCCGCGAAGTCGTCCAGCGCCTCTTCAAGTGCACGCAGCGTGTTGACGTCGAGGTCGTTGGTGGGCTCGTCGAGCAGGAGCACGTTGGCGCCCTCTTTGAGCACCTTGGCCAGGTGCACGCGGTTGCGCTCGCCGCCCGACAGGTCGGCCACGCGCTTCTGCTGGTCCGACCCGATGAAGTTGAACCCGGAGACGTAGCCGCGGCTGTTGACCTTGCGGCTGCCCAGGACGATCGTCTCAGCGCCCTCCGAGATCTCCTCCCAGACCGTCTTGTCCCCGTGCAGCGTGTCGCGGCTCTGGTCCACGTAGCCGAGCTGCACCGTCTGCCCGATGCGCACCGCGCCGCTCGTGGGCTGTTCCTGCCCGGTGATGAGCCGGAGCAGGGTGGTCTTGCCCGCGCCGTTCGGCCCGATCACGCCGACGATGGCGCCCGGCGGCAGCTGGAAGCTGAAATCCTCGAAGAGGAGCCGGTCGCCGTAGGCCTTGCCGACCTTGTCGAAGTCGATGACCACGTCGCCCAGCCGGGGTCCCGGCGGGATGTAGATCTGCATCTCCTCGCGGCGCTGTTCGGCTTCCTGGCCCAGCAGCTTCTCGTACGCGGTCACGCGCGCCTTGCCCTTCGACTGGCGCGCGCGCGGCGACATACGGATCCACTCCAGCTCGCGCTCCAGGGTGCGGATGCGTCGCGTGTCGGCCTTCTCCTCCTTGCGCAGCCGCTCCTGCTTCTGCTCGAGCCACGAGGAGTAGTTCCCGCGCCAGGGGATGCCGTAGCCCCGGTCCAGCTCCAGGATCCACTCGGCCACGTTGTCGAGGAAGTAGCGGTCGTGCGTGACCGCGATGACCGTCCCCTTGTAGTTCTGCAGGTGGCGCTCCAGCCAGCCGACGGACTCCGCGTCCAGGTGGTTGGTGGGTTCGTCGAGCAGGAGGATGTCCGGCTCGGTGAGGAGCAGGCGGGTGAGCGCGACCCGGCGGCGCTCGCCGCCGGAGAGCACCGAGATCGGGGTGTCGGACGGCGGGCAGCGCAGCGCCTCCATGGCCTGTTCGAGGTGGTTGTCCAGGTTCCAGGCGTCGTGCTTGTCCAACTCCTCCTGCAGCCGGCCCTGCTTCTCGATCAGCGCGTCGAAGTCCGCGTCCGGCTCCGAGAACGCGTTGCTGACCTCGTCGTACGCCCGCAGCAGGTCCACGATCGGCTGCACGGCCTCCTCGATCACCTGGCGCACCGTCTTGTCGTCGTCGAGCTCCGGCTCCTGGGAGAGCAGCCCGCGCGTGTAGCCCTTGGAGAGCATGGTCTGGCCGATGTAGTCCTCATCGATGCCGGCCATGATGCGCAGGAGGGTGCTCTTGCCCGCGCCGTTGAGGCCCAACACGCCGATCTTGGCGCCGTAGTAGAAGCCCAGCGAGATATCGCGCAGCACCTGCCGGTTGGGCGGGTGCACGCGTCCCACGCCCACCATCGAGTAGATGACTTGTTGTGTTTCGGCCATATTGTGAATCCTCCACCGGGTTTTCGCACGTTGGCGATTGAAATCGCACCTAAAGGGCCTGGGGCCGTGCGTCCACCTGCGTGGACCCGATGCGGGTCGGCGCAGGCCGACCTGGCGGCCCGTGGCCCCTTAGGCCTGATTTTAATCGGGGCTCACTGGCTCGCCGGCGCCAGCGCCGGATCCGGATGCGTGATCAGCCGGCGCCAGCTGAACGCGGCAACGGCCGCCATGATGGCCGCGCCGACCACCCCCGGCGCCCACAGCCCGACCGACCCGAGCAGCCAACCGCCGGCCGCGGGCGAGATGACGCGGGAGAGGCTCTCCAGCGAGCTGGCGATGCCCAGCGCACCGCCGATCTCCTGCGGCGATACGACGCGGGTGATGGCCGAGTTGATGACGGTGTTCAACACGCCGGTGGTGAAGGCCAACGGGATCATCACGACCAGCAGCACCGGCACGCTGAGGGTGAAGGCCCATGCCGCCAGCGCCGCGCCATTGATGAGCGTGGACAGGAAGATCAGTCTCGGCTCGCTGAAACGCTTCGTCAGGGGGCCGATCAGGCCGCCCTGCACGATGACCGACAGGAGGCCGACGTAGGCCAACAGGAGGGACGTTGCCTGCGCGTCCAGCTTCAGGCGGTCCTTGGCCCACAGGGTGAACATGGTCTGAAAGAGCGCGGCGGCCAGCGCGTAGAAGAGGCGGATCGTCAGCAGCGGACCGACGCGCGGTGTGGAGAGCGCCTCCCACATGGCGCGCAGGCTGATGAGCGGCCGGCGCGTGTGCACCATCGTGGCGCGGACCTCGGCCGTCAACGATTCGGGCAGGGTGAGGAAGACCCCAATCAGGTTCAGCGTCGCCAGCGCAGCCGCGGCAAAGGCCGGCACCGCGTAGCCCCACCGGCTGAGCAGGCCGCCGGTCGCAGGCCCGAGGATGAAGCCCAGGCCGAAGGCCGCGCCGATCATGCCCAGCCCCTTGGCCCGGTTCGTGGCGTCGGTGACGTCCGAGATGTAGGCCTGGGCGACGGTGATGTTGCCCCCCGCCAGCCCGCCGATCATGCGCGAGAGGAACATCACCCCGATGACCGTCGCGTTGGTGAGCGCGGCGAGCTGCTCCGGGGAGGCGTCTGCCAGCGGCAGCCCCGCCAGCCAGCGTCCCAGGGGGTCGGCCAGGGCGAGGAGGAGGAAGCTCAGCGCGGTGCCCGCGATGCTGATCATCAGCACGGGCCGCCGGCCGTAGCGATCGGACAGGCGGCCGAGGAACGGCGCGCCGATGAACTGCGCCAGCGCGTAGGACGCTGCGAGAAGGCCGACGACGAAATTGCTCGCGCCGTACTCGCCCGCGTAGTAGGGCAGCAGCGGCAGGATGAGCCCGAACCCGAGCAGATCGATGAAGACGACCAGGAAGATGTTGAGCAGGCGGGCCTTTTTCAAGCGACATTCCCTTCCGGTTCAGATGGATGATGATTGAGCGTTCGCCGTGCAAACCGCTTGACGGCCGCGTTGTCGGTGGCGAGAAACAGCACCATGCCGAAGACGATCAGCATGTTGGTCAGGAAGAAGAAGAGCACTTCCTCCGCGGGCAGCACGCCGCCGAACATGAGTCCCGTCGTCCGGCTCGGCGCGATCGTCCACGTGCCCGCGCCGATGGCGAGATAGTCGGCGGCGGACAGGTAGAGCCACGGCACCAGCAGCCCGAGCAGCACCAGTCGCCGGTGATGCCACAGCGCATCCGCTCCTACCAGCAGCTGGAGGATGACGGGGAAGAGCAGCCAGCCGACCTCCAGCGCCAGGTACGTGCCAGGCTGCCAGCGGCTGAAGAAGAGGACCACCGCGGCCAGCCAGACGGCCGCGGCGATGGCCGCCGTAAGGAGCCGGAGCCGCGGCCGCGTCGGCACGGGCTGTGAGGCCGCGGGCAGGCGCCGTGCGAGCCAGAGCACCCACAGGCCGGTCAGCAGGGTCTGGGCAACAAAAAAGATATATTCTTCGATCGGCACCCAGCCGAGGGTGATGCCCGTCACCAGCGCCGGGTCGTAATACCAGACGCCCGTGGCGACCAGGTAGTTGTCCCACGGCGTCGTCCAGACCACCGCCGCGACGATGTGCGCCAGCACCAGGAACCAGCCGGGCATGTTGTCCAGCCCCGGACGCGGCCGGCGCCCGCGGGCAAGGTCCCACAGGGTCAGGACGGCCATGATCAGCAGTGGAATGCCGACGTACCGCAGCAGAAATCCGAAATAGGTCACGGGGTCTCCAGGCTTTCGATGGCCTCGCGCACGGTGCCTGCGCTGGCGTGCAGCCGAGCGGTCTCGTCCGGGTCGAGCGCGATGGGCAGGGTGGCGATGACGCCCTCTCCGCCGAGCAGCTGGGGCATGGAGACGGTGACGTCACGCACCCCCGCCACCTCGGCCTGCGGCGTGCAGACGGTCATGATGGCGCGCTGGTCGTGCAAAATGATGTCCACGATACGCGCCAATGCGCTGCCGATGCCGTAATACGTGGCCCCTTTGCCCGCGATGATCGACTTGCCCGCGAAGCGCACCCGGCCGTCGATATCCGTCTGCACCTCGGGCGTCAGGGAAACGCCGCGCAGGTTGCAGAATTCATGCAGGTGCACGCCGCCCACCGTGACCAGCGACCAGGTCAACACCTGGGAGTCGCCGTGTTCGCCGAGGACGTACCCGTGCACGTGATGCGGGTCCACGCCGAGATGGTCGCTGAGCAGCGCGCGGAAACGGGCGGTGTCCAGCGTGGTGCCCGACCCGATGATGCGGGAGGAGGGCACGCCGCCCTCGGCCGCGAAACGCGCGGTCAGGTGGGTGGTGATGTCGACCGGGTTGGTCGCGATGACCAACACCGCATCCGATGCGTGCTCCAGCACCTGGGGCACCACCTGCCGGAAGATGGCCGCGTTGCGCTGCAGCAGCTGCAGCCGGGTCTCGCCCGGCTGGCGGTTGACGCCGGCTGCGATCACGACCGCACGGCTGCCCGCCAGGTCTCTGTAATCGCCCGCGTAGAT
>Ga0123332_1005826_pt1 | contig 10322 bp, 11 predicted proteins | sample BioC12SIPDNA_4_FD_89958 | JGI IMG/M metagenome (GOLD analysis project Ga0123332, IMG submission 89958) | Anaerobic biogas reactor microbial communites from Washington, USA - Biogas_R2_A C12 SIP DNA | ecosystem: Engineered > Bioreactor > Anaerobic > Unclassified | place: Washington, USA... | reverse complement strand
GCGGGGCCGCCGCCGGCAGTACCGCCGACCGGCGCTCCGTCGCCGCGACCGGCCACGCGCGCCTCGCCTTCGTCCCGCGCCATCAGGCGGCCTCCGCCTGGCGCTGCGACTCGACGATCTCGCGGTACGTCGCCGAGCGGGCGAGGAGCTCTTCGTGCGTGCCGTGGCCCACGACGCGGCCGTCCTCGAGCACGAGGATCTGGTCGGCGTCCTGGATCGTGCTCACGCGCTGCGCGACGATGACCGTGATCGCCTCGCGGGTGTGGGGCCTCAGCGCGGCGCGGAGCCGGGCGTCGGTGGCGACGTCGAGGGCCGAGAAGGAGTCGTCGAACACGTACACCTCGGGCCGCTTGACCAGCGCCCTGGCGATCGCGAGGCGCTGGCGCTGCCCGCCGGAGACGTTCGTGCCGCCCTGGGCGATCGACGCCTCCAGGCCCTCGGGCATCTCGCGCACGAACTCGGCGGCCTGCGCGACCTCGAGGGCGCGCCACATCTCCGCCTCGCTGGCGTCGGGCTTGCCGTAGCGGAGGTTCGAGGCGACGGTGCCGGAGAACAGGTAGGCCTTCTGGGGCACGAGCCCGATCCGCGCCCACAGCGCCTCGGGGTCGTAGTCGCGCACGTCGACGCCGTGGAGGCGCACGGCGCCGGCGGTCACGTCGAAGAGCCGCGCGATGAGGCCCACGAGCGTGGACTTGCCGGCCCCCGTCGAGCCCACGACGGCCAGCGTCTCGCCGGGCCTGACCGTGAAGCTCACGTCCTGCAGTACCGGGTGGTCCGCGCCGGGGTAGGAGAACGCCACCCGCTCGAAGGCGAGCCCGCGCTCGGCGCCGGCGGGCGGGGTCGTCACGCCCACGGCGGGCGGCGCGACCGAGGGCTCGGTGTCGAGGACCTCGACGATGCGGTCGGCCGACACGGCGGCGCGCGGCAGCAGCATCAGGACGAAGGTCGACATCATCACCGAGATCAGGATCTGCATCAGGTAGCTGAGGAAGGCCGTCAGCGACCCGATCTCCATCGCTCCCTGCGCCACCCTCACGCCCCCGAACCACAGCACGGCCACCGAGGACATGTTCAGGACGATGTTGACGACGGGGAACAGGGCCGAGAGCCAGCGGCCCACGAACAGGGCCGCCTCGGTGAGCTCGCGGTTCGCCTGCTCGAAGCGCTCCCGCTCGACCTCCTCGCGCACGAAGGCGCGCACGACGCGGATGCCGCTGATCTGGGCGCGCATGACCTCGTTGACGCGGTCGATGCGCTCCTGGATCGCGCGGAAGCCGGGCACCATCCGCAGCGCGATCATGCCGACGGAGACGCCGAGCAGCGGCACCGCGACGGCCACGAGCCACGACAGCCCGACGTCCTCGCGCAGGGCCATGATCACGCCGCCGACCATCATGATCGGGGCGGAGAGCAGCATCGTGAACGACATCATCAGCGTCATCTGGACCTGCTGGACGTCGTTGGTGTTGCGCGTGATCAGGGAGGGCGCGCCGAAGGCGGCCACCTCGCGCGCCGAGAAGTCGGCGACGCGCGCGAAGACGGCGGAGCGGACGTCGCGCCCGAACCCCATGGCCGTGCGGGCGCCGAGGTACACGGCCGCGACGGTGACGAGGACGTTCACGAGCGAGACGCCGAGCATCACGCCGCCCTGCCGCAGGATGAAGCGGGTGTCGCCGAGGACGACGCCGCGGTCGATGATGTCGGCGTTGATGCTGGGCAGCAGCAGCGCCGTCAGGGTGGCGACGAGCTGGAGCCCGGCCACGACGGCTATCGTGCCGCGGTAAGGCGTGGCGAAGCGCGCGACCAGGCGCAGCAGCGCTCTCAGGGGCATGGCGGCCTCCCTCCCCGTGGAGGCAAGGAGGGGAGTATACGACCCGGCCCCGGCCGCGCCAATCCGGGTACCATCCCGCATGCCCCGAGGCGTCACAGGCCTGCTGCAGGTCGCTCTCAGGGCCGACGACCTGAACGTCGCCGAGGCCTTCTACCGCCGTCTGCTCGGCAGCGAGCCGGCGGGCCGCTTCGAGCCGCCCGGGCTGCTGTTCTTCGTCGTCGGCGGGGTGAGGCTGCTGCTCGAGAAGGGCGCCCCCGTCGGCGCCGTGTACCTGCGGGTCGAGGACGCCGGGGCCGCGCTGGAGCGCGCCCGGGAGGCCGGCGCGGAGGTCGTCGGCGAGCCTCATGTGATCTTCCGCCACGCCGACGACTCACTCGGGCCGGCGGGCCACGACGAGCTCCACGCCTTCGTCAGGGACCCGAGCGGGAACCTCGTGGGGCTCGTGGCCCTGCTGCCGACGCCCGCCTGAGCCGGCTCAGGCGAGCTCCTCGGGCGCGAACCGCTCCAGCAGGCGCCGGAACGTGTTCACGTTGCGGGCGGTAGCCGGCACCTTCAGCCGCCGCTCGACGAGCGCGTGCGAGAGCTTGGCGTCGTGCGACGAGTCCACGTACCCCATGAATGCGGCGCCGTCCACCAGGTGCAGGGCGTCGGGCGAGAAGTCCGTCGCCGCCAGCGCCGCCAGGCCCTCGGGGTCGGGCTCGTCGTCCCACAGCGTGACGTAGACGCGCCGCATCCCGGCGGGCGTGAACGGGTCGACGCGCAGCAGCTCCGCGAGGCTGCCCGCGGTCCTGAACACGACCTCGGTGCGCACCCCGTAGGCCTCGACGATCGCGGCGAGGAGCTCCGCGCGCAGCGCCGGCGCCGCGTCGCTCCCGGCCGCCACGGCGAGGTTGCCGCTGGCCAGGAGGTAGGCGATGGGCGGGAAGCCGCGCGCGGCGAGCCGCTCCATCAGGTCCGGCATCGGGACCTTGTTGCGCTTGCCGAGGTTCACGGCGCGCAGGAAGCCGAACAGCACCTCGCCCGGCGGGAGGCGCCGGCCCGCGGCGCTCATCCCGCCAGCGCGCCCAGGTAGAGCTCGCCGTGCGGCATGCCGGAGCGCGACGTGGCCTCCCGCAGGAGCTCGACGTCGTACGGCACGCGCCTGAGGTGCAGGTTCGGCTCGCCGTCGACGACCTGCAGCAGGGCGTACTCGGCGACGGCGACGCGCTCGCCGCCGCCCGGCGGCCGGTCGTAGGCCATGCCGACGCTGCCGGGGTTCGCCACGACCGCGCTGCGGTGCCGCCGGGCGAACTGGTGGTGGACGTGGGCGCCGAGGTAGAGCTCGGCGTCGTGGCCGGCGAAGTACTCGTCGAGCCGGGCCTGCGGGGTCTCAGGGGTCACGTGGTCGTCGTAGCTCCGAGGCGAGCCGTGGTAGGCGAGGACCCGGCAGCCACCCAGCTCGAGCTCGCGGTAGGGCGGGAACGTGCGCAGCCACTCGCGGTCCTCGTCCGAGAGCCTCTCGGCGCACCACGCTTCGACCGCGAGGATCGTAGCGGTGTGCTCGTCGGGCTGCGCGACGTCGGCGCGTGTGCGCGGCGTCAGGAGGTAGGCGTCGGTGTTGCCCATGACCGTGAGCGGGTCGAGCGACCGCAGGCGCGCGATCGTCGCCGACGGCTCGGGACCGAAGTTCGCGACGTCGCCCAGGCACAGCACCTCCTCGACGTCGAAGCGCAGCATGTCGGCGATCACGGCCTCCAGGGCGGCGAGGTTGCCGTGGACGTCGGCGATGACGGCGATCACGGGGGGTCGATGAGCAGGGGCAGCGGGTCTATCGCGTTCCATTCGCAGAGGTCGTCCTCTTCTCCGACGTATACCCCGAAGTGCAGGTGGGTGGGCGTCCCGGCCGCGTTCCCGTCGTTCCCGACGTACCCGAGCTCGTGGCCGACGTCGACGTACTGCCCCTCCCTCAGCTCCTCGTTCACGGCCTCGAGGTGGGTGTAGTAGTAGCGCACGCCGCCGTCGCCGATGACCGTCACCGACAGCCCGCCGAGGGTCTGGTCGGTGATGCGGTAGACCCAGCCGGACGCGGCCGCGATCACAGGCGTCCAGCGGGGGGCGAAGATGTCGATCCCCTCGTGGCTGCGGTCCCAGCGCGGGGCGCCGAAGGTGTGGGCGATCTGCGCGACGCTGACGCCGGCGACGGGCGTGAGCAGCGAGGCGGCCGGCTCGCCGCCGACGCGCGCCAGGTACGCGGGTAGGTACTCGCGGTAGCGCGCCCGCGTCTCGAAGCGCAGCCGCTCGGCGAGGCCGAGCGGCTCGCGGCGCGTGTCGTCGTCGCGGTCGCGGGCGGGGCAGACGTAGCCGCGCAGCTCCGGACGCTGGTCGGGGAAGCCGGGGTCGGGGAAGGTCTGCGCGCCCGCGCAGGCGGTCAGGGCGGCGAGGGCCGCTGCCAGCACGCGTGCGGGGCGCATGCCACGAAGTTAGCCGCCCGGACCCGCGAGGCGGATGAGGGCCCTGCGCTCAGGCCGCCTCGCCGCGCTGCCTGGCGCGGTGCACCCTGACCTTGGCCCTGTTGCCGCAGGTCCGCATGCTGCACCAGGCGCCCGTCTGGTTCCGCGACGCGTCGTAGAACACCCAGCGGCACTCGTCGGCAGCGCAGACCTTGAGCCGCTCCCAGGTGCCGTCGTGCATGGCGTGGTGGACGGTCGCGAGCATCCGGCCGAGCGCGGCCCACATGTCTGCGCCGACGGGCTCGAGCTCCAGCCGGCCCTCGACGGTGGTCGCCATCCGCAGGCTCCCGCGCGCCCCCACCTCGTCGATCACGGCCAGGGCGTCGGCGTCCTGCTCGCTGCCCTCGGTGAGGATCGTCCTCAGGGCCTCGCGGAACCGCGTCGCCTGCCTCAGGTCCTCGGGCCCCAGGCGCTCGCCCTCGTCCAGGCCGACGTGGGTGCGCAGCCAGCGCTCGAGGTCCTCCGGCCTCGCGAGCTCGTCGCGTCCGGACTCGTGATCGAGCGTGTTGACGAACGCCTGCACGAAGCGCAGGTCGCCCGGCGCCGGCTTGTTCTCGCTCGGCAGCAGCTCGACAGCCCTCATCTCCCGCCCCTCACGGCAACCATCATAGCACCTTGACTGGTTACTGAAACCGCTGTAGGCTTATGGCCGGTTACGTGTTCTCGCGGCCCGTGGTCACGGGCCCAGAGGAGGGCCGACATGGACAGTACTCTCTACTACCTCGAGAGGGCGGTGCGAGACCGTCAACACGAACTGCGCGCCGAGGCCGAGCGCCTGGCGCAGGCCCGGACGGCCAGGCGCGCCGAGCGAGCGCTGGCCATGAACGCCCGGGCGGCGGAGCGCACGCTGCTCACCACGGTGGCCCGTCCCGGCGTGTCCCTGGTGCTGACGCCCCGGCCCCCTTCACAGGTCGCGGCCGACTGCGCCGAGCGCGTGGCCGCCTGGCGCCGCGCCGCCAGCAGCCTGGGACGGTCGCTCGTCAACATGGGACGGCGTCTGGAGCAGGTAGGGAGGGCCGCCTGACCGGCGGCCCTCAGGTCCACACCCCAGACGAGCCGCGGCGGTGGCTGCCCACCAGGTGCGTGTCGACCATCCCGATCGCCTCCATCAGGGCGAACATCGTCGTCGGTCCCACGAACGCGAAGCCGCGCCGCTTCAGCTCGCGCGACAGCGCGACCGACTCGGGCGAGCTGGTCGGCACCTCCGAGAGGCGCCGCGGCGCCGGCGTGGCGGCCGGTTGGAACGACCACACCAGCGCCACGAGCCCGCCTTCGGCGCGCAGCGCCACCGTCGCGCGCGCGTTCACGATGGTCGCCTCGACCTTCCGGCGGTTCCTGACGATGCCGGGGTCGGCCATCAGCCGCTCGACGTCGGCGGCGCCGTAGGCGGCGACCTTGTCGGGGTCGAAGCCGTCGAAGGCGCGCCGGAACGCCTCACGCTTGCGCAGGATCGTCGCCCACGACAGGCCCGACTGGAACGCCTCCAGCGAGAGGCGCTCGAAGAGGCCGCGCTCGTCGCGGACCGGCATGCCCCACTCGGTGTCGTAGTACTCCCGCAGGAGCGGGTCGCGCGCCGCCCACGGCGGCCGCAGCAGACCGTCCTCGCCGCGCACCAGGTCGGGGCTCGGCGCGTCCGGCACCTCTCTCAGGCCTCCGGCGGCGCGGCGTCGAACGTGCGCCTGAGCGGCAGCACGGGGATGAAGGTCGTCAGCACCAGGGCGGCGAGGGCGATCACGAAGACGTAGCGGTAGACGGACGTGACCGCGTCGGTGAACGTGGCCTTGATGCCGGCCGACACCGACTCGAGGACCGCCTCCGAGCGCGCGGCGAACTCGGCGTCGAGCCGCTCGGCCAGCGCCGCGCGCGCGGCCGGGTCGGCGGCGGCGAGCTGCGCGCTCACCTCCCCGACAGCGTCGGCGGGGACGCCGCCCGACGTCAGCGCCGCCGCGACGGCCGCGGTGTCGCCGGCGGTCACGGCCTCGCGGAGGCCCGCGCGGGCGGCCGCGAACGCCTCCCGCATCTGCGCGGTCACGTCGCCAGAGGCGCTGATGCCCTCGCCCGACGTCGCGACGCCGGGCACGGCGGCGATCCCGCCGAGGTGCTCGGCGAATCCGGCCGCCAGCCCGGTCGCGAGCACCGTGCCGAGCACGGCGGTGCCGAGCGCGCCGCCGATCTGGCGGCAGAACTGCACGGCGCTCGTCGCCTGGCCCATGCGCCTGACGTCGACGGCGTTCTGCACGGCGAGGGTGTAGAGCGGGCCGGCCGGGCCGAGGCCGAACCCCACGACGACCATGTAGAGGGTCACGCGCCCGATCGTCACGTCGGGGCCCATGCGCGAGAGCAGGAAGACGCCCACGGCGAGGATCGACGTGCCGACGAGCATGATCGCCCGGTAGCGGCCGATGCGAGAGACGAGCTGGCCGCTGATCAGCGAGCCGAACACGACCCCGAGCGAGAGCGGTATCAGGGCCAGCCCGGCGCCCGTCGCCGAGACGCCCACGACGTTCACGAGGAACAGCGGCAGGAAGGCCGCCGTCGACAGGAACGCCGCCCCGTGGAAGAACACGGCCGCGTTCGCGGAGCGGAACACGCGGTTGCGGAACAGCGTGAGGTCGAGGATCGGGTTCGGGCTGCGCAGCGAGCGCCACACGAACAGCGCCAGCAGCGCGAGGCCCGCGCCCAGCATGCCCACGGTCACCGGCGAGCCCCACGGGTACTCGGAGCGGTCGAGCTGCAGAGCCGTCGTGAACGGCACTAGCCCCCCGATGAGCAGCGCCACCGCCGCCAGGTCGAGCCGGCCGCGCTCGCCGTGGGGCCTGAGGGGCGGCATGCGCGTGGCGACGAACCAGACCGCCACCGCGCCGAACGGCACGTTGACGTAGAACACCCAGCGCCAGCCCTGGATGCCGGGGATGACGTCGGTGGCGTTGTCGGTGAGGTAGCCGCCGAGCAGGGGACCCAGCACGCTGGCGATGCCGAACACGGCGCTGACGATGCCCTGGAACTTCCCGCGCTCGGCGGGTGGGAAGAGGTCGGCGATGATGATGAACGCCATGCTGAACAGGCCGGCGGCGCCGATCCCCTGGACGGCCCGGAACACGATGAGCTGGTTCATGCCGTCGCCGAGCACGGGCAGGGTCCCGAACTCGCCCGCCAGCCCGCACAGGAACGAGCCGGTCAGGAACACGCCCACGGCCGTGAGCGCGATCGCCTTGCGGCTGTACATGTCGGCGAGCTTCCCGTAGACGGGCACCAGCACCGTCGAGGCGACGAGGTACGCCGTGAAGACCCAGGCGTACCGCTCGAGGCCGCCCAGGTCCTCGACGATGCGCGGCAGGGCCGTCGAGACGATCGTCTGGTCGATGGCTCCGAGGAAGAGCGCCAGGAGGATCCCGGCGAAGGTGAGGTTGCGGTCTCGGCGTGACAACGTCATGGCTTGGCGGCTCCCGCGCCGGCCGCTGGCTGGCGGCGGCTAGCGGAGACTACCGCTCGGCCGCCGCGCTAGCCACCCTCCGCGCCACCGGCCGCGGGGGACACCCGCCCTACAGGCCTCGCGCCCCAGGCTGATAGCGTGGGGCGAGGGACGACCGTCCCCGGGAGGTGGGCCATGACCGAAGCCGTCGCTGCGATGTGTCCTGCCTGCGGTGGGATCGTGGGCATCGAGACCCTAGCGGTCGGCGCCACGCTCGAGTGCCCCGAGTGCAACTCGCTGCTCGAGGTGACGGGGCTCGAGCCGCTCGAGCTCGTGCGGGCGGAGGACGAGGTCGTCGTGCCGTACCCCGACGAGGACGAGTACGGGACCGCCTAGGCGGGCCCTTCCCTCACAGCGCGCCGTCGTATCGTCTGTGACGCGACACGTGGCGCCCCCGGCACCGCGGGGCGCAGGGGAGGAACCGTCTCGATGAAGGTCCACGAGGTCCGCACGTACCGCTCCGCCGAGCACCTGCCGCGCGAGGAGCAGCTCGCCTGGAAGCTCGCCGCCGTCGCCACGGACCCCGTCCCGGTGGAGCCCGACGTAGCCGAGATGGTCGGCAACAGGGTCATCGACAACGCCGCCGTCGCCGTCGCGAGCCTGGCGCGCAAGCCCGTGAGGGCCGCCAGGGCGCAGGCGACGGCGCACCCACGCGACCCCGGTGCGGCCGTGTTCGGGCTGCCGAGCGCCCGGCGCTACTCGCCCGAGTGGGCCGCCTGGGCGAACGGCGTGGCCGTGCGCGAGCTCGACTTCCACGACACGTTCCTCGCGGCCGACTACTCGCACCCCGGCGACAACATCCCGGCCGTCCTGGCCGTGGCGCAGGCGAAGGGGCTGGGCGGCGAGGCGCTCGTGCGGGGCATCGCCGCGGCCTACGAGCTGCACGTCAGCCTCGTCAAGGGCATCTGCTTGCACGAGCACAAGATCGACCACATCGCCCACCTGGGCCCCGCCGCCGCCGGCGGCATCGGGGCGCTGCTGTCCCTCCCGACGGAGACCGTCTACCAGGCCATCCAGCAGGCGCTGCACGTCACGACCACGACCCGCCAGTCGCGCAAGGGCGAGATCTCGAGCTGGAAGGCTTTCGCGCCGGCGTTCGCCGGGAAGATGGCCATCGAGTCGGTCGACAGGGCGATGCGCGGCGAGGGCGCGCCCTCACCGATCTACGAGGGCGAGGACGGCGTGATCGCCTGGCTGCTCTCGGGCCCCGACGCGCGCTACCACGTGCCGCTGCCCGAGCCCGGCGAGCCGAAGCGCCAGATCCTCGAGACCTACACGAAGGAGCACTCGGCCGAGTACCAGAGCCAGGCGCTCATAGACCTCGCCCGGCGCATGGGGCCGCGCGTCGGCGACTTCGAGGCTGTCGAGTCGGTGGTCATCCACACCAGCCACCACACCCACTACGTGATCGGCACTGGCTCGAACGACCCGCAGAAGTTCGACCCCGAGGCCAGCCGCGAGACCCTCGACCACTCGATCATGTACATCTTCGCCGTCGCTCTCCAGGACCGCGCCTGGCACCACGAGAAGAGCTACGCGCCCGAGCGCGCCAAGCGGCCCGACACCGTCAGGCTGTGGCGCAAGGTGAGCACCGTCGAGGACCCCGAGTGGACCCGCCGCTACCACTCGCACGACCCCAACGAGAAGGCGTTCGGCGGGCGCGTCGTGATCACGCTGAGCGACGGCACGGTCATCGAGGACGAGATCGCCGTGGCCGACGCGCACCCCTTGGGAGCCCGCCCCTTCGCGCGACCGCAGTACGTCGAGAAGTTCCGTACGCTGGCCGATGGTATCGTCGCGAAGGACGAGCAGGACAGGTTCCTCGCCCTGGCCGAGCGCGTGGACAGGCTCACGCCGGCCGAGGTGGGCGAGCTGAACGTGGTGGTCGAACCCGGCAAGCTCGGACCCGAGGTGCCCCAGGGCATCTTCTGATCGCGCCCGACGGGCCTCCGCACGAGGCCGACCGCGGCGCGTGACGCGCGGTCCGGTGGGAGGTGTCAATGGCGCAGGAAGCCACGCCTGACGCGCCGCAGGCCAAGCCCAAGAAGTCGGTCGCACTGTCCGGGGTCGTGGCGGGCAACACCGCGCTCTCCACGGTGGGGGCGAGCGGGGACGAGCTCAGGTACCGCGGCTACGACGTCCGCGACCTCGCCGAGAACTGCGAGTTCGAGGAGGTCGCCCACCTCCTCGTCCACGGCGAGCTGCCCGACGCCGCGCGGCTCAGGGCCTACAAGGAGAAGCTCGCTCGCCTGCGCGGCCTGCCCGCGACCGTCAGGACGGTGCTCGAGGCGGTCCCCGCCGCCGCCCACCCGATGGACGTGCTGCGCAGCGGCGTCTCGGCGCTCGGCGCGACGCTCCCCGAGGGCCCCGAGCACGACGACGCGGGCGCCAGGGACATCGCCGACAGGCTGCTGGCCAGCCTCGGCTCGATGCTCATGTACTGGTACCACTGGACCCACAAGGGCGAGCTCATCGACGTCGAGACCGACGACGACTCGATCGGCGGGCACTTCCTGCGGCTCCTGCACGG
>Ga0123332_1005825_pt1 | contig 10324 bp, 9 predicted proteins | sample BioC12SIPDNA_4_FD_89958 | JGI IMG/M metagenome (GOLD analysis project Ga0123332, IMG submission 89958) | Anaerobic biogas reactor microbial communites from Washington, USA - Biogas_R2_A C12 SIP DNA | ecosystem: Engineered > Bioreactor > Anaerobic > Unclassified | place: Washington, USA... | reverse complement strand
TCGAGCAGCACCGCGACGCGGGCCACGACGTCGTGTTCGTCTCGGCGTCGCTCGTCTACTACCTCGAGCCGCTCGCCGAGGCCCTCGGGGTGCACCACGTCATCGCGGTGGAGCCGGCGGTGCGGGACGGGCGGCTCACCGGCGAGCTGGCCCGCCCGAACGTGCGGGCCGAGCAGAAGGCCGTCCGGCTGCGCGAGTGGCTGGGCCAGCCCGGTGATGGCCGGCTCCAGGGCGTCGAGCTGTGGGCCTACGGCAACTCCTCCGGCGACCACGAGCTGCTCGAGCTCGCGGACCACCGCCTCTGGATGGGCAGCCGGCGCCGCATGCCGACCGGCGTCGAGGTGTTCACCCCGACCGCCCGCGCGTTCGACGGCTGAGCAGCGGCCGCGGGTCGACCGGCGAGCCCGGCGAGCCGGTCCTAGGCTGGGTCCCACAACGACGTGGAGAAAGGCGGCGCAATGGCGAAGCCGCACCACACCGGGGATCCGACCGACGACGAGCGTCGGGGCGCTGCCGACCGTCCGGCCGGTGGTCGACGCCGGCGTTCGATCCGATGGCGCGGCACGAGCGCGATCGGGTCGGAGCCACCGCGGTACCCGTACCTCCACCCCGAAGCGCTGCACAGCGAACCGCTCGCGGTGTCGGTCGACGACCTCATGGAGTTCCTCGACCACTACGGGGACGAGGGACCCGACATCAGGAGCAACGTCCAGCCGCCGTGACCGCGAGCGCCGCGCGGGCCGGGGCGCTCCACCTACGGTTCCCCACATGCGATTCTCCGCGGACCGACCACTCGGCCTCGCACCCGCGACGGTGCTCGACTACCGCGAGCTCGCCCGTAGGCGGCTCCCCCGCCAGCTGTTCGACTACATCGACGGCGGCGCGTACGAGGAGACGACGATGCGCGCGAACGTCACCGACCTCGAGTCGGTGCTGCTGCGCCAGCGCGTGCTGCGCGACGTCAGCCGGCGGGGCCAGGCGACCGAGGTGCTCGGCCAGCAGCTCTCCCAGCCGGTGGTGCTGGCGCCGGTCGGGCTCGCCGGGATGTTCGCCCGCCGCGCCGAGGTGCAGGCTGCACGCGCTGCGGAGGCCGTGGGGGTGCCGTTCGTCGAGTCCACCGTGTCGATCTGCGGGATCGAGGAGGTCGCCGGGGCGACCAGCCGGCCGCCGTGGTTCCAGCTCTACGTCATGCGCGACCGCGGCTACGCCGAGCAGCTGATCGCGAGGGCGACCGCCGCGGGCTGCCCGGTGCTGGTGCTCACCGTCGACCTGGCGGTGGTCGGTGCGCGCCACCGCGACACCCGCAACGCGATGGTCGGCGAGGTGACCCCGTGGGCGAAGCTGCGTCGGGCGATCGACCTGGCGACCCACCCCCGCTGGATCAAGGACGTGCCGATCGACGGCAAGCCCCTCACGTTCGGCAACCTCGAGGAGGCGGTGCCCGGGGCGCGCACCCCCGACGCGTTCCGCGACTGGGTGGACTCCCAGTTCGACCCGAGCGTCACCTGGGACGACATCGCATGGGTGCGGGAGCACTGGAGCGGCCCGCTCGCGCTGAAGGGCGTGCTCGACGCCGACGACGCGCGGCGTGCCGCGGACGCGGGTGCCGACGCGGTGATCGTGTCGAACCACGGCGGGCGCCAGCTCGACTCGGTGAGCTCCACCGCCGCGGCGCTGCCCGCTGTCGTCGACGCGGTCGGCGACCGGGTCGAGGTGCTCGTCGACGGCGGGATCCGCACCGGCCTGGACGTCGCGAAGTACCTGGCGATGGGGGCCAGGGCGTGCCTGGTCGGCCGGGCGTGGGCGTGGGCCGTCGCGGCGCGCGGCGAGCAGGGCGTGCGCCACGTGCTGGACGTGCTGCGCGCTGACCTGGACGTCGCCCTGGCGCTGACCGGGTGCACCGACATCTCCGAGCTCGACCGCTCGGTGCTGCTCGACGGCGCACCCGACGGCTCGGCCATCGACGCGTAGCTCCTCCGTCGCACGACGGGGTCCGCTCTGGACCGTCCCTCCCCCTGCCTATCCTTCCCATCGGGATCGAGAGGGTGAGAGGGAAGAAGGATGAGCCACGGTACAACACGCGGCGCGCTCGGCGCGGTGGCAGGCATGGCCTTGCCGTCCACGGGTGCGGAACCCTTCCCGGTGCGGGTGTCGCTCGCAGGGAACGGCCTGATGGTGGAGTCGGACCACCTCGGCGGCGGAGGCACGCAGTGGCCCCTGTCCGCCGTGCGCACCGTCGAGGAGGTGAGGGCAGCAGACGATGCGCAGGACCTCCTGGAGATCCGGTTCGACAACGGGCTCCATCTGATGCTCACGCCGACCGAGACGTTCACGTCGGAGCTCGTCGCCAGGCTGCAGCACGACGCCGCGTCGCCCCAGCACGTGGTCCCTTCACCGGCCGCGGGGAGCCACCGACCGGCCGAACCGGCTCGACCCGGTCGGCGCCGCTGGTTGACCGGACTGCTCGTCGCCGTGGCGGCCTTGGCGATCGGAGCGGCGGCGGTCACCGCAGCCCAGTTCCGCTCCCGCGCGCTCGACGCCGAGCAACAGGCCGAGCGACGCCTCGACCAGCTACGTACGACCGAAGCGGAGCTCGCCGACCTCCGCGCCGACCACGAGGCCATGACGAAGGAGCGCGACGACCTCGAGCTGAGGGTGTCGGAGCTCGCCAACGAGAAGGCCGCCGTCCAGGACGAGCGCAACGCCGCGCGAGAGCTGGCACGCCTCGGCGCGAACGCCGCCGAGAAGATGCTCGAGTGCCGGAACAAGATCCTCGACGCGATGGGCTACATCCTCGACGACTACTACCTCGCGGCCAGCACGGCGCTCGACGTCGCGGTACCCGTCTGCCAAGCGGCGAACACGGCGGTCGCCGCCTTCTCCGACGCGGTCGAGTAACGCCGAGTCATGCGGTCCACCACCAGAGGTGCAGCAGCGGCGATCGCGACGGCCGTCCTGCTGTCCGGCTGCGGCGGCGCGGCGCTCGTGGAGTCGCGAACGTCCGCACGCCGACCGGGGACGACCACCGAGGACGGCAGGACGTTCACTCCCGACGAGCTCCTCGACCGGGCGAAGGGCTCACTGGTGCGGATCCGGAACACGGGGTGCGGCGAGCTCTCGACCGGATCCGGCTTCCTCGGACCCCGGGGGATGGTCCTGACCAATCGACACGTGGTCGAAGGGCATCACACCTTGGAGCTGCTCACCTGGGATGGCATCGACCTCGAGCCGGATGCTGTCGAGGTGTCGGACGGCCTCGACGTGGCGAGGTTGCACGGGGACTGGTCGAGCACCCCGTTGTCGCCGGTGTCGGTTCGCTCGGCTCCGGTGGAACCAGGCGAACGCATCGCGATCGTCGGGTTTCCCGGGGGCGACCAGATCGCCATCACGACAGGTGTCGCCACCGGCTACGAACCAGACCCCGAGCGGCCCCAGGACAAGGTGCTGAAGATCACGACGCTTGTGAAGCCGGGCAACTCGGGAGGCCCGGCGCTGGACGTGCGCGGTGAGGTCGTCGGCATCGTGTTCGCCGAAGAGATCGCCACCGACGAGGCGCTCGTGGTGCCGATCGACACGGCGCTGTCCTTGCCGAACGGTGAGTTCCGTCCCGAACCGGCGTGCCGGTGAGGCTCGCCGGGCAGATCCCCACGACCGCTGCCCGGGACGCGTCGAGGGGGCCCGGTCGGTCACCGGACCCCCTCGGCTGACCCCCCTGTCAGCGGAGCTCTGGGGCGGTCAGCCCCTCTCGACGGTTCAGCTCACTTGGGCTGCATGCGGGTGCCGGTGTCGATGCGCACCGACTCGCCGTTGATGTAGCTGTTGCGGATCAGCTCGATCGCCAGCGACGCGTACTCCGAGGCGTGGCCGAGCCGCTTCGGGAACAGCGTGTCCTTCACGAGGTGGTTCTTCAGGTCCTCGTTGCCGCCGTAGATCGGGGTGTCGAAGAACCCGGGGATGATCGTGTTGCAGCGGATGCCGACCGGCGCGAGGTCACGGGCGAGCACCAGGGTGAGGCCCACGACACCGGCCTTGGAGGCGGTGTAGGCGGCCTGGCCCACCTGCCCCTCGAGCGCGGCGACCGACGCGGTGTTGACGATCGCGCCGCGGGCGCCGTCCTCGTCGACCGGGTCGGTGGTCGACATCGCGGTGGCGGCGAGGCGGGTCACGTTGAAGGTGCCGACCAGGTTGATGTCGATGACCTTGCGGAACATCTCCAGGTCGTGTGCGGACTCGTAGGTGCCGTCACGACCGATGGTGCGGGTCGCCCACCCGACGCCGGCCGAGTTGATCACGGCGCGCAGCGGGCCGAGCTCCTTGGCGGCCTCGACCGCGGCGATGACCTGGTCGGTGTCGGTGACGTCCGCTGGGGCGAACACACCTCCGACCTCCTTGGCGAGGGCCTCGCCCTTCTCGGCCTGGCGGTCCAGGTCGAGGACGACGACCTTCGCGCCCTGCTCGGCGAGGGCCCGGACCGAGGCCTCACCGAGACCCGAGGCCCCACCGGTCACGAGTGCAGATGCTCCGTTGAGTTCCAGCATGTTCCGGACTTTATTGACCGCCCGGTCAAGTGAGCCAACCCGGCGCCGCCGGTCTCTTCACCGGATGGCTCGACGCGCTGCGCGACCTCGCGCGGTCAGCCCCGCGCGGTCAGCCCCGCCGCGGTCGCGCGTCCGGGGATCCCCAACCGCCGCCGCCGGGGGTGAGCATGCGCAGCACGTCGCCCGCCCGCATCCGCACCGTGCACTTGTCGGGTAGGCGCTCGGCGCGGGACTCGTCGCCACCGGGCAGCAGCCAGTTCTCCCCCGTCGCACCGGGCTCGCCGCCAGCGAGGCCCCACGGCGCCGACTCGCGGCGCTCGGTGATGAGCGACAGGGTGACGTCGTCGAGCACCTGCAGGTCGCGCTCGATGCCGTCGCCGCCGGGCGCCGCGCCCGCACCACCGCTGCCCCGCCGCAGCCGCTGGCGCAGCACCCGCACGGGGAACGCGCGCTCCAACGCCTCGATCGGCGTGTTCAGCGTGTTGGTCATCCCGGTGTGCACCCCGCTCATGCCGGGGCGCGGCGGGCCGCCGCCCGGTGCAGGTGGCCGGCCACCCTGGCCGCCCGCGACGGTCTCGTAGTACACCCACGTGCTGCCCGGCCCGCCACCGCCGAGCAGCACGTTGTTCATCGTCCCCTGCGACGCCGCCGGCACCCGCTCCGGGGCGAGCCCGGCGAGGGCGCGGAAGCACACGTCGGTCACCCGCTGGGAGACCTCGACGTTCCCCGCCCCGACCGCGGCCGGGTACCGGGCGGCGAGCAGCGACCCCGGCGGCACGACCACCCGAACCGGTGCCATCGCCCCGGCGTTCGCGGGCAGCGCCGGGTCCACCACCGCACGGAGCGAGAACGCGACCGCCGAGACCGTCACCGCCTCGACCGCGTTCGCGTTGCCGGGCTGCTGGGGGTCGGTGCCGGTGAAGTCGAAGGTGATCTCGCCGCCGGCCTTGCGCACGGTGCAGCGGAGGACCGCGCCGCGCCGCTGCTCCTCGCCCGGCCCGACGGAGTCCATGACGTCGACCGCGGTCCACTCGCCGTCCGGCAGCTCGGCGAGCGCCGCACGGCAGCGTCGCTCGCCGTGGGAGAGCACCTCTTCGAACGGTGACCCCGCCAGCTCGGCGAGGCGCTGCACGCCCACCACGTTGGCGCCGACCTGTGCGTCGAGGTCACCGGAGCGCTCGAGCCCCGTGCGGGAGTTGGCGAGCACCAGCGCCCGCACCTCGGGGGTGAGCCGCACGGGCGGCAGCCGCAACCCCTCCTGGTGCACGTCGGTCGCGTCCGCGGGCAGCGAGCCCGGCGCGGCGCCACCGACGTCCGCGTGGTGCGCCCGGTTCGCGACCCAGCCGACGAGCCGCCCGTCGACCCAGCAGGGCGCGACGACGGTCAGGTCGTTGAGGTGGGTGCCGCCGGCGAACGGGTCGTTGACGACCGCCTGCTCCCCCGGGCCCAGCCCGTCGCCGAACGCCTCGATCACCGCGGCGACCGAGGCGGGCATCGAGCCGAGGTGCACGGGGATGTGCTCGGCCTGGGCGAGCATGCGACCGGCCGGGTCGAACACGGCGGCGGAGCAGTCAGCGCGCTCCTTGATGTTGGGGCTGAACGCGGCCCGGCGCAGCACCGCGCCCATCTCGTCCGCGACACCCGACAGCCGGGCGATGAGGACCTGCAGCGCCGCCGGGTCGGTGCCCGGCGCCCGCCCGCTCACCGGGCCTCCCCGTGGCGCAGCACGAGCGCGCCGAGCGGACCGGGCTCACCCACCCACCCCTCGGGCACCCACACCGTGCAGTCCTCCCGTGCCAGCACCGACGGGCCCCGCACCGGCTCCTGCTCGGCCGTGGCGTGGGCGGCGAGCACCGACTCCACCGTCGCCGGTGGCGCCAGCTCCGCGACGGCCCGCAGCGCGACGACCTCGACACGGTCGCCGGGGCGTGCGTAGCCGTTGCGCCGCTCGTGCTCGGCGGGGAACTCCTCGACGCTGCGCACGCGCAGCTCGTGGCTCTGCCCCTCGTAGCGGCAGTCCAGGTAGGTGGCGACCGACACGTGCTCCCCGTCACCGCCCACGGCGTCGGTCCCGTGGCCCAGCACCTCCCGCTCGGCCACGGCGACGGCCTCGGCCGCGAGCTCCTCGAGCGCCTCGGCCAGGCCGTCCAGCGAACCGGGGGTGGGCCAGGACCGCACGAGCTCCCGACGCCGGGGCGAGGTGAGCAGGCCGACCGCCGAGAGCACCCCCGCCGCCGCGGGCACGATGACCGTCGGGACGCCGAGCGCGTCGGCGAGCTCGCAGGCGTGCATCGGCCCGGCCCCGCCGAACGCGACGAGCGCCAACCCGGCGGGGTCCACGCCCCGCTCGACCGACACCGCCCGCAGCGCCTGCTCCATCCCCGCGTTCACGACGTCGATCACCCCCTGCGCCGTCACGCCGGCCGAGTCGAGCGCCGCGCGCGCCGCGTCGAGGTCGAGGCGGCCGAGCACCGGGAACGTCGCGTCGGCGGGGATGCGCCCCGCGACGAGGTTCGCGTCGGTCACCGTCGGTCGGGTGCCACCGCGGCCGTAGCAGGCGGGGCCCGGTACGGCGCCGGCGGACTCCGGCCCGACGACGAGCGCGCCGCCGGGGTCGATCGAGGCGATGCTGCCCCCGCCGGCGCCGATCGTCTGCACGTCGAGCGACGGCATCCGGATCGGGAAGCCCGCCACCTCGCGCTCCGCGGCGGGTGCCGGCTCGCCGTCGAGGATCAAGCACACGTCCGTGCTGGTGCCGCCCATGTCGAAGCTGATCGCGTCCGGGTGGCCGCACGCTGCGGCCACCGCCGCGGCCGCTCGCACACCCGCCGCCGGACCGGACAGCAGCAGCGACGCCGGCAGCTCGCCCGCGGTGTCGACGCCGACCAGTCCGCCGCCGGAGGTCATCACCACGACGACGTCGGCGAGCTGCGAGATGCCGCGCAGGTACGGCCGGCACACCGGTCGCAGGAAGGCGTTCACGACGGTGGTGGAGCTGCGCTCGTACTCGCGGAACTCGGGCGAGACCCGGTGCGAGGCCGACACGTCGTGACCGGCCCGCTCCAGCGCGTCCGCGAGGGCCCGTTCGTGCTCGGGGTTCAGGTCCGCGTGCAGCAGGCACACCGCGACGGCCTCCACGTCCCCCGGCAGCGCGGGCAGCCCGTCGGCGCGCAGCGGCTCGAGCACCTCACCCGCCGCACCCAGCCGCTCGACCACCTCGAAGCGCAGCTCGCGGGGCACCAGCGGCTCGGGGCGGTCGGCCCAGGGGTCGTACAGCGACGGCCGGTGCTGGCGGCCGATCTCGACGAGGTCCGCGCACCCCTGGGTCGTCACCAGCGCGACCCGCGCCCCGCGACGCTCCAGCAGCGCGTTCGTCGCGACGGTCGTGCCGTGCGCGAGCACCCGCGGGCGGCGGCCGCCAGCCAGGTGACCGATCCCCTCGCGGACCGCGTCGCCGGGGTCGTGCGGCGTGGACGGGATCTTCAGGATGCGCCCGTCCGTGCCGACGATGTCGGTGAAGGTCCCTCCGCTGTCCGCACCGACCCGCACGCCGCCGACCGTAGCGCCGGCCGGCGGGCCACCCGGGCAGCGACGGGCCCCGGACCCGACGGTGGAGCGGAGCACGATGAGCACACAGCACGACGAGCAGTCGACGGCCCTGCGAGGCTTCCCCGGCGGGCGGCCACGGCTCCCCCGCCTGAACCGCCCGGCGAAGCTGGTGGACGACGAGGACGCGGCGACCGAGGCGGAGGACGCGGAGCCCACGGCGACCACGGCGACCGCGACCGAGGACGGTCAGGAGGTCCGCGAGGTCGACGGCACCTTCTTCGACTACTTCACGACCGAGTCGCTGTTCGGGAGCACCGACGAGGCGCGCGCGGCCGAGGACGGTGACGAGACCGCCGCCGCCTACGCCGTGCTCGGACTCACGAGGCAGGCCTCCTGGAAGGAGGTCACCCGCGCCCACCGGGAGCTGGTGGCGATGCTCCACCCCGACCGGTACGTCGACGCGGACGACGACCTCCGGGAGGCGGCCGAGCGCCGGGTGCGGGACGTCAACGAGGCGTACGCCCTGCTGCGCAAGCAGCGCAGCCCCCAGCGCGCCTGACCAGCTCAGCGCGCCTGACCTGCCCAGCGCGCCTGACCAGCCGGACGACCTCAGGTCGGGTCGATCTCGAGCGGCCAGACGTCGTCGCCGAGCGCCTCGGTGAACCGCTTCAGCAGCAGCTCCGCCTCGGGGTCGCGCCCGTCGGTCACGACGATCGCACCGGACGACACCGAGCGCAGCCACCCGTCGCGCCGCGCCAGCGCGGCCCGGCGTCCCTGCCCGTCCCCCGGGCGCTTCCGCTCGAGGGTCACGACCTCCCGCGCCGCCGCGCACCCACGCTCGAAGCGCGCCAGCTCCGCCTCGGGCCACCCGGCCGCCGGATCCGGGTAGGGCAGCACGACGACGTAGGGCACCCCGGCGTCGCCCGCCGCGAGCGCCCCGAGCTCCTCGGCACCCGGTCGCAGCCCGGTGAGCACGACGAGGTCGGGGTGCAGCGTCGCCTGCGCGGAGAGCACCGCCGCCAGCTGGCGCCGCACCAGCTCGCCGCGCTCGGACCCGACGAGGTCGTCGGTGCGCAGCCCCACCACCGCCCACGGCGTGCCCTCGGGGACCCGGCCGTCCCGGGCGCGGGCCGGTGACGCGGCACCCGGTGCCGGCGCACCGGCGACGTCCGGCTCGCCGAGCTGGTCCGCCCGCGGCGGCTCGCTGCCCGACCCGCCACGACCCGAGCGCGCCGCGGCCACCGCGAGGCGGTCCACCAGGTCGTTCATCGGGTCGTCGCCGTGGCCCTTCACCCAGTCGAAGGTGACGTCGCCGCGCTCGACCACCAGCTCGACCAATGGCTCCCACAGGTCGCGGTTCGCGACCGGCTCCTTCTTCGAGTTCTTCCAGCCCCGCTCGATCCAGCCGCGCCACCAGCCGTCGCGGAAGCAGTTGACGACGTAGGTGGAGTCGCTGACGACGTGGAGCGGGCCGTCGATCGCCTCGACCGCGCGCAGCGCCGCGGTGATCTCCATGCGCTGGTTCGTGGTGTCCGGTTCGTAGCCCGAGGCCCACGCACCGCCGGGCACGGCCCACGCCCACCCGCCCGGGCCCGGGTTCCCGCGGCAGGCGCCGTCGGTGTACACGACCGTCGCGCCGGGTCGTCGATCGGGGGTCTCGGTCCGGGGCACGGCGGCACGCTACCGCCCGTAGTGTGGGGTCCACGCCCCTCACGGAGGACGGACATGATCATCGACGGCTTCGCCCACCAGTTGCCCGACATCGATCCGGCGGAGACCTCGGAGTGGCTCGACTCACTCACCGCAGTCGTCGAGCAACGAGGCCAGGCCCGGGCCCAGTACCTCCTGACCCGACTCCTCCAGCGATCCCGCGAGCTGTCCGTCGGGACCCCGGCGAGCGTGTCCACGCCGTACGTCAACACGATCCCGCCGGAGGAGGAGCCGTGGTTCCCCGGTGACTGGGAGCTCGAGCGGCACATCCGCGCCTACATCCGCTGGAACGCCGCGGTGATGGTCGTGCGGGCGAACAAGACCGCCGACGCGATCGGCGGCCACCTGTCGACCTTCGCCAGCTCCGCCGCGCTCTACGAGGTCGGCTTCAACCACTTCTTCCGCGGCAAGGACGACGGCCGCCCCGGCGACCACGTCTACATCCAGGGCCACGCCGCGCCGGGCATCTACGCCCGGGCCTACCTGGAGCACCGCCTCGACGAGGCCGACCTCGACCGGTTCCGCCG
>Ga0123332_1005821_pt1 | contig 10329 bp, 4 predicted proteins | sample BioC12SIPDNA_4_FD_89958 | JGI IMG/M metagenome (GOLD analysis project Ga0123332, IMG submission 89958) | Anaerobic biogas reactor microbial communites from Washington, USA - Biogas_R2_A C12 SIP DNA | ecosystem: Engineered > Bioreactor > Anaerobic > Unclassified | place: Washington, USA... | reverse complement strand
GTCGTCGGTCGCGGCGGTGATGTCGAAGACCTTGCCGCGCCAGGCGCTGGTGTTGGCCGCGGTCTGCAGGCTCAGGGAGTTCACGTCGGCGCGGGAGAAGTACGAGGAGGCGACGTTGCCGCGGGAGGTGAACGCCAGCATCGTCTGGGCTCCCACCGGCGCGGTGGCCCAGTCCAGGAACATCCAGTCCTCGCCGTCGCTGGAGCTCACCTGCGAGCGTGCGGCGAAGGTGTTGCCGATCCCGGACCGCACCCGGGTCCACCCGTTGTTGAAGCTGTTCTGCGGGATGCCGCTGCTGAAGCTCTCGGTGAGCAGGGTGGAGTTGCGGCTGCGCCCCTCCGGGCAGGGTGCCTGGCCGTCCAGGCTCCCGGTCCACCGCACCGCGAGGGGGCTCTCCGCGGGCACCGCCTCCTGCGCCGGGACCGGTGCCGTGCTGGCCGAGCTGGCCGCCAGGGTGGCGGCCACCGCGACCCCGGCCAGGGCGACGATCCCCCGTCGTGCTGCGCGCTTCGTCAGCGCCATCGTGTGCTCCCCAAGTGTCGGCGTTCGTCTGACTCCTACCATCCGAAACGCTACCGGGTGGGCGAAAGGTTGCATCCGGTTTTCCGCGGAGTTCGGGTCGTCCCGCGGTGCCGTGAGACGATCGGGGCTGCCCGTTCTCCGCCTCCAAGGTCTCCCGCCGTTGACAGTCACCACACCGCAGAGCCATCCCGAGAGCTCGCCCGAGACCCGCCGTTCGCGTCGCAGAGGCGCCGGCGGGTCCGCTGCGCGTGCGGGATTCCGGGGGGATGTCGAGGGCCTGCGGGCGGTGGCCGTCCTCCTGGTGCTGGTCTACCACGCCGGGGTGACGCGGCTGCCGGGTGGCTTCGTCGGGGTCGACGTCTTCTTCGTGGTGTCGGGGTTCGTCATCACGAACCAGCTGCTGCGGGAGCTCGAGTCCACGGGTCGGCTGTCGCTGGTGCGGTTCTACAGCCGCCGGGCCAAACGGCTGCTGCCCGCGTCCGCGCTGGTGCTCGTGGTGACCGCGGTGGCCAGCTGGCTGCTGGCCAGCAGGGTCCAGTGGCAGCAGATCGGTGGCGACATCGTGGGGGCCGGGGCGTATGTCGTGAACTGGGTGTTCGCGGCACGTTCCGTCGACTACCTGGCCGAGGACGTCGCGCCCTCGCCGGTCCTGCACTACTGGTCCCTGGCGGTCGAGGAGCAGTTCTACGTCGTCTGGCCGCTGGTGATGCTCGGGATCTTCGCGTTCCTGCGCCGACGGGCCCGAGCGTCGGCCGCCGGCACCGCACCACCGGGCAGTGACGACACCGGTCAGCTGCGGCGCAGGAGGCGGGGCACGGCCGGGCCACCGGTCGCCCGCAGGGACCTGGCGATCGGCCTGCTGGCGGTCGTCGTGGTGCCGTCGCTGGTGGCGTCGGTCGTCGACACCTGGTGGCGCCCGGAGCAGGCGTTCTTCGTCACCCACACCCGGCTGTGGGAGCTGGCGGTCGGGGGTCTCGTGGCCGTCGGGGCCCGCCGCTGGTCCTCCTGGCGCCGGGGATGGGGCATGGCCCTGGCGTGGGCCGGCCTGGCGGCGGTGGTGGCCAGCGGGTTCGTGGTGACGGCGGGGTGGGCGTGGCCGGGGCTGGCCGCGGCCCTGCCGGTGCTCGGGACCGCCGCGGTGATCGTCGGGGGGTTCTCGGCCTCCGGGACGGGGGCCGCGCGGCTCCTGGCGTGGCGCCCGCTGGTCTGGGTGGGGGGCCTGTCCTACTCGCTGTACCTGTGGCACTGGCCGCTCCTGCGGTTCTGGGAGTGGCAGTTCGGGACGTTGAACGTCGCGCAGGGCCTGGCGGTGGTGGCCTTCTCGTTCCTGCCCGCGTGGTTGTCCTTCCGGCTGGTGGAGTCCCCGGTCCGGCACGCGCAGACGCTGAACGACCACCCCCGCTACGCCCTCTCGGTGGGCGCCAACTGCACGCTCGCCTCCCTGCTCTGCGGGGTGCTGCTCATCCAGGGCGCCACGCTGGGCACCGCCGGCGGAGCGCCGACGGGTGCCGGGTGGGCCCAGGCGGGCACGACCGGCACGGGCCAGGTCGGCGGGCAAGGTGGCGACGGCAGTGCACAGGCCGGCGGTGGCAGCGAGCAGACCGGCGCGGACCTGGGCCTCAACGGCGGCACCGGCCCGGCCGACGCCGGGACCGGCCCGTCCGGCGGAGCGGGCCAGGACGCCAGCGTCAGCGGTGCCGGCCTCCCGCTCCCCGGGGTGGAGCAGCCGGGGGACGAGCCGTTCTTCGACCAGCTGACCCCCGACCCGCTCGAGGCCACCGCGGATGTGCCCTCGCTCTACGACCTCGGCTGCCAGCGGGACGCGGGGGAGACGACGTCCGAGGCGTGCGAGTTCGGCGATCCGGAGGGTGACGTCGTGGTGGCGGTGGTCGGGGACTCCAAGGCCGCGCAGTGGGTGCCGGCGGTGGACACCATCGGTCAGGAGCAGGGCTGGCTCGTCCGCGTCTACACCAAGGAGTCCTGCACGTTCGCCGACTCGTTGCTCATCATCGATGACGAGCCCTACACCTCCTGCCGCACCTGGGGGCAGGACGTCCTGGACCGGCTCACCACGACCGAGCGCCCGGCTGTCGTCATCACCTCCGGGGTCAGGAGCAGGGCGCTGCCCGATGACGGCGCGGCGGAGATGACCCAGGAGGCGCTGACCGAGGGCTACGCGCGGTTCTGGGCCGAGCTCAACGAGCAGGACACCCGGGTCATCGCCCTGTCCGACACGCCGCCCCCTGGCGAGGTCGGTCCGGTCTACGAGTGCGTCGAGGCGCACCGGGAGGATCCGTCGGCGTGCACCTGGCCCTATGAGCAGTCGCCGGGCTCCCGCGTCCTGCAGGAGGCCGTCGACCTGGTCGAGGACGCCCACTTCGTCGACATGGACCCCTGGGTGTGTCCGGGCGGGGTCTGCGCCGGTGTCTACCGACACGTGCTCACCTACCGCCAGGGGTCGCACATTACGGTTACCTTCGTCTCAGTGCTGACCGAACCGCTCGCCGCCTACCTGGTGCCGTTGGTGGAGGGGACGCCGTGACGGCGCCTGCCCCCGCCGACATCCGGCGCGTCCCCGGCTCCCGGTTCCGCCGGGACGTCGAGGGTCTGCGGGCCCTGGCGGTGCTGCTGGTCCTGGCCTACCACGCGGGAGTCCCCGGCCTCGGCGGCGGCTTCATCGGCGTGGACGTCTTCCTCGTGGTCTCCGGCTTCGTCATCACCCAGCAGTTGGTGCGCGAGGTGGAGGCGACCGGCCGGGTCAGCCTGCTGGGGTTCTACGGCCGCCGGGCCAAGCGCCTGCTGCCGGCCTCCGGCCTCGTCCTGGTCGTGACCGCCGTGGCGGCGTGGCTACTGACGTCCCGGGTGCAGTGGCAGACGATCGGCGGGGACATCGTCGGGGCCTCCCTGTATGTCGTGAACTGGGTCTTCGCGGCACGCTCCGTCGACTACCTGGCCGAGGACGTCGAGCCGTCCCCGGTCCTGCACTTCTGGTCGCTGGCCGTGGAGGAGCAGTTCTACCTGCTGTGGCCCGTGCTGCTGCTCTGCCTGGTGGCGCTGCTGCGTAGGCGTCACGCCCGGTCCGGTGCCTCCGGGGAGCCCGTGGTCTCCCGGCGCCACCTGGCGATCGGCCTGCTGGCCGTCGTGGTGCTGCCGTCGCTGGCCTGCTCGGTCGTGCTGACCGAGCTGCGGCCCGCCGAGGCGTTCTTCATCACTCCGACCAGGTTGTGGGAGCTGGGGGTGGGGGCCCTGGTCGCCCTGGGCGCGCCCCGTCTCCTGCGGTGGCGGCAGCTCACCGGTGCCCTGGTGGCCTGGGTGGGCCTGATCGTCCTGCTCGCCAGCGTCTACCTGACCAGCAGCGACACCCCCTGGCCGGGGGCCATCGCCCTGGCACCGGTGCTGGGCACCGCCGCGGTCATCGCCGGTGGCATCAGCTGCCGGCGGACGGGGGTCGCTGGTCTTCTCGGTCTGCGCCCGCTGGTCTGGGTCGGCGGCCTGTCCTACTCGTTGTATCTCTGGCACTGGCCGCTGCTGCGCTTCTGGGAGTGGGAGTTCGGCGCCCCCACGGTCCTGGAGGGTGTCCTCGTCGTCACCGCGTCCTTCCTCCCCGCCTGGCTGTCCTACCGCTTCGTGGAGGGCCCGATCCGCCATGCGGCGCCGCTCAACGCATCACCCCGCTTCGCGCTCTCCGTCGGGGTCAACGCGAGCCTGGTGGCCCTGGTCGCCGGTCTCGTGCTGAGCCACGGAGGGGCCCTGGGGACACCCGAGGTCGGTCGGGCCACCGGCGCCACGTGGAGCCAGGCCTCCGGCGCGCGGACCGGTGCGGCGGACGACGGCACGTCCCGGCAGGGACTGGAGCGGGCCCTGGTCACCTCGCCGCCCGGTGCGTCGACCGAGTCGCCGGGCGATGACGCCGCCAGGACCGCGCCGCCGGCCGGCGAGGAGCCCGTGGTGGAGCCGCTGGCACCGCCGCGGGTCGAGCAGCCCGGCGACGAGCCGTTCTTCGACCGGGTCACCCCTGACCCGCTCGAGGCCACGACCGATCTCCCGGCGATGTACGACCTGGACTGCAACACGGACGTCATCGAGGCCACCGTCCGCATGTGTGAACGCGGTGATCCCGACGGCGACCTGGTGGTGGCCGTGGTGGGCGACTCCAAGGTGGGCCAGTGGACGCCGGCCCTGGAAGCCATCGCCGCCGACCGGGACTGGCGGTTGCAGGTCTACACCAAGGACGGCTGTGCCTTTAGCCCTGCCATGATCCGGCTGAAGGACGGTAAGCCGTACACGAGCTGCCAGCAGTGGTCCGCCGAGACCTTCCGGCGGATCACCGGTGACGCCCGACCGGACCTCCTGATCACCTCTGCCCTCCGGGCCAGCGCCGAGGACGACTCAGGGGGCACGAGCCGGGACGCCCTGGTGGAGGGCTATGTCGACTACTGGGAGCAGCTGGGAGATCTCGGGATCCCGGTCGTGGCGATCTCGGACACGCCCCAGCCCCCCGACGTGCCCGGCTACGAGTGTGCTGCCGAGCACCCCGGGGATCCCGGTGCCTGCACCTGGGCCTCCGACGACGGGCACGGCTCGGCGCCGCTGCGGGACGCCGCGGAGCAGGTCGACACCGCGCACTACATCGACATGAACCCGTGGGTCTGCCCCGAAGGAACGTGTGCCGCGGTCTACCGCAACGTGCTCACCTACCGGCAGGGCTCGCACATCACCGCGACGTTCAGCGAGGTCCTCACCGAGCCGCTGGCGGCGACCCTGGTGCCGCTGGTCGCGGACGTCACCCGCTGACCCACCAGGCCATCCGCGCGACGGTGGGCGTCAGGCTCGATCACCTGAGCAGGCCGGGCACGAGCTCGGCCAGCTCCTCGCGCGCGTCCTGCGAGAGGTGCGGGGCGGGCGCCCAGCGGGGGTGCACGCCGAACCACTCGCGACAGGCGTCAGCCACGCCCAGAACGTCCAGACCCAGGGGGGTGCTGCCACCCCGAACGTCCTCGGGGGACAGATGCACCACCACCTCGCCCACCCGCACGCGGGTGGGCTGCGCCGTGGCGAGCAGTAGGACCCCCGGGTCCAGGACCAGCAGCCGGCCCACCTCGAGGTCGTCCGACCGGTGCAGCGGGACCAGCCGACCGGCGGCCGAGACGACCAGGTCGAACCAGCCGTCGTGCATCTCGGCACGCTTCCGCCTCCCAGGGTCGGGGTCCTCCAGGTGCCACAGCCCCACGGGGCCTGCTCCCTGCTCGACGAGGTCGACGCGGTCGGGCGTGGGCGCGGTCGAGAAGTCGCCCAGCAGGGCGACCGGCCGACGGCCGGCGTCCGCCCCGTCACCCAGCCCCCGCACGAACGAGCCGGGCACCGGGGCCGGCAGGCTGTCCCCCGGGCCGAGCGGAGACCTGCGCAGGTGTGGGTCGAGGGTGCGGTGCCAGGCCCGGTACGTGCCCTTGAAGGAGAGCCGCTCCGGAGTCGACCACTGGTAGGTGAAGTCGCCCCGCGACAGGGTCCCGGAGCGCAGACGGGTGATGGCCAGCGGCGTCCCGGTGCTCCTGACCGGGCCCGCGACGGCATCGATGCGTTCGGCATACTCCGAGTCCGCCCCCTTGCGGACGGCGAGGAACGGACCGATCCGGTCGATGACCGGGCGGCGGACCATCAGGCTGGACGCGTTCTCGCGGACCGCGCTGTAGCCGAACCACTGGTGCGTCAGGTCGTCCTTGGCGCGGATGGCCAGGCTCCGGCTGGCCGGGACCGCGGCGTCGTCGAGCAGGAGCTGCGCCTGTGCCTCGAGCCGACGCGGATGGGACCAGTCGTCAGCGTCCTGGAAGGTGATGAACTCCCCGCGGGCCTGCTGCAGGGCGGCGTTCCGCCCGACGTAGCTGCCGCCGTTCCGCTCCATCCGGACGAGTCGCGCGCGTGGGTCCGAGGCGAGTGCGCGGTCGAAGACCTCGTCGAACTCCGGCCCGGACGCGTCATCGATCACCAGGATCTCCAGCGCGGACCAGGACTGGGTACTGATCGAGGCGATCGAGGTGAGCAGGCCCTCGTCCGGGCGGAAGCAGGGGATGATCACCGAGATCAGCGGCCCGGTGTCGACGGACCGTGCGATGTCGTCCGCCGTACCCAGCCGGTCGAACAGGTGGAGCGGCCCGGCCGCCCCCGTTGGCTCGGTCACCCTGAGCGGCTCCAGGCCGGCCTCGACGAACGGGACCGACAGCAGGGACTGCCAGCGGGCGTGCGCGCCCGGGTCGGCCGGACCGTCGTCGAGGTGCGGGTTGGCCAGGTCGATCTCGAGGTGCTGCCGAATGGTGGGCGGCAGCTTGCTCAGGTGCGGGAGCGCCGTGCGGAGGGCGTCATGCCGACCCGCGAGGAACAGGGACTGTCCCATGCCCTGGTGGTACCGCGGCGGGAGGCCGGCCAGCGCACCCCGGGACCAGAGGTGCTCGTACAGGCCTGTGGCAGCGAGGAGCTCGGTCTGGTCGCGACCCAGGCCGGCCAGTGCGAGGGCGAAGGCGGCCAGGTGCTCGTTGCTGCTGACGTGGTCCGGTGGGTCGACGACCACCTGACGCGCGGTGTCGCGCCCTCCGGTGGCCCGCAGGGCGAGCGCGTCGAGGACCACCTCGGACTTGGTGCGGAGCGCGAGGTGGGCGAGGGCCAGCGGGTCCGCCCCCCGGTGCCACAGCTGCCACGCGGTCCAGGCGCCGCTGCGGTGCCACGGGGTCTGCGCGCTCACGGTGGGAAGGCTACAGCTCACGCCCGTCGCGGGGCCAAGATGGTCGTTTCCCGTGCAGTAGAGTTGCCACGCCACAGAGGCTGATGGAGGAGGACACAGTGAGAAGCGTGCTGCTGGTGGGGGCTGGGGTGGCCGCTGGCCTGACCGTGCTAGCGATCATCGGTGCGGTCCTGGAGTGGTGGTGGCTCCCGACCGCGGCGGCGATGCTGCTCCTGAGCGGGGCGTTCCTGGCTGCCATCGACTCCGATCGCCGGGTGCGCTCGCTGCGCGCCCAGGTCCGTCGCGAGGTCCGCCGTGCCGGCGGGGTGTCGCACAAGGCGGCCGGCCCCACGCACGTGGCGCCACCGGTGACCGACCTTGACGTCACCGGGGCGGTGCAACTGCTGCAGGCGCAGTACACCGGGCGACTGGACCGGATGCAGGAGGCCCTGGACCAGGCCGTCGCGCAGCTGCGGGCCGAGAGTCACCCCGCCCCGTCCGCGGCGGCGAACGAGCGGGCGTGAGCGGGGTCTTCGCCGCCCGACGTGGAGTTGCCCGCGACAACGCTGATCTGGCCCTGGCCCAGCGCGATCCGCACGCTCTGGTGGCCACCGCGTTGCGCACGAAGTCGATCTACGCGCGCGAGATCCTGGCCGAGCTCGCCTGGCCCGGGCACGACGTCGCCGAGGTGGAGGGCTGGGCGGCCCCCGAGGCCGGCGCTGCCGCCGGCACGGCGGGCCGCACGGACTGGCCGCGCCTGGAGCCCGGCATGGACCCGGGATGGGTCGGTCGCTACGCCCAGGTGTTGGCCGTGCAGACCGGGCGCCCCGACGAGCGGGTGGCCGCTCGCCGGATGCTGGAGGCCGTCTGGGCCTCCGGCCACGAGGAGGTCCTGCCGGACCGTGCGGTCGAGCTGCTCCTCCAGCTGCGCGTCGCCGACCGGGACGAGCACGCCGCCGAGCTGACCCGGCATACTGCCGTGCGCCAGGCCGTCGCGCTCGCCGCCCTCGCCGACCTCGCGAACCCGGCGCTGTTCCCGGGTGGCGGCGAGCACGAGGGGTGGCTCGCCGCTTTCAACCGCGCCGTGACCGGTGACCAGGCACCTCTGGCCCTGACCCCGCCTCCCGCGACCGACGGCACCGGCCCGGTCGCCGCACCGCTGCCGTTCGACCGGCTCTGCGCGCCAGGGGTCCTGCCGGTCCGCGCCCCCCACCTGGTCACGGTGGTGGTGAGCGCCTACCGGCCGGGTTCGCACCTGCTGACCGCCGTGAGGTCCCTGATCGCGCAGACCTGGGCCAACCTGGAGATCCTGGTGGTCGATGACGCATCGGGGCCGGAGTATGCCGAGCTGCTCACCACCGTCGAGGCTCTCGACCCGCGCATCCGGGTGATCCGCAAGACCCTCAACGGGGGCACCTACCGGGCCCGGAACACGGCGGTCCGCCAGCTGCGCGGGGACTTCCTGACCGTGCTGGACTCCGATGACTGGCTGCACCCCCAGGCGATCGAGATCGCGATGCGGGTGATGGACGAGGAGCCCGGTGTGGTGGCCACCATCGGGGAGGGGGTGCGGGTCAGCGAGCACCTCGAGCTGAACCGTCCCGGCTACCAGCCCCGCGTGATCTCTGCCGCCTCGATGCTGGTCAGGGTCCATCCGGTCATGGACCGGCTGGGCTTCTTCGACCCCACCCGCAAGGGTGCCGACACCGAGTTCGCCACCCGCATCGAGGCCAGCTTCGGCAAGCACGCCGTCCGCCGGCTGCCGGTGGTGGTCAACGTCGTCCGGCGCGGCGACACCCTGTCCTCGACCGAGTTCTCCAACGGGTGGCGGCACGGTGCCCGGCACGAGTACAAGTGCGCGTACCGACCCTGGCACGCGCGCATCCGGGCGGGGGAGGAGTCCCCCTTCCTCGACCCGAGCGCCCCCCGTCGTTTCACCGAACCGCGACGCTGGGCGGTGCCGATCGCCCCGGACCTCGGCCGACCCCGGCAGATCGACCTGTGCGTGGCGGGGGACTGGCGCCGCTGGGGCGGGCCGCAACGATCGATGATGGAGGAGATCAGGGCCGCCCGGGACGCCGGGCTGCGGGTCGCGGTCATGCATCTCGAGGCGTTCCGGTTCATGACCACCCGGGACGAGCCGTTGTGCGCCGCCGTGACAGAGCTGATCGCGTCCGGCGCCGTGGAGTGGATCCACCACGACGACGACGTCGAGATCGGTATCCTCATGATCCGCTACCCGCCGATCCTGCAGTACCCTCCCGCTCGCGGCGCGCGCTCGGTGCGGCCGCGGCACGTGCTCATCGTCGCCAACGAGACGTCGGTGGAGCCCGACGGGTCGGACCAGAGGTATGTCGTGGCGGACGTCAGCAGCCGCACCCGCGAGCTGTTCGGGTGCGAGCCGGCGTGGTTCCCCCAGTCGCCTGCCATCCGCGTCCACCTGCAGTCCCAGGATCCGTCGGTGCGGCTGGCGCCCTGGGACAACCCGGGCTTCACCGACGTCGACGAGTGGGCGGTGCGCTCGGGGGCGCCCAGGTTCGCGGAGGGTCCGGTCGTCGTGGGTCGCTACTCACGCGACAACACCAAGAAGTTCCCGCCGGACTGGGAGTCGCTCCTCAAGGGCTACGACTTCGGGCCGGGTTACGAGGTGCGCATGATGGGCGCGCGCAACACGGTCGGCAAGCTCATGGCCGCGCGGGAGCTGACCCCGCAGGACCGGCCCGCGAACTGGACGCTGCTCAAGCACAAGGAGGTCGACGTCCTGGACTTCCTCTCGGGCCTGGACTTCTTCCTCTACCTCGACCACCCGGACCGGCTCGAGGCCTTCGGCCGGACGATCCTCGAGGGCGCCGCCAGCGGGGTTCTCACGATCGCCAGCCCGAAGCACAAGCTGAACTTCGGCGACACCGTGGACTACGCCGAGCCGGGCGAGGCCCAGGAGCTCATCGCCCACTACGTCGCCAACCCCGACCTCTACGCCGAGCGGGTCGCCCGCTCGCAGGCCCTCGTCCGGGAGCGCTACGGGCGGCAGCTGTTCGTGGACAAGCTGTTGAGCCTGGACGGCGTCGGGAGCTCCGGCGGTGGGGCCGCGTCGG
>Ga0123332_1005815_pt1 | contig 10340 bp, 9 predicted proteins | sample BioC12SIPDNA_4_FD_89958 | JGI IMG/M metagenome (GOLD analysis project Ga0123332, IMG submission 89958) | Anaerobic biogas reactor microbial communites from Washington, USA - Biogas_R2_A C12 SIP DNA | ecosystem: Engineered > Bioreactor > Anaerobic > Unclassified | place: Washington, USA... | reverse complement strand
TCGACGTCGGCGCCGGGGTCGGCCGGGCGGACGTCGGCGCCGGGGCGGGCGGCCTCGACGTCCGCGTCGCGGTCGGGCGCGGCGCGCTGGAGGTCGGCCGCGAGGTTGCGGTGGTCCGGGCGGACGGGGTGACACTCGGGGACGCCGACGGCGTGGGGGACGGGCTCACCAGGGGCGTCGGGTCGGGGGTGGGCGTGTCCTCAGCCGTGGGCGAGGGCGAGGGCGAGGCCGTCGGGGAGAAGGGGGCCGACACTGCCGGCTGCCCCCAGGGGTCGGGCGGCGGCGGGCGCAGGGCCGCGTCGACGACCGCCCACACGAGGAACACCACCGCCAGGACGGCGCCGACGCTCACGGCGTAGACCCACCACGGGATCATCCACCAGTGGAAGCCCCCGTGCCGGCGCATCTCGCGTCGCAGTTCACCCAGGGCCATGGGGAGCATTCTGGCAAACACCCCCCGCACCGGCGCGCCCCGTTCGCCCGAGGTCTCGACCCCAGCACGAGGGTCAGGCCCCGATCTCGCCCAGCACGAGCCACGCCAGGCCGTCGTAGGCGGGGTGCAACCCGTCGGCGTGGTCGGCCAGCAGCAGGGCCGAGGCCCGCTCGGCTGCCTCGGACGCCCGGGCCCGGACCGCCCAGTGCTCGGGCACCAGCCGCAGCAGCACGGCGCGCAGGCCGGCCTCGGCCTCCCCCAGCCCGACCGGTTGCCCGGGCAGGCGTCCGCCGCCGAAGCCGTTGGCCAGGCCCAGCACCGACGGCGTCCACGTCGCCTCGTCCACGCCGCCCAGCAGCCCGGCCTCCATGCCATCGCCCAGCACCGCGGTCAGGTCCAGGGGTGGGACGCCCAGCCGCAGGGTGGCCAGCCACAGCCGGGTGGCGACGATCCCGCGACCCGGCTCGGCCGGCGAGGCGGACAGCGCCTCGCACGCCTGGGCGAGCAGCGCCTCGTCGAGCGTCTCGGTGGCCACGATCCCGGCGGCAGCCATCCCGAACAGGTCGCCGCGGGCGAGCCAGTCCTCGCGCTCGAGCCAGTCGAGGGCGGCCTCGGGGTCCAGCACGGCGCGCCGGGCGAGGGCGGCGGCGACGAGCGCACCGGTGGCCGACGGCACGGCCGACGGGCGGCGCGACTTCAGGGCCGTGACCAGCTCGGCGAGGAAGGGTTCGAGGGCCGGGGTGAACGTGACGCGCAACCGCTGCACGCCCCGGACGCCGTGCACCGCCACCTCGCGGTGTCCGGGTCCACCCGTGAGCACGCACGCAGTGTCCTCGGTCGCCAACCGCACCCCGGGGCCGGGCACGACGGCCAGGTCGGGGGTCTCCAGCCGCACCTCGTCGTTCGGGGCCACGACGAGGTCGGGCAGCCAGTCCGGCAGCCCGGCGGCCGCGGCGTCGGCGTCCGGGACCTCGGCGAGGTCGAGCGTGGTCTGGTGGCGGCCGAAGGCCCGCAGCGACCCGGTCGGGTGCGCGAGGTGGAGGGCGGCGACACCGTCCCCCAACCCCTCGCCGCGGCGGTCAGTGGCGGTGAACGCCGGCCGGTCGGCGGCCACGCGCAGGAAGCCCTGCCGGACCCGCACGCGCAGGCACGGCCCGACCGCGTCGGTCGGCGCCACGAGCACGAACCCCTCGGTGTCGGAGCCCCAGGCCCAGCCGCACCAGCCGGGCGCGACCGTCACGGCCATGCCCAGGGCGGGCAGTGCGCGTTCGACGTCGGCGCTGTTGTCGAGGGTCACGGTGGTGGTCCAGCCGCCGTCGTCGGGGAGGTGGCGCAGGCGGGCGGTGAACGAGTCGGCCGTGGTGAGGCGCGCCTCGGTGTCGTCGGGCTCCCAGCCGTCGACCGGGTCACCGGGCAGGCCGAAGGAGAACTCGGCCACCGACGCCCCACCGTGCCGGACCAGCAGGCCGCGGCCGCCGCCGGTCACCACGCAGGTGAAGCCCCAGGTCACGAGCCGGGCACCTCCACGACCCCGGACGCCCCGGGCGGCTGGCAGACGCCGCACCAGTAGAGGTTGCGGCCGGCGAGGTCGGCGGTGGACACCGGCGTCCCGCAGACGTGGCACGGCAGGTCGGCGCGGCGGTAGACGTACACCTCGCCGCCGTGCCGGTCGACGCGGGGGTCGCGGCCGGTGGCCTCGGGGGTGTGGTCCTCGGCGACGGTGTCGATGCGGCCCACCTCGACGGCGGCGCGCATGAGGGCGACGAGGTCGGCCCACACGGCGTCGAAGACCGGGCGCGGCAGCCGGTTGCCCGGCAGCATCGGGTCGAGGCGGTGCCGGTAGAGGACCTCGGCGCGGAAGATGTTGCCGACGCCGGCGAAGGCCTTCTGGTCCATGAGCAGCGCCGCGATCGACTTGCGCGAGCGCGACACCACCCCCCAGGCGCGCTCGGGGTCGGCGTCGGTGCGGATGGGGTCGGGGCCGGAGTCGGTCACGACCGCCTCCCGCTCCCCCGGCGTGATCAGGCGGCACCACTGGGGGCCGCGCAGGTCGGCCGCGAGGCGTCCGTCGGTGATGCGCAGGCGCAGGGTGTCGGGGTTGGGCGGCGGGAAGTCCTCCGAGAAGCGGAACTTGCCGATGAGGCCGAGGTGGATCCAGACCGTGCCCGGGTCGAAGTCGACCAGCAGGTGCTTGCCGACCGAGTCGGCCCCGGTGAGCACCTGCCCGTCCAGCAGGGCGACCGCCTCGGCGAACCGTCCCTGCGGCGAGCTGACCGCCACCGGACGCCCCCCGAACTCGTGCGTGAGGGCGCGGGCGAGGCGGTGCGTGACGTGTCCCTCGGGCATGGCGGGCAGTGTAGTCGCGGCGCCGCTAGGATCCGGACGTGGCTGAGCACACCCCCCAGCGAGCCGCGTCCCGGCTCGAGACCTGGCGCAAGCGGTACGCGCTGGTCTCCGACATCCTCACCCCGCAGCGCCTCGGCCTGCTCGGCGCCGTGGCCCTGCTGGGCGTGTTGGGCGCGTTCGGCGGGTGGCAGGCGGTCGAGGGCGTGGACGCCCCCGAGGTGCCCCTGGCCAAGGTTGGCGAGCCGGTCGACGTCGCCCCCTTCGAGATCACGGTCCGCCGCGCGCGGCACTTCGACGAGCTCCGCCCGGCCCTCTACCCCACCGACGGGTACCGCTACCTCGTGGTGTCGCTGGACGTCACCTCGCACAACAAGACCCCCGTCGCGGGCCTCGACTTCAAGCCGGCGATCACGGTGGACGCCGAGGGCCTGCAGACCGTCGGGGACCGGCCCGAGGCCCCGCGCCTCCTGCGCGGGGTGGACGCCCTGGACGCCCGCTCGTTCCAGCCGGGACTGACGACCTCGACGATCGTGGTGTGGCAGCAGGCCGACAGCACGCCGGTGCCGGCCGAGGTCACGGTGACGCTGTCGGCACAGACGTGGCGGCAGTCCGTCATGGACGGGGGCTGGCGCTGGTCCGATCCTGCGCCGGTGGCCCGGGTGACGCTGCCCGTCGAGGCGCTGGAGGCCCCCTGATGAGGTTCACCCGCGACGGCCTCCTCACCGCGATCCTGGTGGTCGCGGCCCTGTTCGTCGGCTCCACCCTGACCCAGTACCTGCCCAAGCCGGACGACTTCCGCGACGACCCGTTCCCCGTCGCCGGCGCCTTCGGCGAGCCCGTGCGGCTCCGCAACGCCGACATCACCGTGACGAAGGTCCAGGCGGCCAGGACCGTCGAGCTTTTCGGCCAGGTCGCCGCCACCGACGGCGTGTGGCTCGTCCTCGACGTGACGTACGCGCCCCGGCACGAGCCGGGCGTACTCGTCGGCTCCCAGCCCCTGCTGTCGGCCCCCGACGGCCGACGGTTCGGCGGGCTGCAGGCGATCACGAACAACTGCGGGCCCGCGAACCCGGGCCTGCCCGTGGCCTGCCAGCTGCCGATCGAGGTGCCCGCCGACGCCCTGGAGGGGCTCGTCCTGACCATCCCCGCCGAGAACGGCCAGTGGGAGAACGACGAGGTGACCGAGATCGACCTCGGGATCACGGCCGAGCGCGCGGCGGAGTTGCGGGCCAGCGAGGCCCAGGTGACCCTGCAGGAGCCGACGGTGGTGCGGCCGTGAACGCGACGTGGTGGCGGCGCAACCGCTTCTGGCTGGCCCTGCTGGTCCCACTGCTGTTCCTCGCGGTGGTGGCCTCGTCGTTCCGGCTGGTGAACATCTACCTGCCCTGGGACTGGACCCGGCCGATCGTCGCGCACGACACGTCCGGCACGCTACGCCAGGACTTCCTGGGCTTCGACGACGTGCGGCGCGAGCGCGAGGTGCGGGTGCAGGTCCTGTCGGCGGTCCCCCAGCAGGTCCACGGCGACGCGAAGGCGGCCGCCGGAGCGGTGCTGTGGCGGATCCTGCTCGAGTTCGAGGCGGCCCCCGACCAGTTCCTCGACAGCTGCACCATCGAGTTGCAGGACGCCGAGGGCACGCGGTACGGCCACGAGGGTGGCATGGAGTCCGTCGACGGCTCGGGCACGCCGTGGGAGGCGCGGCTCGCGCAGCGCTGCGTCCCGGAGTCCGCGCCGGGTCCGACGCTCGAGCCCTTCACCGGGAAGCTGGTCCCCTCGCCGGTCGAACGATCGCGCACGTGGCGCCTGGAGTACCTGATCGCCACCCCCGAGGCGGTCGAGCCGACCGCCCTCCGGGTCGGGTGGCACTACCCGGAGTACCTCGTCCTCGAGGTGCCCTGAGTCAGGCGGACGACGGCTCCTCCGCCGCGGCGGCCTGCGCCGCCGCCGCGGCCTCGGACCGCTTCTGGGCCGTGACGATGACGTTCACCGCACCCGCGAGCAGCGCGAGCACGACGACGTAGTAGACGGCCCCCTCGGCCAGCTGGATGTAGGGCTCCATGGCGTACGCGCGCTGGGCCCCGCCGGGGCCGATGAAGGTGCGCACCGCCCACGCCGAGGCCACCTGGATCTGGTTCGCGACCACGAACACCACGCAGAACAGCACCATCGGCAGGACGCCGGCGCTGGCCACCTTGCCGATGGCGCCGAGGGCCGACTGGATGGGGCTCGTCACCGGCTCCACGACGTGGTTGACCGCACGGCGCACCGGCTGCGGGATCCGCTTGATCCGCTCGGTGACCTCCTCGTGCGTCTCGATGCGGAACTCCTTCTGCGCGAGCTTGTGGCCGTAGACGGACGCCCCGATGGCCAGCCAGGCGACCGGGACCACCACGAGGGACCCGAGGTTGCCGATCAGCGCGCCGACCGCGTTGAAGGGCGCCTGGATCCACGCCTCCCAGCCCTGGACCGTCGCCACCACCTGCTCCCACAGGTCGACCAGGCCGGCGATGAGACGGCGCGAGGTCACCCACTCGGTGATCTTGTCGAGCTCGGTGGTGAGGGCGTTGGCGAGCGTCATCATCCACAGCACCTCGAGGTAGACCGCCACCCCCGCCCAGGCCAGGCGGCGCTGCGCCAGGCCCATCAGCGTGATCACCTTGCGCGCGGCGAGCGCCCCGACCACGAACAGGACGATCGTCCAGCCGGGCGCGTAGTCGGCACGGCCCCAGTCGATGCTCTGGATGTTGGTGTTGGTCCACTCGTCGAGGGTGCTGTCGTAGAGGAACACGCGCACGTCCTGGCGCAGCAGGCCCGCCGACGCGTACACGGCCAGGAACGGGATGAGCACCTGGGCGGCGACGGTGAGGTCGTCCATCCACCGCTGCCGGGGCGACAGGGGCTCGACGAGGTCGCGGAAGGCGGGCAGGGTCGGCGCCATCGCGCGCAGCATGAGCACGAACGACAGCAGGGTGCCCATGGGGGCCAGGGGCAGCAGGAGGACCGCGACCGTGGGGCTCCAGTCGGAGATCTCGACGACCAGCCACAGCACTGCCATGCGCCACGACCAGCCCGCCAGGAACAGCCCGAGCAGCTGCGGCCAGTGCGCGGCCAGGACCCGTCCCGCGTCGCGGAACAGGAGGCCGAACCCGCGCAGGGCGTCCGTGAGGAGGTGGGTCACGGTCGTCAAGCTAGTTCACCTGCGGTGTTCGTCCTCGTAGGCGTCCAGCATCTCGATCCGGCGGATGTGGCGCGGGTCCTCGGAGAAGGGGGTGTCGAGGAACACCTTGGCCATCTCCAGGGCGTCGGCGAGGCTCTGCATGCGGCCGCCGAGCGCGAGCACGTTGGCGTTGTTGTGCTCGCGGGTGAGGCGTGCCATCACGGTGTTGTACGCGAGGCCGGCGCGGATGCCCTTGACCTTGTTGGCCGCGATCTGCTCGCCGTTGCCGGAGCCGCCCAGGACGATGCCCAGCGAGCCGGGGTCGGCGACGACCGCCTCGGCGGCGGGGATGACGAAGGTCGGGTAGTCGTCCTGTGCGTCGTAGGTGGGGGCACCGTGGTCGACGACCTCGTGGCCGAGGGCGGTCAGTTCCTTGACCAGGAACTGCTTGAGGTCGAAGGCCGCGTGGTCGGTGGCAATGTGAACGCGCATGCGGCCAGTCTGGCCCACGGCGCCCCACCGTGCACGGCTTCAGTCGAAGATCGGTCCCACGGTCCGGGTGCGCTTGAGCTCGAAGAAGCCCTCGTACTCGGTCACGAGCGCGAAGCCGTCGAACAGTTGCCCGGCCTGGTCGCCCTTCGGCGCGGGCGAGATGACCGGCCCGAACAACCCCTTGCCGTTGAGGTGGATCACAGGGGTGCCCACCTCGTCGCCCACCGGATCCATGCCCTCGTGGTGGCTGCGGCGCAGCTCGTCGTCGTGCTCGTCGGTCTCGCCGAGGTCGGCCAGCGAGGTCGGGAGGCCCACGTCGGCCAGCGCGCCCTCGATGGCGGCGCGGCCCTGCTCCTGCCCACCCGGGTGGTAGCGGGTGCCGATCGCGGTGTAGAAGTCGCGCAGGGCCTGCTGCCCGTGCGCGCGCTCCACGGCCATCGCCACCCGGACGCCGGCCCAGCCGGCGTCCATCGACGCCCGGTAGCCGGGGTCGAGGTCGCGGCCCTCGTTGAGCACCGAGAGGCTCATCACGTGGAAGCGCAGGTCGATGTCGCGCACCTTCTCGACCTCGAGCAGCCACCGGGAGGTCATCCAGGCCCAGGGGCAGAGCGGATCGAACCAGAGGTCAACCTTCTGAGTCATGCGCGTCAGCGTAGCGGGGCACCCCACACTGAAATGTTGCAGCGGGACGCCGTGGGCGGCGGCCGCTAGGGTGGCGGGGTCACTCCCCTGTCACCACACGAGGATCGAGCCGCATGTTCCGCGCCAACATCACCCGCGACGAGGCCAACGCCCGCAGCGCCCAGCTCCACGTCGAGAGCTACGAGGTCGTCGTCGACCTCACCGGCCGGCGCCCCGACGGGACGCCGCTGGCCGACGGTGCCGCCACCTTCACCTCCACCACGACCGTGCGCTTCGGTTCGATCGCCTGCGTCACCAACGCCAACCTCATCGCCGACGAGCTGATCGCCGCGACGCTGGACGGGGAGCCGGTCCCGGCCGAGGCCTTCGACGGCGAGCACCTGACGCTCGAGCTGTCCGAGGGCGACCACGTCCTCGAGACCACCTCGGTGATGCGCTACTCCCGCACCGGTGAGGGCCTCCACCGCTTCGTCGACCCCACCGACGACCGGGTCTACCTCTACTCGCAGTTCGAGGTCGCCGACGCCCGCCGCATGTTCGCCACGTTCGAGCAGCCCGACCTCAAGGCCACCTTCCAGTTCACGGTGCTGGCCCCGCAGGAGTGGACGGTCCTGTCCAACTCCCCCGCCGTGGAGCCCGCCGCGGTCGACGACCGGTTCGCCCGCTGGGAGTTCGCGCCCACCGCGCGGATCTCGACCTACATCACTGCCGTGTGCGCCGGCGAGTTCCACTCGGTGACCGACGTCCACACCCGCGCCGACGGCAGCGAGATCCCGCTGTCGATCCACGTGCGCCAGTCCCTGGCCGACCACCTCGACGCCGCCCGCATCTTCGAGACCACCAAGCGGGGCTTCGACGTGTTCGAGCACCACTTCGGCCGCCCCTACCCGTTCGAGGACTACGCGCAGGTGTTCGTGCCCGAGTTCAACTTCGGGGCCATGGAGAACGCCGGCTGCGTGACGTTCCGCGACGAGTACATCTTCCGCTCGCGCCAGACCGTGGCCGCCTACGAGGGCCGTGACAACACGATCCTGCACGAGATGGCCCACATGTGGTTCGGCGACCTGGTCACGATGACCTGGTGGGACGACCTCTGGCTGAACGAGTCCTTCGCCGAGTGGGCGTCCCACTTCGCGCAGGAGGAGATCCGCGCGCAGTTCGACGACCGCGCCAACCCGTGGGCGACGTTCTGCAACAGCCGCAAGACCTGGGCCTACCGCCAGGACCAGCTGCCCTCGACCCACCCGATCGCCGCCGACATGTACGACCTCGAGGCGGTCGAGCTGAACTTCGACGGCATCACCTACGCCAAGGGCGCCTCGGCGCTGCGCCAGCTGGTGGCGTTCGTGGGCAAGGACGACTTCCTCGCCGGCGTGCGCAGCTACTTCGCCGAGCACGCCTGGGGCAACACCCAACTCGACGACCTGCTCCACCACCTCCAGGTGGCCTCGGGCCGCGACCTGTCGTTCTTCACGACCCAGTGGCTGCAGACCGCCGGCGTGAACACGCTGGCCGCCGACTGGGACGCCGACGCCGACGGCGTCTTCAGCCGCTTCGGCATCCGCCAGTGGGCCCACGCCGACTGGCCGACCCTGCGCCGCCACCGCGTCGCGGTCGGCTTCTACACCGTGGTCGACGGTGTCCTGACCCGCACCCAGCGGTTCGAGTTCGACATAGACGGCGAGTACACCGACGTGCCCGAGGTCGTGGGCCAGACGCGTCCCGACCTGATGCTGCTCAACGACGACGACCTCACCTACGCCAAGATCCGCCTCGACGCGCGGTCGCTGTCGACGCTCGTGGACAACATCCACGTGCTCGACGACGAGCTCGCCCGGGCGCTGGCCTGGGGCGCCACGTGGGACCTGACCCGCGACGGCGAGATGGCCGCCGCCGACTACGTCGAGTTGGTGCTGCGCGGCGTCGGGGTCGAGACCGACCTCACCGCCGTCAACGCCCTGCTGCTGCAGGCGCGCACGGCGATCGACTACTACGCCCCGCGCGCCGACCGCCGTGCCCTGGCCGACCGGTTCACCGGCGGCCTCGCCCGCCTGCTGAAGGCGGCCGAGCCCGGCTCGGACCACCAGCTCTCGATCGCCCGCGCCCTGGCGCTGTCGATCAACGACGCCGACGGCGCGGCCGTGCTGCGCGCCTGGCTCGACGGCACCGAGGCCCCCGAGGGCCTGGCCATCGACACCGACCTGCGCTGGCGCCTGCTGACCGAGCTCGCCCGCGTGGGCGCGGCCGGCGAGGCCGAGATCGCGGCCGAGGCCGAGCGCGACCGCACGGCGACAGGCGCCGAGAAGGCGGCCGGGGCCCGGGCGGCGTCCAAGGACGCCGCGGCCAAGGCCGAGGCGTGGGCCGCCGCGACCGAGCGCGACACCCCGAACGAGACCCACTTCCAGATCTGCTCCCAGTTCTGGCAGCTCGACCAGGACGAGGTGCTGGCGCCCTACGCCGACCTCTACCTCGACGTGGTCGACGCGATCGGGTCCGGCCGCGGCACCTGGGCGACGGCGTCCACCACGATCCGCCAGCACGTGCTCGGGCTGCTGTTCCCGCGCCCGCTGGCCGACCGGGCGTTCATCGCGAAGCTCGACGGGTTCCTCGAGGGTCGCCAGCTGCCCGACTCGGTGCGCCGCCTCGTCAGCGAGCGTCGCGACGACGCCGTGCGGGCCCTGAACAACCAGGAGCGCTGAGCCACCCCGGCCCGGTAGCGTCGGGGCCATGCCCACTGTCGCGACGATCACCGGGTGGCTCGAGGCCGCCTATCCCCCAGCCCTCGCCGAGGACTGGGACCGGGTCGGGCTCGCCGTCGGCGACCCCGGCGCCGAGGTCGACCACGTGCTCTTCGCCGTCGACGTCACCGACGCCGTGGTCGAGCAGGCGGTCGCGGTCGGCGCCCAGCTGGTCGTGAGCCACCACCCCCTGCTCCTGCGGGGCGTGCACGCCCTGCGCACCGACCAGCCGAAGGGGCGCGTGGTCGCCGCCCTGCTGCGCGCCGGGATCGCCCAGTTCGCGGCGCACACGAACGCCGACTCCGCCCCCGGCGGGGTCGCCGACACCCTCGCCGCGGCCTGCGGCCTGGTCGACCTGCGCCCGCTGCTGCCGGTGCCGACCGAGCTGCTCGACAAGGTGGTCACGTTCGTCCCGACCCCCCAGACCCAGCAGGTCATCGACGCGCTCGCGAAGGCGGGCGCGGGGGCGATCGGCGACTACGACCGCTGCGCCTTCACGAGCCCCGGCACGGGCACGTTCCGGCCGCTGGCC
>Ga0123332_1005811_pt1 | contig 10345 bp, 10 predicted proteins | sample BioC12SIPDNA_4_FD_89958 | JGI IMG/M metagenome (GOLD analysis project Ga0123332, IMG submission 89958) | Anaerobic biogas reactor microbial communites from Washington, USA - Biogas_R2_A C12 SIP DNA | ecosystem: Engineered > Bioreactor > Anaerobic > Unclassified | place: Washington, USA... | reverse complement strand
TCCATCACCTGGACGGCGGTGGGGGGTTGTTCGTTCGAGGTTCAGTGCCAGCAGTCATGGTGTTGGTCCTGCTTATTTCGGTGGCCGTGCTGCAAGCCCCGGTGTTGGCCGAAGGGTCGATGGAACCACCACGGGACCTGGTGGCCTCTGCCGGGAATGGGTTCGTGCGCCTCTCCTGGTCGCCCGCGAACGGGACGGTCGATGAATATTGGATCTACCGGGCCACGTGTGCGGAGCTGGAACTTTGGACCACGCTGGGAAATACCACCGTCTTCCTCGACCAGGGACTGGTCAACGGCCAGACCTACAGGTACGCTGTGCGGGCCTTAGGGCCGGGGGGCAGCAGCGAGCTGAGCGAGGAGGTGGAGGCCACGCCATGCACGGTTCCCTTGGCCCCGGAGCACCCTAAGGCCACCCCGGGGAACCGGTACCTTTTGCTGACCTGGGACCCTCCCGGCTTCGACGGCGGCTCTCCCATCACCGAATACAGAGTATACGAGGACGGGTCGTTGTTGGGTAACACCAGTGAAAGGATGTTCGTGCACTCACTGCTATCGCCGGGAGAGATGCACACCTATCATGTCCATGCTATAAACCTGGCGGGAGAGGGTGCGGGCAGCACCCCCTTCTCTGGCGCCGCGGACATACCCCCAGGCCCCCCGTCGAACCTGAGCCTGAGGGCGGGGGTGAACAACGCCACGCTGAGCTGGAGGAGGCCCCTCGACAATGGAGGTTCTGATCCACGCGGATACATCATCTATAGGGCGGAGGGGGACGGGGAGATGAAACCGGTCATTTCGCTGGACGCTGCGGTCCAGGGTCATGTGGATTATGGACTGAACCGCAGCACCTCCTACAGTTACCGGGTGAGCTCCTTCAATCTGGCGGGAGAAGGCGAGCCTTGCGGGGTGATGACCGCCAGTACAATGGACACCGGCAGGGTGAGGGTCTCCACCATCATAGAGGGCGATGGACAGGTGGGACTGTTCTGGGAGGGGCAAGGTGAGGGTGCGCTAAGATACTGGATATACCGCGGCCTGAGCAATGATTCGTTGGAACTGCTGCGTTCGGACGTAATGGAGGAGATGTTCTGGGATCGGGGGCTGGTGAACGGAGTGGAATACCACTATAGGATCGCAGTGGAATCCCCGGCCGGATTGAACCTGTCGGAGATCGTGGTCGCAGTGCCACATACCACTCCCGGCAGCCCGAATGACCTGGTGGCCCAAGGTCGTCTGGGTCATATCCAGCTGTCCTGGACCGCTCCGTCCAATGATGGAGGTGCGCAGATACTGGGGTACAAGGTGTACATGTCCTCCGTAGGTCTTACCCCCGGCTATCTGGCGGATGTTCGGGACACGGAGTACATATGCAGCGCCTTGAGCGAGGGGGTGCGGTACTCCTTCCAGGTTAGCGCGGTGAACAGGGCCGGTGAGGGCACCAGGACGGAAGTGGTCACCGAGGCCTGCGGGGTCACGCCTTCCGTCCCCACCGATGTCTCGGCGATGGCCGGAGACGGGTATGTGCAACTGAGCTGGTCCTCGCCACAACTGGAGGGGACCGGCGGCATCTCGGGCTACGAGGTCCTTAGGTCAGGAGGAGCCGGGGAGGTGATATTGACCAGCACCTCCCTGGGGCTCAACGACACCTCGGTCAGCAACGGTGCGGGCTATGTGTACCGCGTGCGGGCCGTGAACATGGTGGGCCCGGGGGACTGGAGCGAGGAAGCCGATGCGAACCCCATTTGGAGCGGGGACCGCCCAGGGAAGGTGATGAACCTCACGGCGCTGCCGGGGAGGGACAACATCATGCTCACCTGGAACGTTCCCGAGGACGGGGGTCAGTCCATAGTTAGGTTCGATCTCTACCGCGGGCTGGGACCGGACATGGTGGTCTACATGACCGCGGTGCAGGGCAATTGGTACAACGACACGGGGCTTCCCTCCCAGGTCACCTACTACTACCGCGTGGTGGCGGTCAATGTCCTGGGCGCGGGAGAGGGTTCGGACCTGGTCAACGCCACCACGACGCTACAGGAAAAGGAAGGGCATGACCCGTGGGGCGCTTACCTGGGGGGCGCCATGCCAGTGGTCCTCACCGTGCTCATAATCGCCTTGGCCGCCACTTATTTCTTGGGCAGGAGGATGTTCTTCAGGGACAGGGGCAAGGGCCCCAAGAAGGGGGGCAAGGCAGCACCGCCCTCGAGGCCGCATCCGCCCCAGAAAGGTAGGGGGAGCAGGTGAGCCGGCGCCCATCGATATCCTTTTAAACTCCGATCAGGTTTTTTAGTCCTCATGACCGTGAGGGGGCAGAGGTACACCGGCATCTTCCTGACCACCTCCATAATGCTTTCGCTGCTCTCGCTGATCGTCATCTCGGTCATGGCCCTCTTCCAGCTTCTGCTCGATGTGCGCTCGGAGAACACCTACCCGGTACTCTTCGCCTTCACCTTCCTGCCCTCCACCGTGTTGGCCTGGTCCTCATTCGTTGGGAGATTGCTATTCCTTGAGGAATATGCGGATAAGAGGGATGCCAGGATGAAGCTGGTGACCACCCTGGTCCTTTCGGTCATTTTGACCCTGTTCTGCTATTTCCTGCTCCTGAACATCATCTGATCCTGCGGTGTACATCGTTCAGCACATGCTCCAGGAGACCCTCATCGGCAATATGGAACAGGTGGGAGCGGCAGGAACAATCGGAGCAGCCGAATCCGTTGATCGGGCAGAGGATTGCCTCGTGCTCGGCCAATAGATCGGCCATGCGGCACTCCAGCCTTTCCTCGCTCAGGATTACCAGCGCCCCCACCGCCTCGCCCGAGGCCAACAGGCGATCGATGTGCCAGTGCAGGCGCTTATCCCTGCGCAAATGCCTGGCCACCCGCGCCTCCACCCCATTAAGGGCTGAGCCGCAGTAAATGTACAGGCCTGCAGGGAACAATATGCGCCCCAGCCTTCCCACCTCCAGCTCTTCCGCCCTTTCGAGTGCCAGGATCAAAAGGTAGCTGCCCTTGCGCATGTTCCCCTTCTGCGGATGTCGGACTCAGCCCCTGACCTTGCCCTCCACCTCGGCCTTGGTCTTGATCTTGATGATGGTGCTGTCCCCCAGACGGCAGTCGGAGATGACCGCGATGTCCTTCAGCTTGCGGCCGTAGACCTCCAGCTCCTCCAGCTCATGGAGGTGCTTCTTGTAGGGGATCTTGACCCTCAGGCCGTCCACGTGCAGCACCACCGGGGCCGGGCGCAGGCACACCTGCACCGCCTCCATGTCGTCCAGGGCGTCCTTAACCTCGGACGGGTGCACGAACAGGGGGTCCTCCTCGATCTCCTGCCGGCGCTTGTCGATGACCTCCTTGACCCGGTCGGCGATCTCCTCCAGCTTGGCTATCTCCTCCGAACGGCGCATCCTCTCCACCTTGCGGCCGACCCCGCAGACCAGGGCCTCGCAGTGCGGCAGGGACTCCAGTTCCGGACCGACCACGGTAACCACCGGGATCTGGATATCCTTGTACAGGTCGATCTTCTCGTGGGTCACGCACTCCTTGAAGTTGCCCAGCATGAATATCGCAGCGTCGTACTCCTCGATGATGGCCTTCTCCGCCGCGGATATCTGGCAGGTCTTGCGGCCTCTTCCGCGGGCCAGGCCCATGACGATGGTGATCGCCCCGTACCTGCGCAGGTGCTCTGCGATGTCGCAGATGGGATGGGGCATGTGATGGCGGCCCAGGGTCGGTCCAATGACCGCTATCTCCGTTCCGGCCAGCGGCACCTCCACGATCTTGCCCCCCAGCTCGGCGGTCTTCTTCTCGATGAGCGGGCGGTCCTCCGCGGGAATGGCTATGGTCAGGGTTATCATCACCTGGACCTGGGTCCGCTGGAGCACGAAGCCGCCGACGTCCTCTATCAGGTCGAGCAGCTCGTCCACCTTGTGCACCCCGCCGTCGAACATCAGAACCTCGTACATCAGTCCTCCTCCCCCTTTATCATGCTGGTGTGCACCTTCTGCGCCTCGGCGATGAAATCCACGGTCATGCCGTGCTCGGTGGCCACGATGGTCATCACATTGTCGTTGAAGTACTCGTTGCGGATCTTGAGGCCCTCGGGCAGCAGGCGCCACATGGCGTCCAGCAGCTGCGAGCGCACCCCCTCCTCGGGGTCCAGCTTGAGGTCCTCCAGCTCGCGGACGGGAACGCCCTCCACGAATATCTCCAGACGGGTCAGCTGCTGCACCCGCTCCCTGCCGTACAGCCTCCAAAGGCTGGCCAGCAGCCGGGGGGCGTAGGACTCGTCCTTGATGGTGATGAACGTGCCCCCCTCCTGCTGCTCCATCTCCGCGATGTCGTGCACCGGGCGCTTGCCCCCGGCCTGCTTGACCTTCAGGGAGATTATGAACAGGGTCTGGTCCGGGCGGATGACGAACTTCACCCGCTCGATCATGTTGGTGATGCCCATGTCGATCAGGATGCGCTCCAGCAGCCACTGGTAAGACTCGAGCGCGTACTGCTCGGTCCCCTCCAGCTCGAATTCAACCAACGTCTCACCCCAGCAGCCCGGAGGAGAGCAGGGCCGCGCCCACCGCCCCGATGTACTGGGAGTCCTTGGGCACTATCGGGCGCTGCCCGAGGGTGTGCTCCATGGCCGTCACCAGGCCGGATATCAGGGAGGTGCCCCCGACCTGGATGATGGGGTGGCGCACCTCGATCTCCTGCAATTGCTGTTCGTATATCTGCTCGGCCACGCTGTGGCAGGCCGCGGAGGCCACGTCGGCCAGCGTGTTGCCGGCGGCCAGGGACGTCACCAGGTCCTGTATGCCGAAGACGGAGCAGTAGGAGTTCATCTTGACCTTGCCGTGGTCGCCCTGGTCCGCCAGGGCGCCGAGCTCGGTGATCTCCACCTTGAGCCTCTTGGCGGTCATCTCCAGGAAACGGCCGGAAGCACCGGCGCATATCCCTCCCATGGTGAAGTTGTCCGGGATGCCGTCGCGCACGGTGATGGCCTTGTTGTCCATTCCGCCGATGTCGATGATGGTGGCCTCGCCCTTCTGCCTTCCGGCCAGCCATACGGCGCCTTTTGAGTTGACGGTGAGCTCCTCCTGCACCAGCTTGGCCTTGAACTTCTTGCCCAGGGTGAATCGCCCGTATCCGGTCGTCCCGATGCCCTCCAGCTCCTCCAGCTTCACCCCGGCCTCGGCCAGGGCGTTGGTGAGCGCGGTCTCCGCGGAGGAATAGACGTCCGCGGTGGGAAGCCAGTACTTCCCTATGATCTCGTTGTCCCGCATGATGACCGCCTTGGTGGTCGACGATCCGGAATCCAGCCCGGCGGTGAGGCCGACCTGCCTCTCCCTGGCCAGAAGCTCCTTGCGCTCCACTATGGTCACCAGGGCCTCCATCCTGGTAAGCAGCTGCGCGGACTTGGTCCTCTCCGTGAAGGAGTAGGTGACCACCGGCAGCCGCACCCGTTCCTGCACGAACTTCCTCAGCTCGGTGCGCACCAGGGCGGCCTCGGCGCAGCGGAAGCAGGTGGCGATGAATATGGCGTCGGCGTCGTAGTTATCGTTGGCCAGCTCCATGGCCCTGGCGATCATCAGCTTGAGCTGGGGGCTGGCGGGGTTGAAGCCGAACTCCTCCACGGCCTTGTCGATCTTCTCCATGTCCACGTCCGGGTAGACCATCTTGGCCCCCACGGTCTCCGCGGCATTCTCGATCTCCCCCTGCACCGCGCTGTACTCCGTCCCGCAGGACAACTGGGCGATCTTGATCATTTCAAACCCTCCAGGAACTGTTTGACCTTGTAGACCATGTCCTTGGCCTCCTCCTCGTTGGACGGATACTCCAGGGAAAGGATGGGCACCTTACGCTTGCGCACCAGCAGCTTGGCCAGCTCGTTCGTGCGCTGGCATCCCACGCATCCGAAGCTGTACGGGGCGTCCTCCATGAATATGGCCGCCTCGGCCTGCTCGATGAGCGGACCGTACACCGCCAGCCTGCCGCGGATCCCGGAAGGGACCTCTATGCCGGCGTACTTGAGCCCGAGCTTGACGTCGTCTAGGGTCACGTTCAGCGGCGGCGCCTCTATCTCGTTGGAGGTCACGCGGTCCCTCAGCGCCTTCATCAGGCTGAGGGGCTCGTGGCCGAACCTCTCTATCAGGTCGTACAATATCAGGCTGTTCGGCGGCATCATGAATATCTTCATTGCGGCACCTCGTCGATGAGCTTCTTGAGTTCCTTGACCGGGAGCTTGCCCCGCCTCTTGGGCTCGGGGGGCACCTCTCCGCGTTCCAGGCAGACCAGGCCGGACTCCACCAGGCACAGGTCCTTCCACTCCTTCTCCAGCTGGGCGAATCCCGGTCTGGAACCGTGATGGGCCCGGCAGCGCCGGATGTCCCCGGCGGGGAAGGCCCTTATCTTTGAGAATATGCGGTTGGGGTCCATCTTGCGGACCTCGGTGAGCGTCCTCAGCACGGCCTCCCTGGGCCCCTGGAGCACCACCCCGTAGCAGGTCTCCTTGGCCGTGACCTCGTTGCCCAGGTTATGGACGAACCTGGCGATGCGGTCGGGGGTGAGGTCCGAGCTGGGGGCGATGAATATCAGTCTGGTCTCTGTGTCCTTGTCCATTTCAATCCCCCTTGGGCTTCTTGGCGCCCTTCTTTGCCGGAGCCTTCTTGGCAGCGGCCTTGGGCTTCTTAACTGCAGCCTTCTCCTTGACCTCGGCGTTGGGCTTCTGGGCCGCAGACGACTTGACCGGTTTGGCCTCGGCCTCCTCGGCGGTGGCCCTGCGCACGTATATGATCTGCCCCTCCTCCACCCCGGACATCATGGCGCCCAGGTCGCCCACGAACCGGCCGAGCATGTTGGCCCCGTGCGGCTCCTCGCCGGTGGGCCCGAACTCCTCGCTCTCCTCCAGGCGTATGCCGATCAGTCCGCGCTGCGGCCGGGACATGTTGGTGATGGCCACCTCCCCCCGCACGGACCGCCCCTTGAACTGCTCCTCGGGGTACAGGTCGGCGGCCAGCTTGGGGTTGCCCTCGAAGGTGATCATGGGCATGCCCTCGAAGGTGAAGTGCACCTTCATGGTGCCCACGGGCTTGTGGTCCAGCCCGGTGACCTTGCGGAAGTAGCGCACCGTCCACGGGGATGACTCGGGGTCCATGGTCAGCGGGAACACCTTGTCCTTGGGTACCCCCATGGTCTCAACGGCCTTCTCCTTCATGGCGAAGATGGTCATCTCCGGCTCCTGCTCCACCACGATGGCCTCGTCGGATACGTCGCCGCGCCGCTTCTGCTCCTTCCCCAGCCCCATGAGGAACTCCTGGGCCTGGGCCTGGGTCATGCCAATGGTCATTATGCGGACCGGGTCGGGACGCACCAGCACCCTGCCCTTGGCCGGGACCAGGTGAACCAGGTTCTGACCGTTGGTCACCTTACCCACCAGGTTGTGGGAGCGGTTGAGCTGGCGGACCTGGTTGTAGAAGAATATCTTCCCGGTCTGGTAGCCCTTGTGGCGCACGGTGACATCGTCGGGATGACGGACCTCGCTGAACTCCTGCCCCAGCTCGGTGTCCATGTCGGCCTCGCTGGCGGAATAGCTGAAGCACTTCTCGTCGATCGGCAGGCTGCCCTCGCCGGTGACCACCAGGAAGTGCTCGCAGCAGAGGGGCGAGCGCTCGTCGAGCTTGACCCCCACGAAGGTCTCGATGACCATCCCCTCCTCCAGGGGCTGGTCCAGGTCAGAGGTGGCGAAGGCGTCCTGGGAGGTCATGCGCAGCACCACCGGTTCGATGTGCTCGATGACATCCCCCTCCTTCAGCAGGTCCAGTATGTGCCTGCCCCGGGTCACCCTTCCGAAGACGGCGTCCTGCAGCCCCAGGTCGTCGCTGAGGTCGGTGCGGGCGATCATGAAGTAGGTGGTGTTGACGTCGTAGCCGCCCAAAGCGAAGAAGCAGTCGTAGCGCTTGTAATGGCTGGTCCCCCTGGACTTGTCGAACTCGGTGGGGAAGGCCCCGAAGGCGTGCAGGCGGCTGGTCTGCCAGCGGAGGTTCCGGCCCACCACGTCGTGGTACAGCCTCTTCCACCCCTCCGCGTACTTGCTCCCGTTGAGCTGGATGATGAAGCAGCCCCTGGCCGTCTTGACCATGTACTCGTTGGTCAGCTTGCGTTGGGCGTCCATAGGGCGGATCAATGCCACGGAGCTGCCAGGAACGTATGGCTCGCCCTCGATGGCCTGTGCCAAGGTGGCCCCATCCGGCAGTTCCTTTTCCTTGCCGTTGACAACTGCTCTCATCATGTCCCCCACATGGATGTAGTGTACGATAGATAAGGGTATGCCCGAAAATTTCATGCTGGCTAATGGATCTTTTTTTGCCCCGTTCCAAGGTCCTTTTTTGATCTGAGATGGACCGTGAAACCTTATGAATAGGCGAAAGGCGTTGCTGTAGGGCGTGGAAAGGGAGGACGTGCGCAGGGCGATAAGGGAGAGGGTGATGGCCGTTGAGGGGGTGGACCACCTGGAGTTCCTGGACCAGGACTTCCGCCAGGAACTGGAACGGCGAGAGCGCGACGCCGAGGGCAACGGCGCGGTCGGCGGGCTGATGGCCTTCGTGAACACCGGGGTGTGGGACGTCCTTACCAGGCAGGAGGTGTTCGTGGTGGTGGTCCGTCCGGACGTTGACATCCTGGAACCCCAGGACCACATGGTGCACATCGTGGACCAGAAGGGTCAGGTCATAGGGGAGTACCTGCCGGAGGGCAGGCGGGAGAAGGTGAAGCTTCGGGAGAACGCCTACCTGCTGAGCGAGGACTTCGTGCTCTACGGCGATGTGGACATCGTGGGCGAACCGTACTTCAAGATACCGCCCATGAAGTTCCACATCCTGGAGGGGATGACCGGCATCAAGGAGCTGGTCAGCGCCAGCATATCAACCGTATCGGATGATTACATCCGCAACCGGCTCGGCTATCAGAACACCAAGCACTGGACGCATCTGGTGGGGTACGACCTCTAAGGCATGGTCCTCTTGACCTTGGCTATTATCTCGTCCAGCTTGACCTGACTGATGGTGGTCCCGCGCACCACCCCGGTGACGATCTCCATGATGGTCCCCTTGGTGCCGACGTCGTCCTCATGGGGCATGACCAGCCGGGTCTTGCAGCCTATGCGCGCGAAGTCCTCGAAGTCCACCGGGGCCTGGCAGCAGATTACCGCCGGCAGGTCCACGTTCCTCAGGATCAAACGGGCCTTGTAGATGATGTGGTTCCGCACGTTCCCCAGGTGGATTAGGGCCACCTTGAACTGCTGGATGCGCGCCACCTCCACCGGGTCCAGCCCGAAGAGCGAGCTTGTGGAAACGTCCGGGGCGTCGGATGGAACGCCTGAACCGGCGGTGACGACGATGACCGAGGTGTCGATGCCCTCCTCGCGGAGGCCGTAGGTGATCTCGCAGACCGGCTTGGTGATGTGGCGCTTGCCGGGGCCCATGGCCACCGCCACCACGTCGCGGCCGCTGTCGGAGATGGTGGCTCTCTGAGCCAGGCTACCTCCCACCCCCATTCCGCGAGCCTCCCGGCATTCCACGAAACGGGTCTTGCGACCTATGGAATCCTTCAAGATCAGACCTCGCAGACCTTGGACTCGTCGCCCTCCAGGTCCTCCTGGGTCATGCCGGCCAGGACCTCCTGCGGCGGCCCCAGGGCCACCATCTTGCCGCCCTTCATCAGGGCTATGCGGTCGCAGCAGGCCAGGACGAAGTCCATGTCGTGGCTGACGATCAGGAAGGTCTCGTTCAGCTCCTTGCGGGCGTGCAGCACGGACTTGGCCACCGCCTGCCTGGTGATGGGGTCCATGGTGCCTGTCGGCTCATCCAGCACCACGAAGCGGGGCTCGATGATCATCGTTCTGGCGAGAGCGATGCGCTGCTTCTCGCCCACGCTCAAGGAGTCCGGATATGCATATAGGATGCGCTCCACCTCCTTGGCGGTGAAGCCCACACCGCGCATGACTTGAATGGCCTTCATCTTGGCCAGCTCCTGCGGGAGCTTCATGCCCAGGCAGACCGTGAGGTTCTGCAGAACGGTGTTGAACGGGTAAAGGGCATTCTCCTGATGCATTATGCCAATATACTGGGTGGCCCGGCCCTTCCCCTCCTCTCCGGGATCGGACATGTTGATCCAATCATCGCCTATGCGCACCATCACCTCGCCGTGCGTGGCCGGGGTGATGCCGGAGATCATGCGAGAAAGGGTGGTCTTCCCCGCGCCGCTCAGGCCGATGAGGCCGAATATCTCCTTGTCCCCAACCTCAAAGCTGACGTCGTCCACGGCCTTGACCACGCCGCGAACGATGGAATAGAAGTA
>Ga0123332_1005810_pt1 | contig 10346 bp, 10 predicted proteins | sample BioC12SIPDNA_4_FD_89958 | JGI IMG/M metagenome (GOLD analysis project Ga0123332, IMG submission 89958) | Anaerobic biogas reactor microbial communites from Washington, USA - Biogas_R2_A C12 SIP DNA | ecosystem: Engineered > Bioreactor > Anaerobic > Unclassified | place: Washington, USA... | reverse complement strand
GCCGCCTCGTCGGCCAGTTGCCGCTCCAGCGCCTTGGACCGTTCGATGCCGAGCAGGGCGGGGTAGGTGCACTTGGCGGCCTTGACGTCCTTGCCGGCCGTTTTGCCCAGTTGCTCGCTGGAGGCGCTGACGTCGAGGATGTCGTCGGCGATCTGGAATCCCAGGCCGATCTTGAGGCCGTATCGCGCCAGGGCTTCGAGCTGCTCACGGTCGGCCCGGCCGCAAAGGCCGCCCATGACCGCAGCGCAGCGGAACATCTTGGCGGTCTTGTGGATGTGGATATATTCGAGCGATTCGAGGCAGCCCTCGGTGTTCTCGGCCTTGAGATCGGCGACCTGTCCGGCGATCATTCCGGCCGCACCGGCCGCCTGCGCCAGCTCACGGACCAGTGCGACCGCCACCGCCGCGTCGTCGATTCGCTCGGCCAGCAGCCCGAACGCCAGCGTCAGCAGGGCGTCGCCGGTGAGGATGGCGGTCGCTTCGTCGAACGCCTTGTGGCAGGTGGGCCGGCCTCGACGCAGGTCGTCGTCGTCCATCGCCGGCAGGTCATCGTGGACCAGCGAATACGTGTGGACCATTTCGATGGCGGCCGCCGCGATCCGGGCGTTCGAGTTCTCCCGTCCGGACACCAGCTCACAGCACCACAGAACCAGCATCGAGCGGATGCGTTTGCCCGGCGCCGAGAGCGTGTAGACCATTGCCCTTCGCAGGTCGTCCGGAATTCCGGGCTGTTCGACGACAAGACGTTCGAGCAGCTCGTTGATGGCTGGGAGTTTGTTGTGCATCAGGGTGCGTAAATCGGAACGGGCTGCACTACTTGCTGGCATACGGCACGAGCGAGTCGGTCGAAGACACGGTTTTTTGCGAACAGGTTGACGAGGCTGTATTATACTGGCCGCTGGGAGATTGTGCAGGAAATTATGAACCACAAGATGATTATGATTCTGGGGGTGACCGCCTCGGGCAAGGGCCGGCTGGCGTTCGAGCTGGCTCGGCAGATCGACGCGGAGATCCTCAGCGTCGACTCGATGAAGGTTTACCGGCGCATGGACGTCGGGACCGCCAAACCCTCCCTGGAGGCCCGCCGGCAGGTCCGCTACCACATGATCGACGTGGTCGAGCCGAGCGAGTCGTTCAGCGCGGGGCTGTTTCTGGAGAAGGCCTCCGCTGCGATCGAAGAGGTCCGAGGCCGCGGCAGGTCGGTGGTTGCCGTCGGCGGCACGGCTCTCTATAGCAAGGCGCTGCTCTACGGGCTTTTCGAGGGTCCCGGCAGCGATGAGCGGACGCGGCGCGAACTGCTGGCCCGAGTTGAGTCCGAGGGTCCGGCGGCGCTGCACAGGGAGCTGAGCGAGATCGATCCGGCGGCGGCCGACCGGATCAGTCCCAACGACGCCAGGCGGATCGTCCGAGCCCTGGAGGTCTATCGTCTGACCGGCAGGCCCATATCGAGCCTTCAGAGGCAGTTCGATGGCCCTGGTGCAGTCGAAAACTGGACGATTATCGGGCTTCGGCGGGAAAAGCCTGTCGAGAGCGCGCGGATCAACGCCCGCGTCAAGAAGATGATTCAGACGGGTCTGGTCGACGAGGTCCGATCGCTGCTGGCCGAGGAGGAGCCTTTGAGCCCGCAGGCGCGCTGCGCGATCGGCTATGCGGAGATGATCGAGCACGTCCAAGGGCGGCTGTCTCTCGACGAGGCGGTCGAGCAGATCAAGAAGAACACGCGACGCCTGGCGAAAGGGCAGCGCACCTGGTTCCGGCGGTTCCCCGACGTCACCTGGATCGACGTCGGGGCGGAGGAATCAGTTGAAAGCGTGCTGGAGCGAGTGATGCAACGGATCGGTTAACGGACTTGCAGCTCCCGTTCGGCATGAAGCAGGGCCGCCGCCTCCCCCAGCACGAGCTGCTTGATCAGGCTCAGCGGGACCATCGTTATCTCCATGCGGAAGACCTTTTCCTCCACACCGGAGGCTACCGCACGCGCCGTCCGGCGCGGCATGCCGAAACGCTCGGTCAGGTCCTGAACGATCCGCCCCTTGTCCCAGGCGGCTCGCTCGGGCGCCCGGCCCGCCCCAAACAGTTGCTCGGCGTCGGTGAACTCGTGGATGTCCACCGCGAGGACCTCCGTCCGCAGCCGCCGCAACCGCCGTTCGAACGCGTGCTTGGTCAGCGCCAGGGCCGCTTCCTCATTTCCCGTGGCCGTCAGCACCGCCTTGATCATCGCGAAGATCTCGCCGGATGAGGCGACGGCGCGATCGTGTTTGTTGTACAGATAGAAGGTGACAACTTCCGTCAGGTCTTCGGCCATGACCATGTCCCCCTGGCCGCAGGCGGTCATGGCATTGTTGATGGTCCCGAGGACCTTGGTGTGCAGATAGGCCTCCGTGCTGCCGTCGGATTTCCTGACACGTAACTGCCTGTTCATCTGTCAGTGGTTGCCTCCATGCAAACCTGCACCGTCAGTTGGAACGATCCGGCGTGTCCGTCGTCGCGTGAGGCGCCGACGGAACGCGGTGACTTCTATTGATCGAAGAGCTTCAATTGCTCGGTCGTATCCGTGTCCTGAATGGCCCTGGTCACTTCGTCGAGCAGTTCACCGGCGTCGCGGAAATCCCGGTAGACGCTGGCGAAGCGGATGTAAGCCACCTTGTCGATCGAGCGAAGGTGCTTCATCACGCAGTCACCAATGAAGGCGCTGGTCACTTCCTTGTCGAACCGTCGGAAGATGTCCTCCTCGGTCTTGTCGGCGACCAGTTGAATCTGCTCGGCGGAGACAGGTCTCTTGTAACAGGCCTTCTGCACGCCCACGATAATCTTGTCGCGGTCGTACGGGACGCGGGACTTGTCTTTTTTCACGACGTGCAGTTTGAAGCTCTCACTGGTTTTCTCGTATGTGGTGAAGCGCCTTTTGCAGATCAGGCACTGGCGTCTGCGGCGGATGACGCGGCCCGAGTCGCTGGAGCGGGAATCGACGACTCTGTCACTGTCTTCCTTGCAGAAAGGGCATCTCACGACCCAACAACCTCCCGCTCTGACGGTTCCCAGCCCCAATTGCTCGACCAACCACGTGTCTTCGTCGGGACAACAAGCGACCCCATATTTAGTTGTCCGCCCTATTGTACTCTCAAGATGTGGGGCGTCAATGGAAATGTGCGGCGTGGAGGTCGAACTTTTTTCCGATGAGGCCTGGCGGCGTGCGGGAAGAAAAAAAGCCTCTGCGTCAGGGACGCAGAGGCCCACTCGGAAAGAAACTCACATTGCCCCCCCAATAGACTGTCGTACGCATGACGCCGCGAGAATTCCGAGTACAGTACACAGGTCGAGCCTGGGGTCCTTGTCCGATCGGAATCTTGCCGGTGTCGCCTCGCCGCCGATTGGAATGTTCCGGGCGGCACTCGTGTCCGGCTACTGAAAGTCTAACACATAAACCGCCGAAGGCAAATTCGCGGAGCAATTTGCGCGAGGCGCCTGGAGAGTCTGCAAAGAACTGCCCTGGCGCCGTTCTGGTGCGCAGGTGGTCTGTGCGGCGGAATCGCCGAGCCGATCACGCCTGTTCGATGGTGGCTTTGGCCCGCAGTGCGTCGAGGTAGTCACCGAGCGCCTGCTCGCGAAGCTGCTCCTGGACTTCGGCGGTCACCTGCTTCTTGACGTCCTTGAGCGCGGGAATGCTGGGCGGCCGCCGGTCGTAGACCTTGGCGATGTGGAACCCGAAACGCGTGCGAAACACGTCGCTGACCTGTCCCGGACTGAGGTTGAACACGACGTCTTCGAATTCCTCGACCATCTGTCCTCGCAGGACGTAGCCGAGGTCTCCGCCGCTGTCGGCGCAATCGGTGAATTTGCCTACAACCGTTTCGAATGGAGCGCCGCTCCTGATCTGCTCCTGGGCCTGCCGCATCGTCTGCATGGCGGAGTCCTCGTCCGTCTGCCAGTTGACGTACTTGACGATGTGCGCGACGTGAATCTGCTCGTCCGAGCGGAATTTGTCCTTGTTTTCTTCGTAATACTCGCGAATCTGCTCTTCGGAGGGCTTGGGCGCTTTGGCGTAGACCTCGCCGATCTTGCGCTCGGTCTTCATCTGAAGCTCGATCGTGCGCCGCACCTTCTCGTCGGAGTCGACATCGAGCGACTTGTGGAGCGCCTCGTCGCTGTCGTACTGCTGTCGCAGTTGTTTGAACGCCTCTTCGATTTGTTCCGGCGGGATGGCGGCGCCCGCGTTCTTCGCTTCCTGGCGAAGCAGGACACGCTCGATCACGTTGTCGCGGGACCACTCCTGCAACTGGGCCTCGCGTTCGGCCGGGTCCTTCTCGGCGAAGACCTCCTCGTATCGCGGCCGCAGACGCTCGGCCTCCTGCTGAATCTCCCTGTCCTCGATCTTCTCGCCATTGATGACAAGCGCCATGCGATGCTCCTGATGTGTGTGAAGGTGATCTTAGCCTCGAGCTTTGGCGAACCAGTCGGGGTCCTGCGCCAGCTTCTCGCGCGCTTCGAGGGTCATCATTTCGAACGCCGGGTGCGCGCTGTTCCAGGCCCGCTCGGAGAAGGGGCTTCTTCGCATCTTCTCGACTTCGACCGACACCTCTTTGAAGTAGCTGCCGTAGATGTGCAGCGAGTCGCTGATGTCGACGTAGCGTCCGACGCGGACCGGCTCGCCCCGCCGGGCGGCGATGGCCTCGGCGATGAGCTGCTGGAGGTTCGTCAGCGCGTAGGCGTTCATGAACCACGCCTTGTACAGATCGCGGCTTCGCCAGTGCGTGTTCATGTTCAGCGTCCATTGCCCGTCGTCGTCGGCCAGCAGCCGGCACCAGATCCGCTGGAGACAGGGCGGATCGTCGGTTTGCGGGTCGGCGGTGGGCATCCAGGTGGTCGCCTGTGCCCTTCGGCTGTGTCCGGCCCGCGACAGGCAGTCGATGATGTACTGAATCTGATCGACCGCGACGAATGGCTTGGCGGCGTCCGCATCGCGCAGGTCCGCCACCGGGCTGTAGGAGAACAGCCTCTCGTGGTACGTGTAGGTCCACTTGCCGGCGGCCGGATCGATCCAGTGATCGTGAATGCCCGCGACGACCTCCTGCCGGTAGGCCTCCAGCTCCTCAGGCCCGCCGGGGAAGTTCTTGTGAATCCGCGGCTCGTTGAACGGATCGGCCACCGCGATCATCACCGTCGCGTCCTTGCTGGGCGGATCGTCAGGCTTGTCGTACTGCGTCTTGACCTCGTAGCCCTGGTCCCATACGGCCAGGACCGCCTTCTCCCACGCCTCGGGCAGACACTCGGCGCTGACCGAAAGGACGGGGATCGTCTGCGTCTGGGATGTCGTCATCGTTGTACCGGTTCCACCGTGCGAGGCTCGGTTCCCTGCCTCGGTTTCATGAATCTGCTGATGTCCAGTTCCTGCTCGGTGATCTTGTAGTTGGCGGCGTAGCGTTCGTAGATTTCTTCGAGCAACTGCTTGGCGCGAAAGGCGTACCAACTGTCGGGCCAGCGTTCCTCGATCTGCCGGCAGGCCTTGACCATCAGGCCGTATTGCATCACCGGCAGACGCCCGATGCTGCGTCCGGCTGTCGCGTAGGGCAGGATCTGCTGGGCCTCGATGTCGTCGATCTCGCTCAGCGGCTTGAAGTAGAGCGTCGTCGGCTGCGTGATGCTGCTGGGCGGGATGTAGGGGCTGGCGGCCGGGGCGGGTTGCGGCGCAGGCTCCTGGGCCGGCGCTTCCTGGGCCGCCGGCTGCCCGGCGGGCTGCGGTTCGGCCGCTGGCGGCTCTTCGACGGGCTTGGGCTCTTCCTGGAACTGCTTGTCCCGGTCGGCCATGTCGTAGAAGTTCCGCTCCCTGGCCGGCTCCTCGGGCCCGGGCTGCGGCGCCGATTGGTCCGACATGAATCGGCTGGCGACGATCAGGATCACCACCAGAACGACCGCCGCGCCGGCAATCTTCATCCAAATCGTGTTCATGCGATGCGCTCCTTCCAAAGCGATGCAAGAAACGTTGCACTCGCTTTTCGCGCCCATCCTACCTCAAGGCGGCGCCCGCTGCAAACCCGAATTCATGCCGGGACGCCGGCGGCGCGGAAGGATCCGCCCGGTATCGATCTTCTAACGCAAGGCTTCCTTCACGGACCGGGTATCGACCACCAGGTGCGAGATCAGTTTCTGTTCGGAGGCCAGAATCGCCGACAGCACGCGGGACTTGGTTCGCCGACACATGGCACAAGGACCCAGCACCAGGAGGACGTGTTTGCCCTTCTCCATGAACGACGGCAGCTCTCCCAGCTCGATCAGGGTCATAGACCGAATCTTCGTCTGCACGTTGAGAGGTCCGTGCGGGCCGACGGGGAGCCACAGCATGTCGCCGATGCAGCCCCCTTTGACGAGCATTTCCGCGCAGCCGGCCGATCTTTCCATGTACTGGTGGAAGTTGCTGTGCTCGTCCGTCCAGTCCGCCGCCGACGTGACGATGATGTCCAGATCCCCGGCACGATCATAGGATTCCTTGATGCCCTCGGAATTTCGGAGCGTGTCGTATTCGTCGGCCCGGACCACCGGCGGCGTGCGAAGACCCACGTACTCATACCTGGTGTTCACGCTGGTTCGGTTGTTGAAGAGGGTGAAGAAGGTGTTCGGATCGGTGGTGGGATCCCGCACGTCGAAGCCGGCCACCAGCGCATGGAGAACCAGGGTCTCCGGCAGATCCTCATCCGACGCATCGAGAAGTTGCGCGAAGATTTGCGCCAATCGGTGCATGGCGTGACCTCCGGCGAAGCCGACGTGCACTTCCTGCCGGGAGCTTCGACCGATGTCCTGCACCAGACGGATCAGCGTCTGCGCGCCCTGGTAGGCCACGTCCTCGAAGTCGTTCGTGTGCACGACCTCAACGCCCGCGAGCCATTGATAGCGCTGACGCAGCTTGTTGGACAGGACGAAGCTGGCCCTGGGGGCGAATCGGAACCGGCCCTTTTCTGCCGCCTTGCGGAGCATTCGGTGGACTGACTGACGAGTAAATTTGTTGGGGGCGTAGTCCTTCTGAATGCGCTCTGCGATGGCGCTGGGCTTCTCGCCTGCGCAGAACAGGCGGCACACGAGGGCTATCTTCTCCTCACGGTCGAGTTCGTTCCAGGGCATTTTCGCACTGGGAGCGGAAGATCTGCGGTGGGTGGGGCGTGCATTCGGTCGCGTTGGCGGCCTGCGGCGGGCGGTCTTCGTAGCCATGGGCTCAGTCCTCCAAATATCCGCATGGAAGCACAAACGGGTGGGACAAGCAATGGCCAAGGAGCCGGCAAGACGAGGCGCGCGAGGAAAAGCCGGATACAGTTGGGCTGGAACTCGGGAGAACTGTAACGTGCACCAAGTGCGACAATTCCGGGGATGTCTCGCCAAACTGTTGCCGAAATCTATCGCATGTCACTCCGATTGCCGTTGCTTGTCCCGATCGGACATACGAGGCTGGTGACGGTGAAGTTGACGGATTGTCGATGCCCTTGGAGAGATGAACATGCTGAGGTCCCAGACGATGGCAGATACGGCAAGAACGGCCTCGTTCCAATCCTGCTATGACGAAGCGAGGAGGTTGATCCTGGAAGACAAAGACGTGGACGGGGCGATCTGCTGCCTGTGCGCGGCGCCACGGCCTCAATCCCAGCCGGACTGCTGGCGCTGGACCGATTTGTTGGCCGCGGCTCTGTTCGCGCAAGGGCAGTACTGGCATTGCCTGGGGGTGCTGTGCTCTTACGACCGCCGGTATCCGGAAGATCGTCATGCCCGTTTCGCGATTCGGATCGTCACCATGGAGCTCTTGTCCGCCCTGCGCGACGGGGAAGAGGCACGCGGATCGAGAAGGACCCCCTGAGCAACAATTGTTTGACAGGGATGGGGCGTCAGGCATAGCATGGGGTCTGTGACGCTCATGGAGGAGTGGGACCGGTCCCCTGGGGAATGACTTGGTATGTTCACCGGACTGATTGAATCGGTTTGTCAGGTCCGATCGCTGTCAGCCGGCCGGCCGTCCGAAGGCGGCGCACTGGCGGTCGATCTGGGCGCGCTGGCCGAGGGCTGCCGCACCGGCGACAGCGTCGCCATCAACGGCGCCTGCCTGACGGTCACGCGCCTCGAAGGCGGCGTGGCGACGTTTGCGCTGAGCCCGGAAACGCTCGCGAAATCGACGCTGGCAACACTGAAACCGTCGTCGAAGGTCAACGTCGAGCGGGCGATGGCAGCGACCGACCGGTTCGGAGGCCACATCGTTCAGGGCCACGTCGACGGGATCGGAACGGTCCGTGCGATCAAGAAGCTCGGCGAGTTTGCCGATATCGAGTTCGGCGCGCCCGCGGAACTGCTCGAGCAGATGGTTCCGAAGGGCTCGGTGGCCATCGACGGCGTGAGCCTGACGATTGCCGGATTGGGCGATGCGAGTTTTCGCGTTGCGGCGATCCCTGAAACGCTGGGCAGAACGACTCTGGGTTCGGCCCGTATAGGGGACAAGGTCAACGTCGAGGTCGACATCCTCGTCAAGATTGTCCGGCGGCAGTTGGAGAACCTCCTGCCGAAGGACGAGCCCTTGACGGTCGAGCGGCTGCGGCAGATGGGTTACTGAAGCACGCGTGAGAACGCGGATATCAGTATTGTCCGCAGGGTTTTCGGTGCACGGACATGAACAACAAGGCCAACCACAATTCGATCTCGGAGCAGATGGTCATCGGCGTGACCATGGGCGACGCTGCAGGCATCGGGCCTGAGGTGGTGGTCAAGGCCCTGGCCGATCCGGAGGTCCGTCGGGCCGCCAAGTTCATCGTCTTCGGCATGAACGAGCAGCTCTGTTACGCCGCCGACCGCGCCGAGATCGAGCCGTTCTGGGGCCGGCACCAGCACGAGAAGATCGGCCGCGACTATCCGTTCAAGGTCGTGGTCGCCGACTACGATGAGTACAGCGTACCCCCCTGGCTCAAAGCGCCCAGCCAGGTCGCCGGCGAGGCGTCGATTCGGTTCTGCCTCGACGCGATCGAGGCCGAGAAGATGGGCGTGATCGACGGGATCGTCACCGCGCCGATCAGCAAGGAGAGCTGGAAGATGGCGGGCGCCGCCTGGCCCGGCCACACGGAGATGTTCGCCCAGAAGTACAAGGCCTTCCGCAAGGCGATGATGTTCGTCAGCGGGCCGCTGAAGGTCGCGCTGGCGACGATCCACGAGGCGCTGTTCGAGGTGCGTCACAAATTCAAGATCGGCTGCGTGTTCGAGCCGATCGACCTGCTCAACGACGCCCTGAAGGAGTACTTCTCCATCGAGAACCCGCGCATCGGCGTGGCGGCGTTGAACCCTCACGCCAGTGAGAACGGCCAGTTCGGCGACGAAGAACAGCGGATCATCGCGCCGGCGATCCTGCTGGCGCAGGAGCAGGGGATCAACTGCACCGGCCCGATCCCGGCCGACTCGCTGTTCCTGCGAGCGGTTCAAGGCGAGTTCGACGCGGTGGTGGCGATGTACCACGACCAGGCGATGATCCCGATCAAGCTGCTCGACCGCGACCATGCGGTCAACGTCACGATCGGGATTCCGGCGGTGCGGACGTCCCCGGCGCACGGGACGGCGTTTGACATCGCCGGACGCAACATGGCGAACGCTTCGAGCATGAAGTCGGCGATCCTGACGGCGGTTCGCATGGCCCAGGTCCGGCGGGCCTGCCCGGCGGACGCGGCTGCGAACGGTCGGGCCGCGGGGTCGCCACCGCAATAGCAGACCCCGCCGCTCCAGCGGAACCTGTCCGAGACCATGCAGACGAAACGTCAGATCCAGCAACTGCTCACTTCTGCGGGCGTGGTGCCCAATCGCAAGTTCGGCCAGCACTTTCTCGTCGACCTGAACCTCTTGAAGCTGGTCGTCGATTCGGCGCAGATCGGACCGGACGACGTCGTTCTCGAAGTCGGCTGCGGGACCGGTTCCATGACCGAGGCGTTGGCCGAGCGGGCCGGACGCGTCGTGGCGGTAGAGCTGGACCCGACGCTGGCAGCGATCGCCAGGTCGCAGTTGGCCCAGGCCTCGAACGTCGTCCTCGTCGAGGGCGACGCTCTATCGAGCAAGGGCAGCTTCAATCCGGCGGTCATCGCGGCGATCGAAGAGGGGCGTCCGATAAGGCACGATGTATCTATGTCGAAAAAGCCGTCGCGACTGCTTCTGGTCTCGAACCTTCCTTACGATGTGGCCTCGGCGGTCATCGCCAATCTGGTCAACGGACCGCTCGTGGCCGATGCGATGGTCGTGACGGTGCAGAAGGAAGTGGCCCAGCGCATGGCGGCCGCGCCGGGGAGCAGGGACTACGGGTCGCTGAGCATCCTGCTCGGGGCTACGGGCGACGTGGAGATTCT
>Ga0123332_1005805_pt1 | contig 10351 bp, 8 predicted proteins | sample BioC12SIPDNA_4_FD_89958 | JGI IMG/M metagenome (GOLD analysis project Ga0123332, IMG submission 89958) | Anaerobic biogas reactor microbial communites from Washington, USA - Biogas_R2_A C12 SIP DNA | ecosystem: Engineered > Bioreactor > Anaerobic > Unclassified | place: Washington, USA... | reverse complement strand
CGGGGCTCAAGGCGTTCGTCGCGGCGGTGTTCGGCGGCATCGGCTCGATCCCCGGCGCGGTCGTCGGCGCGTTCATCATCGGCATCTGCGAAAACCTGATCAAGGGCCTCGACCTGATCTTGCTCAAATCGGGCATCATCAAGCAGACGCTCGATCTCACGACATTCTCCGACGCGTTCACGTTCGCGCTCTTGATCATCATTTTGATCGTCAAGCCGACGGGGCTCTTCGGCGAAAAGACGACCGACAAGGTATAGGAGGGCAGGAATATGCAGAAGAATTTCGCGCCTTCCGCCAAGAAGCGCCCGGACCGCGCGACCTGGATTTCGGCGGGCATCATATTTTTCATCTACGTGGTCGTGTTCGCGCTCGAGCAGTTCATACCGCCGACGACGATGCTGTTCACCGTGCTCAAGAAGGGCGCGACCTACGCGCTCGTCGCGGTGTCGATGAACCTGCTGAACGGCTTTACGGGGCTGTTCTCGCTAGGACAGGCGGGCTTCATGCTGATCGGCGCGTATGTGTACGCGATCTTCAGCATCCCCGGCGAGGTGCGCGCGCGCGTCTACCAGTATTTCACGCCGGCGATCAACTTCACGCTGCCGGTCATCCCGGCGATGATCTTGGCCGGGCTCGTCGCGGCGCTGTTCGCGTTTTTGATCGGGCTCCCGGTGCTCCGGCTCAAGAGCGACTACCTCGCGATCGCGACGCTCGGCTTCGCGGAGATCGTCCGCGCGATCTTCCAGTGGAAGAAATTGGGCCCCGTCACGAACGGCTCGAACATGCTGAAGGACTACCCGACGTTCAACGACTTCAACATCGTAAACGCGGAGGGGAAGGTCGTACTGTACCTCTCGACGCTTCTGCCGTTTGTGATCGCGGGCGTGTGCATCGGCATCATCATGCTTCTGATCAACTCGACCTACGGCCGCTCGTTCAAGGCGATCCGCGACGACGAGGTCGCCGCCGAGGCGATGGGCGTCAACCTCGCGCGCCACAAGCAGCTCGCGTTCGCGATCAGCTCATTCTTCGCCGGCGTCGGCGGCGCGATGCTCGCGATGTTCACAAACACCGTGCAGGCCAAGGGCTTCACCTCGGCGATGACCTACGAAATCCTGTTGATCGTGGTGCTCGGCGGCATCGGGTCGGTGTCGGGAAGCTGCATAAGCGCGTTCCTGTTCGTCGCGTGCTCCGAGTGGTGGCTGCGCTTTCTCGACCAGAAGCAGGTGATCGGCACGTTCGAGGTGCCGCTGCTTCGCAACGGCTTCCGGCTGGTCGTGTTCTCGGTGATCATCATGGTCGTGGTGCTGTTCTACCGCCAGGGCATGATGGGCATGCGCGAGCTCCCGGACCTGTTCCGCAAAAAGCGCGGAAAGGAGGCCGCAAAATGAGCGAGACCGTGCTTCGGCTAAACGACGTGACGATGCAGTTCGGCGGCGTCGTCGCGGTCAACAATTTGACGATGGAGGTCCGCCGCGGCGAGATCGTCGCACTGATCGGGCCGAACGGCGCCGGAAAGACGACCGCGTTCAACTGCGTGACCGGCGTCTACGAGCCGACGAACGGCGAGGTCTGGTTCGGGAATACGCTGATCGCGTCGAACCACCCGTCGGGCAAGATGAAGAAGCTCTACGCCGGCGAGAACGCCGGAAAGTACGAAAAGGTCGTCAAGATCACGCCCGACCGCATCACGAAGATGGGCATCGCGCGCACGTTCCAGAACATACGTTTGTTCAAGACGCAGACCGTGTTCGAAAACGTGCTGATCGCGACGCACCTTCGAAAGACCAGCAATTTGTTCTCGGCGACGTTCCGGGTAAACGCCAGGGAGGAGCGGAGGATGCGCGAGGAGGCGCTGAGGCTGCTCGACGTCGTGGGGCTCTTGAGCGTCCGGGACGAGAAGGCGACGTCGCTTCCCTACGGCAAGCAGCGGCGCCTCGAGATCGCGCGCGCGCTCGCGACCGGGCCGAGCCTCCTCCTGCTCGACGAGCCGGCCGCCGGCATGAACCCGCAGGAGACCGACGACCTCGGCCGCTTCATCCGCCGGATCAAGGACGAGTTCCGCCTGACGGTGTTCATGATCGAGCACCACATGAACCTCGTCATGGACATTTCGGACAGAATCTACGTGATCGACTTCGGGAAGCTGATCGCCGACGGCACGCCCGCCGAGGTGCAGGGGAACCCGGAGGTCATTCAGGCGTATCTGGGGGTGGACGAGGAATGAGCCTTCTGAAGGTGACGGACCTGAAGGTCAGCTACGGCGGCATCGAGGCGCTCAAGGGCATATCGTTCGCGGTCGAGGAGGGGCAGATCGTGACCCTGATCGGCGCGAACGGCGCCGGAAAATCGACGACGCTGCGCTCGATCAGCGGCATCGTGCCGATCCGCTCCGGGAAGATCGAGTTTGGCGGCGAGGACATCACGGGCAAGGACCCGCAGAAGATCGTCGCGAAGGGCATCGCGCTCGTCCCCGAGGGGCGGCGCGTGTTTCCGAACCTGACGGTGCTCGAAAACCTCAGGATCGGCGCGTACCTGCGCACCGACGAGGACGCGATCGAGCGCGACAGCGCGCACGTGTTCGAGGTGTTCCCCCGGCTCAAGGAGCGCCATTGGCAGATGGCCGGCACGCTCTCCGGCGGCGAACAGCAGATGCTGGCCGTCGGCCGCGCGATGATGGCGAGGCCGAAGCTGATGATGATGGACGAGCCGTCGCTCGGGCTCGCGCCGCTGGTCGTGCGGGACATCTTCCAGATCATCCGGCAGTTGAGCGACGAGGGGATCACGATCCTTTTGATCGAGCAGAACGCGAACGCGGCGCTTCGCTGCGCGAACTACGGATACGTGCTCGAGACCGGCTCGATCGCGCTCTCCGGCGAGGGCGCGGTGCTGTTGGAAAATCCGAGGGTCAGGGACGCGTATTTGGGAGAGGCGAAGAGCAAAAAGTGATCCCAAGACACCGACAGGGGCCGAAAGGCTCCTGTTTTTTTCCCTGAAAAAACCACAAACCATTCTCTGCGCGTTCACAGGCCGTTCAAGGGTGGCTGATACAATCCGCACAGGTCCAGACAGAAAGGATGATTTTGATGGCATGCGGTCGAAAACCGCATGTATTTTTATACAAACCTCCATTTCTGCGAAAAATGGAGGTTTTCCATTCGAAAAGTGAAACATTTAACATAAAATTCCTGCACATCCGCCGGCTTCTTGCTATAATGATGGGCATACCGTCGGAAAAAATGCAGGGGGGCGTCACGATGAATCACGACACGGTACAAAACCTCATCGCCATGATCGGCTACATGGCGATCGTCATCGGCATCGGGCTCTACTTTTCGAAGCGGTCGAACCGGTCGAGCGAGGAGTACTTCCTGGGCGGCCGCTCGCTCGGGCCGTGGGTCGCGGCGATGAGCGCGGAGGCGTCGGACATGAGCGGCTGGCTGCTGATGGGTCTCCCGGGCGTCGCCTACTGGTGCGGGTTCTCGGACGCCGCGTGGACGGCGATCGGGCTGGCGCTGGGCACCTACCTCAACTGGCTGTTCGTCGCGAAGCGGCTGCGCAGCTACTCGGTCGTCGCCGGGAACGCCATCACGATCCCGGACTTCTTCTCGAACCGGTTCCGGGAGAAGCGCAAGGTCATCATGACGATCGCGTCGCTGTTCATTCTGATCTTCTTTACGGTGTACGCGTCGAGCTGCTTTGTCACCTGCGGGAAGCTCTTCAGCACGATGTTCGGGCAGAGCTACCGCACGATGATGATCGCGGGCGCGGTGTTCGTCCTGATCTACACGTTTCTCGGCGGCTTCCTCGCCGAGAGCGCGAGCGACTTCATGCAGGCGGTCGTCATGATCTTCGCGCTGTCGGTCGTGCTGATCGCGGGCGTCGCCTCCGCGGGCGGGTTCGGCGCGGTCGTCGAAAACGCGAGGGCGATTCCCGGGTTCTTCACGTTCTTCGGCATCGCGAGTCCGACGGTCGGCGCGAACGGCGCGCAGATGATCTCCGAGGCCGGCGCCCCGCTGTTCGGCGCGGCGGGGAGTTACGGGCTTTTGACGATCATCTCGACGATGTCCTGGGGCCTCGGCTACTTCGGCATGCCGCAGGTGCTTTTGCGGTTCATGGCGATCCGCAAGCGCAGCGAGCTCGTGAAGTCGCGCCGCATCGCGACGGTCTGGGTCGTGATCTCGCTCGGGGCGGCGGTACTGATCGGCATCGTCGGCCGCGCGATGTTCCCGGTGCACGCGGTGCTCAACACCGCCTCCGGCGCGGAAAACGTGTTCATCGTGCTCTCGCAGACGCTGTTCCCGCCGCTTGTCGCCGGCATCATCATGGCCGGCATACTCGCGGCGACGATCAGCTCGTCCGACTCGTACCTCCTGATCGCCGCGAGCGCGTTCTCGCTGAACATCTTCAAGAGCATCATGAAGAAGGACGCCACCGACAAGCAGGTCATGATGATGTCGCGCGTCGTGCTCCTGGCGATCGCCCTGATCGGCGTCGCGATCGCGCTCGACGAAAACAGCGTGATCTTCACGATCGTGTCGTTCGCGTGGGCGGGCTTCGGCGCGGTGTTCGGGCCGATCATGCTGTTCTCGCTGTTCTGGAAGCGCACGAATTACGCGGGCGCCGTCGCCGGCATGCTCGCGGGCGGCGGCATGGTGTTCCTGTGGAAGCTCGCGATACGCCCGCTGGGCGGCGTGCTCGGCATCTACGAGCTGTTCCCGGCATTCGTCGTGAGCGCAATCGCGATCGTAATCGTGTCGCTTTTGACGAAGAAGCCGGACAAGGAGATGCTCCGGGAGTTCGAGCTCGCGAGGCAGGGGAACTGAAAGAAGGGTTCTGCGGCGATCCGGGTCGGGTCGCCGCTTTTCCTTGACATTTTTTGGGACACGCACTATAATCTGTGTTGAATTTTCGAGCCGAAGGCTGCGGCGGCGCCCGGGGTCGGCGTGACAATCCTTGATTGACCGGAGCACGGAACCCGCGCCCTCCGGCAATCGTCCAACGGGAGAGCGCGCAAAGCGCCGGGAATCGAGGAGAGCGCATGGCTGACAGGAGAGACGCGCGGGAGGGGATCCCTCCCCGGAGGATGTACGGAAGCGCCCGGATGTCCGGCGGGCATTCCCCGCGCAGGGGGAGGCCGCCCATCGGGTTGATATGGACGCTCGCGGCGATGCTCGTGCTCGCCGCCGTCGCCGTTGTGCTGCTCGTCGGCCGTCCGAAGCCCGCGGCGGACGACCCGGTCGCGCCCGCCGTGGCGGAGCTGCCCGCGATCGGCCTTGCCGCGCGCGTCAGCGCGCCCCCGTCCGCGGAGCCGAAGGGGACGGCCGAGCCGCGGTTCTCCGAGGACTTCGGCGAGGGAATGCCCATCGACGAGGGCGAAGCGGGGGGCGAGAGCCTGACCGACGACAGCTACCGCGAGGACGAGGTCGTCGGCGCGCGCCCGACCGCCGCGCCGGGCGGGTATCTGCCGATCTTCTCGAAGGCCAAGACCGGGGAGAAGATCATCGCGATCACGGTCGACGACTGCAACCAGACGGAAAACCTCGACGGGATCGTCGACTGCGCGGTTCAGAACGGCGGGAAGCTGACGATCTTCCCGATCGGCAAGAACCTCGCGCGCGAGGGCCTGCAGGAGGTCATCCGCGAGGCGCACTCGCTCGGCATGGAGCTCGAGAACCACTCGTACAGCCACTCGAAGTTCTACACGCTGACCGCCGAGGAGATGGCGAAGGAAATCTACAACCAGAACCGCGCCGTCAGCTATGTGCTCGGCGTCAATTACCGGATGCATTTCATGCGCACGCGCGGCGGCGACAACCGGCGCGACCTGCGCACGCATCAATATATTCAAAAGCTCGGCTACTACGGCATGGCGCACTGGTCGATGAACGGCTCAAACACCGCGGTCGAAAAGCTCAAGTCGACCATCGCGCCGGGCAACATCTACCTGTTCCACACGACCGACTCGGACCTCGCGAAGCTGCTCGAGTTCATCCCGTACGCGCGCGCGCAGGGGTACAAAATGGTGACGCTCAATGAGATGTTCGGCTACCCCGCGAACGAGGAGAGCCCGATCACGACGCCGGTGAAGGAACTCCCGGTGCCCGAGCCCGACCCGTACGTGTACGAGTACAAGCTGCTGAAGCGCGGCGACTATCTCTGGGACGTGTACCTGTTGCAGCAGCGGCTGATCGAGCTCGGCTGGCTCAAGGGCACCCCCGACGGCGACTACGGCAAGAGCACGTACATGGCGATCGGCTATTTCCAGCTCGCCGCGGGCATCAAGGCCGACGGAAAGGCCTCGCCCGAGACACAGGAGGCGCTGTTTTCCGAAACCGCGTTTCGGAGCCTCGACGGGAAGAAGCCCGTCGGCGGCACGGCGACCGTCGACCCGAACGCCCCGATCGCGACGACCGCGCCGCGCGTGACGCAGAAGCCGGTCGACATCGACATGACGGTGTTCGACTGATTCCCCGGGGCCGGACCTCTCCGGCTCCGTTTTTTTGTGTTAAATTTTTCACCGCGCGCAGCTTTTGGGGCTCCGCGCGGTTGTTATCGGTGAAGGGGGTGGGCAGATGGACGGCCGGCCGATCGGGACCGACGGGGATGTGCGCGAGATTGTCGAGCGATATGCGAGGATGCTCTTCCGCCTGGCTTATGCGCGCACGCGCAACCGCATGGACGCGGAGGACATCTGCCAGGAGGCGATTTTGAAGCTCGTGGCGCGAAACCCGGCGTTCAAAGGCGAGGAGCACCGCAAGGCCTGGCTGATCCGGACGACGCTGAACCTGTCGGCGAACCTCAGGAGGGGGCGTTCGCGCGACGTGCCGCTCGCGGAGGACGTGCCCTCGGAGGACGCGCATACTTCCGCGCTCAGCGAGGCGCTCTCGGCGCTTCCGGGCAGGGACAGGGCGGTTCTCCACCTGTTCTACTATGTGGGGATGACCGCGGAGGAGATCGGCCGGGCGCTTCGGCGCAGGCCGTCGACCGTCCGGGCGCAGCTGACGCGCGCGCGGCGGAGGCTGAAGGACATCATCGAGGGGGGGAGCGCGGATGTTTAGGGACGAATACGCGAAGTGGGTCGAGCGCGCGCCGCTTCCGCCGGGGTTCGCGGAGAGGCTCGCGCGGGTGGCCGTCGAAAAGCGCCGCGCGGCGCAGGCCGCCCGGCCGCGGAGGGCGGCGCTCGCGCTGGCGGCGATCCTTCTCGCGCTGCTGCTCGCGGGGGCGGCGCTCGCCGCGGCGAAGCTCGGCATGCTCGGGAAGATATTCGAGGAGCGCGGCGCGGACGAGGAGGCCGCCGCGCGCGTGCAGGAGCTGGGCGTTGAGGGCGGCGGGGAAATCCTCCGCGCCGCGTTCGGGGACGCGATCTGGGAGGGAAACGACCTGTACGTGTCGTTCACGGCCTCGGTTCCGGACGACGGGAACACGTATCTGCTGGCGCTTATGCCGCCGGCGCGGGGCGGGAAGATGGTGGACTTCGCGACGGGGATGTACCTGTACTACGACATACCGATCGCGTTCGCGCTGGGCGGGGACGGGCCGACGGAGCTTTCGCAGCTGATGCACCTCGTCCCCGGCGACGCGGACGGGTCGAAGCCGTTCGAGCTCGCGATGGACGTGGTGCTGCTGCGCGCGTACAAGGAGGTCGTGGGCATTCCCCACATGGAGTTCTACGCGCAGATGACCGAGGAAGCCTCCTCCGCGATCGGAGACGAGTCGAGCTCCGAGGTGGTGCAGCCCGAGGCCGACGACAGGCTGTACTACGCCAAGTCGGACGAAGACACCGATCGCTCGATCGATCTGCGCCACCGCCGGGACGTGTTCGATTACATCGAGCGCAAGAAGGCCGAGTTCCGCGAGGAGAACCCGCCGAGGCTGAAGCCCGTCGACCCGTCGCTCTACTTCGGTCCCGAGTACGAGGAGGTCCGGTACGACGACTTCCTGATCGGAGCGGAGATGCTCGAGGAGCTGGGCATCGGCGAAAAGGTCGACGCGGCGGAGCTGAAGGCGACGGTCTATCCGAGCGCCGGCGCGAGGAAGGTCGCGGAGCAGAGGGCGATCGAGGGGAACGGATTTACCGCGAAAATCGCCTCGTTCGAGATGACGCACCTGGGAATCCAATATGCCGTGGAAATCTACCCGGACGGCGGCGCGTTCGCGGCGTTTGAGGAGCTGGTGCCGGCGCAGGTCGACAAACTGCCGCCGTTCGCCGCCGACATGAGCTGGTGGGGCTCGATCGGGGAATGCCTCGGCGAGGACGGCGCGCGGGGCACGGAATACGAATACGACTTCCGGGGAATCCTCCCGACGATCCCGGAGAAGATACGGCTCGTTCCGGTGCGGTGCGCGGGAGAGGGCCGGCCGCCCGAATACCTGACGGAGTACGCGCTCGAGCTGACGCTCGTCGACGGCTGAACCGAACGATTTTGAGGAAGCATGCGGGGTCGGACGCGTTCGATCCCGCATGTTTTTCGCGTTTCTTGCATATTTGTTAGGTTTGTGCTATACTGGTGTACGGGACAATCATGGAACCCCGGTTTTTTCCCAGTATGCGCGGGAGGGATTTGCGGAAGTTTTCACAAAAGCCTATGGAGTCGCGTGATCGGGGAATGCCGCGGGACGTCCGCGCGCCGCGCACGCGACTTTTTGCGCGTCTGCGCATGCCCGACGATCGAAAGGAGGCAGACCGCATGGAACGCTTGGCGACGAGGGTCGGAATCGGATTCGCGACGGGGAGGAAGAGCTTTCAGAACGTGCTCCGCTCCTACGTGTTTCACCTGGAGGAGTCGAAGTTTCCGCTGGAGAGCGGCGTGAGCCTGAACCTGTTTGTGGCGTTCGACCCGGCGTATTCCGGAACAAAACGGGAAGACTACGAGGAGATCGAGCCGCGCGTCCGGCGCTGGTTCGACGAGGTGTTCTTCTTCTCGCCCGAGGACGTCAAGAGGGAGGCGGAGAAGCTCGCAGGGCTCGGAATCGTCCCGGCCGGGGAGGCGCGGCTGTGCTTCGGAAACGGCTACGCCGCGCAGCGCAACATCGTGCTCTACCAGGCGCTCAGGCAGAAGATGGACTACCTGATCTTCTTCGACGACGACGAATATCCGATGGCGGTCACGAACTCCGACACGTCCGGCGTCGCGCTCTGGAGCGGCCAGCGCGTGATCGAGACGCACGTGAAGTACCTGCAGTTTTCCGACGTCACGAACGGCTACCACTGCGGCTACCTGTCGCCGCTGCCGTCTTTGGAGCTCGACGGCATACTCGACGAGCGCGCGTTTCGGAAGTTCGTCGAGGCGATGTCCAGCGACGTGCTCAAGTGGGAGGACGTCAAGGAGGTCATGCAGAACGGCGGCGTGACCTACGCGGACAAGACGGTCATCACGCAGTCTGCCCCGCAATTGGTCGAGGCGGTCAACGGCGCGAAGTTCATCACCGGCGGCAACCTCGGGTTCAACCTGACGAACCCCCAGAAGGTCGCGCCGTTCTACAACCCGCCCGGCGCGCGCGGCGAGGACAGCTTTCTGGGAACCTGCCTGGGCGATCACACGGTCAAGCGGATTCCCGCGTACACGTTCCACGACGGCTTCGCGCTCTACAGCAACCTGCTTCGGGGCGTGCTGCCGACGAACCTCAAGGGCATATCGCTCTACGATTCGCGCGAGGTCATCGGCCGGTTCCACCGCGCGTGCATCGGCTGGGTGCGCTATAAGCCGCTGTACATGCGCATCACGCACCCGGACACCTACCGGGAAATCCTCGAGGACGCCCGGAACGCGCTGCGCGAGAACATCCCCTCCGTCTGCGCGTACTTCAACGACCGCGCGTTTTACGACATCTTGACCGAGTTCGAGAGGTATACGGCGGATGCCGAGGCGCACCTCCGGGAGTTTCGGCGCGCGCGCGAGATCTGGGAGGCGATGAAGGCGGCGCTTTAATGCCGATCCGGAATATCAATTCCCCGTCGCGCCGGGTCTTTTCGCGCAGAACTTTGTCGCTCTCCGCTCAACGCAGTCCCCCTGCTACGCCTCGCTCCGGCTCCTAGTTCTGCATCGAAAATCCCTCGGCCCTTTGGAGAAATTAATATTCCTCCTTGGTATAAGAGGAAGTTTTACAATTCGAAGCAGGATTGTAAACCTTCATAACGCCAATTCCCTTGACTTTGCGGGCGGCATTCCTTATAATCTGCATATGGGTTTTTATACATCCTATGGATTCGATTAAAGGAGGTTCTTCCACTTGAGCATCAAGATGACCGTAGACGGCAACACCGCCGTCAGCCACGTCGCGTACGCGTTCAGCGACGTGGCCGCAATCTATCCCATCACCCCGTCCTCCCCGATGGCGGAGGTCGCGG
>Ga0123332_1005797_pt1 | contig 10365 bp, 8 predicted proteins | sample BioC12SIPDNA_4_FD_89958 | JGI IMG/M metagenome (GOLD analysis project Ga0123332, IMG submission 89958) | Anaerobic biogas reactor microbial communites from Washington, USA - Biogas_R2_A C12 SIP DNA | ecosystem: Engineered > Bioreactor > Anaerobic > Unclassified | place: Washington, USA... | reverse complement strand
CGGATCACCGTGTACTCGCCAATTAGGCTGTCCCGTCCGATCGTGATGCCCGCGTGGGGCAGGTCGCGGAAGTTGTAGACGTGCAGGATCGCGCCGTGCATGATCAGCGTGCCGGCGCCGATGTGAATCCCTGAGGGACAGGCGTGCAGGTAGGTGGCCTGGTCGAGATAGGCGCCCTTGCCCAGGCGGATGTGGTCTGCGAAGCGGAGTCGCACGCCGGGTTCGATCGCGACGAGCCCATCCATCCGGAGCATCAGGCGATACAAGAGGGCGCGTAGCCCAATGCCGGCGACGGTGGGCACCCAGCCCACGAGCGCCTGGAGTGTCTGCTCGAGCAGGTAGCGTCCCAGAGAACTGGCCTGCCGGCCCACGTAGAGCGACAGTCCCGCGGAAGCAGTGGGCAGCGAAGGGGGCGGGGAAAGGGGGAGGCGGTCCTGGTCATTATGACCGCCTGCAGGTGTCTGGGGGCGTCTGCTCCGGTCCACGTCCATGTTCGATCCCTCCTTGGTCGAGCGCGCGATACACGCGGATGTCGCGCCCCTGTTGGGCGACCCGCCCTACTCCAACTCGCGCCGCGCCACGATCTGGAAACCGCCGTCGACCGGTTGGTCCGCGACGAGGATGAGGTAGCCGCCGCCCCCCGCGCCGGAGACCTTCCAGCCGAGAGCGCGGTGGCGGTACTGCTCGATCATGTCGGCAAGCATCTCATTCATCATCCGGGGGAACATCGCGACCTGGGCCTCGAACCCTGCCCGCATGGATGCTCCGAAGCGGTTGAGGTCGCGGACTGTGATCGCGTCCCAGCAAGCCTCTGCGGCATCAGCAAGGGCCTTGGCGGCGTCGCGGTTGATGTGCGTGTCTCCCAGGACATCGTAGCCCTGCTCGCGCGGATCCAAAGGGATCAGGTAGAGCGCCCGCTCGACGAACTGGAGCGTCAACTCGTCCCGGATTTTGTCGATGCGCGTGGGCCAGTAGTCGCCTTCGTAGTGCGGCTTGTTCAGCCCGGGCATCACGATGCCGATCGCATCCTGCGAGCCGGAGACTTGCAGGGTGCCGGGCGGGTTGTCGTAACAGAAGAGCAGCCTCGCCAGTTTCTCGGCGTCCCCAACGGGCAGCCGGCACCCCCACAGGTCACGCGCTCGGTTGCGGGTGCTTGTCGCCATACCGCTGCGCTCGTTGAACGTCACGGTGGGCTCGATGGAGAGCGTGATCACCGGGCCGGGGTAGTGTTTCGAGACGTAGGGCTGGTCGAGCCACCCTCCGGCCAAGTCAATGCGATAGGGAAGACGATCGACACCACGGAGGTCGGTTGTGGAGCGACGGGGCAGACTCGCATAGGGTTCACGTTTCAAAACCAGGTACTCGATGCCCAGTTCGTTGCACAGGCGGCGCTTGGCCGGGAGATTGGCATCCTCGGTCACAATGAACAGATCAGGGTGAAGGTCGCGCAGCTCCTGTCTGAAGTCCAGGACGCCTGTGCCCTGTGAGATGAAGGCGCGTTTGACGTAAGAGATCGCCCTGACCATGAAGAGGCGCTCCTCCTCGTTGTTGACCGGAGGACGCCCTCTCAATCCGTAGACCGTCCTGTCGGACCCGAGGGCCACATACAGGTCCCCGTAGGTTGCCGCCTCCTTGAGGAAGGCGATGTGCCCGCTGTGAAGTAAGTCGAAAACGCCGCTGACGAAGACTTGTCTGGCCAAACTGACCTCCGTGGTCTACAGCCGGGTCGTGATCTGGTCGGCTGGTATGATGTCGGCATGGCCGCCGAGGGGCAGATCGCGATGCGCCTGGCGCCACAGGTTATCCAGGTCACGCAGCGCCCGCTCGCCGGATATGAGGTCGGGCGCGTGATCATATTGGACCTGCAGTTGGTTCCAGGACGCTTCGATTTCGTCGAGCCGGGCGCGCACTGCTGCAGCGACGGCGGGGTCATCGTGATGGCGCTTACGGTAGTCCTCGAGGGCATTGCACCACGCGTCAAGTCGCGCCAGGATCTCATCCAGAGTGGTGCGCTGGGCCTCGTAGGTGCGCCCGCGCTCGGTCGCCATCGACGCGACCTGCTCGTAGCTTACAGCCAGCGATCGCGTGGCATCGATGACCTCGTGGACCGTGGCCCCGCCTTGCCGGAGGGTATCGCGCGCCGTGTCGGCCTGGCGCATCTTGGCCTTGACGGCCTTCGTGTCGCAGCTCACGGGAGGCCACAGCCGCCCAGAGCGCACTTCCAATAGCTGTAGCGCCCCCAACGCGTCCTCGGCCTTCTCCTGAGCCTCGCGCCAGCGGCTGACGGGCTCTGCTAGGGGCGTCAGGACGTCCTTCTGTAGGGCGGCAGTCGCGGTGTCGAGTTTGGCCAGGGCTTGAAGGCGCTCGCTTGCCTCATCGGCCAGGAGCGCGATGGTCTGCGCTATGCGGCTCTGGACTTCGACGCCAGTCCCCCGGACTGCGTCCTCCTGGGCTCTCTCCATTGCGCCGGCGTCTCTTTCGAGCGCGAGGCGGGCATCGCGCACAGCGACCTCGCCGTCGAGCCGGGCGACGCTCGCCAAGTCGTCGAGCATATCTTGGAGCGCTTCCCGCGTCTGGCGTCGCTCCTGGTCAAGGACGTGCTGCCAATCCCTGACCGTGGTGTGGCTCTCCTTGAGCCAATCGCCCAGGCGCGCCACGTGGTCACGAACGGCGCCACTACCGGGATCGGACAGGGCCAGCCCCAATGCATAGCCCGCGTCCAGGTGCTCACGGACGGCCCGCCAATGGTTGTTCTCCTGCGCCAGAGGCGTGGGGAGTACGCGCTCAGCGACCTCATCCAGCCGCTCGAGGGCCTCGTAGGGCAGCTTCATGTCGGCGGTGGCGCGCGTCGAGATGCGCTGCAACTGCTGCAGCTGGTGCGTCACCTGACCCAGACGGTCGACGAACGCCTCGATGTCTCCGATCAGGACTGCGAGCTCGGCAACGCGCTTGCTGAGCGTCTGTGGTTGCAGCGGCTCGTCCACGCGCGCCGGCACCAGCGCCTGCTGGCGCTGAGCCAGGGCTTGCGCATCGTCAAGGATATGCGGCACGCGCAGGTCGGTGCGGGGCGGCGCGTCGCCGGTCGCCGGGGCGGCGTCAGACGCCGCCACACTGCCGGGAAGCCAGTTCTCCGGCGCGTAGACGACGGTGTGTTGGTGGAGGTCTTCAGCCCAAGCCAGCCAATCCACTTGGGATGGCGCGTCGCCGTGGCCTGGCAGTTGGTGATCCAGGAGTTCGATCAGGCGGCGGCGGTTCTCACGCGCCTCGGCCAGATCGGCCAGGAATCGTTGCGCCCTCTGGTCCAGAACCTGCGCCGCTGCAAGATCGTGTTCGAGCTGTGCCGGAGTCCGGCCCGATCCTGCACTGCGTATCTTTGCGGCCTGCCTGCGAAGCCGGTCTGATCCGGCCTGCAAGGGGACACGGTCCAGCGGGTACCGCGTGGCCTGCGATAGCTGCCGCATGTGCAGGTCGGCCTGCTCGAGGTTTTCCTCGCTCGCGGCGAGGCTCGTTTCGAGCGCTAGCCGGAGCGCCTCCAGCGATGCGAGCTTGCCCATCAGGGCGTGGGCCTCCTGGTTGATCTCCCGCACCTGGGCCGCGTGCGCGAGGTCCTCGATGGTTGGGGACGCACACGTTCTGTCGAGCTTCTCGGACAGCCGCTCAGTGGCCTGCCATGCTGTGCGCTCTGCCGCAAGATCGAGCGACGGGTGCGCGTTGGAGAGGTAAGTGGTGGCTGCCGCAACCGCCTCACGCATCGTCTCCAGATCGCGCTGCAGATCGGGCAGGGTGGCAACCCAGGACCGGACGGTGACGGCGTGCCCCTCGACGCGGGGCTGTAGCGCGGTCAGCGTGTCCCAGGATGCGGCTGTGGTGGCCAAGTCGGCCCTGCGGATGATCTGGCTCTCCGTCGCCGTGAGCAGGTACTCGGGCAGGCTCTGCAAGGTCGCGATTGCCGCCCGCAGCGTCGATGCGGTCGTGTCGAACGTGTCGCCGTGAACGCCGGCGACCCTTAAGGAGTCCAGGTTGGCGAGCGCGTCGTCAACCGTTTGGCGTAGAGCGCGCGCACGACGAGCGAGCCGCAGAGGCTGCCCGCGCAAGTCGCGCAACAGCGTTTGGGCAGATGCCATCTGGGCCTGGGCTTCAGGCAGCGTACCGGCGAGGCTCTCCAATTGTAGTAGGTGCTGGCGCCAGAAGCGCGGCTCGTCCCACAGGGCGAACGTGACGTGCCTCAAGGGTGTGTCGGGGGGTGCCGGGGAGCGCGCTTCGAGGTCATCCAGGGCGTGCTCAAGGGCGGCACGGCGGGCCTCAAGGTGTGCCAGGCTGGCGTGTAGGCGGTGCGCCGGATCGGCGTAGGGCGGGGGCGCATCCGGTGGAAAGCGGGCTGCCTCATCCTGGGCCCGGACTTGGTCCCGGGAGAGCGACAGGATCGCGGTGCGGAGCTCGGCTGAGAGGCGGCGGCTGGCGACCTGCCAACGCCCCGCAAGCCTCCGCAAGACGACCCAGGTGAGGATGACCAACCCTAGCATGACCAGCAGGACGATGCCCCAGTGGGTCACCCCTCTAGCGAAATCGAGTATGGGCGACGAGCCCATCGACGGTCGCCTCCTTGGGAGAGTGCTTAGGTCATTCTCTTGATAATGCTGCGCGCTGCGACCATCCCGGCTGCCGAGGCCTGGATGAGTCCGCGCGTGACGCCAGCCCCGTCGCCGCACGCGAAGAGGTTGGCCACCTGGGTCTCCAACTCTCGGGTCAGATCAAGCCGGTTGGAGTAGAACTTGACCTCGACACCGTAGAGCAGCGTGTGGCGCGAGGCCACGCCGGGGGCGATCTCATCCATCGCGTGGAGCATCTCCAGGATGTTCGCCACGTAACGATAGGGCAGCACCAGGTTCAGATCACCCGGTACGGCGCTGGGAAGCGTGGGCGTCACGACGGATCGAGAGAGCCGCTCGGGTGTCGAGCGACGCCCTGACTCAAGGTCGCCCAATCGCTGGACCATGATGCCGCCGCTGAGGAGGTTCGCCAGGCGGGCGATGCTCTTGCCATAGGCGATGGGATCATCGAAGGGTTCGGTGAAGCTCTTGCTGACCAGCAGCGCGAAGTTGGTGTTCGCCGTCTTGTGGTCGGCAAATGAGTGACCGTTCACCGTCATGACATCGCCGGCGTATTCGGTGCTGACCTCGCCGTAGGGGCACATACAGAAAGTGCGGATCCTGTCGTCGAAGGCCTTGGAGTAGTAGATGAACTTGGACTCGTAGACGAGGTCCGTGATGGGCTCGAGAACGGGGGCGGGTAGTTCTACCCGGATGCCGAGATCGACAGGATTGCGAGCCAGCGATAGACCAAGCGTGCGCGCCGTCACCTCAAGCCACGACGCGCCCTCGCGCCCGGGCGCGAGGATGACGTAGTCCGCGTCGAGTACGTCTCCCGCCTCCGTGCGAACGCCGGTCACCTTCCCGTTGTCCACCAAGACGTCGGTGACGGGTGTTCGCATGCGAATCTCCACACCACGCTCGATCAGGGTGTCACGCATGCCGCGCATGATGTCGGCGCATCGCTCCGTGCCCATATGGCGAATAGGGACCGAGATGAAGCGGAGGCCCGCCAGCGAGGCGCGCTTGTCCAGCAATTCGATCTCATCCGTGTATGTGCCGTGCACGGTGTCTGGCGCGCCGTACGCCCGGTAGATTGCGTCGGCTTCCTCGATCAACCGAACGATCTGCGCTTCTCCCAAGATCTCGGCGAGGTGGCCACCGACTGCCGGAGACAGGGTTAGCTTGCCATCCGAGAAGGCTCCGGCGCCTCCCCACCCGTCAAGGATTGCGCACGGGCGGCAGTGAAGGCACTCGGGGCTTCCTTCGCGGATGGGGCAGTGCCGTTGATCGATATCACGGCCTTTGTCCAGGATGGCGATTCTGAGCCCTTCTGTCTGGCTCAACTCAAGGGCGGCGAAGATGCCGGCCGGTCCCGCGCCGACGATCACCACATCATAGCGTCTTGGGTTCATACATGCTCCTGAGCACGGCTATCCGTGCCGGCTCCGGCTGGTTAGATTTCCTCTAGCATACGCGTAACGACCCGGATTGCGCGATGGTACTCGGACAGCCGGATGTGTTCGCGCGGCGTGTGGTCCAGCGCCGAATCCCCTGGCCCGTAAGTCAGGATGGGGCACTTCCATACCGGCCCCACGACGTTCATGTCAGACGTGCCACTCTTCACCGTGAACCGAGCGCGCCCACCTTCGGCCTCGATGGCTTTGATGAACGCTCTGGCAAGCGGCGTGTCCTTGGCCCCGCGAAAGGCGGGCTCAAAGCTGCGGTATGTCAGCCGCGCCGGACCGGCCATAGAGCTCAGTTCGGCTTTGAAGGCCTCGGCCTCAATCGACGGCGGTAGGCGGAACCCCAACGTCAGTGCCGCGGTTTCGAGCAACCCGTCATTATCGGAACGCATCGCCCGGAGTGAGGGCGTGAGCTGATCGAAGAGCCGTTGTCGCCCGGTGTTGAAGTCGGAGGCATAGGCCTGCACCTGCGCCCAGAAATCGAAGGCCGCGTCACAGGCACCATTGTCCGGACCCGCCGTATGGCCATTCTCCTGCTGCAGCAGGTAGTCCACGAGAAGCCGTCCTTTGTAGCCGGCGGTCAAGCGATCCCAGCCGCTCGGCTCACCGATGACGACGGCGTCGGGAGCAGGGCCTGTCAGCAGGAACCGGGCGCCCTTGGATGTAGCGGCTTCCTCTTCAACGGCCCCAACCACGATGACGCGTCTGCCCGGTCGTGCGCCGGTGCGTGCTGCCGCGACCACGAAGGTCGCCAGCGGGCCCTTGGCGTCGACCGCTCCTCGACCATAGAGCCGGTCGCCATCGCGCCGCACCTCGATGTATCCCGGCACTGTGTCGATGTGCCCCAGAAGCAGGATGGTTCGATCTCCGTCACCGAGAACGCCGACAGCGTTCCCCGCGCCATCGATCTCAGCTCGGAACCCCAGCGCTGCCATCTCACTCACAAGATAGGCGACGGCGGCCTGTTCCTGTGTCGATGGGCTGGCATGCGCCACCAACCCGGTCAGGAGCGCCTCTGCCCGAGCATCCGTAACGGTGAGCTTTGCCGCGATCGGATTCGCGTCGCGCGATTCTGGGAATCGATCAGACATTGCCTTCCGCAACCTGCAGTACGTAGTCGACCACTCTGGCGGGGATATTCACCCCCGTGGTGTCGATGCTGTTGCGGAACTCCATTGTATAGTTGATCTCGTTCACTAGCAATCCGCGGTGAGGATCCTCGAAGATATCGAGCGCGACGACGCCGCCCCCGATGGCCTTGGCACCTGCCACGCAGAGCTCGTGGAGTTCGAGGGTGACTGGGCAATTGGTGGCAACGCCACCTCGGGCCGTATTGGTGATCCAGTGAGACGAGTCGCGGTAGATCGCGCAGATCGTCTCATCACCGACGACGAAGGCGCGGATGTCCCGCCCGGGTTTCTCGATGTATTCCTGGATGTAATAGATGGAATGGTGGTAAGAGCCGAGGACCTGCTTGTGTTCCAGCACGGTCTCAGCGGCTTCACGATCGTTGATCTTGGATAACAACCGGCCCCAAGACCCTACCCCCGGCTTAAGGACGACGGGATAACCCATCTCCTCGATTGCTGCAAGCGCCGACTCGGGCGTGAAGGCGATCTTGGTCACGGGCGTGGGCACGCCCGCGCGCACGAGTGCACTGGTCGTCAGCAGCTTGTTACCGCAGTTTTCGGCCACCTCGTAGGTGTTAACCGTGGGCACCCCCCAGTCCCTAAAGAGCAACAGGGAGTAGAGGGCCCGAGAGTGGCTGACGCAGCGCTCCAGGACGACGTCGTACCGTCGCCAGTCGTTGCCCTGGATATCAAAGACGATCTGACGGTCGTCTAGGATTTCGGAGTCAGCGTTACGCTTTTCCAGCTCCTGGATCAGAAGTTTCTCCTCGACGCGGACACGGGACAGGAGAACACCGACTTTCGGTTTCACGGGACCTCCTTGGGATTCTACTTACACGACCGCACAGGCCGAGGCGCCCCGACCGGGGCGTCTCGGCGGGCGGTCGATGATCGTAGGGTTATTCGCCCCAGTCTTCTTCCTCATCGGGGGCGTGGGCCAACGTTGGAGGATCGAGATCGATCACCTCTAGCTCCGTACCACAGTCCGGGCAAACTACGATCTCGTGGACAATGGTGTCACCGGCCAACTCGATTTCAGCACCACATTCAGGGCATTCTGCGGACATTGTTGCTTCTCCTTTCCTCTTTCCTTGGCGATAGCAGTCTGAGGTGTGTGTCTGCGCTTGGCACCCAATCACGAACGATTCTACCACGTATGGGGAGTTTGCTCCTCCGGGAAGCGGTGGTAGCGCTGGTAGTAGGCGACGATGCCGCCCTCCGCCTGAATCTGTTGCACGAATGCCGGGGGACGCGGTAGCTCGATACATCCATCCAGGGTGGTGAGACAGGCATCGGCAGGGTCTAGATGTGCCGCCTGCCCGTCGCTGACCTGCTGGGTCAGATCGGCCACGAAGAGCGGGATGCCGAGGTTAATGGCGTTGCGGAAGAAGATGCGGGCGAAGCTGGGTGCGATGATCGCCGCGATCCCGCACTTCTGGAGCGCGCGTGGTGCGTACTCGCGCGATGATCCGCAGCCGAAGTTGCTGCCCGCCACGATGACGTCGCCCGGGCGCACGTTCGGAGCGAAGTCCGGTCGATGCTCGATGAAAGCATGCTGTACCAACGCGTCTTCGCTAGTCATATAGGGCGAGTAACGACCGGGAATGATCTGATCGGTGTCTACGTCGTCTCCGAAAAGCCAAATGCGGTTCATAGTTCCTCCTCTAGTCGATGGCACGGGGGTCGGTGATGACGCCACGGAGCGCGGTGGCTGCGGCGACCTGAGCAGACCCCAGATAGATCAGGGCGTCCGGCGCGCCCATGCGCCCGGCGAAGTTGCGGTTACCTGTGGAGAAGCACACCTCTCCTGAACCGAGCACGCCCATGTGCCGGCCAATGCATGCACCGCAGCCGGGCGGCCCGATCGTGGCTCCTGCCGACAGAAGGCGCGCCAGTGTGCCGTCCTCCGTTGCGGCCTGCAATACCGCATGGGAGGCCGGGACGACGATCATACGCACTCCGGCGGCGATATGGCGCCCATCGAGGATTGCGGCGGCAGCATGGAGGTCCTGGAGGCGCCCATTGGTGCAGGTTCCGAGATAGACCTGATCCACGTGCACCCCGGCAAGCTGGCGTGCCGGGACTACGCTGTCGACGCGGGGAGGGCAGGCGACGAGCGGCTCGATGTCAGAGAGGTCGAGCGTGATGACATCCTGGTAGACGGCCCCGTCCTGAACCTCCAGCCAATCCGGCACCGGGGCGTGCTGGCGGGTCACGGCGTCGGGCACGACGATCCCGGCCTTCGCGCCCATTTCGGTGGTCATGCTGCAGAGCGTCATTCGTGAGGAGAGCGAGAGCGACGTTGCCCCGTGGAACTCCACCGCTTGATACGTGAACCCATCTGCCCGCACGAGGCTGAGCAATCGCAGCACGATGTCCTTTGCGTCTACCTGGGGAGCGAGATCCCCGCTCAGATCCACGCGGACTGTCTCCGGAACCCGCAGCCAGGTGCGCCCGGTGGCGAAGGCCAGCGCGACATCGGTTGTCCCCATGCCCGTGCCGAATGCCGCGATCGCGCCATAGGTCGTGCTGTGCGAGTCTGAGCCCACGGCAACCGTGCCAGGCTGAACCAGGTGCTCCTCGATCATGAGCTGATGGCAGATACCGCGCCCGACGTCGTAGAACGCGTGGATCCCTTGGGCCTGGGCAAAACGCCGCGCACGGACCTGCCCCTGGGCTGTGGGCAGATTCGACGCAGGCGCCACGTGATCGACGAAAATCGCGCAGCGCTCCGGGTGTGGTAACTGTGTCACGTGAAGCTGTTCATATAGTACGTCGATCAACTCAGGGGCTATGGAGTCGATGGTCATTGCCCGGCCAACCTCAACGACCGCGAGATCGCCGGCCCGGACTTCCCTTCCGGCGGCATGGGAAAGGATCTGCTCACTCAGTGTCTGTGCCATGGCTTCCTCCTGAAAATAGCGTTACTGCGTGACTGCTTGGCCGTCGGCGGACGGCTGGACCTGGCGATTGCTTCCGTTGGCCCAACGCCGCAGCAGGCCGTCGACATCGTCGAGTGAGAGCTGTTTCTCATCAGCAAGGGCTTTGATATGGGCGGTGATGGCTTTGAGTGCCTCGTCGCTCAACGACAATCCCAGCTGCTCGGCCCGATTCTTGATGGCATTCCAGCCCGTCAGACGATGCGCGATGCTGATATACCGTGTCAAACCAAAGGCTTGT
>Ga0123332_1005792_pt1 | contig 10368 bp, 8 predicted proteins | sample BioC12SIPDNA_4_FD_89958 | JGI IMG/M metagenome (GOLD analysis project Ga0123332, IMG submission 89958) | Anaerobic biogas reactor microbial communites from Washington, USA - Biogas_R2_A C12 SIP DNA | ecosystem: Engineered > Bioreactor > Anaerobic > Unclassified | place: Washington, USA... | reverse complement strand
TCCCTGCGGGAGCTTCTCGCCCGCGAGCACAACGTCATGTTGGACATCGAGGAGGACTGACATGCCAGCCAAACGGATCCTGATCGTCGAGGACGACGTCGACATCCTGCGCATCCTGAGAAGCGAGCTCGAAGAGGCCGGTTTCGAGGTCCTCGCGTACGACACCGGCATGCGTGGGCTCACCGCCGTGCGCGAGACCGAGCCCGACCTCGTCATCCTCGACCTGGGCCTGCCCGACGTGAGCGGCCAGGAGATCGCACGCAGGGTGCGGCGCACAGGCGACACACCCATCCTCATCCTGACGGCAGCCGACGAGGTCGGCACCAAGGTCGAGATGCTCAACGCGGGCGCCGACGACTACCTCGCCAAGCCGTTCAACGTTCAGGAGCTGCTCGCTCGCATCAACGTGCAGCTGCGCAAGCGCACCCTCGGCGGCGCTCAGAAGATCGGCGAGATGACCATCGACCCCGTCAGGCGCCAGGTGCTGTGGAGCGAGGACGAGGTCAAGCTCAGCCCCCGCGAGTACGAACTGCTCGCGTACCTGGCCGGCCAGCCGGGCCGCGTGTACAGCCGCAAGGAGATCGAGAACAACGTGTGGGGCGAGGACCTGCCTCCCTCCAGCAACGTCGTCGACGTGCACATCGCCAACATCCGCAGCAAGCTGCGTGAGGCGGGAGGGTTCGGGGTCATTCGCACCGTGCGCGGAGTGGGGTACGCGCTGAAGTCGTGAGCGCCCGCGGTGGTGTGAGCGCCCGCGAAGGCACGAGCGGCTGGTACTGATGCAGCTCAGAGCGCCACGGTTGCCGTTGACATGGCGCGTGGCACTCCTCGCTGGCGCCGCGATCGCGGTCCTCGCCGGCCTCACCTTGCTGGTGTCGTACCAGGTGGTGCGCAGCGGCATGTACGGCGACCTGCGCCGGTCCCTGCGCGAGGACGCTGCGGCGCTCGCCGCCGTGTACAGCAGCGGGGAAGGGACGGCCAACAGCAGCCTCAGCGGGCCGACGGGCGGCGTGGTGCTGCAGATCTACAGCCCGGAGGGTCGCCTGATAGCCGCCTCCCGCCCCGAGTACGAGCGGGAACAGGCGTCTCTGCCTCCGTCCGACGTGCGAGGCGCCGGCCTGGTGTCGACCTTGTGGAGCGGCAGGCTGTTGAACAGGCAAGCCGAGGTCGCACTGGCGCCGTTCGTGCTCGGTGTCGTCGCAGTCATCGCCGATCCCAGCTACATCTCCGTGACGCTCGCGGACCTGTCGCGCATCTTGTTCCTCGCGGCCGTGCCGTTGGTGGTGCTCGGCCTGCTGGTCGGGTACATCGTCTCGGCGGCGTCGCTGCGCTCTGTGACGCGGCTGGCGCGCCTCGCGTCGCAACTCGGGCCCGACCGGCTCGAGCCCATCGTGTACGACGGTCCGAACGACGAGGTCGGGCGCCTCGCGCATACCCTCAACGACCTGGTCGACCGCTTGCGCGAGTCCCGCGATTCGCAGCGCGTGTTCCTCGCCGAGACGAGCCATGAGCTGCGCACACCACTGACGAGCCTGCGCGGGTTCCTGCACAGGGCCTCGCGTCGCGCGGGCCCAGAAGCAGCCGAGGACCTCGCCGACGCGCAGCGTGTCGCCTTGTCCATGACGCGCCTTGTCGAGGACCTGCTGCAGTTGTCGCGCGGGGAGATGGTGAGAGAGCCGAACCCGCACCTCGTCGACCTGGCCAACGACGTCATCACTCCGGTCGCAGCCGAGTTCGAGGGCGTGCGTGTGAACGCGCCGCGGGGTGTGCTGGTGCTCGGCGATCCGCAGCGCCTGCGGCAGGTCATCCGCAATCTCGTGGCGAACGCCGTGCGCGCGGCGACCGGTCCCGGAGGGGTCGAGGTCGCGCTCGACCTCGACGGCAGCGACGCCACCATCCTCGTGCGCGACGACGGTTCCGGCATCGCGCCCGAGCTCATCGAACGCATCTTCGAGAAGTTCTACAAGGGCGCAGGCGGAGGTTCGGGGTTGGGCCTCGCCATCGCCCAGCAGGTCACGCGGCACCACGGCGGCGAGATCACCGTCACCAGCGAACCCGGCTCGACCGAGTTCACCGTGCGGTTGCCGTTGGTGCAGGAGGACGACGTCGACTGAGGGTCCGTTGGCGGGCTGTGCCGCTTCAGGTATGTGGCCGGTATCGCGTCAGATCCGCGGCAGCGTGACGCCCTTCTGGCCTTGGTACTTGCCCTGCCTGTCGCGGTAGGTCGTCTCGGGCCTGTCGCCCTGGAAGAACAGCAGTTGCACGATGCCCTCGTTGGCGTAGACCTTGGCGGGGAGCGGGGTGGTGTTGGAGAGCTCTAGCGTCACGTGGCCCTCCCAGCCAGGTTCCAAGGGCGTTACGTTCGCCACGATGCCGCAATTCGAGACGAAGACACCGGCCTCGAGAGCGAAGTTGCCTGCCTCCGGAACCGTCAGGCAGTAGACGTCGTGATCGCCTTTCAGTTCACGGACGCTTGCTACTTTGTGGTTCAGCCATGTCGGTCTGCTCGCATTGGTGCCGTGCACGACGCCAGAGTGATGACGTATGTGGTCGCTTGCAGCCATGCGCACGAGGTTCCATGGGTTGTTGTTCCGACGGTCATGGTCGACGTGATGCCGATGGGTGTTGGCTTCGTCGTCGTAGATGTCGTTGCGTAGGTTCCACTCGTCCGCGAGTCGGTGCGTTGGGTAGTAGTAGCCCGTCATCGGCTGGTAGGTCATCTCGTAGCCGCGGTAGGGCGCTCGGTACAGGGGCATGAGGGAGTCGGTCGGTCGCAAGTCCCCTGCGGCTGTCCAACTACCGTCACGGCGCATGAAGTTGTGGTCGGGTGTTGCCCGGATGACCTGCCCGTCGTCGAGGGTGATCTCGACCAGCGTGTCGCGTCCGACGAACCTCGGGGCGTCGAGGAGCGTTACGAGCAGTTGTCCGTTCTCGCCGATCGAGTAACCCCACGAGAGCTCACCCTCTTCGTGACGGCGCGCCAGTTCCTCCAACGTCGGTGCGGTCCCGTCCACAAGCGCGACCCTGGTGTCTCCACTGAAGCAGCGTGCGTACGACGACTTGCCGAGAGCGATGACCATCGTGTCATCCGGTATCCGCAAGTACTCCACGGAACGCGTCAACACGAAGCTGTTCGGCGGGATGATGCAGATCTCCTCGTTCGACTCGACCAGGCTTCGGGTGTCGAAGTTCTTCGGGTCGACGACGGTGTTGAAGGCGTTCACGAAGATCCGCCATTCGGGCGCTGCGCGCAGGTCGTAGCCGAAGCTGGACAGGCCGTAGCTGATCACGCCGTGGCGCACGAGGGCGTCCTCGAACGGTTCGATCATGCCTTCCAGGGCGCGTTCGCGGATCCAGAAGTCTGGTCGGATGCTCATGCTGGAGTGTATCAACGGGGCCGCTGCCGGCGGACTCGTGACGTGACTCCGGCGAGGGGTGCCTGCTGACTCTAGGCACAAGCCTAGGCGAAGGACGATAGTGATGTGATATCATCGTGACATCGAACGGCCGCGACCGGACGGCGTGGCCGGCGGCCTCACCGACCCGTCGGTGGGCCCTACCCCGAGGAGGGTTCATGGTTCGCGTGTTGGAGAGACCGGCTGCCAAGGTCAACGGGTTCGCCATGCTGTTCGTGATGCTGGCGCTCATCGGCGTCGGCGTATGGCAGTTCATCGTGTCGGTGAACGACAGCGACATCCCGCGGTTCGTGATCGCCGTTCTCGCGATCATCCTCGGCTTCATGCTGGCAGGCGGCTTCCAGGCCGTGCAGCCGAACGACGCCAGGGTCTTGACGTTCTTCGGCAGCTACGCAGGCAGTGTGCGTGACTCCGGCTTCTTCTGGGTCAACCCGTTCACCATCAAACGCCACATCAGCCTCAGGGTCAGGAACTTCAACAGCGAGACCCTCAAGGTCAACGACGCCGACGGCAACCCTGTCGAGATCGGTGCCGTGGTGGTGTGGCGTGTCCAGGACTCCGCCAAGGCCACCTTCGACGTCGACGACTACGAGGAGTTCGTCGGCATCCAGTCGGAGACGGCCCTGCGCAGCCTCGCGACGCGCTACCCGTACGACGCCGCTGGCAAGGACAGGGCGAGCCTGCGCGAGAACCCCGACGAGCTGGCCACGTCTCTTAAGAACGAGCTCGAAGCGCGCCTCGACGTGGCAGGCGTCGACGTGATGGAGGCCCGCCTCACGCACCTCGCCTACGCCCCCGAGATCGCGCAGGCCATGCTCCGCAGGCAGCAGGCTCAGGCCGTCGTGTCCGCTCGGCAGCTCATCGTCGAGGCCGCCGTCGGCATGGTCGAGGACGCCATCAACGGACTGGCGGCCAGCGGCGTGGTCGAACTTGACGCCGACAAGCGTGCCGCCATGGCGAACAACCTGATGGTGTCGCTCACCAGCGACAGCGGCGTCTCACCGGTCGTCAACACCGGCACGCTGCACACGGGGTGAGGCCATGCACCACGGTAGCTACGAATGGGTGGGTGTCATGAGGCGAACAGCCGACCTGAGCCGCGCGTTGGTCGTTACCATCTCGGCTCTAGCCCTGAGCGCGTCGGCGCTCGCCCAGTCCGACGTCACGCCGGGACGGCTTCACGTGTACGACCTGTTCCAGGGGCCAGCGAACCTCGGTGAGACGGGCATGACGTTCACGCCGGTCGAGCAGGCGTCCGACGCGGGCGCCGACGTCGGGCTCGCAGGTACCTCCGACTCGTACGTGACGATCCCCGGCCTCCTCGACCTGACGGCCGAGCTGACGGTCGGCGTGGACGGTTCAGCGGTGACGTACCACCTGGCGGGGACGGTCCAAGGCGTAGCCATCGACATGCAGGTCGAGTTCGGCGACGAGGGCGCCGCCATGACCCTGCAGCAGGCGGGCCAGACGCAGGAGATCGCGCTGCCTGCGGCCGGGCCGCTGTACGTGATCGACAACAACCTCATCGACGGGATGCAGGTCCTCGCGCGCGCCGCCATGCTCGCAGCGGGCGAGGAGCTCGAGGTCGCCATCGTCGTGCCTCAGGCTGCCATGCTCGGCAGCGCGACGGCTACCGCGAACGAGGCGGCGGAAGACTTCGAGCACCTCGGGGAGACCATCGAGGTCACCCGCGTCGAGGTGACCATGACGGTCGCAGGACAGGTCATCGGCTCGACCATCTACCTCGACGACGACCGCGACATCGTGGTGCTGGAGCAGCCGCTCGGCGCCGTCAGGTTCGTGCGCAGAGCCAGCGCCGGCGGTGACGACGGTGCGGCGGCAGGTGGCGGGGCGAGCGAGTTCCTGGCCGCCGCCCGCCAGTGCGTCACCGTCACCGAGGTGAGCGTCGCGTCGACGGGCGAGACCCTCGCGGGTCTCCTCACCCTGCCCGTCGGCGACGTGGGCGAGGCAACGCACCCGACGCTGCTGGTGATCCCGGGCAGCGGCGCCGTCGACCTGGCCGGCAACTCACTACCCGTCATCCGCAACTCCGGGCTGGAGCAGCTCGCGTACGCCCTCGGTTGTCGCGGGTACGGTGTGTTGCGCATCGCCAAGCTCGGCATCCCGCCTTCGACAGGCGACGGCAACGCCGTCACCCTCGACACCTACGCACGCAACACGGCGGACTGGCTCGCCATGCTGGCCGAACAGCCAGGCGTCGACCCCGAGCGCATCGGCATCATCGGTCACTCCGAAGGTGGACTCGTCGCGCTCCACTCGATCGCCACGGGGCTCGTCGAGCCTGCTGCGCTGGTGCTCGTCGCCACCCCGGGGAGGCCGATCGACGTGCTCCTCGCGGAGCCGCTCTTCGCCCCTGCGGCGGAAGGCGGAGCGACGGAGGAGGAACTCGCCGCCGTCCAGACCCAGACCGCCGAAGCCATCGAAGCGATCAGGTCATCGACAGGCACGCGGCTCGAGCTGACTGGGGAGTTGGCTGACAACCAGGTCGCTCAGGCGTTCGGGCACGCTGCAGGCCTGCTGCGCAGTCAGATGGAGCAGGATCCAACCGCGTTGATCGCAGGCCTCGACCTTCCCATCCTCATCGTCCAGGGCGAGAAGGACCTGCAGGTCCTGCCGCTCGACGGGCAGCTGCTCGCGGCCGCGGCCCCGACAGCCACGCTGGTCACACCACCGGACCTGACGCACTCCTTCGTCGACGTGAGCGGCCCTGCTCTTGAAGGTCTCGTGCCTGCCCCCGACGCGGTCATCTCCGACGCCCTCGTAGGCGCCATCGGTGACTTCCTCGGCGCCGTGCTCGACGACGCACAGCCATGACCCGGCGTGGCTGAGCGGAAGCGCTTCCTCCTGCGGATCGACCCGCGGCTCTACGCGGCGCTCGAGAAGTGGGCTGCCGACGACCTGCGCAGCGTCAACGCACAGATCGAGTTCGTGCTGGGCGAAGCGTTGCGGCGCTCGGGCAGGAGCAAGGTCTCAGCGGCCGCGCAGAGCGACGCCGGAGGAGCTGCGCACGGGGACGATGACGCGGTCGAGGACGGATCCTAGCGGCGCCCGTCGTTGCGCAGGTACGTCTCCACGTCACGGTTGTGAGCAGGCAGGTTGGTGTTCGGCCTGAACACGGGCACGCCGCCGTCGGTGCCGTGCAGGAAGTACAGGTACAGGGTGCCGTCCTCGGTGTAGCGCTGGGGTGACAGGACGGCCAACAGCGCCTCGCGACCCGGGTTGCCGATGGGGGTGAACGGCAGGCCCGGCCGGGTGTACGTGTTCCACTCCGTGTCGACCTGCAAGTCCCCCGCCACGGCGCTCAGCTCGGGTAGCTGCTTGCCGAGCCCGTACGCGACGGTCGGGTCGGACTGAAGCAGCATGCCCAACTCGAGGCGGTTCGCGAACACGCCCGCGATGATCGGCATCTCCTCGTCCGACGCGGCCTCGGCTTGCACCATGCTGGCGAGCGTCACCCAGTCGTACACGCTCAAGCCGAGCTCCTCGAGCGCCGCAGCCGGGTCGATGTCCGCGAGCTCCTGCCTGAACCGTTGGACCATGAGCCCCAGCGCCTCGGCGGCCGAGGCGTGCAGCGGCACCTCGTACACGGCGGGGAACAAGAACCCCTCCAACGGCCTGCCGGGCGGCAGGAACGGGATCGTCATGACTCCCTCCGGCCCGGTCACGACGCTGTTCAGCTCGTCGGTGGTCGACACCTCGTTCGCGACGAGCCGCTCGACGACGTTCGCGGCCCTCCACCCCTCCGGCACAGCGATGTTCACGACCCGCGGACGCCCACCCTCCACCAACCGGGCCGCGATCTCGGCCGAACTCATGGTGGGGGACAGGTCGTAGAGCCCCTCGCCCACAGAGTGATCGAGGTCCCTCAGCCGCAGGTAGGCGGCGAACACGCGCGGGGAGCGCACCAGCCCCGCGTCGGCCAGCTCCGTGGCGACGCGGTTGCCGCCCCAACCCGGCAGCACCTCGAACTCCACCACCCGAGGCGTGGCGCTCGGTGGCGACAGCAGGAACGAGACCACGACCCCGGCAGCGACCAGCAGCACCACCACGCTGAGCAGGAACGTCACCACGCGCCACCCGCCGCGCCTGCGCCGGGGCGCAGCCCGAGCGGCGCTGTCCTTGACGGTCGGACTGCTCGAGCCGGAGTGAGTCACGCGACCGGCGCGGCCGATAGGGGGTGACTCGGAAGAGCCGGGGTCCGGCTCGGCGGAGAAGGGCAGCCCATCCTCCGTGCGGTTGCCAGGCGTCTGACCGTCGTCGCTCACCGGCTGCGCTCCTCCATCACCCTGGCAAGGTACGACTCCAGGATGAGTACCGCGGCAGCCTCGTCGAGCAGCCCCTTGGCCTGACGCTTGCCGCGAGGCAACGGACCGCCGCCGATCTGCCGCTGCGCCATCCTGGTCGTGAGTCGCTCGTCCTCCAACGCCACCGACGCCCCGAGCGGCTCGAGGACGGGTTCGAGCTCAGCCACGAACGCGCGTACCCTGGCTGTCTGGGCCGAGTCGCTGCCGTCGAGGCTGAGAGGCAACCCGACGATGACCAGCGACGCGCCCTCCTCCTTGACAGCCGCAGCGACGGCCAGCACGTCGGTCTTGGTGCCGCGGCGCTCGATCGCTCCGCGCCCGAACGCCAGGCTCGAGCCGACCTCGCCGCGCGCCACACCGATGCGGGCGTCGCCGACGTCCAACGCCACGACGGTCGCACCATGTGCCGGCGAGCCGGTCGAAGCCACGTGGGTCAGCCGACCAACGCTTCCGGGACCGCTGCGAGGGCCGCGGCCAGAGTCGATGCGTCCTTGAGCCCTGCCTGAGCGATGTCCGGCTTGCCTCCGCCGCCACCCCCGACCGCAGCCGCGATGGTGCGGACGATCGTGCCGGCGTTCGCGCCCTTCGCGCGCGCGGCCTCGGTGGTCTTCGCGACGATGAGCGTGCCGCTGCCTACCACCACCACGTCAGCGCCCGTGCGGGTCAGTTGCGTGTCGGCCGCGTTGCGCAGCGAGCCCGCGTCGAGGCCCTCGAGCGCCATCGTCGCGTACGTGTAGCCGCCCGCCTCCTTGAGCTCCACGGCTGGCGCGGCGGCGGTCTGCGCGGCAGCGAGCCTGTCCCGCAGCCGCGCAGCCTCACGCTGCGCGTCCTTCAGGTCGGCAGCGAGGCGAGAGACACGCTCCTCGAGCTGCTGCGGGTTGCCTCCGACGACCGCGACCAGGTCGCGTTGCTGGCGCCTCAGCTCGTTGACGTGAACCAGTGCAGCAGCGCCCGTGCGCGCCTCGATGCGGCGCACACCGGCCGACACCGCCTCTTCCGCTGTGACGATGAACAACCCGATCGTGCCCGTGCTGGTGACGTGCGTGCCGCCGCACAACTCGATCGACACCGCTGCGCCGCCCGTGGCGCCGGCGGCCGCGTCACGGCCGACACTGACCATGCGCACGTTCTTGCCGTACTTCTCGCCGAACAGCATCATGGCGCCAGCAGCGCGCGCTTCCTCGATGCCGACGACCCGCCAGTCGACGCCGAGGTCGGCCTGGATCCAGCGGTTGACGAGCCCCTCGATCTTCGCGAGCTCGGCCTGGGTCGGCGCGCCACCGTGAGTGAAGTCGAACCGCAGGCGGTCGGGAGCCACCAGCGAGCCGGCCTGGGACACATGCGTGCCCAGCACGGTGCGCAGCGCGGCGTGCAGCAGGTGCGTCGCCGTGTGGTGCTTCTTCGTCTCGAGTCGCTCCGGGTCGACGGATGCCGTCACGACAGCGTCACGTGACAGCGTGCCCCTGACGACCGTGACCGCGTGCACCACCAAGCCCTGGCTCGAGCGGGTCGTGCCGGTGACGGTCGCCTGCCCCCCCGCCTGGTCACCTGGCCACGTCAGCTTGCCGGTGTCCCCGACCTGGCCGCCGCCCTCCGGGTAGAAGGGCGTGCGATCGAGCACGACGGTGCCGCTCTCACCCTCGCCCAGCCGTTCGACTTCCGCGGTGCCTGAGGTGACGGCGAGCACCCGCGCCTCGGACTCGGCCGTCTCGTACCCGAGGAAGGTCGTCTCTCCGCTACGCGCCGCGACGGCCCCGTAGAGGTCGACGCTGCGGCTGAACAGCTCGCGACCGCCCTGGTCGCCGCGCGACGCGTCGCGCGCCTGCTCACGGGCGGCCTCGTACCCGTCCCTGTCGACCGTGACGCCGCGCTCAGCCGCCAGCTCCTGGGTCAGGTCGAGCGGGAAACCGTACGTCTGCCACAGGTCGAACGCCGTCGCGCCAGGCAGGACAGAGCCCTTCAGGTCGTCGAGGACGTTGCCGACGCGTTCGATGCCGGACTCGAGGGTGCGGAGGAAGTGCTCCTCCTCGTTGCGGATGACGCCGGCTACGCGGTCGCGGCCGTCGACGAGCTCGGGGTAGGCCGCCCCCATCGACTCGATGACGGTGTCGACGAGCGTGTGCAGCACGCTGTCGCGCAGGCCGAGCAGCCAGGCGTGACGCGCCGCGCGGCGCGCCAGCATCTTCACGACGTAGCCGGCACCGTCGTTGGCCGGCAGCACCCCGTCGGTCACCGCGAACACGACGGCCCTGACGTGGTCGGCGATGACGCGGTGCGACACGCTAGTACGGCCCTGGTACGGGGCGCCTGACAGCTGCGCGACGCGGCGGATGGTGGGTTGGAACAGCTCGGTGCCGTACGCGTCCTCGGCCCCGGTCACCAGGGTCACGAGACGCTCGAAGCCGAGACCGGTGTCGATGTTCTGCTGCGGCAGCGGCACCAGCTCACCGCCGTCGCGGCGGTCGAACTGCGTGAACACCAGGTTCCAGAACTCGATGAACCGGTCGCCGCCGCCGGTGTTGGGTCCGTCCTCATCGGGCGTCCCGTAGGCGGGTCCGCGGTCGAAGAAGACCTCGGAGCAGGGTCCGCAAGGTCCGTTGGGGCCGAGGCTGACCGCGTTGGCCGGC
>Ga0123332_1005790_pt1 | contig 10369 bp, 10 predicted proteins | sample BioC12SIPDNA_4_FD_89958 | JGI IMG/M metagenome (GOLD analysis project Ga0123332, IMG submission 89958) | Anaerobic biogas reactor microbial communites from Washington, USA - Biogas_R2_A C12 SIP DNA | ecosystem: Engineered > Bioreactor > Anaerobic > Unclassified | place: Washington, USA... | reverse complement strand
TGACCCGGCCGGGTTCCTACCGGTCGGTCCGTGCGTAGATGCGCACCTCCGAAAGAGCCGTATCCTCCCACTCGTAGTCGGGGTGGACCGAGACGATGGCCATCTTCACCCACTCGACCGGTTGGCGGGTGGGCAGGATCGTCTGGAAGCCCGAAGCGTCGAGTAGGTCCACCAACTGGACCGTGCCGGTGGAATACTCCACCTTGAGCGTCTTGACGCGGGGGTTGCCGGCGAAGCGATCATCGTCTTTCTGGAACCCGTTGGCTATCTCGATGCGTGTGAGCACCAGCTGCCGGGAGAACTCGAACTTGACCCATTCGCCGAGACCCAGACCCTCGGCCCCCTCGTTCCAAGCGGTGGCGAAGTCGCCGTCGACCAGATTGGTGGGGCGGTAGCTGTTGGTGGAAGTGGAATCGAGGGTCGAAGACGCGTCGACGGATGTCGGCCTGACGAGGGTGGAGGCTTCGGAGGGCGAGGTCTGGCCGGAGCCGGAACCACCGGAGGACTCGTCGGGCAGAGTGGCGGTGGTGCCGGATATCCCGGCATACGGGTCGATCTCTTCCTCGGTGGCGAGCCCCTTCTGGACCACCGCGTAGAGGGTGAAGACCGTGGCCGCGAGGATCAAGAGGAGAGCGAAGGCCTTGAGGGCGCCGACCATCGTCACCCTGCGACGCCTGTACAAGGACCCGGAGGGCGACCTTCCGTAGAGAGTCGCTCCGCAGCGGCTGCAGAAGAGGGAGTGCGCCTCGTTGATGGTCCGGCATTCACCGCATCTCACGAATTGTGGGCTCATCTGCGTCAGCGTTCCCCAGTCTCGACAGGTCTCACGGGCATGGTCATGTGACGGTGATTATCGCAGGAGAGAGAGGTCGCTTCCCAGGCCTCTGCTAGAATCAGGGAGTCTGTCCCCTGCCAGAACAAGCGGAGAGTCATCGATGCCGGATATCGACAGCCTCAAGGAATCCAAGAACTACTACCTCGATGTGCCGTATCGGCGCGAAGCCTTCTTTGTCAAAGGGTCCACCTCGCTCGACTGGGGTATGCAGAACCGCCTGGCCCGCATCTTCAACCCTGCGTCAGGCCGGACGGTCATGCTGGCCATCGACCACGGTTACTTCCAGGGGCCCACCTCCGGCCTGGAGCGCGTCGACGTGAACATCCTACCCTTGGCTCCCTATGCCGACGCGCTCATGCTTACTCGAGGCATTCTCCGTACGACCGTGCCCTCCTCCTGCGGCAAGGGGGTCGTCCTCCGGGCGAGCGGGGGCCCCAGCATCCTCAAAGAGCTGTCGAACGAACGGTTGGCCCTGGATATCGAAGACGCCGTGCGTCTCAATGCCGCCGCCGTGGCCGTGCAGGTGTTCATCGGAGGCGAGTACGAGACGCAGTCCATCCACAACCTCACGCGGCTGGTCGACATGGGCAACCGGTACGGGATGCCGGTGCTGGGCGTGACGGCCGTTGGCAAGAGCATGACCCGTGACGCTCGTTACTTCCGCCTGGCCTGCCGCATCGCGGCGGAGTTGGGGGCGCACTTCGTCAAGACCTACTACGTGGAAGAGGACTTCGAGACGGTGACGGCTTCATGCCCGGTGCCCATCGTGATGGCCGGGGGCAAGAAACTGCCCGAGCTCGACGCCCTCACCATGGCCTACAAAGCGGTGAGCGAGGGGGCCGCCGGGGTCGACATGGGCCGCAACATCTTCCAGTCGGACGCTCCCGTGGCCATGATCCAAGCGGTGGGCAAGGTCGTGCACGAGAACATGAAGCCTGAGGAGGCTCACGAACTCCTCCTCACGCTGAGAAGCGAGTCCCGGAAGGAGAACGAGTAGGGGTGGGGTGGGCGATACCTCGACACTAGAGCGCCTGCGGTCGTTCTGCCCCACCGTGAGCGTGGGGCTGTTGCCGGCCGACCTGATGAACCTGGGGGCGGAGCTGACCATGTTGGAGGAGGCCGGAGTAGGCGTCGTCCACGTGGACGTGATGGACGGTTGCTTTTGCCCCCAGATGACGGTGGGCCCGCCTTATGTCAAGGGCCTGAGGACTCCCATGTTGAAGGACGTGCACCTCATGGTGCGCGAACCCTTGGACAAGCTGGCCGGGTACGTGGCCGCCGGAGCCGACATGATAACGGTGCACGTGGAGGCGGCCGTCCATATCCATCGGGTACTGCAGCGGCTGGGCGGCATGGAGCACAGTGCGGGGCCGGAGCGGGGCATCGTCCGGGGGCTGGCTCTCAATCCCGGTACTCCCCTGGAGTGGCTGACTCCTGCGCTCCTGGACGAGGTGGACATGGTCTCGCTCCTGGCTGTGGATCCCGGTTGGAGCGGGCAGAGGTTCGCCCCCGGTACCTTGACGCGGGTGGCGCGAGCCAAGGAACTCATCGCGGCGTCAGGTAGGGACATCCTTCTCTGCGTCGACGGTGGGATAACGAGAGACAACATCGCTGAGGTGGCTGCGGCGGGGGTCGATATCGTGGCCGCGGGCAGTGCGGTGTTCGATGGCGGGTCCGCCGGTGCCGCGTCTACCGCTGCCAACGCCCGTTTCGTGCTCGACGCCGTCCGGGGAGCGCGGTAGCCCATGCGTTCGCGGTGGTCGGAGGAGGAAGCAGCCGGGTTCGTGGCGCGCTACGGTCCCGAGTGGGGCGAGGCGCTCGCGCTTCGGACCTACTCCACACGGCTGCTGGGGGAGGACCCGGACCTCGTCCTGCACGGCGGGGGCAACTCGTCGGTCAAGGTGACCACCACCAACCTGTTCGGTGACGAGGTCTCGGTGATCTACGTCAAGGCCTCCGGCGCCGACATGGCGACCATCGAGCCGGCGGAGCATCCCGCGCTCGACCTGGACTATCTACGGCGGCTGCGCGTGCTGCGAGAGCTTGACGACGCGGAGATGGTGGACCAGGTGCGCACCCATCTGCTGCGGGCCGACAGCCCTACGCCCTCCATCGAAGCCTTGGTCCACGCCTTTCTGCCGGGCGTCTACATCGATCACACGCATGCCGACGCCGTGCTCGCCCTCACCAACCGCGAGCACGGCCTCTCCGTGGCCAAGGAAGCCTTGGGCGAGGACGTGATCGTGCTGCCTTATGTGACTCCCGGCTTCAAACTGGCCCTGGCGGCGGCCCGGGCCCTCGACGACCACCCCGACGCCTGGGGCATGGTGTGGGCTCACCACGGGATCGTGACTTGGGGAGAGACCGCCCACGAGTCGTACGAGATGATGATCCGCCTGGTATCGCGCGCCGAGCAGTGGATCGAGGCCAACAGGACCGAAGCCGGGATCCCGCCGGCGGCCGGCCGGATCAGAGCCGCGGTCGTGTCTGAAGAGGATGAGAGGCTCGCATCGCGTGCCGCCCAGGTGGCCCCGATGCTGCGCGGCCTTTTGGCGGAGCGGACCGGCGACTGCGACCGTCCGTACAGGCGTGTGGTGCTTCAGTGGCGCACAGGGCCTGAGATCCTGGCGGCGTTGGCCGCGCCCGCCGCTCGGGAGACCTTCGTCAGCCCCGTGCTCACCACCGACCACCTGATCCGCACCAAGGCCGAGCCGTTGTGGGTGGACGAGCTGCCTCCGGGCGGTCCAGACGCCTCCTGCGCCCGGTTGCGGTCGGCCGTGAAGGGCTACTGCGAACGGTATGAGTCATACCTGGAGAGGCACGCTTCCGCCATGCCGGCCGGCGTGCAGCCGTTCGGCCCTCAGCCTCGGGTGGTCATGATCCAAGGCCTGGGCGTGTTCTGCGCCGGTCCGGACCTGCGCGACGCGCGGATCGCCTGGGACATCACCGAGCACACCATGGAGGTGAAGGCTGCGATCGCCGCGGGAGGCGCGAAGTACCACGGCCTTCCCGAGGAAGAGCTGTTCCGCATGGAGTACCGGACGCTGCAGCACGCCAAGCTGGGGCGGACCGCGGCAGGTGGGGCGGAGGGTGCCCAGGCGCCGCTGCGCGGGCATGTGGCCGTGGTCACGGGGGCGGCCGGCGCCATCGGTACGGGCATCACCGAGGGGTTGCTGGAAGCGGGCTGCTTGGTGGCCGCCACCGATCTGCCGGGCAGGCCTCTCACCACTCTAGTACGGGAGATGGAGGCCCGTTTCCCGGAGAGGATCATCGGGCTGCCACTGGACGTCACCGACCCCGAATCTGTCGCCGCCGCCTTCGACCAGCTGGTGAGGACTTGGGGCGGCGTCGATCTGGTCATCCCCAACGCGGGGGTCGCCGCGGTGGCACCGCTTACCGAACTGACCCTCGACCGCTACCGCAAGCTCGAACAGGTGAACGTGGAGGGGACGCTTCTGGTGCTGGCCGAGGCGGCGCGCGTGTTCAGGCGCCAGGCCACTGGAGGAGACATCGTGCTGGTGTCGACCAAGAACGTCTTCTCGCCTGGGGCCGGCTTCGGCGCCTACAGCTCCACCAAGGCCGCGGCGCACCAGTTGGCCCGTGTGGCGAGTCTCGAGCTGGCCGCGGACGACGTACGCGTCAACATGGTCGCTCCGGATGCCGTGTTCGCCTGTGGCGCCTGCCGCTCCGGGCTGTGGGCTGAGGTAGGCCCCGACCGCATGAAGGCCCGGGGTCTCGACGAGGCGGGCCTGGAGGCCTACTACCAGAACCGGAATCTGCTCAAGGTCCAAGTCACCGCGGCCCACGTGGCGCGCGCGGTGCTCTTCTTCGCCACCAGGCAGACGCCCACCACCGGGGCTACCATCCCCGTGGACGGCGGCCTGCCGGATTCCACGCCTCGGTAGGCTGAGCACCGAGTCGTCTGCTGAGCCGGAAAGGAGGAGGACGCATGTCCCACCCGGCCGGGCCCATCGATCTGAGGAGCGACACCGTCACCAAGCCGAGCGAAGCCATGCGCCGGGCCATGGCCGCGGCGCCTGTGGGCGACGACATCTACCGGGAGGACCCCACCGTCGACCTGCTCCAGAAGAGGGTGGCCGAGCTGTTGGGCAAGGAAGCGGCTCTCTTCGTCCCCTCCGGGACCATGGGCAACCAACTGTGCCTGCGCACGCTCACGCGTCCCGGCGACGAGGTTGTAGTGCATGAGAACGCGCATGTGCTCCTCTACGAAGCGGGCTCCGCGGCCGCCCTATCCGGGCTGCAGCTTCGTCCCGTGCCAGGGACCCTCGGGGTCATCACTCCCGAGGCGGTGGAGCGGGTCATCAGGCCCGTGGCTGAGCACTTCCCACGCGCCACCGTGGTGGAGATGGAGAACACGCACAACCGTTGCGGAGGCACGATATGGCCTCTGGAGCAGATGCAGGCCGTCGCGACCCTCGCTCGCTCACGGGGGATAGCCGTGCATCTGGACGGTGCCCGTATCTGGAACGCGCACGTGGCCACCGGTGTCGCTCTGACCGCATACGCAGCTACAGCCGACTCGGTCTCGGTCTGCTTCTCCAAGGGATTGGGCGCGCCGGTGGGTTCGGCCCTTGCCGGTACGGGCGACTTCGTAGAAGAGGCGCGCGGGAACCGCAGACGCTACGGCGGCGCGATGAGGCAGGCCGGGATCATCGCTGCGGGGGCGCTCTACGCCCTCGAGCACAACCTGGACCGGCTCGCGGAGGATCACGAGAAAGCCGCGGTACTGGCCGGCTACCTCGAGCAGGTTCCTGGCTTGGAGCTGGTCCATCCGGTGCAGACCAACATCCTCATAGCCTCGGTGGGCGGGCTGGGGGTGGGGGCCGAGCAGGTGGTGGCGGCTCTGTGGGAGGCGGGGGTCCTATGTGGAGTGGCGGCGGTCGACCGGGTCCGCTTCGTCACCCACCTGGACGTGACCATGGAGGCCGTCAAGGCGGCCGGCGAGATCGTCGTGAGGGCTCTCTCTGGGCTGGGAAGGACGGTTGCGACGTGACGGACGGCGGTGAGCCGGGAGCACGACGGGCGGGCGCGGCCGCGTCCGGGCCGGCGGCGGATCCTCTAGCTCCGTATGTGCGGATCCGGTGGACGCCTGGGACCCGCCTGGGGGGCGCTTGGAGGTGGGGGAGGATCTGGTCGCCGCCGTCCGACGGGAGGCGGCTGAGGAGACCGGGCTCGCGGTGGAGGCGGCCGGTCCCTGCTACGCTTATCTGACGTTCCACAAGGGGGAGCGCCTACTGGCCGTCACCATGGCCTGCAGGCTGCTCGGCGACCCGGACGACGTGAGCCTTGAGGCGGGCCTCACGGACCGGCGTTGGATGTCGGCTTCGGAATGGGAGGAACTGGCGTGCTCTGGACGTAGTACTTGGAATGAGCACGATGTGCGGAGGGCGCTGCGCGCGGCCCAGGCCCTCTGGGATGTGGAGGCGGAGTGGACCGAGAGCAGGCCCTGGGACTCGTCAAGGGGCGGGTGAAGAACGAGAACCTCGTCAGTCACATGGTGGCCGCGGAGGCTATCATGGGCGCCCTGGCCCGGCGTCTGGGCGGTGACGAGGAGAAGTGGCGCCTGGCGGGGCTTCTGCACGATCTGGATGTGGAGGAGACCGCCGAGAGGATGGAGGTGCACGGCGCCCTGACCGTGCAATGGCTCCGTGAAGCAGGCCTGGACGACGAGGAAGTCCTGCAGGCCATCCTGGCTCATAACCCGGCCAACGGGTCCAGCGTGACCTCCTTCATGGATAGAGCCCTCTTCGCGTGCGATTGTCTCACCGGCCTGGTGACGGCGGCGGCACTCATCCGGCCGGAGAAGAAGCTCGCTCCGGTGGAACTGAAGAGCCTCAAGAAACGCTTCAAGGAGCCTTCGTTCGCCAAGGGCGCCCGGCGGGAGGACATCATGACCTGCTCGGATCTGGGGCTGGAGTTGGAGGAGTTCCTGGCCATCGGTCTGGGCGCGATGAAGGAGGCGGCCGATGAGCTCGGACTCTGAGCCCGGCGGCCCCGTGCTGCTCACCAGCATCTACGACCCGGTGGAAGCTGAGATTGTGATCGCCAAGCTGCGCAGCGCGGGGATCGAGGCCTTCGTCCGGCACGAGGCCCTGTCGGTCGTCTACGGCCTGACCGTGGACGGCTTCGGCCAGCAAGACATCATGGTGCGCGCGGAGGAGCTGGAGGAGGCCAAGATAGCCTTGGAGCAGACCCCGTAGTCTTGGGACTACGGATGGTTGTGCGGGGAGGATGCGGATGCTGTCGGTTCTTGGAGCGGATGTGGGGGGGACCAAGATCGCGGTAGGCCCCGTGGACCCGGTGGGAACGCAGCTCGCACCTCCCATCGTCGATCTCAGCCACACGGAAGACACCGAATCGTTCCTGGCAGGGCTGGAGACCACCTTGCGCCGTGCCATGACCCAGTTCGCCGACTTCGCCCCGGGAGCCGTGGGATTGGCCTGCGCCGGCACCGTCGACAGTGATCGTGGAGTGGTGGTGACTTCGCCCAATCTGCCTCTGCGTGAGGTCCCGTTGGCCCCGCCGCTCCGGGAGGCGTTCGGCGTCCCCGTGGTGCTGGAGAACGACGCGAACGCGGCTCTGCTCGGTGAGTCTGTGGCCGGGGCTGCTCAGGGGCTTCGGCATGTGATCATGCTGACCCTGGGCACCGGGGTCGGCGGGGCTCTGCTGCTGGACGGGCGCCTGTACCGGGGCGCCGGCGGCGCGGCCGGGGAGTTCGGCCACACGGTGGTGCAGATGGGTGGCCTCCCCTGCCGGTGTGGCATGAAGGGGTGCCTCGAGATGTACGCTTCGGGCCCCGCGCTGGCTCGCTACGCGAGCGCCAGAGTCCGCGATCCCGAGCGCGATCCGGGGAACACGCTGCTCCACCTGCGCGAGCAGGGGTTGCTGACCGGGGGAGCGGTGGCCCGCCTGGCCCGAGAGGGACATCGGGGCGCGGTCGAGGCTGTTCAACAACTCGCTGAGTGGCTGGGTGTCGGTCTCGCGAATCTCACCAACATCTTCAACCCCGAGATGATCGTGGTCGGGGGCGGGGTCGGGGAGCTTGGAGAGCTCTTGCTGCACTATGCGCGCGAACACCTGATGAAGAACGCCATGCCGCCTGGGAAGGACCAGGTGCGGGTGGCGGCGGCGGAGTTGGGCAACAAGGCCGGTCTGGTGGGCGCCGGGCTTGCGGCTTGGGAGCTGGTGCGCGGTCCGGACGCGGCCCCGGCCGGCGGCGGGGCCGCCGCGCGAGGTGCCGAGGCCTACGGGTCGGCGGCCGGCGGGTCGGCGACCGAAGAGCAGGCGGGCGCGGCACCCTCGGCCGAAGACCCGGCGGCTGGCTGACGCGGCCGGCCGGGGGTTGGTTCATGCTTTACATCTGTCCCACACCCATCGGGAACCTGGACGACGTCACCCTGAGGGTGCTGGAAGTCCTCAGGAAGGCTGACGTCGTCGCCTGCGAAGACACCCGTCACACGGGCATCCTCCTCAAGCGTCATGGGATAGCCGCCGCCGGACTCGTCAGCTTCCACGAGCACAACGAGGAAGAGCGGGTCCAGAGGCTGCTGCCGCTCCTGCGGCAGGACAAGGTTGTGGCGGTGGTCAGCGACGCTGGGATGCCCGGTCTTTCCGATCCGGGGTTCACTCTGGTGAGGGCCTGCATCGCCGAGAACCTTCCGGTGACCGTGCTGCCTGGGCCTTCGGCCGTCTCCACCGCGCTGGTCTCGTCGGGGCTCCCGGTCGACCGCTTCGCCTTCGTGGGATTCCTGGCGAGGAGCAGGGCGAAGCTCCTCGAGCAACTGACGCGCTTCGAAGGCACGGGCGCCACTCTGGTGGCGTTCGATTCTCCCAGGCGGATCAGGGCCTCCGTGGCGACCATAGGCGAACGATGGCCCGGCCGTCAGCTGGCGGTGTGCCGGGAGCTGACCAAACTGCACGAGCAGGTGGTGCGGGGGACGGCCGCGGAGGTGCTGGAGAATCTCGGTGACCCGGTGCGCGGCGAGATCGTCCTCGTCATCGCGCCCGCCGCGGCGGAGAGTGAAGGTCCTTGGACCCGGTCGATGGCGGCCGGCGGTCCGCCGTTGGCTGACTCAGAAGTCCGCGCCCGCTCAGCCCTGACCGACCTGGAGGCGCTGGGAGTAGGCACCAAGAAGGCCGCCGGCATAGTGGCGGGCCTCACGGGCCTCTCGCCGAGGAGGGTCTACGACCTGGCGCTGGAGGTCAAGAAGGCGCGGATGGCGCTCTCCAGTGACTGACGGTCCCCTTCGACCAGGTTGGAGAAGCGCACCGGCCGGGAGCGCATCGCATCGATGCTCGCCGGCACCGGGTTGCCCGGCGCCAGGCGCGGCACCTGGTCCAAGAGTTCGAGGTCGTCCTCAGGGAGCGGGTCGCCTGCGTGCAATCCCTTGAGGGCGCGCATCACGTCCGCGGGGAATTTGCTCCAATGGGCCGGTGACACCACGAGCATGGGCAGGTCGCGGGCGTGCCTGTCGGCGACCTCCCAAGCGACGGCCGTGTGAGGGTCTATCAGGTACTTCCGCTCCCTGTAGACGCGCCCGATGGTGCTGAGGCAGGTCTCGTTGTCCACCCAGTCGCCCACCATCTCCCGGCGGAGACGATCGAACGTGGGATCGTCCAGCCGGAATACGCCGGAGGTGCGGAGATCGTCCATCCAACCGCGCACCCCGGGTCCGTCCATGCTCAGCTCGTAGAGCATACGCTCGAGGTTGGAGGAGATAAGGATGTCCATGGACGGCGACGCGGTTTTCACCAGGCGCCGGTCCGCGATCCGATACGTACCGGTGGCCAGGAAGTCGGCAAGGACGTTGTTGGCGTTCGAGGCGCAGACCAAGCGATCGATGGGAGTCCCCATGCGCTTGGCGTAGTACGCCGCGAGGATGTTGCCGAAGTTGCCGCTGGGAACGCACACGTCGATGGGGTCGCCAAGGCGGCAGTACCCCTGGGCCGCCAGGTCGGCGTAGGCGCTGATGTAGTAGACGATCTGGGGCAGCAGGCGGCCCCAGTTGATCGAGTTGGCCGAGGAGAGCTTGAGGCCGTGGTCGCGCGCCAACTCCTCCGCGAACTCCTGATCGCCGAAGACCGCCTTGACCGCCGACTGGCAATCGTCGAAGTCGCCCTGCACCTCGAACACGGTCAGGTTTCCGCCCGGCTGGGTGACCATCTGCCGCTGCTGCATGGGAGACACACCGCCTGACGGGTAGCAGACGGCGATCTTGGTGTGGGGGCGGTCGGCGAATCCGCTGAGGGCGGCGACCCCCGTATCCCCCGACGTGGCCACCAGGACGAGGAAGTCGGAGGTCGACCCTCCGAGTGTGCGCTTCTGCTCCAGAGCGGTGGAGAAGAAAAGGGGCATGCACTGCAGCGCCATGTCTTTGAAGGCGAGCGTGGGCCCATGCCACAGCTCGAGGGCGTAGCGCCCGCCGCCGAGGGCCACTACCGGGGCGATCTCGGGGTGGTCGAAGTTGTCGCCGTAGGCGCGTCGAGCGACAGACGCGACCTTGGTGGCGGAGA
>Ga0123332_1005780_pt1 | contig 10378 bp, 9 predicted proteins | sample BioC12SIPDNA_4_FD_89958 | JGI IMG/M metagenome (GOLD analysis project Ga0123332, IMG submission 89958) | Anaerobic biogas reactor microbial communites from Washington, USA - Biogas_R2_A C12 SIP DNA | ecosystem: Engineered > Bioreactor > Anaerobic > Unclassified | place: Washington, USA... | reverse complement strand
TGAGCTCGAGGTTCGGGATCACCTCGCAGAGGTTCGCGTTGCCGCACCGCTCGCCGTAGCCGTTGATCGTGCCCTGCACCTGCATAGCCCCCGCCTCGACCGCGAGAAGCGTCGCGGCGGTCGCGAGTCCGGCGTCGTTGTGGCAGTGGATCGCGATCGGCGTCCGGAACTCCGCAACCGCGCGCTTTACCGCGCCCGCGACGGCCCCGGGCAGCGTTCCGCCGTTCGTGTCGCACAGCACCAGCCGCTCGGCCCCGCCGCGCTCGGCAGCGCGAAGTGTCTCGAGCGCGTAGTCCGGGTCGTCCGAGTAGCCGTCGAAGAAGTGCTCCGCGTCGAAGAACACCGCCATGCCGCTCTCGGTCAAAAACCGCACCGTGTCCTCGATCATGCGCAGGTTTTCCTCGAGCGTCTTTCCGAGCACCTCGCGCACCTGAAACGCGCAGCTCTTGCCGACAATCGACGCGATGTGCGCGCCGCTGTCCAGGATCGCGCGGAGCCCCGGGTCGTCCTCGGCGGCCGCGCCGGGCCTGCGCGTCATGCCGAACGCCGCGAGCCGCGCGTTTTTGAGCTTCAATTTGTCCCGGGCGAAGCGGAACAGCTCCGCGTCCTTCGGGTTCGAGAACGGGTTTCCGGCCTCGATGTAGCGGACGCCCAGCGAGTCGAGCGCGCGCACGAGCTTGATCTTGTCCTCGAGCGAGAACACGACGCCCGCCGACTGCACGCCGTCGCGCAGCGTCGTGTCGAGTATCTCGACCGTGCGTGCGTTCATCGGACATCCCCCCATTCTTTGTTTGACCATTGTAGCAAGTTTTGCCTCGGTTTACAAGGCAGGAAACGTGAAGTCTGCGTTTTCACCTAGACTGTCGACAAAGGATTGCAGAACCGCCTGTTCAATCGAAACTGACGACATGCGCGTCAGTTTCGCGCATTTTTCGGGAGCCGACGCTTGCGTTGGTGGAGAAAAATGCTTACCCGCTCCGGTCGCCGCACGAAAAGTCGTGAGAATTTTAGGCGACCGGCCCCTACGCATCAAAAAACGCAGTTTTTTGATGCACTTTCACCGACTGTTATCCGTCCTCTAATCCCGCTCTAATCGCGCCGCATTGCGCTTTAATGTTTGTGGTATACTATTAACAGCGTCGGCAGGACAAAAAGGGAGGAAGAAATCATGACGAACTATGAAATGGTGGAACTGCTGCGCAACAAGGCAAACGTGAGCTACGAGGAGGCCAAGGCGGCGCTCGAGGCGGCGAACTGGGATCTGCTGGACGCGATCGTGCTCCTGGAGCGCGAGGGAAGGGTGCCGGAGAGCGGCGCCGAGTTTTCGACGAAGCAGCCCAAGGACGACAAGAAGGACGAGGACGACGGATGCAGCAGGCGCCGCGACCACCGCGCGTTCAAGCAGGGGATGCACCGGTTCGGGGACTTCTGCCGCCGCGTGCTCCACTACGGAAACCGGAACGACATCGTCGCGTCGAGGAACGGCAAGGAGATCATCTCGCTCCCGCTGACGGCGTTCGTGATACTGCTGTTCCCGCTGTTCTGGCTGATCGTCGTCCTGATGATCGTCGGACTGTTCCTGGGCGTGCGCTATACCCTCGAGGGCTCGCATCCTTCCAACGAGAAGGTCAACGAGTACATACACAGGGCGGAGAACGCGGCCGACCGTGTAAAGCACGAATTTCAGAGCGACGGGCAGGAACCCGGCGGGGACGCGTCGAAATAACAGGCCATTCCCAACACACGGAGGAAATGCGCAATGGCGGAGAAGATACTGATCATCGAGGACGAGGAGAAGCTCGCGCGGTTTATCGAGCTGGAGCTCAGGCACGAGGGCTATCTCGTCGACAAGGTCGCGGACGGGAGAGCGGGCCTCGAGGCCGCCGAGCGCGGCGACTACGACGTCCTCCTGCTGGACGTGATGCTCCCCGGGATGAGCGGCATGGAGCTTCTCCGCCGGCTGCGCAGGACAAAGCAAGTCCCCGTCATCATGGTCACCGCGCGCGACGCGGTGATCGACAAGGTGACGGGGCTCGACATGGGCGCGGACGACTACATCACGAAGCCCTTTGAAATCGAGGAACTGCTCGCGCGCATACGCGTCGCGCTCCGCAAGCGCGCGCCCGCGAGCCTGCCGGGGGCGGGGCTTCTCACCTCCGGGCACCTCGCGCTCGACCCGGCGCGGCACACGGTCGCCTACGCGGGCGAGGAGATACAGCTCACGAGCCGCGAGTTCGACCTTCTGCAGGCGCTGATGGAGAACCGCTCGCTCGTGCTTCGGCGCGAGCAGCTTCTCTCGAAGGTGTGGGGCTACGACTACATGGGCGAGACGAACGTCGTCGACGTGTACATCCGCTACCTGCGCGCGAAGATCGACGACCGGTTCGGAACGAAATACATCCACACGGTTCGCGGCGTGGGCTACGTATTCCGCGACGCGGAAGCATGAGCGAAAGCCGCCGCGTGACCTCGACCGCCCGGAGCATCAAGCGGTTCTGGACCCTCCGGCTGATTCGGCTGTTTCTCTGGCTGGACGTATTGCTGATTGCGCTCGCCGCGGTCGGCTTTGCGCATTTCCACGAGCGCGCGGCACTGGGCGATCAATGGCGGTTTGACATCTCGCGCGAATACAGCCTCGCGGAGGAGGGCGATTTGCTCGCGCGCGTGCGCTTCTCGAAATACGCGTTCTCCGCCCCGGGCGGCGAGCGGTTCGAGGTGGCCGTCCAGCCGTTCTACGACGCGGCGCACCCGCTCGCGCGCATCCTCCTGATCGCCGAGGCGCTCTCGGTGCTCGGGCAGGTGTTCTTCGGCGGCCGGCGCGCGCGCAGGCTCCTCCGGCCGCTCAACGAGATGGCGCGCGCGACGCGGGCGCTCTTGGAAAGGCAGCAGGCGTACGAGAGCGCGCAGCCGGCGGTCGACGATGAGAAATTGCACGAGCTCGAGGACCGGATCAAGTCGATGCGCCCGGAGGAGAAATTGCACACCGGCGACCGCGACCTCGAGGGGCTCGAGGGCGCCGTCAACAACCTGCTGACGCGGCTGCACGAGTCGTACCGGCAGCAGGGGCAGTTCGTGTCCGACGCGTCGCACGAATTGCGAACGCCGATCGCCGTCATCCAGGGCTACGCCGGCATGCTCGACCGCTGGGGGAAGAGCGACGAGAAGATCCTGGACGAGTCGATCGCCGCGATCAAGTCCGAGAGCGAGTATATGAAAAAGCTCGTCGACCAGCTGCTGTTCCTCGCGCGCGGCGACATGGGCAGGAGCAAGCTCGACTTGAAGCGCGTGAACGTCTCCGAGCTCGTCAAGGAGGTCTACGAGGACTCGATCCTGATCGACCGCGCGCACGACTGGCGGATCGACACCGAGCCGGACGTCGCCGCGACCGCCGACCACGACATGCTCAAGCAGTGCGCGCGCGTGCTCGCCGACAACGCCGCGAAGTATACCCCGGAGGGCGGCATGATCCGGCTGCGCGCCCGGCGGGGCGACAGGGGCGAGGCGCTGATCGAGGTGCAGGACTCCGGCATCGGCATCAAGCGCGAGGACGTGAAGCGCGTGTTCGATCGCTTCTACCGCTCCGACCCCGCCCGCACCAGAAACAGCGGCGGCACCGGGCTCGGGCTCTCGATCGCGAAGTGGATCGCCGAGAGCCACGGGGGGCACCTCGAAGTGCTCTCGCGCGAGGGGATCGGCACGCGGTTCACGGTCGTCCTTCCGCCCGCGAAATGATCGATTGCGCTTGACAGGGGTGGAAACTTCCGGTACAATATGTTTAGGGCAATCCCTGATTTATTCGGCGGCAGGCTTGCCGGTCGCTTTTCCGCTCCCACTGTGTCGCTCGCGCGGTCAACGTAGCTCCGCACCGCTACGCCTCCCTTGCGGCTCCTTGTGGGGGCGAAAAATCGCCTCGGCAATCCACCACCTCATACAATCAGTGCTTGCCCAGGGGTGCGTGAAAACTTCACATATTTCGTGCGATGGTTCCGGGAGAGACCGAAAGGCGCCGAAGGGGCATGCGCAGACAACTCTCAGGCAAAAGGACCGGAACCGGACGAGACTCTGGAAAGCCGCGGGTCAAGTTCCATAGCGGACGGATCGTCGTGCGGCACCGAAGAAGCAATCCCCGCCGGGGGGCGAACCTTTCGCCGGGGGCGAACCTTTCGCAGGGGGCGAACCTTTCGCCGGGGGCGAACCTTTCGCAGGGGAGAATCTTTCAGGTCTAGGACAGAGGCGCGCGTGTTTGGCGTGCCTTGGTCCTTTTTTATTTGTTGAGAGGGGTGTGTTGAAACATGGAGCGAAAGACGCCGCTGTACGCGCTGCACGAATCGCTCGGCGGCAGGATCGTGCCGTTCGCGGGCTACCTTCTGCCGGTGCAGTACCCGTCCGGGGTCATCCACGAGCACATGGCGGTGCGCGAGCGCGCCGGGGTGTTCGACGTGTCGCACATGGGCGAGGTGCTCTTCGAGGGACCGGAGGCGCTCGGCGCGCTGAACCGGCTGATGGCGAACGACCTCTCCGGCATGTACGACGGGCAGGTGCGCTACTCGCCGATGCTGAACGAGGAGGGCGGCATCGTCGACGACCTCGTCGTCTGCCGGTTCTCCGAGACGCGCTACATGGCCGTCGTCAACGCCGCGAACCGCGAAAAGGACGTCGCATGGATGCGCGCGCACCTCGAGGGAAATGTCCAAATGACCGACGTATCCGACGACTGGGCGCAGATCGCGCTGCAGGGGCCGCGGTCGAAGGACATTTTGCTCACACTGACCGACGAGGCGCTGATCCCGAAGAAGTACTACAGCTTCACGCCCGGGGCCGAGGTCGCGGGCATTGCGTGCATCCTCTCGCGCACCGGCTACACCGGCGAACTCGGCTACGAACTGTATACGAAGCCCGCCGATGCGGAAGCTATGTTCCGGGCGCTGCGCGAAGCCGGCGCGGAGCCGTGCGGCCTCGGCGCGCGCGACACGCTCCGGCTCGAGGCGGGCATGCCGCTCTACGGCCACGAGATGACCGACGACATCTCGCCCCTCGAGGCCGGGCTTGCGTGGGCGGTCAAGCCCGAGCACGCGTTCATCGGCCGCGAGCCGATGCTTCGGCGCGGGACGCCGCGCGCGCGCGTGGGGCTCAAGATCACCGGCAAGGGCATCGCGCGCGAGGGGCAGGACGTGTTTCTTGCGGACGAGAAGATCGGCGCCGTCACGAGCGGCACGCACCTTCCGTACCTCGGCGGCGCGTACGCGATGGCGCTGGTAAGCAGCGAGCACGCGCAGATCGGCACGGTGCTCGACGTCGACGTCCGCGGCAGGCGCGTTTCCGCGGAGATCGTGCCGCTTCCGTTCTATAAGAGACAGAAATAAGAGGAGGGCGTTTTCATGGCACACATTCCTTCGGAGCTTCTCTACGCCAAATCGCACGAGTGGGTCAAGTTTCTGAGCGACGACACGGCGCTCGTCGGCATCACGGACTTCGCGCAGGCAAGCCTCGGCGACATCGTGTTTGTGAACCTGCCCGAGGCCGGCGCGGAGGTCGTCGCGGGCGAGGTCGCGACCGACGTCGAGAGCGTCAAGGCGGTCGCGGACATCGTGAGCCCCGTCAGCGGCACGGTTTCGCGCGCGAACGCCGAGCTCGAGGGCGCGCCCGAGGCGATCAACGAGCGCCCGTACGACGCGTGGATCTTCGAGGTCTCGGGCATCACCGGCCGCGAAGAGCTGCTCGACGCCGCGCAGTACGGGAAGTTCTGCGCCGAGGAGGAAGCATAGAGATGGGAAGCTATGTCCCCTCGACCGAAGAAGAGCGGCTCGAGATGCTCCGCGCGATCGGGCTCGAGCGGATGGACGAGCTGTTCGCGAGCGTCCCGGAGCCGCTTCGCGTGGAAACCCTGAACCTCGACCGCGGGCTCTCGGAGCTCGAATTGCAGAGGGAGATGCGGTACATCGCCGGCAGGAACCGCGTCTTCCGGTCGATCTTTCGCGGCGCGGGCGCGTATAACCACTACATACCCGCGGTCGTGAAGTCCGTCGCGGCGAAGGAGCGGTTTCTGACGACGTACACGCCGTATCAGGCGGAATTGAGCCAGGGCGTGCTGCAGTCGATCTTCGAGTACCAGACGATGATCGCGGAGCTGACCGGCATGGACGCCTCGAACGCCTCCGTCTACGACGGCGCGACCGCGGCGGCCGAGGCCGTCAACATGCTCGTCGACGGCAAGCGCCGCGTCGCGCTCGTGTCCGAGGGCGTGCATCCGATGACCATCGAGACGCTCAAGACCTACGCCGACGGGCCCGGCGTCGAAATCCGGCTCGTCCCGCTGAAGGACGGGCGCACCGACCTCGACGCGCTCAAGGGGATGCTCTGCGACAGTTGCGCGTGCGTGCTCGTGCAGTCGCCGAACTTCTTCGGGCTGATCGAGGACGCCGAGGCCGCCGCGAACATCGCGCACGAAAGGCGCGCGAAGCTGATCTTGAGCATGAACCCGACCGCCTGCGCGCTGTACAAATCCCCGGGCGAGCTCGGCGCGGATGTCGCCGTCGGCGAGGGGCAGCCGCTCGGGCTCCCGCTGTCGTTCGGCGGCGCGTACCTCGGCTTCATGGCGTGCAAGGCGCCGCTTCTTCGAAAACTCCCCGGCCGCATCGTCGGCCGGACGACCGACCGGGACGGAAAGCGCGCGTTCGTCCTGACGCTGCAGGCGCGCGAGCAGCACATCCGCCGCGAGAAGGCGAGCTCGAACATCTGCTCGAACCAGGCGCTGTGCGCGATGACCGCTGCGGCGTACATGGCGGCTCTGGGCGCGAGCGGCCTCACGGAGGTCGCGAGCCAGTGCCATGCGAAGGCCGCGTACCTGCGCGAGAAGCTCGCCGAAGTCGGCCTGAAACCCATCCATGAGGGCGAATTCTTCCACGAGTTCGCGACCGAATGCCCGATCGACCCGGAGAAGCTGCTCTGCGCGCTCGCGGACCGGGGCATCTTGGGCGGCCTGCCGGTCGAGGGAGGCATCCTCTGGTGCGCGACGGAGATGAACAGCCGCGAGGACATCGACGAGGTCGCGGCGGCTGTCGGGGAGGTGCTTCAATGAAGCTGCTGTTTGAAAAGAGCGTCCCAGGGCGCGCTCTCTCGATCCTGCCGCCGCTCGACGTGCCGGAGGCGCCGGTTCCGGAAAACCTCCTTCGCGCGGAGAAACCGCGGCTCCCCGAGATCTCCGAAAACGACCTGAGCCGCCACTATGCCGCGCTGGAAAGGCGCGCGTTCGGCGTCTGCGACGGCTTCTATCCGCTGGGCTCCTGCACGATGAAATACAACCCGAAGGTCAACGAGCAAATGGCCGCGCTCGACGGCTTCGCCCGGGCGCATCCGCTGCAGGGGGAACAATACGCGCAGGGCTGCCTCGAGGTGCTGTTCCGCGCCGAGCAGATTCTCAAAGAAGTCACCGGCATGGACGCGGTGACGTTCCAGCCGGCGGCGGGCGCGCACGGCGAATTGCTGGGGCTTTTGCTGATCAACGCGTACCACCGCGATCGGGGCGACACAAAGCGCAAAAAGGTGCTCGTCCCGGATTCCGCGCACGGCACGAACCCGGCGTCCGCGACGATGGCGGGGCTCGAGGTGATCTCGATCCCGTCGACCGCGAGCGGGCGCGTCGATCTCGAGGCGCTGAAAAGGGCGGCGGGGGAGGACACCGCGGGGCTGATGCTCACGAACCCGAACACGCTCGGCATATTCGACGAGAACATCCAGGAGATCACGAGGATCGTGCACGACGCGGGCGGGCTCTGCTACTACGACGGCGCGAACCTGAACGCGATTCTGGGCGTCGCGCGGCCCGGCGACATGGGCTTCGACGTCGTGCACCTGAACCTGCACAAGACGTTCTCGACCCCGCACGGCGGCGGCGGCCCCGGCAGCGGCCCGGTCGGCGTGAAGGCGATTTTGAAGGATTTCCTGCCGCGCGACCAGGTTGCCAAGACCGACGACATGTTCCGCTTCTTCGATCCCCCGAAGAGCGTCGGGCGCGTGAAGGCGTTCTACGGCAACTTCTCGGTCGTCGTGCGCGCGCTCTCCTACATGCTGACGCTGGGCGCGGAGGGCATGCGCGAGGTCGCCGAGGGCGCGGTGCTGAACGCGAACTACATGCTCAAAAAGCTCGTCCCCGCGTACGAGCCCGCGCAGCCGGGCCTGTGCATGCACGAATTCGTGCTGACGCTGGAAAAGTTGAAGGCCGAGACCGGCGTGTCCGCGCTCGACGTCGCGAAGGCGATGGTCGACCGCGGCATGCACGCGCCGACGATGTATTTCCCGCTGATCGTCCACGAGGCGCTGATGGTCGAGCCGACCGAGACCGAGTCCCGCGAGACGCTCGACGAGGCCGCGGAGGCGATGCTCGACATCCTCCGGCTCGCGCGCGAGGACCCGCAGAAATTGCACGACGCGCCGGTCACGACGCCCGTCAACCGCCTCGACGAGGTCGGCGCGGCGAGGAATCCGGTGCTCCGGTATCAATTCTAAAATGCGGCGGCGGATGAACTTCATCCGCCGTCGATCTTTTCAAGCACTTCCTCAAGAAACCTCCCGCAGTCCATCCGCATGCCGTAGTCGGCGTGTTGGAAGATCGGCGCGTCCGGGTCGGTGTTGACGGCGACGAGCGTCTCGGCCCCGACGCCGGCCATGTGCTGTATCGCGCCGGAGATGCCGAGCGCGAGGTAGAGCTTCGGCGAGACGGCCTTGCCGGTCTGCCCGACCTGCCGAAAGTACGGCGCGAGCCCCGCGTCGACGACCGGGCGCGACGCCGACAGCGCGCCGTTGAGCCTTTCCGCGAGTTTCTCGGCCAAGGCGATGTTTTTCGCGCCGCCGATCCCCATTCCGACGGACACCAGCACGTCGAAGTCGCCGATGTTGAGCGACTTCTCGCCCGCGATCCGTTCCAGTATCCGGACCGGCGACGCCTCCGCGCCGGGCGCCTCGCGGACGACGACGGCCGGGCGCGCGGGGTCCGGAATCGGCCGGGGGAACACCTTCGGCCGGACGGTCGCCATCTGCGGCCGCGCGTCGGGGCAAGTGATCGTCGCGAGCAGGTTCCCGCCGAACGCCGGGCGCGTCTGCAAGAGCAGCCCGGTCCCCGGGTCGATGTCGAGCCGCGTGCAGTCCGCCGTCAGCCCGGTTCGCAGCTTCGCCGCCGCGCGCGGCGCGAAATTGCGCCCGAACGCGGTCGCGCCGATCAGCACGATCTCCGGCGCGTATTTTCGGATCAGCCGGGCGAGCTCTGCCGCGTGGCGCAGCTCCTCCGGCGGGTCGAGTTCGCCGCCCTCGACGAGCAGCACCCTATCCGCGCCGGACGCCGCGAGCTCCTCGGCGTATTTTTCCACGTCATTTCCGATCAGCACCGCGGTCGCATCGCCGCCGAGCCGCTTCGCCTCGCCGATCAATTCGTGGCTGACGCCGCGCACGCCCGCGAGCGACCATTCGCAGAACACCCAGATGCCGCCCATCACGCGCGCCCTCCGCCCTTCAGCACTTCGAGCAATTCGCCCGCGCCGGACAGGAACCGGCAGGCCGCGCGCGGCTCGGGGCGTGCGGTTTTCACGACGCGCGTCCTCGAGCCGCGAAGCCCGATCTCCCCCGGGTCGGCGCCGATGTCTGAGGCGCTCCACACGTCCACCCCGGCGCGCCTCCCCCTAAGCACGCCCGCGACGGACGGCAGCTTCGGCACGTTGATCTCCTTGACGACCGTCAGAAGCGCCGGCAGCGGCAGCCGCGCGCGCAGGTAGCCGTCGTCGGCCATGCGCGCGACCTCGATGAATTCCGGGCCGGCCGCGCCGATCTTCGAGACGTCGGTCGCGTGCGGAATTCCGAGCAGCTCGGCAAGCATCGGCCCGACCTGCGCGGTGTCGCCGTCGGTCGCCATCCTGCCGCAGAGGATCAAATCCACATTGCCGATTTTTTGAATGCCCAAGGCCAGCGCCCGCGCGGTCGCGAGCGTGTCCGCGCCGGCGAACGCGCGGTCGGTCAAGAGGATCGCCCGGTCGACGCCGACCGCGACAATGCGCCGGAGCGTCTCGACCGCGGACGGCACGCCCATGCTGACCGCCGCGATCTGCCCGCCGAATTTCGCCTTCAGCCGCACGGCCTCCTCGACCGCGTACGCGTCGAACGGGTTCAGGATCGACGAGACGCCCTCGCGGATGACGGTGCCGGTCACCGGATCGAGCCGCTGCTCGTTCGCGGACGGCACCTGCTTTACGCAGACGCAGATGTTCATCGGTCCACCTCCGTCAGCACGTTTCCGGGCCCGAAAATGCCCCTCGGGTCGAGCGCGCGCTTGAAGTCGAGCAGCGTTCGCATCCTCTCCTCGCCGTAGAGGATCAGGAGCAGCGGTTTCTTG
>Ga0123332_1005778_pt1 | contig 10381 bp, 7 predicted proteins | sample BioC12SIPDNA_4_FD_89958 | JGI IMG/M metagenome (GOLD analysis project Ga0123332, IMG submission 89958) | Anaerobic biogas reactor microbial communites from Washington, USA - Biogas_R2_A C12 SIP DNA | ecosystem: Engineered > Bioreactor > Anaerobic > Unclassified | place: Washington, USA... | reverse complement strand
TTAATCCACCCGCTTAATCTTTCGCAGCGCAAGGGCAGCGCAGCGCTTTTACCCTCTAAATTGCGAGCCACTGAGTGGTCGCAATAATCGTCCATCCAAAAAACGCCCCTGCGCCCTGAAGGGGCGCGATATACCAGCCCAGGGCAACGCCCTGGGGAAGGGGCCAAAAAATGACGAGCCCTGAAGGGGCGCGACATAGTGTTCGGATAAGAAGGGTTGTCTGCCGGATGATAGGCCGGGCCTTCAGCCCTTGTTTTCTTTGGCCGTTATTCCCTAGTGCTTCACCCTAGGCTGGGATAGGGCGCGCCGTTGGCGCTGGGTGCGAATCAACTTTGTTGAATCGCAAAATCCTTTGACGTTCCTGGGGTCTTGGCTTTTTCCTCATCTGCGCGTGCCGGGTCCCGCGATAGAAAGCGCGTCCGGGTGCGCGCACTTTTTTATCAGGAACTCATGAAATCAGGAATTTGTTTGTGGAAACCGCGCCTTCCTGCACACTTCTTGAGTTCCTGAGTTCCTGATTAATACGCGCGGGAAATCATCAGTCCCAGTAAAGTACGACGGGGTGGGGGATATGAAGCGTCAGCCACCGGCAGCACCGGCAGGATCGGCAGTGCCTGCAGTACCGGGGCTCGAGGACGAGGACGAGGACGAGGACGAGGACGAGGAAGATCCATCCGCATTCCGTCCGCTCTTCTGTTGCACTCCTCCGCCATCCGCCATTCGCCATTCACTACTCGTCCGCGCCGCCCCCGTCGGCATGTCCCCCGCCGGCGATCGGCGTGCCGCGCCCGGCCTTGTGCAGGATGATCTTATGCTTTGGCCGGTTCAGGACGATTTTCTTTTCCTGCGGCTTCACTACGATGTGTTTCTGGGGGCACTCCGGAATGACGAACGGCCGCTTGCAGACGGGACAGGGGAGTGTTCTTCCCGCAAAGTCGGGCTCGCCCAGGAACGACTGCTGGCAGTGCGGGCAGTTGAACTTGAATTGGTTCGCTTGACTCATGGCGTCTATGTCTCCTCCAAAACTACTCTTCGGCATCAAGAATATCGAGAACAGCCACCGCCGAAGGTGCCTGTATCAGACGGTGGTAGAGCCCGGGTGTCTTAATCAGCCGGGCGATCTCGTACAGGGCGCTGATATGCAGATAGGGCTCGTCGGCATTTGCCAGAACCAGGAACGCCAGGCGTACCGGGACACCATCGACGGCATCGAAGTCAATTCCTTCAGCCGACGTGCCCACGGCTACGTGTATCCCGGAAATCGCCACATGGCGACCGTGCGGCACGGCGCAACCGTTGCCGCACCCGGTGGTTCCGCAGGCCTCGCGCGTGCGGATGGCCTCCAGCGCAACCTCGCGGCTCGCAAGCCGTCCTGATCGTATCAGGAGATCAACCATCTCCTCGATGCATTCCTCCTTGTCGATGCTCTCGAGCCTCACCTTTACAAGGGACTCGTCCAGCAGATCGCGCAGTCTCATCGGCGGCCTCCCCGACCGGCGGGGCCGATATTATTGGTATGCCATTCAACAAAACGGGTAAAAATCATAGAGAATCGTCCTTCCCGGATAACTGGCCGCCCCGAGGCGGGCCATGCCGACGGCGTCGGCAATCAGGTAATAAGAAGCGGGTTTTCCGCACAAGCGGATGTGGGCAGCGAGCCCCTCGGCGTGGCAGCATGGGCTGCGTGCGGCGAAAAGCCGGTGCAAGCCGGAGCCCGCTCAAGTCAGGAGGACGGTATGCGTCGTCGGGGAGGCATTGTGCTCCAGCCTGGTCTTGCACGCTGGGCGTAGATAGCCTCGAACCGAAAGCACGTAAGAGTGGCCGGTTGAAGAATGGCGCAGGACAGAGTCGCGCAGATGGCTTGTGAAGGCCACCAGCGACAGGGTGCTGTCGGGACAGAATGCCTCATGGCGACGGGTGTGCTGGGGCGTGCCGATATCCGGCAGGGGTTCACGCGCAGTAGTGGTGGCCGCATCACTGAGAACGGGGCAGATCAGACATGCCGCGGTCGCCGACTGCGGAGTTGGTAAAGGCCGGCAGGCTCCGTCGGTTCCATGATGGCGCGCGACTCCATTGCACCCGAAAAAGAGTGCAAGCGCAACCAGCGGCAGCAGTATCGCTAATGTGAGCCATCTGCGATTCATATCTTAACTTTAACACGGCGCCCGTATCGGGTCAACATGTCCGTTAATCAGGAGTATTGACGATGACAGAATAAAGCGCTATTTTATTTTGTCATGTATAAACGAATCGCCAGTTTAGAAATCTGCCGCAGGCATACCTGTTTTCTCTGGGGTGCGAGGCAGACGGGCAAGAGCACACTGCTTCGCGAGCGCTTCCCGGATGCGGTGACGTTCGATCTGCTTCTGTCGGATGAATACCGCCGCTGCCTGCAGACTCCCTCCATCATCCGGCAGGAACTCTCGGCTCGTGGTCTGACAGGAGACAATCAGACCGCACCCGTGATCATTGACGAGATTCAGAAAGTCCCCGATCTGCTCGACGAGGTTCACTGGATGATCGAGCGGATGGGCCTGCGCTTCGTCTTGTGCGGGTCAAGTGCCCGCAAGGTCAGGCGTAGCCAGGCGAATCTGCTGGGCGGGCGCGCCCCATCCCTAAACCTGCACCCGCTGACTTTCGCCGAGATTCCGGATTTCGACCTCACACGGGCACTTAACCGCGGACTGCTCCCGCCGCACTACGACGCCGAGGATCACGACATCCTGCGAAATGCGTATGTCGGCACCTATTTGCGAGAGGAAGTAGCCGCCGAAGCCGTTGTCCGCAACCTGCCGGCCTTTGGGCGTTTTCTGGAGATCGCGGCACTCTCCAACGGGGAAATGATCGTTTATCAGAACATCGCCCGTGACTGCGGTGTCAGTTCACCCTCTGTCAAGGCCTACTTCGAATTGCTTGCGGAGACGCTGCTGGGACGTTGGCTGCCCGCATACACGCGCCGTGCCCGCCGCCGCGTGATCCTGGCGCCCCGTTTCTACCTTTTCGATGTCGGTATCGCCGCAGCTTTGGCCCGGCGCGCCCGGATCGAACCGGGCTCGGAACTCTGGGGGCGGGCACTCGAGCACTTCATATTCATGGAGCTCTCCGCCTACCGTGACTACAAGGCACCTAATCTGTCGTTGGCGTACTGGCGCACGACCTCGCAGCTCGGGGTGGATTTCATACTCGCCGACGGCGCCGTGGCGGTCGAGGTCAAGTCCACGCGCATGGCTGGCGATCATGATCTGCGCGGACTGCGGGCGTTCAAGGAGGAGCACAAGCCCAGGCGCACCATTCTCGTCTCGATGGACGCCAAGCCGCGCCGTACCGACGACGGTGTGGACATTCTCCCCTGGCGGGTCTTCCTTGAGGAACTCTGGTCGGAAAACATCGTGGCGGCAACGTAACCGCCAACCCCTTACGCCGCCGACCGTTTCCGATTGCCCCTTTTGGCTTGCCTTATCGGCGAGGGAGGCGCATAATCCAATCCCAAGTTGCTTCAGCTTCAGGGGCTTGCCGGATACCGGCTCACGGAGGGTTCCGCTTGCGCGGTCGTATCGGGCAGAGACCTTCTGGCGGCAACATTGGTGGATTGCATTATGACTATCAGCATGTGGCTTTTTGTGGCCATCGGTCTGGGTGTTGTCTCTCTGGGGTATGCTCTGGCGCTCTATGCCTGGGTAAGCCGCCAGAATGCCGGTGGTGAACGCGAGCAGGCGATTGCCGGCTACATCCAGGAGGGCGCGCGCGCCTACCTCACCAAGCTCTATACGGCGCTGGGTGTGCTGGTGGCTGTGCTGGGCGTGATCATCGCCCTGATCTTCAGCCTCGACATGACCCGCTCGGTGGCGGAACGCGCCTTCGTCCTCGCCGACAATCCGTGGGCGGGTATCTGGACGGCGCTGGCCTTTGTCCTCGGGGCCCTCTGCTCGGGCCTGGCCGGTTTTCTCGGCATGAGCATCGCCGTGCGCGCCAACCTGCGCTCGGCCGTGGCGGCCAAGCTGGGGCTCAACCCGGCCTTCCGCGTGGCCTTCTACGCGGGTGCCGTGCTGGGCCTGGCCATGGTCGGTACCGCCGTGATCGGCATCTCGCTCATATACATTTTTACAGGCAACCCCGAGACGATTCTCGGCTTCTCGCTGGGCGCCTCGGCCATGGCGCTGCTGGCCAAGGCCGGCGGCGGCATCTTCACCAAGACGGCCGACATCGCCGCCGACCTGGTCGGCAAGGTCGAGGTCGGCATTCCCGAGGATGATCCGCGCAACCCCGCCGTGATCGCGGACAACGTCGGCGACAACGTCGGCGACGTGGCCGGCATGGGCGCCGACATCTTCGACTCCTACGTCGCCTCGGTCGTGGCGGCCATGATTCTCGGCGTCGGCGTGGGCCAGACGGCGGCGGCGGGGGATGGTGATCCGCGCTTCTACGTCGTCTTTCCGCTGGTGCTCTGCACTGTCGGCATGCTGGCGAGTTTCATCGGCATCCAGTTCGTGCGCGTCGGCCGCGACGGCAAGCCCGGCGCAGCCCTCAACAACGGCACCGTGATCACCTGCGTGATCTTCGCCGTGCTGGCCACGCTGCTCAACTATGCCGGCGGCTTCAACACCGGTGTGCTGATCTCCACCTTGGCCGGGCTGGTCATCGCCGTGCTGATCGGCTTCTGCACCGACTACTTCACCAACGACGAGCGCCGCCCCGTGCAGCAGGTGGCCGCCATGTCCAAGTCGGGCTCCGCCATCACGATCATCACCGGCCTCAGCTACGGCCTGATCTCGATCCTGCCGAGCATTCTCGGCATCGCCGGCGCCACGCTGGCGGCCTACTTCGCCGCCGAGGCCTACGGTGTCAGCGGCATCTACGGCATCGGCATCGCCGCCGTCGGCATGCTCTCGATCACCGGCGTGATCGTCTCGGCCGACGCCTACGGGCCGATCGTCGACAACGCCAAGGGCATCGCCGAGATGTCGGAGATGGGGCACGAGGTGGTCGAGCGCTGCGACACGCTCGACTCCGCCGGCAACACGGCCAAGGCGATTACCAAGGGCTTCGCCATCAGCGCCGCGGCCCTCACGGTGCTGGCGCTCTTCGCCGCCTACGGCGAGGTGCTGGAGGGGCTGGGCGTGTCACTGGATATCGACCTGCAAAAGCCCATCGTGCTGGCCGGCGTGCTGCTCGGGGCGACCTGCCCGCCGGTCTTCTCGGCCCTGCTGATGCTGGCGGTCACCAAGAATGCCTTTGTGATGATCGAGGAGATCCGCTCCCAGTTCCGCGCCCGCCCGGGCATCCTCAAGGGCACCGAGCTGCCCGACTACGCCCGCTGCGTCTCGATCGCCTCCTCCGGCGCGCTCACCTCGCTGATCCTGCCGGCCGTCATCGCCGTGATCGTCCCGCTGGCCGTCGGTTTCCTGATGGGTACCGATGCGCTGGGCGGCTTCCTCGGCGGCTCGATCTTCACGGGGGTCATCTTCGCGCTCTTCATGTCCAACTCCGGCGGACTCTGGGACAACGGCAAGAAGTACATCGAGGCCGGACACCACGGTGGCCCCGGCTCCGAGGCCCACAAGGCGGCGGTGGTCGGCGATACCGTCGGCGATCCCTTCAAGGACACGGCCGGCCCCTCGATCAACACCTTGATCACGGTCATGTCGCTGATCAGCTCGCTCTTCGCGCCGGTCATCGCCGCGCTGACGCTCGTCAAGTAGTCGAAAGGAGAACACGCCATCTGGTGGCGCTCGACGCAGATGTAGCGGCAATGTACAACGAACTAATCCTCGCACTCGACCAGGGCACGACCAGCTCGCGCGCCCTGCTGCTCAACCGGAATCTGGAAGTCGTCAATACGGCGCAGCAGGAGTTCCCGCAGATCTATCCGCGGCCGGGCTGGGTGGAGCATGACCCCGAAATCATCTGGCGCACGCAGCATACCGTGCTGCGCGATGCGGTACAAGAAGCCGGTGCGCGCTTCGGGGATGTCGCCGCCCTTGCCATCGCCAACCAGCGCGAGACCGTCGTGGTCTGGAACCGCCATACCGGCAAGCCCGTCCACAACGCCATCGTCTGGCAGTGCCGCCGCACCGCCGCCTTTTGCGAGGCGCTGAAGCAGCAGGGCGACGAGGCCACGCTCCGCGCCCGTACCGGACTCGTGGCCGATGCCTACTTCTCGGCCTCGAAGATCCGCTGGATACTGGATCATGTGGATGGTGCCCGCGAGGCCGCCCGGCGCGGCGACCTGCTGTGCGGCACGGTCGATACCTGGCTGATCTGGAAGCTCTCCGGGGGGCGCGCGCACGTCACCGACTACACCAATGCCTCGCGGACGCAGCTCTTCAACATCCACACGCTGCACTGGGACGAGGAACTCCTTGCCCTGTTCGACATCCCCGACAACATGCTGCCGCAGGTGATTCCCTCCTCCGGCTGCGCCGCGCGCGTCCGCCTGCCGGAGTTCGGCGAGCGCGAGGTGCCGGTCATGGGCGTGGCCGGCGACCAGCAGGCCGCGCTCTTCGGCCAGGGCTGCTTCAAGCCCGGCGACGTGAAGAACACCTACGGCACCGGATGCTTCCTGCTGATGAACACCGGCTCCGAGGCCGTCTCCTCGCAACAGGGGCTCCTGACCACACTCACGGCACAGAGCGTTCCCGGTGCTCCGGGCTATGCGCTGGAGGGCAGCGTCTTCATCGGGGGCGCGGTGATGCAGTGGCTGCGCGACGAGCTGCGCATCCTGGAGCGCTCCTCCGATGCCGGGCCGATCTCCGCCTCGATCCCCGATACGGGCGGCGTCTATCTGGTGCCCGCCTTCACGGGTCTGGGTGCGCCGCACTGGGACATGTTCGCGCGCGGCACGCTGGTGGGCATGACACGCGGCACGGGGCGGCCGCAGATCATCCGCGCCGCCGAGGAGGCCATTGCCTACCAGTGCCACGATGTCGTTGCCGCCATGCAGGCCGATGCCGCCTGTCCGCCGACCGCCCTGCGCGTGGATGGCGGTGCCGCCGGGGACGACTTCCTGATGCAGTTCCAGGCCGACATCCTGGGTGTGCCGATCGACCGTCCCGCCTGCCGCGAGACCACCGCCACCGGTGCCGCCGCGCTGGCCGCGCTGGCCCTGGGCTGGCACACGCAAGAAGAGCTTGCCGCGCGGCCCATCGAGCAGCGTTTCGAGCCGTCCCGCGACGACGAGTGGCGCCGGCGGCAACTGGCCGGCTGGCACAAGGCCATCACCCGCGCGGCGCGCTGGGCGGAGGAGTAGGCGGAGCCCGGCTCCCGCCGGGCGCCACGCCAGTCATACTGGAACATTCGCTTGCTCTTTCGCTTTCGACAAGGCGTAGGGACAAAGTGTGGAGACAAGGTGTGGGGACAAGGTGTGCCATTGGGCGGCGAAAGGGCAGCGCAGCGCTTTTACCCTCTAAATTGCGAGCCACTGTGTGGTCGCAATAATCGTCCCTGCCTACTGCCTACTGCCACTGCCGCCGCCCCGCTCCGGGGCGGCCGGCTACCCCTCGGGATAGCCCTGCGGGTTCATCGACTGCCAGCGCCAGGCATCGGCGCACATCTGCTCGACACCGCGCTTGGCCTCCCAGCCGAGCAGCTCGCGCGCCAGGGAGGGGTCGGCGTAGCAGGTGGCGACGTCGCCGGCGCGGCGCGGCGCGATCTCGTAGGGCACCGGGCGGCCGCTGGCCTTCTCGAAGGCCCTTACCATCTCGAGCACGCTGTAGCCGCGCCCCGTGCCGAGGTTGACCGTCAGTAGCTCGCCGGGGTGCTCCATCAGCCGCCGCAGCGCCGCCAGATGGCCGAGGGCCAGATCGACGACGTGGATGTAGTCGCGCACACCCGTGCCGTCGGGCGTCGGGTAGTCGTTGCCGAAGACGCGCAGTTGCTTCAGCTTGCCCACGGCCACCTGCGAGATGAAGGGCAGCAGGTTGTTGGGGATGCCATTGGGATCCTCGCCGATGCGACCGCTGATATGCGCACCCACGGGGTTGAAGTAGCGCAGCAGCGCGATGCCCAGGTCGGGATGCGCGTGGTGGATGTCGCGGAGCATATCCTCGATCATCAGCTTGGTCCGGCCGTAGGGATTGGTCGCGCTGAGCGGGAAATCCTCGCGGATGGGCACCTTCTCCGGCACGCCGTAGACGGTGGCCGAGGAGCTGAAGACGAGGTTGCGGACGCCGTGCTCGCGCATCGAGCCCAGCAGCTCGATCGTGCTGAAGAGGTTGTTATGGTAGTAGCGCAGGGGGATGGTGACCGACTCGCCGACGGCCTTGAGGCCGGCGAAGTGGATTACCGCATCTACCGGCCGTGCCGCCATGACCTTGTCGAGGGCCTTGCGGTCGAGCAGGTCGATCTGGTGGAAGAGGGGGGCGCGTCCGGCCAGTTCGGCAATCCGCCGCACCGCCTCGGGCTTGCTGTTGACGAGGTTGTCGACAATTGTGACATCCTCGCCGCTAGTCAGGAGTTCAACCACAGTATGGCTGCCGATATAGCCGGCGCCGCCGGTAACCAGAACGTGCATAAATCCGTACCTTCCATGGCCGCTGGTTCTCTGTGCGGCCTTTGCGTTGTACTATAACCGGAACCCGTCCCCGCTTGCAAGTGCAACCGGAGTGCAACCGGACGAAAAATAAGTTCATTACAAGATTGGCAGCATGAAAAAGTTTGGCTATACTGATGATGTCCGCAAGTAACTTAACCGACGCAACGAGGTAACATGAACAAGGATATTCGGCATGACCTGATAGAGCAGGCCAATGCGGGGTCCATTGCGGCGCAGTATAATCTCGCCGTCATGTATACTCAGGGCATGGGGGGGGAACCCGACCATGAGCAGGCGCTCCATTGGTTTACCAAGGCCGCCGAGCAGGGGTACGACATGGCGCAGTACAACCTTGGCGTGATGTACGCCGAGGGACGGGGGACACCCCGCGATGATGCACTCGCGGCGCACTGGTACCGCAAGGCTGCCGAGCAGGGCCATGTGATGGCCCAATGCAGTCTTGGCGTGGCGCTAATCTATGGATTGGGCGTCGAGCAGGATCGTGTCGAGGCCGTCCAATGGCTCTACCAGGCGGCAGAGCGTGGCTGTACCGAGGCCCAGTACAACCTGGGACTCATGCATTCCGACGGAATCGGCGTGGCCCAGAGCGATGCCAAGGCGGCTGAATGGTTCCTCAAGGCGGCCGAGCTGGGCTATGACAAGGCGCAGTGCAACCTCGGCATGCTCTATGCTGAGGGGCGTGGCGTGCCGCAGGACGACGTGCGCGCGGCGCAGTGGTTCTACAAGGCCGCCGAGCAGGGGTGTCCCGACGGACAGTTCAACTTCGGCCTGATGTACAGCTTCGGCCGCGGCGTGGGCAAGGACGAGCGCAAGGCCGCCAAGTGGTTCCGTCTGGCCGCCGAGCAGGGCGATGCCACGGCGCAATGCAAGATGGGTGTGATCTATGCCCATGGGCGTGGCGTCCAGCAGGACGATGTCGAGGCTGCCAAATGGTATCGTCTGGCCGCCGAGCAGGGCGATGCGATGTCCCAGTGCAGTCTCGGCGTGATGTACGCCGCGGGGCGGGGTGTCGAGAAGGACGATGCCGAGGCGCACCAATGGCTCCTCCGGGCGGCGCAGCAGCAGTATCCCATGGCGCAGCACGCGCTCGGCGTGATGTATGCCGAGGGACGGGGGGTGCCCCGGAACGAGGAACAGGCGCTGCTCTGGTTCCGCCGGGCGGCCGAGAGGGGGCATGCCAAGGCGCTGTACAACCTCGGCGTGATGTATGCCTCGGGAATCGGGGTCGAGAGAGACCTCTCCATGGCGCGCAGGTGGTATCGCCGGGCGGCGGCGCAGGGCAATGCCAAGGCGCGCCACAACCTTGATACCCTCAACGCCATGGAGCGCACGGCGATGCTCAGCGGTGTGCGCGCGGTCTCGTGTGTCGTCCCGCCGCCCGAGGCCACCGCCCCCCGCCCGCTACGCCTGACGCGCCGCAATCCGTAGGGCAAGGGGCACGCATAATCGGTTGGCGGCAGGGCGGCGCGGGTAGTGCATGAGAAATTGCCGGAAGGCGAACGGGGTGAATCCGCCTTGTCGCGAGCCGCGCGCTACCGGCAGTACCGGCAGTACCGGCTTACTCCACCCGCTTAATCTTTCGCTTTCGACAAAGGTACCGACAAAGCTCGCGACAAAGCAGCGCCTGTACGGGCGGCACGCATGCCGCCCCCGCCGCCCACGGCGGCGGCACTGCCTACTGCTACTCCCCTGTCCCCCGGCCGCCGCCCCGCAGGGGCGCGGCACAATCCGCCTAGTCCGCCGGGAATTTTTCGCGGAAGAGGGGGATGAACTCGTCGAGGTATAGATCGAGGTACTCGGGCGAGATCGCCGAGGCATGCGGCAGCAGCA
>Ga0123332_1005772_pt1 | contig 10395 bp, 10 predicted proteins | sample BioC12SIPDNA_4_FD_89958 | JGI IMG/M metagenome (GOLD analysis project Ga0123332, IMG submission 89958) | Anaerobic biogas reactor microbial communites from Washington, USA - Biogas_R2_A C12 SIP DNA | ecosystem: Engineered > Bioreactor > Anaerobic > Unclassified | place: Washington, USA... | reverse complement strand
GGCTTCCAGGCTGTGCCCCGGTACGATCCGGGCCGTGAAGAAGCCTTCGTCGTCGGCGACGAACTCCGTCGTCTGCCCCTGGAAGCGGGCGCGCACGCGCGCGAACGGCACCTCGTCGCTCTCGAAGCGCCGGTAGGCGTTCAGGAGGTTGTCCCAGAGCGTGTCGTTGTCCATCGATTCGCGGATCTTCTTCTCCTGCAGGACGCGTCCGCGCACGATGAGCTGGTCCGGCGTTCCATAGCCCAGATAAGGCACGACGACAAGCGGGTCGTCGCTCCCCAACAGGCCGCCCAGACGGCTCTTGAGCTGATCAAACTGGGCTTCGACGTTACTCGCCATCCCGGCGAGAAGCTGCTGCCAGCCGGCCATGCCGATCTCCTTTCCAGTGGTGGACGCCGCCGCTCAATCCTACCGTGCTCTGGCGGCGAGGCAAGAAATACGACACCGTTCTTGTAGAGCGATATTTCCAGATCGCTCCCGACCGCGCGGCGCGCGATTTGTAAAAATCGCGCTACATCATGGCCGGCGCACTCCATATCGCTGGACGAACCGCCTCTTTTGCACGACAATATAGTTGATTGGGCAACGGCTTACTCGTCGCCCCTGGAGCTGAGCTTGAGAAGGAGTATTCCCGATGCGCCGACTGTCCGTTCTTCTCGTCCTGCTCCTCCTTGCGCTGGCGGTTGCCGGCTGTCGGGAGGAGGAACCGCAGCCAACCACGCCTCCTGAACCCACCGAACCTGCCGCCGAACCAACGGCAGAGCCAACCGGCGCGCCGGAAGCCGCGCCCACCACCCCGGCCGAGGAGACGGAGCCAGAGCCGACCAGCCGGCCAGCCGAGCCAGAGGAGCCACTATATCTGGCGATCATCTGGCACCAGCACCAGCCGGTCTACTACCAGGACCCGGAAACTGGCATCTATAATCGGCCGTGGGTGCGCGTCCACGCCACCAAAGACTACGTCGATATGGCGGCGATCCTGGAATCCTACCCCGACATTCACGCCACGTTCAACCTGACGCCCAGCCTGATTCGCCAGCTTGACGATCTCGCGGCGGGCAACAAGGACCTCTACTGGGTCTACGCGGAGATCCCCGCGGGCGAGCTGACCGGCGAACAGAAGCAGTTCATCCTCGACCGCTTCTTCGATACCAACCCCCGCATCATCGAGCGCTTCCCTCGCTACCGCGAGCTGCAACAGCTGCGCGACACCAGCGAGAATCCGCTGGAAGCCTACACCGAGCAGGACTTCCGCGACCTGCAGGTGCTGTTCAACCTCGCCTGGGTGGACCCGGACTGGCTGGCCGAGGAGCCGCTTGCCGGTCTGGTCGAAAAGGGGCGCGACTTCGCCGAGGAAGACAAGGCGATCCTCTTCGCCGAACACCTGCGGCTGATCGAGGAAGTGATCCCTATCCACCGCCGCCTGCAGGATGCAGGGCAGATCGAAGTGACGATGACGCCCTTCGCCCACCCCATCCTGCCGCTCCTGGTCAATAGCGATCTGGCGCGAGTGGCGCTGCCCGACGCTGACCTGCCCGCGCCGCCCTTCGTCTACGGGCAGGACGCCCAGCGGCAGGTAGAGCTGGGCGTGCAGCTCTACGAGGAGCATTTCGGCCAGCCGCCGCGCGGCATGTGGCCCGCAGAAGGCTCTGTCTCCCAGGAGATCGTCACCATGGTCGCCCAGAACGGCATCCAGTGGATGGCTTCCGACGAGGGCGTGCTGGCGCAGAGCCTGGGCATGCAGAGCTTCACCCGCGACGGCAACGAGACAGTGCGCGAGGCCGACCGGCTCTACCGCCCCTATCAGGTGCAGGGCCGGCGCGGCGGGCCGGTGGCGATGGTCTTCCGCGACATCGTCATCTCCGACAAGGTGGGCTTCACTTACTCTGGCCTGCCCGGAGAGGCCGCCGCAACCGACTTCATGAACCGCATCCACGCCATCCGCGAGCAGCTTCTGGCAAGCGGCGCCGAGGGGCCGCACCTCGTCTCGGTGATCCTCGACGGCGAAAATGCGTGGGAGCACTATGAGAACGACGGCAAGGAGTTCCTGCACAGCCTGTACCAGAAGCTGAGCGACGACCCGCTCATCCAGACCGTGACCCCTTCCGAATTCCTGGCGATGAACCCCGACATGCCGTTGATAGAGGACCTGTGGGCCGGCTCGTGGATCAACCACGACTTTTCCACCTGGATTGGCGAAAGCGAAGAAAACCGCGCCTGGGACTACCTGCGTAACGTGCGCGAATTCCTGCAGCCCTATCTGGTCGAGGCCAAATTGCCGCCCTCACCCGAAGCGCTCGAAGAGGCCCAGACCCTCATGTACATCGCCGAAGGGTCAGATTGGTTCTGGTGGTACGGCTCCGACCAGAACTCCGGCAACGACGAAAGCTTTGACGAGCAGTTCCGCAACACCCTTAAAGGCGTCTACCTCGCCCTGGAGCTGGAGCCGCCGGCCTATCTGGACGTGCCGATCATCCCCCAGCAGCCGGTTGATGCCAACCAGCCGCTTACTGCGCTGGTCGCGCCAACCATCGACGGCGCGTTCGACGAGGCTGAATGGGAAGGCGCCGGGCTCTACCTGGCCGAAGGCGGCGTGATGGCCGCCGCAACGCCCGCCTTCGAGAGCATCCACTACGGCTTCGACGGCGCTAACTTCTACGCCAGCATCGCGCTGCTGGCGCCGGCCCAGGAGCTTCTGCAGCGGGGCAACGTCGAGCTATATGCCAGCGTGCCCGGCCAGGAACCGGCCGTGAACTTCAGCGACGGCGGCACGCTGCTAGGCTTCCCGGCCAACCGGCAGATCGAAATCGCCCTCGCCGGCGGCGCGCTGCAGGCAACCCTCTTCACGACGGCCGGCGACGGCTGGCAGGCCGAGGGCACGCCTCTGGAAACGGTCGCCGCGGCCGATGGGAATATCGAGCTTGCCGCGCCGCTGGAGCTGCTCGGCAACGCCGACGTGGGCGACCGCATCTCCATGCGGCTCGTCTTCGCAGAGGCGATTGGGGCCGGCGAAGAGCAGACCTTCGCCGATTCGGAGCGGGTCCCGGCCGGCGGGCCCGGCGTGCTGCTCGTCCCCGACCTGGGCAACCTGACCCTGGTGCTCGACGTGAACGACCCGGCCGGCGACGACCACGGGCCGGGTAGCTACACCTACCCGCAGGACGCCGTCTTCAGCGCCGGCAACTTCGACATCCTCAACTTCCAGGTCGGCTACGACGACGAAAACATCGTCTTCAAGTTCACGATGGCCGGCCCGGTAGACAACCCGTGGGGCAGCAGCAGCGGCCTCTCCGTCCAGACCTTCGACATCTACATCGACCAGGGGAACGGCGGCGGGCGGGCCATGCTGCCCGGCCGCAACCTGGCTGTAGACGAGGCGTTCGCCTGGGACTACGCGATCACCGCCGAAGGCTGGACTTCCGGCGTCTTCGTCCCCGGCGAGGAAGGGTCGCCCGAACAGGTAGCCGCCGCCAGCGAGATCTTCCTGCTCGCCGACCCGGGCCAGCAGAAGGTAACGATTCGCGTCCCCAGGGCGATCCTCGGCGACAATCCCGAGGCGTGGCGTTACGCCGCCGTCGTCCTGGGTCAGGAAGGCTTCCCGGCCTCAGGCGTCATGCGCGTGCGAGACGTGCAGCCGGCCGCCGAGCAGTGGCGTTTTGGCGGCGCCCCGGCCGGAAGCACGAACCACACGCGCGTCATCGATCTGGTCTGGCCGGAAGAGGGGCAGCAGGAAGCCTGGCTGAGTGAGTTCGCGCCGGTACAGACGCCCCAACCCGACCTCACCGCCGGCGATTTCGCCTCTGTGCCGATGCTCGAGCCGCAGTAGTGGAGGCCTGACGGGTCATAGCGACCTGTCAGGCCTGTACAGCCGGATCAGTCAATACGCCTCCGGGTGCATCTCGTCTCCGGCCCCGTCCAGCAGCTTCTCGACCTGCTCCCGGTGCGCCTGGTCGTGCTGGACGGCGAGATTGAGCAGCTCGTGCATCGTGGTCGGGCCAAAGAAAGAGTGCTCCCCCTGCCGCTGCCACAGGTCAGAGTCGTGTGGCGGCAGGAGAGCCATCGTCTCCGCCCGCGCCGCCAGAAACTGGGCGAGGGCCGTCGGCCCATGTTGCCGGAAGTAAGCCCGCTCCTCCACCCACTCGTCGGCCACGGCGCCGGGCAGAAAGGCGCCGGGGTTGGACAGAATCGCCTCAAAGCGCGGCTGGTGCACCTCAAGCTCGACGTCGCGCAGGTGGCACATCACCTCGGTGAGGCACCATTCCCCTTCGGCCGGCTTGCAGCACCAATCGACATCCGGCGCTGACAGTCGTTGCTGCAGCCACGCCGAAAAGGCCGCCAGCTTCTCCAGAAGGACCGAGACCGGATCGTTAACCTGCATCAGTCGTCGGCAGAAGCCCTGTCTGTGCCCTGCTCCGGCTCGCCGAAGAACCAGGTGTAGAACTGCTCCAGCGTGCCGGCGCCGGCGACTACGCCCGGTTCAGGCGGCTCGGCGTCGCCGGCCGTGATCCAGTAGACGTGCATCCCCAGGGACGCCGCCGGGAGCACGTCGTTTTTCCAGTCGTCGCCCGCCATCAGCGTGCTCTCCGGCTCCGCGCCGACCTGCTCCAGGATCTCCTCGTAATAGGCAGGGTTGGGCTTGGTCGCGTGCATGTTCTCGTAGCTGGTGACCAGGGCAAAATCGTGCTCCTCGACCGGCAGGCCCGCCCACGCCAGGCGGTGCTCGATGGCCCGCAGCGGGAAAAGCGGATTGGTCGCCACCACGACCTGATACCCTTCCGACAGCGCCCGGCGGACGGTGCGCGCCGCCCAGGGCCGCAGCTCCGTGACCTCCTGCAGCGAGGGGAACTGCTCGTCGTAGAAGCGATTGAAGTAAGCCTCCGCCTCGCTCTGGTCGAGCCCGGTCCGCTCGGCAAAGACGCGCCAGAACACCTCGCGGTTGCTCAGGCTCCTGTCCTCGTTGCGGATCATCGCCTGCGTGCCGCGCAGCAGCTCGCGCAGCAGGTTCTCAGAGTCGCCGAAGAGGGGCCGTCCGTATTCGCCCAGAAGGTCGAAGTAGCGCGGCAGGAAGATGTCCATGTCGTTACCCAGCAGGGTATCGTCGAGGTCGAAGAGCAGGGTCTTAACGTTCATTGTCAAAGAGCTGCTGGATGCCGGGGCGCTCCAGGGCGCACAGCCGGCAGCCTACGCGCGGTTCCTCGATGTCGATCAGGTGCCGGCTGCAAAAAGCCTTCACTTCTACGCGCCGCCCCATGCCCAGAATACCCTTTCGAACGGTCGCCTCCAGCACCATATTGGGATTGCTGTTGGCTGCCAGGATATCCGGCACGGGGCATTTGAAGCAGTCGTCGGGGTGCCAGCGCGGCGAGCGCGGGTTGGCGTCGATCAGCCGGCACTCCTGCTCGTTGTGCCCGCGATGGAAGTTGGCGTAATAGAAGCGACACTCTTTTCCGGCCGGGGTCCGCATCGGCGCTACTCGTAATACTCCACGCCGAGATGCGTGATCAGCTCCTCACCCATCAGATGGCGCAGGTTGTTCTTCAGCTTCGTCAGCTGGATAAAGAGGTCGTGTTCGGGATAAAGCTCGGGGGCGGTCATCGGGCTCTTGAAGTAGAAGCTGAGCCACTCCTGGATGCCGCGCATGCCGGCGCGCTGGGCCAGATCCATGAACAATGCCAGATCCAACACGATGGGCGCCGCCAGAATGCTATCCCGGCAGAGGAAATCGACCTTGATCTGCATCGGATAGCCGAGCCAGCCGAAGATGTCGATGTTGTCCCAGCCTTCCTTGTTGTCGCCGCGCGGCGGGTAGTAGTTGATGCGCACCTTGTGGTAGAAGCCGCCATACAGCTCCGGGTAGAGGTGCGGCTGCAGGATGTAGTCGAGCACGCCGAGCTTGCTCTCTTCCTTCGTGCGGAAGCTCGCGGGATCGTCCAGTACCTCGCCGTCACGGTTGCCGAGGATGTTGGTGGAAAACCAGCCGTTCAGGCCCAGCAGGCGCGCTTTCAGCCCCGGCGCGAGAATCGTCTTCATCAGCGTCTGGCCCGTCTTGTAATCCTTGCCGGCGATGGGGACGTTGCGCTCGTTCGCCAGGGAAATCAGCGCCGGGATATCCACGGAGAGGTTGGGAGCGCCGTTGACGTAGGGCACCCCTTCCATCAACGCGGCATAGGCGTAGATCATGCTCGGCGCAATGTCCGGGCTGTTGTTGCGCAGCCCTTCCTCAAACGCCTCCACGGTCGCGTGAGCCTCGGCGCGCTGCAGGTATATCTCCGTGCTGCCGCACCAGATCATGACCATCCGCTCGACGCCGTTGGCGGCCTTGAAGTCGCGAATGTCCTGGCGGAGCTGTTCGGCCAGCTCCATCTTGTTCGCGCCGCTCTTGACGTGCGGGCCGTCGAGGCGCTTCACGTACTCGTGGCTGAAGACCGCCTTCATCGGCCGGATCGCCTCCAGCTCCTCGCGCACGCCGTCGAGGTGCTCGTCCCCCAGAACGGCGGCTGACTTGGCCGCCTCGTAGGCGTTGTCTTCGAAGATGTCCCACGCGCCGAAAACCAGATCGTCGAGGCCGGCCAGCGGGACAAAATCGCGGATCAAGGGCGAGCGCCCCTCCGTCCGCTTGCCCAGACGGATCGTGCCCATCTGGGTCAGGCTGCCGATCGGCGCCGCGAGACCCCGGCGGATATTCAGAACGCCGGCAATAAACGTCGTGCCTACCGCGCCGAGCCCGGGGATCAGGACACCCAGCTTGCCGGTAGGCTGTGCGATTTGCGTCATTGAGTTCTCCTATGCGTCAGAAATAGTGTCGTGAGGATAGTCAAAGTTGCCAGATAAGACAAAAAGCGACCCGGCTGCGGATCGCTTCTCGACAGCGCGCCCTGAGAGACTCGAACTCCCGACCTTCTGGTTCGTAGCCAGACGCTCTATTCCACTGAGCTAAGGGCGCAATTCTTCAATTGTTCAGGACAACTCCGGCTGCGCACCAGCGAGGTTGACCTGAGAGCGGGGAGGAAGGGATTCGAACCCTTGAACGGCTTTTACACCGTTAACCGCTTAGCAGGCGGCCCCAATCGTCCACTCTGGCACCTCCCCGGTACCAGTCGATCTAGGTTCTTAAGGCGGAGGGAGAGGGATTCGAACCCCCGGTGAGCTCACGCCCACTACGGTTTTCAAGACCGTTGCCTTCGTCCACTCGGCCATCCCTCCTGGACCGGCGTTCTGCTCCAACGGGACGCAGCCCGTCCCTCGCGCGGGATCTCGACCGGGGTCGGAGTATAACATGCGCCCCGCCCCTTGTCAAAAATAGTGGGCTGCACTGACGCCCTGCTAATAATCTCACGCCCCCTCCAGACGCAGGCCGCGCAGGGTCAGCGATTGCGGCTTCAGAACGGGCTCGACGCCCCAGCGGAAGCGGCCGGCCGGCGTCGCCACCATGTACTGGTTGTCGATCCAGGCCACAAAACCAAGCGGGCCGCGCGGGCTGTGTGTTGTCTGCAAGACCGGGCCGCCGTCTACCCGGAAGATACAGCCCTGGCCCGTCCACGCCAGCTCGTAGGCGTGCCACTCGTCCATTCGCTGCGGCAGGCGGCTGAAGCTGATCCGCAGCGCCCGCCGGACGAGGGGCCAGATACGCCGCCCCAGCGCTGGAAGCTGGTTCAGCAGGAGGACCGGCGGCGCCAGCGGCGCGATAGCCAGGGCGCGGGGCGCGCCCGCGTCGATGGTTGCCGCGAACCAGCCATTGCCTGCTTCGCCCGCCGGCGCCAGCGGCAGATCGTTGCGCGGCGAGCCGTAAAAGAACCAGACCGCCTGCGGCAGCGCCGGCAGCAGGCCCGTTCCCGGCCCGAACGGGGCGTTCCAGAAGCCGAAGCCCGCCGTGCCCACAACGGTTCCTTCGCCGGGGGTGAAACGCGCCTCCACGCGCAGGCGAGCGCCGCGCCGCCACGGATACGCGCGCCGCCGCAGGCCGCCGTAATCGTCGATCTGCGCGTCGGCATATCCGGCGCTGACGGCCGGCAGGCCGAGCAGCCATTCATCCGGCCGGCCCGCCGCCGGCGACTCAACCTCGCCGCCATTGATTTCGACGATTCGAAAAGCAGCAACCATCTTCGTCTCTTTCGCCGCCCGCAACGACGCCGGGCGCTTGTTCCCACAGCCCTCGCAGGCGGATTGCGTTGTATTTATATCAGGTAGCGGCGACTTCAGAAATGCGGCAAGCCGTCGATGGCGGTATAATCGGGGGTCGAGTCGAGCAAGGAGGCTTCATGGAAATCACCTGGCATGGAATGAGCTGTTTTCGCCTGAAGGAGCGCAATCTGCCCGCCATCGTTACCGATCCGTACAACGGCGATCTCGGCCTGCCGCCGTTGAAGCTGCGCGGCGAGGTTGTCACCATCAGCCACGACGCGCCGGGTCACAATTACCCGGCGGCGGTCGGAGGCTATCAGTACGCCTTGACCGGCCCCGGCGAGTACGAGATTGGCGGCGTCTTCATCACCGGCATTGCCACGGCGCACGAAGCCAGGTCAACGCAGAACGTGCTTTTCCTCTTCGATTTCGACGGCATCACCGTCGCCCACCTTGGCGACATGAGCCAGGTGCCCAGCCAGACGGAAATCGAGGCGCTGGAGCTGGTCAACGTGCTCCTGGTGCCGGTTGGCGGCGGCAACAGCCTCAATGCGGCCCAGGCTGCCGAGCTGGTCTCCATGCTCGAACCCAACATCGTCATTCCCATGCATTACCGGCTGCCGGAGCTTAAGCTGCCCCTCGACGGCGTCGAGCGCTTTCTCAACGAGATGGGCGTAACGGAAGCCAAAGAGGAATCGACATTGCGCGTCAGTGGAGGTACATTTGGGGAGGAAACGGAAGTCGTTCTCCTCCAGCCGCGCTTTGGAGCGTAGGGCGCGAGAGAAGCAACGAAAGCACGCGTAAGGCAACAAGATTAAGCTATGGCTACCAAACTACTCATGCGCTGGGACATCCAGCCCGACCGGGAGTCCGAGTACTCCGATTTTGTCGCCAACGAGTTCATCCCGAGCATCAGCAAAATGGGTATTGCCGACATCCAGGCCTGGTACACCGTTTACGGCAATTGCGAGCAGATTCTCGTCAGCGGCGTCACGCAGACACCAGAACAGATGGATTACATCCTCGCCAGCGACGAGTGGGGACGCCTTCGCCACCGCCTGGACGATCTGGTGAGCAATTTTAGCGCCAAGGTTATCACGGCTACGGGCGGCTTCCAGCTATAGCGCCTACCGTCCGCAGCGCCAGAAGGCAACAAAAAAAGCCTGCTTCAAAGCGGGCTTTTTTGCTGCGTGGTAAGGGGCACCCTGCCCCACCGGCTATTCGCTCGTAGAGGCGCTGGCGTCCGTTTTTGTCTCGCTCTTGCTTTCGCGACTCTTGCTGGCGCTGCTGGAGCGGCCGCTCCCGTTGCTGCTGCCCTTGCGGCTGTCGGTGACGTAAAAGCCCGCGCCCTTGAAGACGACGCCGACGTTATTGATCACACGCCGCAGCTCATCCTCACCGCAGGACGGACATTCCTTCAGTGGGCTATCCGACATGTGCTGGTTCGCTTCGAACATGTAATTACAATTATTGCAGCGGTAGGTATAGAGTGGCATACTTCATCACCTTGACTTACCAGAACTTGCAGGCGTAACATTGTAGCGACTGCGGTGGTTCCAGGCAACTTTCACCGGATCAGTTAACCTCCCGGAATACACCGCGCGATGTTAGCAGACAAATGTAAAAATCCGGTTAATATCCTTTCGAGATTGGTAAGGAGGTCCCATGTCTGTCGAAGCAACAAGAGCGCGCATCAAGGCCCGTGTCTGGCAGAACCTGGCCCAGAGCGAGGAGTCCTGGCGGGAACTGCCTCGCGAGCAGCTGGAGAAGGTGGTGGAGCTCGTCACCGACGCGGCGCTCATCGAAGTGGACAGTGATCTGTCAGAGGAGTCGGCCCGGCTGGCGCCGAAGGCAGCGAGCGCGCCCGGCGTCGAGGATGAGACGATCCTCTGGGAGGGGCGTCCCTTCCTTTCCCTGAGCGAGCGCTACATCATCACCAGCGAGCGCGTGCGCGTGATCAGCGGTCTGCTCGGCAAAGAACGGGTTGATATTGAACTCGTGCGCATCCAGGACTTCGATCAGACGCAGACTGTGCGCGAGCGGCTGTTGAACCTGGGCGATCTGACCATACACAGCCACGATCGCAGCCATCCCGTCGTCGTCCTCAATAACATCGCCGATCCTCAGAGCGTCCATGAAATTCTCCGGCGCGCGGTGCTCGACGCCCGGCAGCGCCACCGCCTGACCTACCGCGAAGAGATGTAGGCCACTCGCGTGCGTTTCTCCGCCGTAAGGATATCGCAAGGATTTCCTTGTAGGCTCCAGTAGAACCAG
>Ga0123332_1005766_pt1 | contig 10399 bp, 9 predicted proteins | sample BioC12SIPDNA_4_FD_89958 | JGI IMG/M metagenome (GOLD analysis project Ga0123332, IMG submission 89958) | Anaerobic biogas reactor microbial communites from Washington, USA - Biogas_R2_A C12 SIP DNA | ecosystem: Engineered > Bioreactor > Anaerobic > Unclassified | place: Washington, USA... | reverse complement strand
GACAACAACAGGAGGTGCGGAGATGTTTGGTGGAACAGGTACTGCAGTGGTGACCCCGTTTAAAGAGGGCGGCGTGGATTTCGAGAGTTTCGGGCGTTTCCTGAACTGGCAGATCGAGGGCGGTGTTGAGTTCCTCGTGGTCCTGGGGACCACGGGAGAAAGCCCCACCGTTACCGCCGACGAGCGGGCGGAGATCATCACCTTCGCCGTGAGGACGGCGGCGGGAAGAGTTCCGGTGGTCATCGGGACGGGAAGCAATTCCACGGCGGGTGCGGTCGCCCTGTCCCAGCAGGCCGAGGCCCTGGGGGCCGACGGCGTGCTCGTGGTGACCCCGTATTACAACAAGCCCACCCAGGAAGGGCTGTACCAGCATTTCAAAGCGGTCGCGGCGGCGATAAAGATCCCTCTCATCGTCTACAACGTCCCGGGCCGCACGGGGACGAACATCCTTCCCGAGACGGTCCACCGGCTGAGCAGACTGCTCAACGTGGCGGGAATAAAGGAGGCGGCCGGAGACGTTGCCCAGATCGACACCCTGGTCCGGCTTATAAAGAAAGACCGTCCCGATTTCGCCATCCTCTCCGGGAACGACGACCAGGCTTTCCATCTCGTGAATTCCGGCGGCGACGGAGTCATTTCCGTGCTGTCCAACGTCATGCCCCGGGAGACGTCGGACATGATCCGCCTTGCCCTCGCCGGGGAGGTGGAGAAGGCCCGGGAACTCCATCACAGGATGTTTCCCCTCATGAAGAACCTGTTCATGGAGTCGAATCCCATTCCCGTGAAGTATGCGGTGAACCGCCTCGGCCTCTGCAGGAACGAACTCCGGCTTCCCCTCGTTCCTGCCACGGAGAAATGCATGGCCGTCATCGACGTATCTCTGAAGGAGTGCGGGGTGAGCCTATGAGATACGGCCTCGTGGGAGTGTCGGGGCGCATGGGGGCGGAGATCCGGAAGGCCTTCGCCTCCCATGAGCTCTGCTACACCCTTGATATCGGCGGGGGGACCTGCGAAAGCACGCCTGAGGTTATGGTGGACTTTTCCCTGCCCTCCGCCCTTGGCGCCACCCTGGACGCGGTGCGGCGCTTTTCCTGCGCCCTCGTGCTGGGCACCACCGGAATCACGGGGGAACAGATGGACGAGGTACGGTATGCGGCCAGAACGTCGGCGGTGGTCCAGAGCTTCAACTTCGCGGCCGGGGTGACCCTGTTCAAGATGATCCTCCGGGAGTTCGGCCCTCTTTTCGCCGACTGGGATGCGGAGATGAGCGAGATCCACCACAACAGGAAAAAGGACGCTCCTTCAGGGACGGCCATCCTCCTTCGGGAGGCCCTCGGGCGGGACTGCCCCATCCATTCCCTCCGGATGGGCGGCGTTCCGGGGGACCACACGGTGTCCTTCGCCAATGAGGGAGAAGTGTTCACCCTGACCCACAGGGCCATCTCCCGGAGCGTGTTTGCCCTGGGGGCCCTTCGGGCGGCGGAATTCGCCGCCGGGGCGAAGCCGGGATTCTATTCTTTCGAGGAGGTCCTCACATGCGGACGGAAGACATCATAAGGCTCATCAAGGAATCGAAGAAGAAAACGCCCTGCATCGCCTACCTGTCCGGGGACCTCGAGGGTATGGACGCCGGCGGGGCTGTCTTTGTCGGCGGGAAGGACTTCGGCATCCTGTCCGGTGACCGGGGGGACGTCGAAAAAATCCTGTCGGAGAACGCGCCCAGGATCAGGTCGGTCCACGTGGAGACCAGGGCCCGGAATTCCGCCGTTCCCCTGGCGGACCTGACGAAATACGAGGCCCGGATCGAGCCCGGCGCGGTGATACGGGACATGGTGGACATCGGCAAGGGTGCCGTGGTGATGATGGGCGCCGTGATCAACATCGGCGCCGTGATAGGCGAACGGACCATGATCGACATGAACGCCGTGGTGGGCGGAAGGGCCCAGATCGGTACGGACTGCCACATCGGCGCCGGGGCAGTGGTGGCGGGGGTCATCGAACCGCCGAGCGCCACGCCCGTGGTGATCGAGGACAGGGTCCTCGTTGGGGCCAACGCCGTCATCCTCGAAGGCGTCAGGGTCGGCGCCGGGGCGGTGGTGGCGGCGGGCGCCATGGTGACGAAGGACGTTCCTCCCAGGACGGTGGTGGCGGGTTCTCCCGCCAGGGTGGTCAAGGACGTGGACGAAAAGACGGAATCGAAGACGGAGATCGTGCAGGATCTCCGAAACCTGAAGTAGGAGAGGACCGGACGTGATCGTACAGAAGTATGGCGGGTCGTCGGTGGCCACGGCGGAGAAGATCCGGGGCGTGGCCGAGAGAATTCGGCAGAGGGTGGACGGGGGAGAGAAGCTTGTGGTGGTGGTCTCCGCCATGGGGAAAACCACCAACTCCCTCATAGCTCTTGCGGAGCAGGTTTCGCCGGAGCCGTCCCCCAGGGAGCTGGACATGCTCCTTGCCACGGGGGAGCAGGTCACGTCCGCCCTCCTCGCCATGGCGCTGTGCGACATGGGGATACCGGCCCTCTCCTACAACGCTTTCCAGCTCGGCCTGACCACCACGGGCAGCTTCAACAACGCCCGGATCATGGACCTGAACCTCTCCAGGCTCAGGATGCAGCTCGAGCGGCGGAGCGTCCTCGTGGTTACCGGGTTCCAGGGCATTACCCCGGAAGGGGACGTTACCACCCTGGGCAGGGGAGGCTCGGACACGTCGGCGGTGGCCATCGCCGCCAAGTGCGGCTGTCCGTGCGAGATCTACAGCGACGTGCCGGGGGTGTTCACCTGCGACCCGAACAGGGTTCCCGGAGCCCGGAAGCTCGACTACATCACCTACGACGAAATGCTGGAACTGTCGTCCCTGGGAGCCAAGGTGCTCCATTCCAGGGCTGTGGAAATCGCGAAAAAATACTCGGTGGACCTCTACTGCGGCTCCACCTTCTCCGATGAAAGGGGGACCTGCGTAGTGAATTCCCTTCCCGAGTGGCTCGAGCAGCCCGTCGTTTCGGGCGTGACCGCCGACAGCAACCAGATGCGGGTGAACATCTCCCGCCTTCCCCGGTCCATGGAGGCCCTGAGCGCCCTCTTCACGGGGCTGGCGGAGCAGGGAGTGAACGTGGACATGATCTCCACGGTGAACGAGAACGGCCATTCCCACCTCACCTTCACCGTGGTGGACGCTACGGAAAAGGCTGTGCTCAGGACAGTGAGGGACGTCCTTGCTCCCTGGGAGGGATGGATCGTGTCCGAGGACCGGAACGTGGTGAAGGTCTCCGCCGTGGGAGTGGGGATGAAGTCGGCCCCGGGGGTGGCCGCGCGGTTCATCTCCGCCCTGAGCCGCAAGGGGATTGCCGTGCTTGGAACCACCACGTCGGAGATCAAGATTTCCGCCCTTGTGGCCAGGGAAGACGGCGACATGGCTCTCCGGGCCCTGGTGGAAGAGTTCGGGCTGGGGGAATGACATTCATGCTGTCTCCCGTCTATTCTCCCTGGGGTCTTGCAGTGGAGCGTGCCGAGGGAATGAAGGTCTATACGGACCGGGGCGTCTTTCTGGATGCCTTCTCCGGCATCGGCGTCCTTCCCCTGGGCCACAGCCATCCCGACGTGGTCCGGGCGGTGGCGGAAAAGGCTGCCCGGTTTACCCACCTGTCCAACTATTTTCTCGACCCCGACGCCGTTACCGTGGCGGAACAGCTCGTCGCCATGACGGGGCGCCCCGGGGAAGTTTATTTCTCCAACTCCGGCGCCGAGGCGAACGAGGCGGCCCTCAAAGCGGTGAAGAAGCACAGGAAGGGCGTGATCGTCTCCTTCGAGGGGAACTTCCACGGAAGGACCCTCGGCGCCCTCTCCGTCACCTGGGGGCCATCCATGAGAAAGCCCTTCGAACCCCTCGTTCCCGGGTGCGTATTCCTTCCCCTGCGGGGGAGCATGCTCCTCGACTTCGCCGAAGAATACGATGTGGCGGCGGTTTTCCTGGAGTGTGTCCAGGGGAACAGTGGCGTGATCCCCATTCCCGGCGGGCTTGCCGATGCGGTGAAGGTCCTGCAGAGAAACAAGGGGGTTCTTGTTGTTGCCGACGAGATCCAGGCCGGGCTCGGCCGGACGGGGAAATACTTCTCCCATGAACACTGGGGGCTGGCCCCGGATATCATAACCATCGGCAAGGGGATCGGCGGCGGCCTCCCCCTCGGTGCGGCGCTCTTCTCCGGATGGTCTCCCTTCGGTTCAGGCGACCACGGATCCACCTTCGCCCCCAATCCTGTTTCCCTGGCGGCAGGGAAGGCGGTGCTCTCCCATCTTACTCCTGAATTTGTCGGTGAAGTCGCCCGCAAGGGCGAACGCTTCCGCAGACGTCTCTCAGAACTGTCATGGGCAGGGGAGGTGCGGGGAAAAGGACTCATGATCGGCGTCGTCACGGACGACGCCGCCGGAGTGAAGCGCCGGGCCTTCGAAAACGGGGTGCTTCTCAACGTGGCGGGGGGAGCCGTCCGGTTCCTGCCCTCCCTCGCCGCCACAGACGCTGAACTGGAAGACCTGGCGGACCGGCTGAACTTCTAGCAGGCGTCGGGGTGGGGCGAATGGACCAGGAACCGCCCGCACTCCCGGAAACCGTATTTTTCGTAGAGGGGAAACCCCATGGGGGAGGCCTGGAGGACCACGGCGGAACAGCCGGCCTTCCGGGCCTCCTCCAGCGTTCTGTCAAGCAGGCGGTTTCCCAGGCCCAGGCGGCGGAATCGGGGCAGCACGGAAAAATAGAAGAGCCCAGCGGTCTTCCCCGGAAGGGTCAGCAGGGCCGTGGCCGCCGGTCTGCCCCGGAAGGAAAGGGTCAGCAGCCGAAAGCGGTCCCGGAGGGGCTCTTTCGTCATGGAAGCGGCAAAGGCGGCGAAGGGCTCAAGGTGCTCCGGTTCCGAACCGAATCCTTCCAGGGAACAGGCAGCCCACTCCGAGGCCTCTCCGGAGGTGCGGCAGACCGAAATTTCCCCGCCGGGAAAGGGCGTCATGATGTCCCGCTCTTCCCTGAGCTGAAGAATCATGGCGGGAGGCGAACATTGAAGGGGAAAACCAGCCCGGGCGACCCCGCCGCTTTCGGAGAGAGATCTCGGGCCGGGAGGAATCCACCATGTGAAGGGCATCTTTTCCGTGGAGAAAAAAGCCGCTGCCTCGGGGGTCATGAGGGAGACGGGGCCTTCCCCTGTCCTCAGGGCGTAGTTCTGGTCCGGAATGGCTGTTCCGGTGGAGAGAAGGAGGACGCCGTTCCTCTCCGCCGTACGGCAGGGGGGAAGGGTTCCCCACAGCCGCAGAGAGGCTTCGAACGCCCGGGCCGCTTCGGCGGCGGCCTGTTTTTCATTGAAATAATCCATGAGGTTCCTCCGGAAGTGTGAAAATCTGTGGCATAATTGTACGATACAGAGTGCATCAGCGGAATTCTTTTCCTGGAAAAGAAAAAGTGTCCATTTCCAAAGGAGGTAATTATATATGCTGTACCGTTCCATGCCCCGCACGGGGGACGAACTGTCCATTCTCGGCTTCGGCTGCATGCGTCTTCCTCTCGACGGGGAGGGTAAAATCGACGAACACCGCGCCGCTTCCATGATCCGTTCCGCCATCGACCGGGGAGTGAACTATATCGACACTGCCTACCCCTACCACGGCGGGGAGAGCGAACCTTTCGTGGGAAGGGCTCTCGGGGACGGCTACCGGGAGAAGGTCTTCCTCGCCACCAAGCTGCCGTCATGGATGGTGGAGACTCCATCGGACATGGACCGTCTCCTGGACGAGCAGCTTGCCCGGCTGCAGACGGACGTGATCGACTACTACCTGCTCCACTCTCTCAACGCCGAACGGTGGGAGATCATGAGGAAGAACGGCTTCGGCTCCTTCCTTGACAGGGCCCTGGCCGACGGGAGGATCCGGAGGGCGGGATTCTCCTTCCACGACCAGCTTCCCCTCTTCCGGGAGATCGTGGACGCCTACCCGTGGCATTTCTGCCAGATCCAGTACAACTACCTGGACACGAACTACCAGGCGGGGACCCCGGGACTGAAGTACGCCGCGGAGCGGAATATGGGTGTGGTGATTATGGAGCCCCTCCGGGGCGGAAATTTGGCCCGGAACATTCCTGACGTCATGAAGAAAATATGGAGCGAGTCGCCCAAGCCCTTCTCCCCGGCAGGATGGGCGCTCCGCTGGCTCTGGGACCAGCCGGAGGTTTCGGTGGTGCTGAGCGGCATGACCACGGAGCAGGATCTCGAAGATAACCTCGCCTCCGCCGATGATGCCTGCACCGGATGCCTGACCGCCGGGGAGCGGGACATGATCGCCCGTGTGACGGAAGAGTACCGCACGAGGATGAAGGTCCTCTGCACGGGCTGCCAGTACTGCATGCCCTGTCCGGCGGGGGTCAACATCCCCGAGTGTTTCAACCGGTACAACATGGTTTTTATGTTCGATAATCTCGAGCAGGCCCGGATGACCTACCCCGTCTTCCTGAAGCCGGGGTCCAGGGCGAGCGCCTGCGTGAAATGCGGCGCCTGCGAGGAGAAGTGTCCCCAGAACCTGCAGATCCGTGAACTGCTGGATTCCGTGACGGAACTGCTGGAGCCGAAGGAGTAGTTTTTCTCCGCGAACGGCGGGGAGGGGGTGCCGGGGAACGCTCTCCGGCAAGGCCCCCTCTGTCCTTCCTGCCTGAAAGCATTCCCCGTCTTTCTCCCGGGCTCCTTACTCTATTCCCTGCGGAAGAGGTGTTGGTCATGGTTCGCTACAAACTGCTCACCGGAGAGAGCCGCTTCCGGGTCCACCTGATCGTCCAGGGGCTTGCCGTGGGTGCCGTCGCCGGATTTGCCGCCGTCTGCTACCGTCTTCTTCTCGGCACGGCGGAAAGGTTTTCCCTTGCCGCTCTTACCGGCGGGCTGTCAATTCCCTTTCCCGTCACGGTGCTTCTCTGGTGCGGGATTGCTGTTCTCATCGGGCGCCTGATGGAATGGGAGCCAATGGCGAGGGGAAGCGGCATTCCCCAGGTGGAGGGGGAGCTCCTCGGCCAGGTGTCCATGTCCTGGTGGAAAGTGCTGGCGGCGAAATTTATCGGGGGGGCACTGGCCATCGCCCTCGGCCTTTCCCTCGGCAGGGAGGGGCCTTCGGTCCAGATCGGCGCCGCAGCCGGCAAGGGTATGGCGGTCTTCCAAAAGCGGGGAAAGGTGGAGGAGCGGCTTTTTCTGTCAAGCGGGGCTTCGGCGGGGCTTTCAGCCGCCTTCAACGCCCCTCTCGCGGGGGTGATCTTTGCCCTTGAGGAGGTCCACAAGAGCTTCTCTCCCCTGGTCCTCATGTCGGCCATGATGGCCTCCCTGGCGGCGGATTTCGTGTCAAAGCACTTTTTCGGTCTCCGGCCCGTCTTTTCTTTCGGTGTTCCCTCGGTCCTTCCCCTGAACCTCTATGGCCACCTGCTTCTCCTCGGGCTGCTCTGCGGCGCCGGCGGCGCCCTCTTCTGCAGGGTGACGCTCGACGTCCAGGCCCTCTACGGCAGACTGCCCTTTCCCGCCAGGTACAGGGTGGTCATTCCGGCCCTGGCGGCCCTTTGCATAGGCCCCCTGCTTCCCGGAATTCTCGGAGGCGGTCATGCCCTGGTGGAGCACCTCGGCATGGGTGGGGAGGTCCTGTCCGTCATTTTTCTTCTTTTCGCCGGGAAGCTCTTTTTTACGGCCCTCAGTTTCGGTTCGGGGGCTGCGGGGGGAATCTTTCTGCCCATGCTTGCCGTAGGGGCCTCCCTTGGAGCCCTGTACGGAACGGCGGCGGCCCGGTTCACCGGGGTGGACCAGGCCCTGGTCGTGAACTTCCTCATCGTGGGAATGGCGGGGTTCTTCGCCGCAGTTGTGCGGGCACCCATCACGGGGATCATCCTCATCACCGAGATGACCGGGTCTTTCACTCACCTGCTGTCGGTCTCCTTCGTGGTCATCCTTGCCCACGTAACGGCGGACCTGCTTCGGGCACGGCCCATATACGACTCCCTCCTGCTCAGGATGCTCAGAAAATGTGACGGTGCAGTCAGCGTCGGGAAGATACTCCTCGAGGGGACGGTCTGTCCCGGATCGCCTCTCGACGGCAGAAGGCTGAGGGAGGCATCCCTTCCCGAGGGGTGTCTGCTGGTGAGCATCCACCGGTCCGGGGAAGAGATTCTCCCCAACGGGGACACGCTGCTCTCCGCAGGGGACAGGATCATTGCCCTGGCGGACGGAGGCAGGGCACGGCGCATACGGGAAAAAATGCTGGATCTTACGGGCGTGTGCACTCCCGAGAAACACCTCTGGGAGTGACGTGAAGAGCTGTTTACATTTTTCGTTTTCCCGTCACTCCGGGCTCCTGGGCGCAAACATCTGGAGAAACACCTTGTGGGTATTTCTCGGCAGTATGCGGTATCCCTTCTTCTCCTTGGTGAGCCAGAGAAAATAATCCTTGTAGAAGGACGAACTCAGGTCGAGGATGGATTTGCCCCGGTTCTCCTTGATGAGCTCGTAGCTGTTCTTGATGATCCTGTCCTCGTCGCTGTCCCAGCGGAAGGTTCCCAGGGCATAGGCCGCCGCCTTCTCCGGAAGGTTATTCAGCGGGAAGGCGGGCAGAAGCAGGGTATGGTCGCTCCAGTCGTAGGTGCCGTATCCCTGTCCGGGCACCACGATCACCCGTGGTATGCCGTACATCCGTATCCGGGCAACCACGAGCATTTCCGGATCAAGAGCCGTCAGATCCTCCACGATGGCCGCCGCCCGGTCGAGAGAGAGGGGGGCCTTCCGGCTCTGGCAGAGCTGGGACGGATCCCTCCGGGCGGACTTCGCCGTGAGGGAGATGTACTCCTTCTTTGACAGGAGAAGATCCTTGAGCTTCCTCCGGCGGACGACAGGCGGAATGCCCTCCATCCCGGCGGCGGTTTTCTTCACCCGCCGCTCCCATTTGGAAATTTCCTGGGTCACGAAGACGATATTCCGGGCCAGGTTCTTGGCGGATTCCAGCAGGCCCGTGACTTTCTGGATCTCGTTCCCGTCCAGCCCTGCGGCTTCCTCGCCGTTCCCCTTGAGGAAGGAGGCGACGCGCTTCTCCGCCTCGACGAAAGCGTGGTGTTCAACCGCCATCTGCTGTTTTTCCTTTTCCTGGGACTCCCGGTATCCCCTGGTCCGCATGGAGACCTCGGTGTAGGATTCCAGGCACCTTTGAAGATCCGCAAGAAGAGCTTCCGTCTCGGAGGGGAGGGCCCCCTGCCTGGCAAGCACCACGGGGAAGATGATCCTGATCCTGGCCTGCATCCCGTCGAGCTGCCGCCGCATCTGGATGACCTTTCCCTCAGGAGAGAAGCCGTTCCGGGGGGGCGTGACGGGCTTGCCCATGATCATGGTGTAGGCTTCCGCGATGAAGTCGGAAAAAGAGTAGTACTGGAAGAGCCCCGGGACAGCCTTCGGGGAGAGGGCTTCCCGGAGGGCCGGGGAGGCGGGGGTGAGCTCGTCGCTGACGTAGCCGAAATCGATAAAGAGCCGCTCCCCTTCATCGAACGAAAGTTCTTCGGGAAAATTTTCCGTGTGAGCGTCCACCAGGGCGGCCAGAACGTCCCAGTACTGGGTGGACAGATTTTGCCACAGCTTCCTGGCGGCGATGCGGTCGTCCGTTTCGGCGGAATCCCTGACGGCCAGGAAATTTTTCGCCGCGGCGGAGAACTTTTCGGTGGCCTCCTGCAGGGGCTGGTTATCCCTCCATCGTTCAAAACACATCGGGTCCATGGCGTCATCTCCGTCCGGCACTAAAAAAGCCCTTTCTCCCGCTCAAAGGCGGAATCCCCTGTATGATACCATACGGCCCGGAAGCGGCCGTTCCGTCTTACGGGCCTGGAGTTCCCCCTTCGAAAACGAACGGCCTCTCGCCGAGCTTCACGAAGCGGAATCCCTTTTCCCGGAGAAGAGGCACGGCTTCCTTCAGACCTTCAGCAGTCCGGCCTTCAGGCCGGTTCATGTGGAACAGGACGATCTCCCCACCCCGGAGGGAGAGCAGGCCGTCCGCAATCTTTTTTTGGGAATACGATGCCCCGCCGTCCCCGTTATGGGAATGGCTCACCGTCACGTGGCCAAGCTCCGCCGCCACCCTCACGGCCACCTCGTCATAGTGGTTCGTGCCGGAGCGGAAATACCGGGGGCGTTTTCCTGTGATCTCCTCCAGGAGCCGGGCGTTCGCCTCCACTTCCCTGGCTGCCCCGGAAGCGGATTCCGTCCCGGGAATCCCGTAGGCGGACCGTCCGGTGACGGAGAGAGGACGGTGCTCCGCGCCGTGGTTGGCGAGCTCGAACAGGGGATCCGCCGCCAGTTCCCGGGCGGTTTCCCTGTTCTTCGCCAGCCATCGCCCGCTCAGGAACAGGGTGGCCGGAATCCGCT
>Ga0123332_1005765_pt1 | contig 10400 bp, 7 predicted proteins | sample BioC12SIPDNA_4_FD_89958 | JGI IMG/M metagenome (GOLD analysis project Ga0123332, IMG submission 89958) | Anaerobic biogas reactor microbial communites from Washington, USA - Biogas_R2_A C12 SIP DNA | ecosystem: Engineered > Bioreactor > Anaerobic > Unclassified | place: Washington, USA... | reverse complement strand
GAAAGATTAAGCGGGTGGAGTAAGCGTTCCAATTAAGAGTGAGTTTAAGAGTGGGATTAAGTGGGTGCTGCGCGCCTACCACCTTGTCTCAACACCTTGTCTCCACACTTAGTCGCCGTACACTTAGTCGTCTTACACTTAGTCGCCGCACTTAGTCTTCCCTCTGTCTGTCCCTGAATTTCGACTAAGTGTTCGGACTAAGCGTGAAGCGACTAAGTGTGAGGACTAAGTGTGGGGGACTAAGTGTACCGCGAGTCGCACCAGAACAAGCTCAGGGTTCAGCGAACCGAAACGGCCGCCGTGTGGTGTCTCAGTCTAGGCATACCCGTGCGGGTGAGCCTGGTGCCAGCGCCAGGCGGTAGCGACGATCTCGTCGATTTCAGTAAAGCGCGGCTGCCAGCCGAGTTTCTCTCCGGCGAGCGCGGCGCGTGCCACCAGCCGTCCGGGATCGCCCGGTCGGCGTGGCGAGATGATCGCCGGGATCGGATGGCCGGTGACGCGGCGGCACGCCTCGACGACCTCCTTGACTGAGAAGCCGCGCCCTGTGCCCAGATTCATCGCGCCGGTCACGCCCCGCTCGAGCGCCTGCAAGTGAGCCTCGGCAAGGTCAACGACATGCACGTAGTCGCGGATGCAGGTGCCGTCGGGGGTGTCGTAGTCGTCGCCGAAGATCTTCACGTGGGGGCTCTGCCCCAGCGCCACGCGCAGCACCAGCGGAATCAGGTGGGTCTCGTCGGCATGATCCTCGCCCAGCGTCTCCGTGGCGCCGCAGGCGTTGAAGTAGCGCAGCGCGATGGTACGGAAGCCGTGGATCCCGCTGTACCAGCGGAGCATCTTCTCGAAGATGAGCTTGGATTCGCCATAGGGATTGGTCGGCGACTGAAGAGTGGACTCGTCGATGTCGGCAGAGCCCGGCTCGCCGTAGGTGGCGCAGCTCGACGAGAAGACGATCTGTTTCACGCCGGCGGCGCGCATGGCCTCGAGCAGGTTGATTCCACCGGTGACGTTGTTGACAAAATAGAGTTCCGGCTGCCGCATCGATTCGCCCACGAGGGCGTAGGCGGCGAAGTGCATGACGGCATCGGGGCGCACCGCGGCCATGGTATCGGCAATCGCGGCGGCGTCGCGCAGATCACCCACGGTCAGCGGGATGCCGGGGGGCAGCGCCTCGCGGTGGCCGCGCTCGAGATTGTCGAAGACATGTACCCGATGCCCCGCCTGCAGCAGGCGCGCGAGCGTCACGCTGCCGATATAGCCCGAACCGCCGGTGACCAGAATCTTCATGCTTCCTGTTTTCCTTCAAGTGCTGCCAGCCGGGCCTCCAGCTCGGCTATGCGTTCACGGATTTTGGTAATCTGACGCGGCGCCAGCGAGATCGCGGCCGTCTCACGCATCGAGGTAGCAGGCGATCCTATCACATACTGCCCAGCGGGCACGTCGCGCGCTACGCCGGCCTGCGGACCGACCTGTGCGCCATCGCCGATGGTGAGGTGGCCCGAGAGGCCGGCCTGTGCCCAGATCATCACGCCGGAACCGACCTGCGTGCTACCGGCAATGCCGGCCTGGGCGATTACCCCGCTGCAATCGCCGATGCGTACGTTGTGGCCGATCTGCACCAGATTGTCGATCTTGACCTGATTGCCGATACGCGTCTCGCCGAAGCGCGCGCGGTCGATCGTCGCATTGGCACCGATCTCGACATCGTGGCCGATGACGACCGTGCCTGTCTGGGGGATCTTCTCGACGAGCGGCAACGCGCCAAGCTGCGGCGTGACGGTATAGCCGAATCCGTCGCTGCCCACAACAACGCCGCAATGCGCAATGAAGCGGTCGCCAATGCGGACACGCTCGCGGATCGAGACCTGCGGGTGGAGATGGCCATCGCAGCCAAGCTCGACCCCCTCGCCGATGAAGCACTGGGCCTCGATCACGGTACGGTTGCCAATGCGTGCGCCGGACTCGATCACAGTGTACGGGCCGATATGGACAGCCTCGCCCAGCACGGCATCCGGCGCGATAATCGCCGTCGGATGGATACCCGGCAGACGCCGGGGGGCAGGCGGAGCGAAGAGCAGGGTCGCCTCTGTGAAGGCCTTGTCGGGGTTTGCCACGCGCAGCAGGGCACGGGCCGTAGTCTCGCCCTGCCACTTCTGATCAACAATCACGGCGGTAGCCGCCGTCGTCGTCATCTGCTCGGCATAGCGTTTATTCGCCAGAAACGACAGGTCTCCCGCCTGGGCCTCGCTCAAGGCAGCCAGCCGCGACACCACGGCTCCGGCATCACCTTCGACAACCGCGTCGATCTGTGCGGCGATCTGCGCCACCGTCCACGTCATACCGTAGTCCTCACGGCTTCCCGGCTTCCGCCGACGGCTTCTCCGCCGCCTCGGGCCGGATGCCCAGCAGCGTCATGATATTGGTGGTGATGTTCAGCGGCGGCGCGGCATAGAGCACGCCCGAGACAGCACCAAGTTTCTCGCCCGGCAACTGCAGCACGAGGTCGATCTTCTTGGCTCTGGCATAGCCGGCAATCGCATCCTCGATTTCGGACGCGGTGCGCTTCAGCATGCGCACCTCCTGCTCGGTAAGCTGGCGCTGGAGCGCGCGCACCCTCTCGCTCATCTCGCGCTCGGCATTGAGCGCCGCGGTGCGCCGCTTCAACGCCTCATCCTCGGCCTTCTTCTTGGCCTTCTCGCTCAGGGCGGGGTTCTGCACCTCCTTGACAGCCTCTTCAAAGGCGTCACGTGCCTTCTCGAAGCGTTCCTTGAGTTCTTCCTTCTCGGCAGTGAACTCCTTGAGCGTCTGCTCCAGCAGCTTCTTGTCGGCCGCCGTGTTGGGGTGCAGACTTACCAGTTCTTCAAGATCGACCACGGCAATCGTGGGCGCCTGACCAAAAACCGTGCCCGCCAGACAAGCTGTGGCCAGCAGTATTAAAACGCAGTTTCGCATGATGACTCCTCAATCCCGCAACAAATTACGGTAAATTGGTATTGTGACAGGTGAGCCCCCGGAATACAAGCGGGAACTGGCCCAGGTGCGGACGGCGGACGGGGTTGATTCAGGGGTTCAGGGTTCAGCCGCGCCACTGGCGACCGACGGTCGCCAGTTAGAACAGGCCAGAGACGCCACTTTGTCGCTTTGTCGGTAACGTTGTCGGTAACGTTGTCGAAAGCTAAGAGTAAGCGGGGTGGAATAAGACCAACATGCCGTTTAAGAGTGAGATTAAGAGAGGGTTTAAGTGGGTGCTTCGCGCTTACACCTTGTTTCCACAGAAGCGGCCGAGGTTGAGCATCCAGGCATTAGGTTTGATCCTTGCTGGATACTACTACGGTAGCGACGATCAAGCTGTAGAATTGGACGATAATGCCCAGATATTTAAGCTCACGTAAAGGCGCGAAGGCGCGAAGAATGGGAACCGCGAATGGACTACTACCATATCCCCTTGCGCTTGAACTCGCGCATCATGGTGCTCAGCAGCGTGTAGGTGAGACCGGCATCCACCTCGCAACCCGCCCGCAGGCGCGTGTCTTCCGACTTAACCTGTATCGACTGCGCCAGCGTGGCCCATTGGGGGTCGGATTGCGCACGGTACGTCAGCATGGCCTGCATAGCAGTGAGAACTCCCGCCATGCTGGCCGCCGAGGCCTCGTCGGCCCCCTGTGCCACCATGTTGATGCCCAGGCGATCCTGCCTCATGCGCCCCATCTGGACCATGATAGCCTGCGCCTGCAGCAGCATGGCGCCATCGGGCACCAGTTCCATCAGGGCCGTACCGTCACGCGCCCCCAGCACCAGCAGCGCGGCGGGACTCGCACGCGTCATCCCGCCGAAGGCGCGGGTGACGTCCGGCGCCACACCCGGCCTGGCCAGCGTCCCGGCCACTGCCGCGACGCCTTCGGGGGTCTCCCCGACCAGCAGCCGCCGCTCGCCGGGAATGTGCAGAATGCAGGTTTCACCCGAACTGGCGCCCTCGTAGCGCAGGAGCTCCAGCCCCTGTACCGTCAGCTTGCGCAACCCCGGCAGCGTCTGGATGGTCTGCAGCAGCCTGGCGCGGTTCCATGCGCCATCGATAATGGCCGTGGTGCCCTTGTCGCCGCCGAGCGACATCACCTGCACCCGGTACACATCGGTGGTCGCGTTGATCCCCGCGAGCTGCGCCAGCCCCTGCAACCGCTGGAAACGGGCACCGCCGAAGCGTCCCTCGCGCGACAAGCGCTGGAAGACGGGCAATGCCGCAAGATGCGCTGCCCGGGCGTCAACCACCCATGCCGTACCCTCCGGCACACCCTCCAGCGAGACACCGCGCGCCTGCTGCTGGTTGCCCAGAACCGGCACCGAAAGCAGCAATGCCAGCGCCATGCACCACCCACGTACCGCGAGAGAACGCAGATACCGTTCACCGCAGCGGTGCGCTCCAGCCGATACGTACTTAAAAGCCTTGTTAGTCATTCGTGTTTCTCCCTGAATCCCGGGCTGAGACACCTCTTCAGGTGCCCATCTTTCGTGTTCGACAAAGTGTTGAGACAAGGTGTGGAGACAAGGTGTAAGTGCGAAGCACCCACTTAAACCCACTCTTAAACTTAATCGGCACACTTAAACCACCCGCTTACTCTTCCGCTGCGACTATGATGGGACGAATGGGACGTAGGTACGACGGGATTTTCTCCACCCCATGCGCTCCCCATCTGCACGCGGCGGGGACGCCGCGTCTACCAGACGGCACTGCCTACTGCTACTGCCCACTGCCTACTGCCATTGCCGCCGTCCTGCAGGGCAGCGGCAATACTGAACCCTTACCCCTGCACAAACCGGAGGTTTATGCAAGCGTCTCCCGGTATATTAGTTATCCGCTTCCAATACTGCAAGGTTTGTGTAATCGGATGGAGCGATGGAGCGAAAAAGCACCAACGGCGCGCCCCATCCCAGCCTAGTACTGGGGTGAAGCACTAGGACTGTCGGCGAATTGAGAAAACAAGGGCTGGAAGCCCGGCCTATCATCCGGACATCAGCCCGTTTTCCCCGAACTATATCCCGCCCCTTCAGGGCTAGTCATTTTTTGCCCCTTTCCCCAGGGCGTTGCCCTGGGCTGGTATATCACGCCCCTTCAGGGCTGCCCCAGAGTGGCGCGGACATTCCTGTCTGCGCGGGACTGCGCGGGCAGGCAGGAATGCCTGCCCCACACTAGTCTGAAACACCATCAGCCGCTCTCTCTCTCGCTTTCGACAAAGCGTAGGGACGAAGTGCAGAGACGAAGCGTAGCCGACAAAGTGCGGAGACAAAGTGTGGAGACAAGGTGTTGATTGAGACAAGGTGTTGAGACAAAGTGTAAGTGCGAAGCACGCACTTAAACCCTCTCTTAATCTCACTCTTAATCGGCACGCTTAAACCACCCGCTTAATCTTCCGCTGCGGCTATGATGAGACAAATGGGACGCAGGTGTGGCGGTGCCGTTCTCCACCCCATGCGCCCACATCTGCACGCGGCGGGGACGCCGCGTCTACCAGACGGCACTGCCTACTGCCACTGCCTACTGCCTCTGGCACCGGGCGGCGAAAGAGCAGCGCAGCGCTTTTACCCTCTAAATTGCGAGCCACTGTGTGGTCGCAATAATCGTCCCTGCCCACTGCCTACTGCCACTGCCACTGCCTACTGCCACTGCCTACTGGCCGCCGCCCTGCGGGGCGGCGGCCTCCCACGCGCACCGCGCGGCATGCAGGGCGATGGCTGCCGCGCTGACCACATTGAGCGAGTTCTTGCGTCCGAAGACGGGAATGCGCACGCAGGCATCGGCCTGCGCCACAAGCTCCGCATCGAGACCGAAGCGCTCGTTGCCCAGCAGCAGGGCGCAGGGGAAACTCCATTGGAACTCCGTCAATCCGGTGGCACCAGCGACCGTCTCCAGCGCCACGACGCACCGTCCACTGCGGCGCAGTTCCGCGAGCGCCCCGGCGGCACGCGCGGCGGAGCGCCACGGTACAAGCTGATCGGCACCCAGCGCCGCCTCGGTCACGTGCGGATGCTCCGGCGTGGCCGAGTAGCCGCAGAGCCAGAGCGCCTCCGCACCGAAGCACTCGGCAGTGCGGAAGAGTCCGCCGATGTTAAAGGCCGAGCGTAGCGAGTCGGCCACAAGAACCAGCGGCATGCGGGCGGCGGGAGGCTGTTCCGCCGGCGCGTCGCGGTCGAGGATCTGGACATCGGTGACGCGCCGCCGCGCCACCTCGCGCTCCACGGGCACGAGCACGCTCGTCAGGCGGGCGCGATCGGCTTCGGGATCGACCAGCCGGGCGAGCTGGCAGAGTCGCGGCACGGCGGTCTGCGCCTCCAGCCAGTGGCGGCACTCCAGCAGGGCGCGCCGGCGCGCGGCGAGATCATCCCAGCACGCCTCGATGGCCAGGAGACGCTTCAGCGCCTGCCTCCAGGCGCGCGCCGCTGTCGCCTCGTCCGGCATGGGCATCACAGCGACGAGCTGCTCAGGTCGGCATCCAGGCCTTCACCGCCCGGCTGGCCGTCGGCGCCGTAACAGACGATCTCGAAGGGCTCGCGCGAACGGCCTGGCACGAGGTAGAGGTAGTCGTTGTCCCAGGGATCGCGCGGCAGCGAGGTGCGGTCCAGATAGCCGCCCGGACGCCAGCGGGCGGGAACGGGCGGCGTTGTGGGCCTCTCGACGAGGGCCTGCAAGCCCTGGCGCTGGGTAGGGAGGGTGCCATTGTCGTCCAGATAGAGCTGCAGGGCGGTCTTGAAGGCGGCAAGGTCGCTCTTGGCGCGCGCCTGGCGCGCCTTGCCCGGCTCGTGGAGCAGATTGACCGCCACGACACCGGCCAGGATGAGCATGATCGAGACCGCTATCAGCAGCTCGATTAGCGAGAAGCCATGGCGCCGCCTCTGCGGCGCACGCGCGATAACAAGGCGTTTCATGCTGCTTTCCACCGTAAGCTCCTAGATGTCGCGTATCCCGCGCATGCGCTCCCGCGGGGGCGTCGGGAAGGCGCGCAGCCAGGCGTAAAAGGCGATGCGGTACTTGTCCTCGCGCACGCTGCCGTCGTCACGCGTGAAACCTGGGTAGAAGCTGCCGCGCAGACGGAAGGAGATGCAATCAAGGTTGTACTGGATGTAGCCCGACTGCTCCTCGAGGCGCGAGGTCTCGGCCTCGTAGCGGGAGTAGATGTTGAACGACCACTTCTCGGAGAGCGCGAAGGTCAGGCTGCCGGCAAAGAGCGTGCTGTCCTCGGGACGGTAGAGCATCTGCCCGGCGGCCTCCCAGAGCTCGTTGTTCCAGAGGGTGACCCAGGTGTTGATCTCGTCGATATCCTCCTCCTCCACATCGTAAGCGCCGTCGAGCTGGAAGCGGATGCCGTCGACCGGACGGAAGCGGCTCTTGAGACCGATGGTGCGCAGGCCCGACTCGTCATTGGCATCCTCGATGTCGTATATGCCGTAGATATCGGCATCCAGCAGGACGCGGATCGCGTCGCCGACGCGGCGCTGGACCTGGTGGCGGGTACCGAAGCGGACGTCGTGCCGCTTGTCGAGCTTGTCCACGCTGTCGAACTGCATGAGCTGCCAGGGGCGCAGGTTGGGTTCCGGCACGAAGGTGTAGTTCAGGTAGGGCTCGACGACGTGGCGGAAACGGTCGTCCACATCGCCATAGAGGCCGTAGGCCTTGAACGAGGCCTCGGCACCCAGCTCGAACATGCTGCGCAGCGCGGCACCGTCGTCGACGAGCGGCATGGCGGCGCCGTTGGTGACGCCGGGAGAGTCCATCATGTCCTCGAAGGTGTCGCCGTAGTAGGTGCCGCGGTAGGCGGCGCGCGGCACGAAGCTGATGAAGTTCAGCACCGTGCTGGGAAGATAGACCGCCTGGCGGGTATCCAACCGCAGGGTGTCGTAGGCCTCGGCCACGGTATTGGAGGGCTGGTCGTAGTCGGCGAACTCGCGCTGGAGCCAGCCGCCGCGGCTCTGGCTCTCGTAGTAGACGGGCGAGTCGAGGATGTCGGTACGGTAGACGTCGAACCAGGCCTCCGGCAACCGGTTGACGGTATCGTAGAACTCGTTGGCGCGGTGGTAGGCGCCGAGGCCGAAGCTGTAGCCGTCGCCGGTATGCGTGTAGGCGGCAAAGGAGTCGGGCTGCACGAGCTCGCGGTACTCGTCCTCGTAGAAGTCCTCGAGCAGGTAGCTGTCGCTCAGGTAACTGGTGCGCAGAGTCAGGAAGTCGCGCGGCGAGAGGGTGGAGTCGTGGCGGAAGGTGAAGCGGTAGCGCGAATCCTCGACGATGTCGCGCCGCGGGTCGCGGTCCCAGTCCTCGTCCATGGGCTTGTCGTCCGCGATGTAGTAGATCGAGACGAACCCCTTGTGGCCGGCATCGGGCGGGCCGAAATGCCAGGCCAGATCCTGCCCCAGGGCAAAGCCGCGCTCGGTGCGGTAGTCTATATGGGTCCGCGAATCGAGGCTGTCCTTGAACTCGCCGCCGAAGTCGATGAGCTGGCGCTTGTAGGTTGCGAGCAGGAAGGCGCCCCAGTCCGACTCGTATCCCGGCTCGAAGCGCCAGCCGTAGTGCTCGTCGAGCTCGCGGCGCCAGTACGGCAAGTAGAAGAAGGGCACGCCCATGAAGTAGGGTGTGACGCCGGATAGCGCGACGTAGTCGTCCGGGCGCATCTCGGCCTTGCGGCCGCGCACGTGGTAGTGCAGGCGTCCGACGGGGTTGGTGCAGGTGGTGACAATGGTCTCGTGCATGGCATAGCTGCCGTCGGGCCGCCGCTTCGCCTCCTCGGCGATGACGCGGAAGGCGCCGTTGCTGTAGGTGCCCATCTGCAGATCGATGCGCGGGGTGAGTCCCTCGCCGGTCTTGAAGTTGTAGACCAGCCGGTCCGTCCGCGTGGCCGCCTGGCCCTGGCGTATCAGGATCACGTTGCCTTCGGCCACGATATCGCCGGTATCCTTGTTCACGCGTATCCGGTCGGCCGTGATCTGCGTGTCGCCCTGGCGCACGGTGACATTCCCGGTGGCCGTCACCCACCCTTCCCGCGCGGCCGAGAAGTTGTCGGCCTGGATGTCGACCGGGGCTTCCCGCTCGGCACGCGAGGGCACAAGCCCCGCACCATGGCCCCGGGCCGCCCACAGGCCCAGAGCCAGTATGCACACGAGTCCAACAACTGCTCTACGTACCGTCATAGCCTTCCTTCTGTTCATGCTGCCGTTGCGTCCCATTATGCACTTTTATGCTCGCCAACGGAATAGAGGACTTTACCCGAGGCGTCGAGGATCTCGAAGGACTCCGGATGACGCAGCGGCTCGGACTTGAAGCTGAGGTGTCCCTTGTACTGCTGCTGCAGTTCCACCAGCATGGCCTCGTCCTCGCGGCGCAGGCGGTCGAGCACCGTTGGTGCCACAAGGATCTGCAGGTCGATCTCGCGTCCGTCCTTGCGGCACTTGCGCATGACGCCGGCGATCTGGCGCTGGATGTCGGCGCTCAGGGCGAGCGCGGACTTGATCACGCCGTGCCCGCGGCAGTAGGGGCAGTCCTCGTAGCTCTGCGCCAGCAGGCTCTCCTCCTGGCGCTGGCGGGTGAGTTCCATGATCCCCAGCTCGGAGATCGGCATCACATTGGTACGCGCCTTGTCGCGCTTGAGCGCCGCCTTCATCGCCTTGTAGACCGCTGTCTGGTGCTTGCGCGACTTCATGTCGATCAGGTCTATCACGACCAGCCCGCCGACATTGCGCAGGCGCAGTTGCCGCGCGACCTCCTCGACCGCCTCGAGATTGACCTCGAGGATGGCCTCCTCCTGCGAGCCCTTGCCCTTGTGGCGGCCCGTGTTGACGTCGATAGCGATAAGCGCCTCGGTCTCGTCGAAGACGAGATAGCCGCCGCACTTGAGGTTTACCTTGCGCCGGAAGGCCTCGTCGAGCTGGCCCTCGATGCCGCGGTTCTCGAAGATCGGCAACTGTCCGTCGTAGCACTGAATCAGGTTGCGCGCGTGGCGCGAGATGCGCGCGGCCACGCCGCGGATGCGCTCGTAGGACTCCCGGTTGTCGATGACCACGCGGTCGATGTCCTCGGTGAGCCAGTCGCGCACGACGCGCTCGATCAGGTCGGGCTCCTGGTAGACGCAGGCGGGTGCCTTGAGGTCGCGCATGTTGGCCTGCATATCCTGCCAGATGGAGAGCAGTCCGCGCAGGTCGCGCACGAAGGCGCTCTTGGAGGCTCCGGCACCGATGGTGCGGACGATCAGCCCGATCTCCTGTGGCAGGGGCAGGCGGTCGAGGATCTTCTTCAGGCGCTGGCGCTCCTTGGCATCGCCGATCTTGCGCGAGACGCCGCGCAGGTGGCAGCCCGGCATCATCACCAGATAGCGCCCCGGCACGCTGAGGCTGGCGGTAACGCGCGGCCCCTTGGTGCCGATCGG
>Ga0123332_1005762_pt1 | contig 10403 bp, 9 predicted proteins | sample BioC12SIPDNA_4_FD_89958 | JGI IMG/M metagenome (GOLD analysis project Ga0123332, IMG submission 89958) | Anaerobic biogas reactor microbial communites from Washington, USA - Biogas_R2_A C12 SIP DNA | ecosystem: Engineered > Bioreactor > Anaerobic > Unclassified | place: Washington, USA... | reverse complement strand
GATGGGATTAGCCGGTCCAAATTGCAGAACCGGACAGAAGCAACGACATTTCCGGGATCCGCTTCCTGGAACAGCGTATTGAGGTCCCAGCCTGCAGAATCCCGCTATTGTATGCCTCCAAAAATTCATACTACCCCCTCGGTTTCCCAGCCTGAGGTCGGAAACCGTAATGCCAAGGCCCGGGACCGGGGTGGCGTGTGCCGCTTCCCCTTCGGGGGGTCCTGCGGTCGGCCTGAGCTCCCGGCTCGCTGGCGTTTCTCTGGTGTATTCTACCGGTGCGGGATCGGGGGGAACGGCCCCGGCCCGTCTCGACTCGAAAGGGAGCCTGCCGTATCCGCAACGTTTCATGTCCCCGGGTTTCTGTGATATCGTTACCCCTTTGACCCGAGAGCGCACCGACGGAATGTACGCCCCCGCACCTGGAGCGAAACGGATGGCACACGACCCCTTCACCCCCTTGAAGATGTTCACCCACATGGACCGGCTCCACCAATGGTGGCGGGGGGAAACGGTCTACCCGATAACGCTCGAGCTGGGGCCCGCCACGGTCTGCAACCACTACTGCACCTGGTGCATGCACGGGGCGTATTTCGGCAAGCACCGCAACGACGGGAACGTGGCCAAGCGCTACCCCGACAGCAGCATCATGGCGTTCGACGTCTACCGCCGCCTCCTGGACGAGTGCATACCCCTGGGCGTCCGCAGCGTCATCCTCTCCGGAAGCGGCGAACCCTTCATGAACCCGGAGATCTCCCGGTTCATCGGGTACACGAAAGCCGCCGGCGCCGACATCGCCATCATCACCAACGGCTCCGCCATACGGGAAAAGGACATCGAGGCGGCGGTGTCGGCGGCGACCTGGATCCGCGTGAGCCTCGACGCGGGCACGTCCGCGACGCGCCAGAGGATCCACCGGACCACCGAGGACGACTTCGACACCACCCTGGGCAACCTGCGGCGGTTGGCCGAGGCGAAAAAGAGGCTCGGCGCGCAGGTCCAGCTGGGAGCCCAGATCGCCCTGTGCCCGGAAAACGTCCACGAGATCTTCGAGGTGGCCCGGATCTCCAGGGAATGCGGCATCGACTACACGCAGATCAAGCCCGTCATCTTCCACCCGGAATCCTCCGTCTCCCAGCTCGAGAGGCGGTTTCTGCTCGACGCGCTCGCCGCGGCGCGCAAGACCAAAGAAGAGCTCGAGGGCGACGGCTTCCGGGTCTACGTCAAGGAGGACCAGTTCGCGGCCATCCTGGCCGAGGACTACGACCGGGGCGCCTACGGCCGGTGCTACGCCAATTTCTTCCCCATCGTCGAGGCCAACGGCATCGTCTACTACTGCAGCCAGACCCGGGGGCTCCCCGGCTTCGCCCTGGGCGACCTGAAGAAGAACACGTTCCGGGAGATATGGGAGAGCGGGCGGCGCCGGGAGGTGTGGGAGTCGATCGACGTCAGGAAATGCCAGCCCGTCTGCCGCTGCCACCCGATCAACAAGGTGCTGTGGACCATCCGGCATCCCGGGCCGGGCGTGAATTTCGTGTAGAACCTGTGCCGGGGGCGAGGGCTATGAACACGGTAGTCACGGGAGGAAGCGGGTACCTGGGGACGCACGTCCGGCGCCGGCTCGGGGCCGACAGCATCTCCCGGCGCGAGGGGGTCGACATCCGACGCCGGGGGGGCCTCGGGCTGCTGTCGGGCTACGACGCGGTCGTCCACATGGCCGCGCACCTGGACAAATCCCCCCGGGCGGCCGACGCCTGCTTCGCCGTCAACGTCCAGGGGACGCTCAACGTCCTCCGGCATCTGCGCCCCGGACAGGCCCTGGTGTTTCTGTCGACCAAGGACGTCTACGGCCGCCACGCCGCCGGCCGCCGCGCGGTCAGCGAGACCTGCCCGACCTCCTACTCGCATCAGGCGGCCTACGAGTGGTCGAAGCTGATCGCGGAGAGGTACGTCGACTACTACGCGCACGAACGGAACCTGCGCGCGGCGATCCTGCGGCTTTCGACGACCTATGCCCCGCCTACCGAAGGGAACCGCGGCGGCTTCGTCAATTTTTTCGTCCAGGCGATCCGCAGCGGCGCGCCCATACATCTGAAGGCCCGGGGGCGCCAGGTCCGGGACCTTCTGCACGTCGACGACCTCGCCCGTGCGATCGAACTCTTTCTCGAATCCCGGGTTTCCGGCGAGATATTCAACATCGGCGGCGGCCCGGAAAACACCACCACCCTGGCGGGTTTGGTCGGGACGCTGGAGACCCTGATCGGCCGGGACGCGGCGCTCGACAAAAGCGACGAGGGGGAACCGGGGCAGATGCGCTACGTCAGCGACATCCGGAAAGCCCGCACGATTCTCGGCTGGGCCCCCCGCATCGGCCTGAAACGGGGCCTTCGAACGGTACTGTAGATGAAGCGCGAGATTGCGAAAATACTGGTTCGGGGCACCAACTGGATCGGCGACAGCGTCATCACCCTTCCCGCGCTTCGCGAATTGCGCCGGGCATTGCCCGGGGCGCACCTGGCGCTTCTGGTGAAACCGTGGGTCGCGGACCTGTTCGCCGGCGCGGACTTTCTCGATGAAGTCATCCCCTACGACCGGGGGCCGGGAATCGCGGAGTTCCTGCGCTTTGCCCGCACTCTCCGGGCGAGGGACTTCGACGCGGCCATACTGCTGCAGAACGCGTTCGAGGCGGCGGCGCTGGCTGTGGCGGCCCGGATCCCGGTCCGGATAGGGTTTCCGACCGACGGGCGCCGCCTTCTTCTGACCCACCCGCTCCGGGCGGGCCGCCCCGTGCGCCACACCAACCAGATGTACGGCTACCTCAACATCGCCGCCCAGGCGGAGGAACTGCTCACGGGCGGGAGCCGGGTGGATTTTCTGCGCCCGCAGTACCGGCTCGAGGCCGACCCGGGACAGAAGGAAAGGATGCGCCGGCGGCTGCGGGAGGCAAGATGGCGGCCGGGGCAGAAGATTGTCGCCGTCAACCCGGGAGCCACGAACAACCCCCTGAAGCGGTGGCCCGCGGAGCGGTTCGCCCTTCTGGCCGACAGGCTCTCGGGCGAGGCCGGCTGCACGGTCGTTCTCATCGGGGGGGCGTCCGAGGAGGCAATCGCCGACGACGTTCTCGGGCGGATGCGCAAAAGCGCCGTCAAGCTCACGGGGCGGACTTCCCTGCGGGAGTCCGTCGCCCTGCTCGAGCTCAGCGACCTCGTCGTTTCAAACGACACCGGGCCGGCCTACGTCGCCGCCGCCCTCGACCGGCCGACGCTTACCATTTTCGGGCCGACCGACTGCTGGGCCATCTGCCCGACCTCCCCCACGGTGGTGATCGTTTGCGAGCCGGTGCCGTGCGCCCCCTGCAGGGTCAGGCGCTGCCCGGAAAACCACGCCTGCATGCGGCGCATCACGGTCGACCGGGTCTACGAGACAGCGCTCGGCATGCTGGAAGCCGGGAGGCCGCCGGCCCGCTAGCGGCCGATGCAGCGCACGGTGTCGCGGGCGATAAGGAGCTCCTCGTTCGTCGGGATGACCCACACGCGGCAGGGGCTCCCCTCGGCGCTGATATCGGCTTCCCTGCCCCGGCAGCCGCCGTTCTTTTCCGCGTCGACCCCGATGCCGAGAAACTCCAGGCCGCGGCAGATCTCCCGGCGCACCTCTGCGGCGTTTTCCCCGATCCCGCCCGTGAAGACCAGCGCGTCGGCGCCCCCGAGCACGGCGGCGTAGGCGCCGATGTACTTGCGGACGCGGTAGCAGAACATGTCCACGGCCAAACCGGCCCGGTGGTCCCCTTCCCCGCGCTTGCGCAGCAGGTCGCGCATGTCGTTGGAGCTGCCCGATATTCCCAGAAGGCCGCTCTGGTGGTTGAGCAGCCGGTCGACTTTCGCCGCGTCCGACCCGTTGCGGTTCAGAAGGTAGAGCACGGCCCCCGGGTCGACGTCCCCGGGGCGCGTGCCCATCACCAGCCCTTCGACGGGGGTGAACCCCATCGACGTCTCGACGGATTTCCCGTCGGCGACGGCCGCCATGGAGCAGCCGTTCCCGAGGTGGCAGGTGATCACCCTGGAGGGCCGGCCGGCCTGCCCCCGGATGTGGGCGAGGCGCTCGGAAACGTACCGGTGCGACGTGCCGTGGAAGCCGAACCGGCGCACCTTGTCCTCCCGGTAGGCCTCGTAGGGGATGGCATAGAGGAAGGCCTTCTCCGGAAGCGTGGCGTGGAAGGCCGTGTCGAAGACCGCCACCTGCGGGACGTCGGGCAGAAGCTCCCGGGCGGCCCGGTACCCGTTCAGGTTGTGCGGGTTGTGGAGCGGGGCCAGCTCCGAGCACTTCTCGATGGCGTTTTCGACCTCGTCGTCGATCAGGGCCGATTCCCGGAAATACTCCCCCCCGTGCACCATCCGGTGCCCGATCCCGGCGATCTCGGCCTTGTCCCGCAGCGTGCCGCTTCGCGACAGCAGGGCGAAGACCGCCTCGATCGCGCTTTTATGGTCCGGGACCTTCTCCTCGAAGCTGAAAGACCGGCCGTCGGAGGTGGTGCAGTCGGCCGAGCTTTTCTCCTGCCCGATGCGCTCGATCAGTCCCTTGACCAGGAGATTCTCGTCTTCCTCCACCCGGAGAATGTCCAGGAGCTGGAACTTCAAAGAGGAGCTTCCGCAGTTGATCACAAGTATTTTCATGGCGATACGTCCCTATGTCCAAGTTGTGCCGTATGTCCCCGTCCGCATGTCTTCAAACCGGCTTCCGGGCGCGCGGCGGAGCCGTCCCGTCCCGGTGCGTCCGGGTGTGCTATCCTGATCTGTGCCTTGTGGAGGCTTCCACCGCTCTGGCGGGGCGGCGGTGGATCGGACGCCCTTCCCCGGGAAAGCCCCCGGAACGATGCGGCGCTACGGGCGACCTATAAAAATAATAAGCCCGGGGGCGTTAGTAAATACCCATTATCGGAAATTCTCCCGCTATCGGGAATAATTCCGCGACCGGAAACCATTCCGCGACCGGAAACCATTCCGCGACCGGAAACCATTCCGCGCCCGGCGGCCCCCCTACCGGTTGATGTGCACGACCTTCGCCGGAGGAAAGCCGTTGAACCAGGTCGAGGAGGCGTGGCTGTAGGCGCCGATGTTCTCGCTGTAGACCAGGTCCCCCACCTTGAGTTCGGGCAGCTCCTCGGCCTGGGAGATCGTGTCCAGAGCGTCGCAGGTGGGGCCGAAGACGGCCGACACGCGCCGGGGGCCCCTGCGGAAGGACCGGACCGGGTACTGGCAGTGATCGAAGAAGATCCCGGAATAGGTGTGGTAGATGCCGTCGTTGATGTAGTAGCACCGCTTGCCGTCCCGTTCGGATTTCCCGATCACCTCGGCCACCACGGTCGCCGCCGACCCGACCATGAACCGTCCCGGCTCGGCGATGATCTCGACGTTTTGGGGGAAGATGCGGTTGAGCTCCCGGTTGAGGATGCGCGCCAGCTCCCCGAACGGCCTCACGTGGGGGTCGTAGCGGACCGGGAAGCCGCCTCCGATATCGAGGAGCCGCAGAGGGTGCCCGCGCTTCTCGGCCTCCTCCATCACCGAGGCCGACGTCGAGGCGGCCTGGATGTAGTTGTCGAAATTCGTGCACTGGCTCCCCACGTGGAACCCCAGCCCCTCGACCTGGAGCCCGGCGTCGGCCGCTTCGCAGACGAGGTCGGCCGCCTCGGCCGGGGACGCGCCGAACTTGCTCGAAAGCTCGACCATCGACCCGGTGTTGGGCACCCGGATCCGCAGCACCAGCCCCGCGTGGGGCGCGTGCCGGCGGATCTTGGCGATCTCCTCGGAGTTGTCGTAAGCCACCAGGGGCTTGTACGGGTCGAGCTTCTCGAGCGTCCGCCGGTCCTTGATCGGGTGGGAATAGACGATCTTGTCCCAGATGTAGCGCTGCCGCTCCCGGGCGGGCAGGCGGCGGATGTGTTCGTAGACCAGCTCGAACTCGGCGATGGAGGCCACGTCGAAGCTCGCCCCGGCGTCGAAAAGCGTCCGGACGATGACCGGGTCCGGGTTGGCCTTGACGGCGTAGTAGGGCTGCACCCTGGGCAGGTGGCGCGTGAACGCGCCGTAATTGCTGCGGACGGCGGCGTGGTCGACGATGAAAAGCGGCGTCCCGTGCCGCCGGGCCAGCTCCGTATACACTGCGGTCTTTCTCATAGGCATCCCCCGGGAATTTCCGGCCCGGTCAGGCCCAGCTCCGGACGTGGGCGGCGAACTCCTTCCGGACAAGGTCGAGGCAGGCCTCGCGCCGGTCGTAGAGGCGTTTGAGCTTTCTCGGCTTGTGCCGCGCCAGGGCGTAGTGGGTGAGGATCGGCACCGCCACGGTCGAATCCAGGTAGCAGACTACGGCGTCGGGCAGCCGGTCGGGGTCGACCTTCCCCCAGGTGGTCGCCTCGTTCGGCGTGGCGCCCGACAGTCCCCCCGTGTCCGGGCGGGCGTCGGTGAACTGGATGAAGTAGTCGTGCCCGTCCTCCTGGATGCACAGGACCTCCTGGATCTGCGGCTCGGTCTGCAGGAGGAAGTTCTTCGGCGAGCCGCCGCCGATCAGCAGCGCCGCGGTCTTGTAACCGGCGCGCTTGGCCGCCAGAACGATCCCGGTGGTTTCGTTGACGTCGATCGACGGGTTCACGCGCAGGCTGTTGCCGAGGAGCTCGACGCCGGCGACGTTCATCCCGATGGTCGAATCGCCCGGCGATGAGCAGTAGCAGGGGACGCCCGCGCGGTAGGCGGCGGCCAGGAGCGAACTGTCCCTGCGGCCGGTCTGGCGCTCGAATTCCGCGCAGTAGCGGCCCAGGCGGTAGTGGAGTTCGGCGGTGCCCATCTCGTGCTGGAACTCCGGCTGCATCAGGATTTTCCGCAGCACGTAGTCGGTCGCCGTCAGCACCTCGTTGTTGTCGATCAGGATGTCGTAGATCCGCACGACGCCCATGTCCCTCAGCTCCCGGTCCTGGGTGAAGGGGCTGCCGCAGTACAGGGGCATGTCCAGGGCATGGTGCAGGTCGTGGTAGAGGTTGGCGCCGGTCGAGACGATCCAGTCGACGAACCCGGCCTTGATCAGCGGAACGATGGCCGCGGTGCCCACCCCGGCCGGGGTCAGGGCGCCGGCCAGGCTCATCCCCACCGTCACCTTCGCCCCGAGCATCTTCTTGGTGAACAGGTTGCAGCACTCCCGCAGGCGGCCGCCGTTGTAGGCCAGCATGGCGTTCTCGACCAGTTCCGGCAGGGTCTCCTTCCCCGTGATGGTTTTCGGACGGATCCGCTTCCCGCGGAGGTACTTCTCCTTCCCCCGGATGAATTCCCGCGGATACCTGCTTTGGAAACCTTCGAGCATCTCGATTTTGCCCACGGCATCTCCTCCTTGCATCCCTGTGCTCCCGGGCTCGCCCGGGGTGACGGTTCTCCGGCCGGCCGGCGGGCCCTAGCCGCTCCGGCGGGGATCCAGAAGATACGAAAACAGCTTGTAGACGAGTTTGGCGGCCAGAAAATCGGGCGCGCGCAATCCCGGCGCCGGCGCCAGCTCCACGACGTCGAAGACGGGGACGGCGGCGGCGTTGCGGGCGACCGTGCGCGCGATCTCGAGCATGCGCTCCCAGGAGATCCCGCCGGGTTCCGGCGTCCCCACCGCCGGCATGATCGACGGGTCCAGGCCGTCGAGGTCGATGGTGAAAAACACGTTTTTGCCCCGCACGAAACCGGCCAGCTCCCCGAGATACGGGGCCGGGCTGGCAGAGGCCTCCCCGTTGTAGACCGTGCGGACGTCCCGCCGCCCCTTGAGGAACGCCGCCTCCCCCAGGGAAAGGTTCCGTATCCCGACCTGGAATATGGGGCAGACCTCGACGATCCTCCGGGCGGCGCAGGCGTGGCTGAAGGGCGTCCCCTCGTACTCGTCCCTCAAATCCGCGTGGGCGTCGACGTGCACGGCCACGAGCGGGGCGCCCCGGAGGCAGCGGGCGGCCGCGCGGGCGGTTCCCGCGGAAATGCTGTGTTCGCCGCCGAGAATTCCAAGGACTTCCGGGCGGGGCGCCCCGCCGAGGATCGAGGCGACCGTCTCCTCTACGGCGTCGATCATGGCCTCCGGGCTGCCCAGCTGCGGGTCCATCGGGGGGAGGGTGTGGACGCCGTAGTCCATGGCCGGTTCCGAGCCGAACTCCAGGTCGTAGAGCTCGACCTGCCTCGAGGCGGCCAGAATCGCCGCCGGGCCCTCCCGCGTCCCGGCCCCGTAGGACGTCGTCGCCTCGTAGGGGATGGGCAGAAGCCACGCCCGGGCCCGACCGGGGGAGGCCAGCTCCGCGGGCAGCCCCAGGAAGTTCCACGGGTTCTGAAGGTACGCTCGGTGGGTCATAGATGCAGGCTTTCCCTCGCCGGGCGGCGACACCCCGACAGTGGCCGGGGGGCGGATTCCCGGGAGACTCCGCGCCCCGGCCGGGGTGGCCGCGCGCATGCGGGCTTAAGGGTTAATTCCGGGCTCGCCCTCCGACGCCCTTGGCGGTGGAGATGTTTTTCCTGGCCGACTCCCTGGGGCGCAGCTTGCGGGTGGCCGCGCCGGCCTGCCAGAGCTCGGAGTTGGCCATGACGTTGAGCTCCTTCGTCAGCTGCGCCTGGTAATCCTGGCGGCCGCAGGACTGCAGCACGCGCCGGGTCTCCGCCCCGGATGCCACGCGCTTGTACAGCTCCCTGAATACGGGCATGACGGCTTTTTTGAACTTCGGCTTCCAGTCCAGGGCCCCCCGCTGGGCGGTCGCGGAACAGTTGGCGTACATCCAGTCCATGCCGTTTTCGCTGACGAGCCGTATCAGGCTTTCGGTGAACTCCTCGACGGTCTCGTTGAACGCCTCGCTCGGGCTGTGGCCGTGGCCGCGCAGCACTTCGTACTGCGCCTCCATGATGCCGGCGATGGCGCCCATGAGCACGCCGCGCTCGCCCGTGAGGTCGCTGTAGACCTCGTTTTGGAACGTGGTCGGGAACAGGTAGCCCGAGCCGATGGCGATCCCGAGCGCGATGCACCGGTCCAGGGCCCTTCCGGTGGCGTCCTGCTCGACGGCGAAGCTCGAGTTGATCCCGGCGCCGGAAAGGAAGTTGCGGCGGACCGAAGTGCCCGATCCCTTGGGGGCCACCAGGATCACGTCGACGAATTCCGGGGGGACCACCTTGGTCAGCTCCTTGTAGGCGATCGAGAACCCGTGCGAAAAGTACAGCGCGTCGCCCGGCTTGAGGTGCTTCTTCACGAGCGGCCAGATGGCCCGCTGCGCCGCGTCCGAGACCAAAAATTCAATGACGGTGCCGCGTTCGCAGGCCTCATCGAGATCGAACAGCGTCTTGCCGGGCGCCCAGCCGTCCTTGCGGGCGCGGTCCCAGTCCGCCTTGAATTTTTTCGACTGGCCGACGATGACGTTGAATCCGTTGTCCTTCATGTTCAAAGACTGCGCCGGGCCCTGGACGCCGTAGCCGATCACCGCGATCGTCTCGCCCTTGAGCACCCTGCGCGCCTTCGCCATGGGGAATTCCTTCCTGGTTATGACTCTCTCCTTCACACCGCCAAAGTCGATGATCGCCATGCTGGTTTCCTCTCTCTGCTAAGCAAGCTTGACAGCCTGTACTGTGGTTAGTCGCCGTTGCACGCGCGTGCCCCGATCGTCCCCGCTACGCACCGGCAGCGCATAAACATAGTATTAAACCATAAAGTGCCGGCCCTTGGGGAGAGCGGACGCATTATTTTCCCGAATTTTTTCGACAATTGCCGGGCGGCGGCCCATTTCCCTTGCTTCGGGGCCGCCGGGGCACGAAAATCGAAGCATGCGCCGCCGGCGCCCGACCGGGCGGGGGAGGACGGATCGGACGGCGGCGCCAGAGAAACCCGGCACGTTTTCCGCCAGGAGGAGAAACACTATGTCCGACGTCAAGAAATACGTGGTCGATACACCCGCCTACGAGGTGATCCCGAAAGACCAGGTCCGAAACAGGATCCCGGCCATGACGCTCATGAGCAGCAACCTCGTGCCGGGGACCCGGATGTACGTGGAAACGGGGTGGGTGCTCGGCATGCCCGATCCGAACCCCCACATCGAGGAGCATGCCCACGACTACGACGAGATCGTCCTGCACATCGGGACCGACCCGGACAACCCCGAGGACCTCGGGGGGGAGATCGAGATCGGCCTGGACGGGCAGCCGGTGGTCATCAACCGCACCTCGGCCATCTACATTCCCAAGGGGATGAAGCACGGGCCCCTGGTCTGGAAGGAATTCCACCACCCGCACCTGGAGCTGACGATCATGATCGGCGCCGGCACGCTCGCCGAAGCCGACCCCGGGGGCCACGAGAAGCTCAAGGGAGGCCGCGACAAGCTCAAGAAGGATTCGTAGGCGGATGCGGCCGAATCCCGTTCCTGCTCG
>Ga0123332_1005760_pt1 | contig 10405 bp, 8 predicted proteins | sample BioC12SIPDNA_4_FD_89958 | JGI IMG/M metagenome (GOLD analysis project Ga0123332, IMG submission 89958) | Anaerobic biogas reactor microbial communites from Washington, USA - Biogas_R2_A C12 SIP DNA | ecosystem: Engineered > Bioreactor > Anaerobic > Unclassified | place: Washington, USA... | reverse complement strand
GAGGTCCTGGGCCTGGACGCCCTGGACGACACCGACCTGGATTACCTGCGGCAGCTCAGCCCCCACTTCGATGACAACATGCGCGACGCCCTGCGGTACATGAACCCCGATTCCATGAAGATGCTGCCCCTCAAGGTGCGCATGGCCGTGGACAATCTGGAGATCGATTACGAGGTGGACGAGATGCACCGCCAGATAACCTCGCAGATCATGAACAACCTCAAGAACAGCACGGGCAAGGGCATGGGAGAGTTCGTGCTCCGGGCCGCCCATCTCCGTGGGTTCCTGGGATGAGGGCATGACCATGGCAGGCGCTCCCTCCCTCGAACTTCCTCCGATGCTGTCGATCGACCAAAACCTACATCATTCCCTGAGGAGGTCCTGAGCGCATGTCCCACAGGGTGACCTTCTTTCCGGGCGGGATGATGACCGAGGTCGAGGATGGGGAAACGGTCCTGGACGCCGCGGTGGCGATGGGCGCGCAGATCAACAGCGTATGTGGGGGGAAGGGGACCTGCAACAAGTGCCTGGTCATAGTGGACGGTCCCAGCGAATCGGAGTTGGGCAAGCTCAGCAGGGAGGAGTACGATCTGGGGTACCGTCTTGCCTGCCAGACCAAGATAAGGGGCGAGGTGTCGGTGTTCATCCCCGAGGAATCACAGATCAGCGAGCACCAGATCCTCGCCGCGTACAACGGCCGGGAGGCCGGGGAGCTGACACCCCTCACGGTGTGCCGCCGCCTGGACCTCTCCGACCCCAGCATGGAGGACAACCGCGGCGACCTGGAGAGGGTAATCGACGCCCTGGAGACCCCCTCCCTGGAGGTGCCCCTTACATTGCTGCGGGAGCTGCCCCAGGTACTGCGGGAGGGCGGCTGGCAGCTCTCCCTGATGATGTCCCGATGGGACGAAATCCACAGGCTCATGGCCATCGAGAAAGGGTCCAAGACCCTGGCCAACTACGGCATCGCCGTGGACATCGGCACCACCACGGTGGTGGCGGAGCTGGTGGACCTCAACACCGGGAAGACGGTGGCGCAGGCGTCCGACTACAACCGCCAGCTGGTATGCGGCGAGGACGTGCTGTCCCGAATCGCGTACGCCGAGGAGAAGGGAGTGGAGGCTCAACGAGCTGGGGCTAGACACCGTCAACGGGCTCATCACCCAGTTGTGCGCGGAGAGGGACAAGAGGAGGCGCTTCCACTCCGGGACCTGCGACACCGACATCGCCTCCATCGCCGTGGGGGGCAACACCGCCATGGTGCACATGCTGCTGGGCCTGGACCCCACGAGCATCCGCTACGCTCCATACATATCCACCACCAACGTGCCGCCTGTCCTGCCTGCATCGGACATCGGCATCCGCTCCCTTCCCGGAGCTCCGCTGTACTGCGTGCCCGGCCGAGCGTCCTACGTGGGCGGTGACATCACCGCGGACATACTGCTCTCGGGCATGCACCTCCGGGACGAGCTGTCCCTCCTGATCGACGTGGGCACCAACGGCGAGGTGGTGCTGGGGAACAAGGAGTGGATGGTGGGATGCTCCACCTCCGCGGGGCCGGCCTTCGAGGGCGGGGAGGTCTCCTGCGGCATGCGCGCCATGGGCGGGGCCATAGACACTATCAAGATAACAGAGACGGACATCGACATCACCATCATAGGGAAGAAGCGCCCACGGGGAATATGCGGCTCGGGCCTCATCGACCTCATCGCTCAGATGTTCCTGCGAGGGTACATCGATAAGAAGGGGAGGATCGAGACCGCCGCTTCGGAGAGGGTGCGGTCCTCCGGACGGGGCATGGAGTTCGTCGTCCACCATGAGGCGGGAAAGAGGGACATCGCCGTAAGCGACGATGACATCGCCAACGTCATCCGAACAAAAGCGGCCATCTACGCCGGGTGTTCCGTGCTTCTTCAGAGCGTGGACAAGGCCTTTAGCGACGTTGACCGGCTGTACATCGCCGGCGGCTTCGGTCAGCACATCGACATCGACAACGCCCAGGTCATCGGCCTCCTTCCGGACGTGCCGCGCGATCGCTTCCAGTTCCTAGGCAACGCCTCCCTGGGAGGCTCCAAGCTGTGCCTCCTCTCCGAGAGGATGAGGGCCGAGGCCCTGGACATATACCGCGCCACGACCTACGTGGACCTGTCCTCCTCGCAAGCGTTCTTCGACCAGTACTCCTCAGCGCTGTTCCTGCCACACACCGATATGGACCTGTTCCCCGAGGTGCGGAAGAGGATCGAGGCCGCCCGGGGGCTGCAAGTAAGGGATTAGACCGTTAGGTCCATCACGCGCCATTTTCTTACATTCTTCAGGTCAATTTAGCATCGTTGATTCCAATATTAATCTGAAGAGTAAAAGGATTGAAATATCGTTCAAAGGTCCACAAAACATAGTATAATCAAAATCGAGAAAAGGTGTCATCCATGTCCCCTCACACATCCCCTTTTAACTCCATCATCGTCATGGCCAAGCAGATCCTGGAATCCGGCCGCACCGGTCCCAAATCCTCCAAGGAAGAGGCGGAGAGGGCCGTAAAGGAGATCATCGGCGCTGCCGACCAGGCGTTCACGTCGGAGCATGAGGCGAGCTACTGGGGCTACCTCAAAGCGACCCTGAACGAATATGTCCGCTCCCGCGGTCTGGAGGAGCGCTTCGTGATCAAGGGCTCCCCCTTCAACTATCACGGCGCGGTGGGGGCCAGCTGCTCCGCGGTCATGCTCAGGAAGGACTTCTACAGGGGCGAGGCCCGCGTGGAGCCGGAGATGTTCCTTGAGGTCGGCATGGTTCGCGACCGGCAGGGGAACCTGAGCCCAGGTGTGTGCTGCGGCTTCCACTACCTTTCCTCTCCCGAGGGCGACCGCAGCCAGTTCGTGCAGGGCGTGCTCGAGGACCAGAGGACCAAGTCCATGGCCTGGGCGCTGTCCAGTAACGGCTTCCTCAACCCCTCCTTCCGCTCCCACGGCGGGGAATACCACTGGGGCATGGACGCCACCCTGACCAAGGTATGGCCGGAGGGCAGCATCACTCCTGAGATCAAGGAGAGGATCTTCCAGGCCTTGGACGAGCTGCTCCCCCTGTTCCAGCGGATCGTATCCCTCGCGTAAAGGTGCCATCCTCCGCCTCACAGAAACTTTATCTAAGCTCGGTATATTGAAAGAGCGTGGCCTGGAACTGCGCTCCCACCGTTATCGGATCCCTTCCCTGCACCGATCCAGCGAAAGCCGTGGACCTCGTCCTGGAGAAGCTCGTCACCGTGCCCACGTGGCCCCAGCTTCCGCAGGTGGGGTTCCAGGAGAACATGTACGTCCAGTTCATGAGCGGGCTGCCCGGCGTGCAGGTGGACAATGACAAGAAGAAGATCCGGGTGAACCTTGCGGACTACGATCCCGAGGCCATCTACACCAAGATCCTGGAGGACAACGTGGACCTGTTCGCGTTCCCCCAGTACGGCTTCTCCGGCTTCCATGAGTTCATGTCCCGGGAGCTGCCGTCATCGGCGCGTGCGGTCAAAGGACAGATCACTGGACCAGTGTCCCTGGGCCTACAGGTAACGGACCTGGACGACAAGCCGGTAATCTACGACGAGGCGTACGCGGAGATTATACGCAAGAGCCTGAACCTCATGGCCAGATGGCAGGAGAGGGAGCTGCGCAGGAAGTGCCCGGAGACCATCCTGTTCATAGATGAGCCGTACCTCTCGATCATCGGCACGCCCTTCGCCTCCGTCTCGCAGGCGGACGTGACCTCGTGGATAGCGGAGGTCACCACCGGCCTGGAGGGGATGACGGGCATCCACTGCTGCGCCAATACCGACTGGCCGTTCGTGATGAGCATGGGCATCGACGTCCTGTCGTTCGACGCCTACGATTACGGCTACACCATATCCCTCTACCCGGAGGAGGTGGACCGTTTCCTCCAGAACGGTGGGAGCCTCGCCTGGGGCATCGTGCCCAACCATGAGGAGCCGTTCCTCCAGGAGAACGCGTCATCATTGGCAGATAAGGTCGAGGAGCTCATGACATCCCTGGTCAACAAGGGGTTGGACCGCGAGATGCTCCTGCGGCAGTCGCTGCTCACGCCGCAGTGCGGTCTGGGCGGCCTTGACGCCGAGGTCGGAGCGAAGGTCCTGGACCTGTTGGTGGAGACATCGGCGGAGCTTCGGACACGGCACTCCCTGGAGTGACATGACGTTCATCATCGCCGTGGCAGGAAAGGGAGGGGTCGGCAAATCGACCCTATCTGCCCTTATGGTGCAGGAGCTCGCCGCGCGAACCGGGAAAGTAATACTGGCCGTGGACGCCGATCCCAACTCCAACCTGGGCGAGAAGCTTGGGATCACTGTGGAGAGGACCATCGGCGACCTTCGCGAGGAACTGGTAAGGCGGTCCGAGGACGTAACAGGCTCCAAGCACCAGGAGGCGATGTACCAGCTTCGGCTGGCGATGGAGGAAGGTACGGACTTCGACCTGGTGACCATGGGCCGCTCCGAGGGCCGAGGCTGCTACTGCTACGTGAACAACCTCCTGCGCACCTTCCTCGACGAGATCATGAGCCAGTACGGTCACGTGGTGATAGATAACGAGGCAGGGATGGAGCACCTCTCCCGGAGGACATGCCAGCGCATGGACGTCCTCATGGTGGTATCGGACGCCACCAAGATGGGACTGGAGACCGCCTCCCGGATACTGTCCTTATCCAAGGACATGGAGATCGACATCGGGAAGAGCGTTCTGATCATCAACCGCATCCGCGGGGAGCTACCGGCGAAGGTCAAGGACGTCGTTCCGCCAGGCTTCTCCAAGACGTTCCTATTGCCGCACGACGCTGCCTTGGAGGAACTGGCCATGGGCAGTTCGCAGCTCACGTCGCTCCCCCAGGACAGCATGCTGCGGGAAGCGGTGCAGCGTCTCATCTCTGAGCTGAAGTGATCCAGGCAGTGATGTGTTCGTCCTGGCTTTGTATGCCTACATTACCAGCACAGCGCCGTCCAGCTAGCGGATCGTGGCGTTGATCACCATCCAAAGGGCTACCACCCGTGCTGTAAGAGATCAGCCTTCATCGTCGAATGGCTATCATTCTTCGGCCCATGACCTTAGATGAGGGCGGGACGATAATCACACCTCTTCTCAGACCTTACTGCGATTTCAGCAGCTTGGGGATGCCGGACGATTCCTTCGGACCGACGATGACCTTGAGGCCGGTGGCCTCCTGCAGCTTCCCGGACATGCGGGAAAGCATACCGGGGATTATGAGCACGCCCTTCTCGCTCTTGGCCATGGTCTCGGTGGACCTCAGCGCCTCGGCCACGCTCTCTGCGGTAAGCTTACCGGCGGAGAACGCGGTCAGCACGGACAGTCCTTCGGTATCCACCACCAGCAACCAGGCGGGCATGCGGCTCTTCTCGATGTCCCCGGCCACGGTGAAGTACGTCAGGGAGAAGTTCACCGTGAACAGGATGGGCGCGTCCTTCCCCGGATTGTTGATGGGGTACAGTCCGGCCTTGACCTGTATCGGCACCTGGGGATCGGTGTAGATGTTCTGCCGGATCACGAACAGGGGCAACGCATGCGCCGGGTCCAGGTCCTCCATGAGCACGATGCCGCCGTACTTCATGGTGGAAATAAGCGCCATGGCCAGGCCCCGCTCCCTCCCGATGACGTTCGTCAGTATGGGATAGCCTAGCCCGCGGAACGTCTTCTTGATGGAGTTCTTGCGGACGATGGTGTTCCTCTCCAGCGTCTCCTGCAGATTCTCCGCGCCCAGGTCCAGGACCAGGTCCTCGACCCCTGCGGCCTTGACCTTCTCCACCAGGTCCGCAAGCCCGTTGAGGTCGTCGTGCCTCACGGCTAGAGGATACTTCAGCTCCTTGGCGGCCGCGGCCATCCCCTCGATATTGTCGGTCGTGGCGGCGTAGATGAGGGGTCGGGAGAGGTTCGTGGCCGATGCCGCGGCGCGAATGGCCTCAGGATCGTGGGACATGAGGATCAGCGGCAGGGCGCTCTCGCGCGATACCCGCTTGACGACCTCTGCGAACTTCACCGGATCATGGGAATCGTTGCGGACCGCCAGCATGTCCAGGGACAGCATCTGCCCCACCCTCTCGAACCTGAGGTCCGCAGCCTTGCGGAGCTTGGCCACGATATCCTTCTCGGAGGCCTGGTCGGAGATGGTTATGGCATACCGGGTGGCATGGAAGAACTTCTTGTCATGGCGGTACAGCTCGGTCTCATCGCCGATCTCCACCTTTCTCTCACCCGCTCCGATGGTTATGAGCCGTATGGGCGGAGCGGAGGACGCCTCCAGCTTGGCCTTTGCTTCTTCAGTCACGTAGGGGCAGTCGGCCAGCTTGGCCTTGGAACTGGCTAGCTGCATGGCGAAGGCCAGGCACGTGGGGAAGTTGCACTTTCCGCAGTTCTTCTTGGGCAGGAGCTTGAAGATCTCAATGGCCGTGGCCATGTTACTCACCCCTCAGATCGTTGATGGCATCCTTCAGAACCACTGCTGCCAGGGGGCTGCGCATGATGAGCAGGTCCGCGCCTGAGAGCAGCGCGGCCAGGCCGGTCGCCGCCTCCCACCACTTCCCTCTCTCCACCACGTCGCCCCAGGCGGCGTTCTCCTCGGAGGCCTCCCGGGCCTCCCAGGCCGAGGTCACGTCGCACAGCATGGGCACCTGCAGCATGCGGTCGCCCATGAGGGCGGCCATACGTATCCTCTCGTTGACCGAGTACGAGTACTCCAAGCCCATGCCCAGGCCGGCCATCAGGGGGTCCATCACGATGTTCTCGGCCTTGACCCCGAAGTCGCTCAGCAGGATGTTGATCTGCTTGGCGAGGTTAATGTCCAGGTTCGAGTACGCTATGAGGGCGTGGTGGTTGGACATGGCGGCCGCGGAGATGGTCTTGTAGGCGTTCTCCTCCGCTTGGCCCAGGAGCAAGCGCACCTGGGCGCAGGCGTTGCTCACCGCCTCCATGGTCCTGGCGTCCTTCTCCTCGTGCCCGCAGCCGTAGACGATGACGGGAACGTCCACGGCCGCCAGTACCTTGAGGACGGTCTGGGCCGCGTCCTCCGGTGACGAGTCCTTCCCTTCGGGGTTGGTGGAGCGCAGCCGCAGGCACACCAGGTCCGCGCCGAACTCGTCCACCCACTTCCTGGCCCATGCGGCCGGATCGTTGATGACATCGCCGAACGGGCGGACCGCCACCTCTATGAGGTCGGTGGTATCGTCGACGACCTCTCCGGCGATGAGCTGCCTGTTCCCCAGACCCTCGTACGATAGGAAGGGCATTCCGGTCTCCCCGCCGATGGACAATACCTTTCTCTCTCCACTATCGGCGGTGGACGCACCCAGCGTCACCGTTCCGACCTTACCTGACCATTTCTCCTTGGGGACCGGCACTTCTACCATAGGGACCATTCCTTCTTCATGATATGAGCGGGGGCATCCTCAGCGCGGGGTGATCGACCTTGGCCATCCATTCTGTGAGGCCATCGGCCTCGGTGGTGACGGTCTCGTCGGCGATCTTGTCCACGAAGCCTGGTTCCCCAAGCTCCTCGGCCCTCTTCTGCAGGCGATCGCGCAGCGTCTCCTTCAGCTCGCGGGGCATCCATGCTATGCGCAGGAAGCCTCCGTCGGCGGGGATGAACTTTCGACTGGTAATATATTTTCTCCCCACGCCGATGAACCCCGGGGTCTGATGCCCCCCGCCCACGGAACCGGCGAGGGAGGAGAACTTCATACCTATGGGCGTCATGCCCAGGTACTCGCGGTTCACGACGATCACGCCCTGCATGTCCGCGGTCATGGCCACGATGACCTCGAAGCACCCGCACGAGGTCATGGGGTCTTCCATCATGGTGTAGGCGTTGAACCTCTCCACCTTGTGATGGGAGTTCTCGTACACCGCCTCGTTGACGCCCTTCCACTGACCCTTCACCGGGTCTATGCACTCGCCTTTGACGACGGCCCGGTTAGGGCCGTGGGGATCGATCTCCACCGCCGCCTGGGCGTCCAGCCAGTTCACCGCCCCGCACAGCCCCAGGCGCTCGGGGGTGACGATGCACACGTGATCGGGAGCAAAGGAAGCACAGAGCAGGCATGTAAAGTAAGTGTCCACCTTCTCGTCGGTGAGGTCGGCCATGCGTCCATCGCGCTTCGCATATACATCGAGCGCCTCCGGAAGACGCTTCCGTACCTCGTCCTCGTCGGTGACGATGGTCACCTGCACCCGGGACACGATGTTCCCGAACTCCTCCTTGAGCTTGGTGATGAGGATGTCCCCGAAGTGCTTGAACCTCAATCCGGCGGCAACGGAACGCTTGCTGAGGCGAACCCACAGCACGTTCCTCTGCCCGGTGTGCCACGCCCCCTCGGCGTAGTTGACGAACAGGTGGATGCGCCTCTCCAGCACGCCCTCGAAGTCCTCCTGCATCTTCTTGCCGTACACGTCCACGAGGATGGCCAGCATGGTCCTGCCGCCCTCCGGCAAGGAGTCGACGTCGGGACCGATGACCGTGATCTTGCCGTCCTCCACGTCCTCCTCGTCGCGCATCCGCAGGAGCTCGAAGGTCAGCGTCTTGGCCGCGCCCCCCGCCTCGACATAGGTGTCCGGCCTGCGCACCACCTCACCCTCGAACGCGGGACCGTAGGCCACGGGAATGTCCACCGGGGCCAGTCGGACCTTGATGCCCCTAGCCTCTATGGCCTCCTGCACCATCTTGTCCAGTTCCTTGACGTGGATGAGCTTCTCGGGCACGCCCTCCACCGGCTGGTCGGTGACGATGGTGGCACCATTGAGCACCGCGGCCATGGCCGCGCCCGCGAGGACGGGATCCAACGAACCATACTCCAGGACAACGATCTTGGGCCGCTTCGCCAGATAGGAGGCGATGCCCTCGCGATCGCCTCTCTGGATGCCGCCGAAGGACAGGCCGGCGCGGATGGCGAAGTTGAGCGCGTGCACGATCTGTGTGCCCGTGCCTACAGGGTAAAGTCGGAAGCGCTCCCCCACCTGCGTGCCGCTGGCCAGCAGTTGCTCGATGACATCACCGCAGGCGAGGATGATCAGCCCCTTGGACTGCAGGTCCCGGACGGTGCGGGCGAGCGCATCGGCATCAGGGCTCCTGCCCACGATCACGGCCGCCCCGGGGATGGTGTCGTCCACGAAGGCGAAGCCCAGCTCCCTTATGATACGATCCGGCAGGAAGCCAGAATAGGGGGTGCCGTCGTACGGTTCAGGATTGTTAACGTACTTCACGGCCTCGATTATCTCCGCCGCCACCATGGTGGCCTCCCCCGCGGCCAGGGCGTTGGCGATGTCCACGGTCCCGCTGACCTTCTCCTTATACGATGTCACTATCGGCAGGAGCTTTCCCAGCGTGCTCGTGTCCCGCCCGTCCCAGGCGAATATGGCCGGCAGCTCGTAGCAGGTCTCCGGGAACTCCACCGCCCGGTCCTCCCCGAACCTCGTTATGGCCTCCCGTACCATCGTTTCCGCCAGGTCGAGTGCGAGGCGCGAGCCTTCGATAGCCAGTGCGAATACGTCTTGGTTGGGAATGGTGGTGTCGGTGCTCAAGGTCCTTCCTGCCTGATCTCTCGGTCACATGCGCTCAGGCCGCGTTCTTCACGGTCGCATGTGCCATGGGAGCACATTCACATCCCTCCAGGCCTCTTGAACCCTTCGCCTGCAACCCCGGACCGCGGCTATAGGACGATGTTCTCGATCTCGTCCACGAAGTACCGTCCCTTCTGGAGGGCCAGGACCTCCTCAAGCGAGGAGCGCAGCTTGCCCTCCTCCACGGTGCTCTTGCTGACATCGGCGATGATGTCCAACGTCATGGACTCATAGAACACCAGGACCTCGCTCTGCAGCGATACCATGTTAATGTTATGCCTTCCCAAAGTATCGGCCACCCGGGCGATGGCGCCCGGCTTGTCCGGTATGACCAGGGAGAGGCGCACCAGCTCGGCCTCCGGCTCCAGGAACGTGATCGAGAGGACGTACGACTCCATATCTCCCACGAACATCAGAGGCTGCCCGTCCTTCAGGTCTTTTATCTCGTCTAGGAACTCCTGGGGCACCTCGAACTCATCATGGGCGATGATGGTGGCGGTCTTGTGCTTCCTCTTTATGGGCTTAGTCTTGACGGTCTTGGAGCCGGCGGCAGCGCCCTTGTTATAACGGTCCGCGATGTGCGAGACCTCGATGTCGATGGTATCCACCAGGTCCACGGCCGAGGTCCTCGCCTTCTTCAGTGAATCGAACTCGGCCTTCAGCTCGCTGGGCTCCCCGTAGTACGAGAGGTCGGCGAGCATCTTCCAGGTCATGGACACGCCGGAGATGTTGCTTAGTGATACAGAGTTGAGGATGTCCACGTTACGGTCCGCCAGGAAGTTCGAGGCCTG
>Ga0123332_1005758_pt1 | contig 10411 bp, 5 predicted proteins | sample BioC12SIPDNA_4_FD_89958 | JGI IMG/M metagenome (GOLD analysis project Ga0123332, IMG submission 89958) | Anaerobic biogas reactor microbial communites from Washington, USA - Biogas_R2_A C12 SIP DNA | ecosystem: Engineered > Bioreactor > Anaerobic > Unclassified | place: Washington, USA... | reverse complement strand
GGTGTCCGTCTTGAGATCGACACGCGCCCGGGGATCCGAACCGTGATCTACCGGCGATTGGACTGATGGCGTGATTTCACCTGTAGTGCAACTGAGTCTTGCCTTGGTTACTCTGCTGGGGCCAATCGATTTGCTGGCGAGCCATCCCGCCGCCCCGTCCTTCCGGCTGCAGGCGGATGCGGGCTACAGCATCGAGGGCGCGGGACCGGCCGTGGCGGTGGATCTCACCCCGCAGGCCTACACCGCCGGCGATGTGAAGTTGATCCACATTTCCGGTTGGATCCGCAACGACGGCGGCCAGTCCGTCCCCTTGGGCGACCTCCATGCCGTCGACCTCGCTATGGCGGCGCGCGCTGTCGATGCGGAGGGGCGCTTTGTCTACGAGCCCTTGGCGTACCGTGCGGAGGAGTGGTACGGATCGACCTTCTGGAGCGGCCCGGATTGGACGCGCGTGGGCAGAGACTGGCAGCACTCGGGGGAAACGGTCTCCAGTTGTCGCACCTTCGTCGCGCCGCGGGACGGCAGAGTCGCCGTATCGGGACGCATCGCCAAGGCCGACACCAACGGCGGCGACGGGATCCGCGCCACTGTCCGTCTGGGCGCCGAGGAGCTCTACGTGGCCGAGCTTGGGCCCGATGATGCCGCTGGCGTTGAGCCGTGCCTCGACCTGGAGCTGTCCGAGGGTGACCACCTGAGGTTCGTCCTCCACCGTCGCGGCGATATCGGCTGTGACACGACCCATTGGGACCCGTTGGTCGAGTATGTGGACGGTCCCAGCTACGGCGCCTCCGACGGCTTCGACGACTCGGACGGCCCTGGCGGTACGAGCTCGAGCGCGACACCGCCGAGGGGGTGCAGCCCTTCGCGGTCCACTACCCCGACACCCGTTACCAGTGGCAGAGCCGGGCCGTCGGCCTCGGCAGCGAGCTCCGGCTGACCGCACCGGTGCTTGGCGAGGGCGACCGGTGCCTGCCCGTGTTCATCATCCATGGCGATGAGCCCACCGGCACCCTCGTCATCGGCGCGGCCTCCCTTGCCCTCTGGGCTCTCGATGTCGAGCGTGCCGTTGATGGGTCGGCGCGGCTGCGCCTCACCTGTCGCGCGCCCGGTGGGACGGTGACGCTGGAGCCCGGAGAGCGGATCCCCTTCCCCGAGGTGGTCGTGGGCCTGTGCGGCGGCGATTGGCAAGCCGCCCGGGACGCGGTGTGGGGCCCCACGGCCGCCCTGCCGCTCGCGCCCACGGGTGACCCCCTGGGTCTCATCGGTCTGGCGGTCCAGGGCAACGCGCCGTCCGTGCCGCCGCCCACGGGCCTCTCGCTCAGCAGGGAGGGCGACGAAGCTCGTCTTGACTGGGACGGCCTGGGCGGTGCAGACCGGGCGTGGGTGGTATTGCGCGATGGCCGGTTGCTTGGCGTCAGCGATGGGACGCGCTTTGCCGATGACGCCGCTTGCGCTGGCCTGTCCCATCGCTATGGCGTGTGCCAGGCCCGGGGGTACACCCTCTCGTCGCCGCAGGAGGCTTGGGAGGCGGCGCCGGCTGGGAGTGCCGATGTCTCGCTCGAACTCGCCCGACTCGTCGAGGCCGATTGGGAGGCATCTGATGCGGAACGGATCGATACCCTCGGCTATGCGGCGCTAGCGTCGGAATCCCTCGCCGCGGCGAGCGCCATTCTCTCAAGCCGTGACCGCGGGGCCGCGGAACGCGAGCTTGCCGACGCCATCGTGGCCCTCGATGGTTTGACCGAGGTCGCCGATGGACGCGCGCTCTACCTCAACGCGCGGTGGCTGAGGCGTCAGGCGCTGTTGTCCGACCCGCTGATGGGGAACGTGCGGCTCCTGTTCGTCCAGCGAGCGCCGGCGGCGTACAGCCACCTAGTGATGCAGTACTTCGGATGGCGCGCCCGCGCGGGCGGCGGCCTGTTCGTGCTCGAGCAACCCGGCCGCTCTCTCGCGGCAACGCCGTTGCTCGATGCCGATCGCTGGAGCGGCAGCGTCCTCGCGCCGGTCCTCTCGTGGGACGCCGACCGCGTCGCCTTCTCCTACTCCTCGTGCCAGCCTAGCGACCCCTTCTATCACCTGTTCGAACTGGACCTTGGAAGCGGAGGGGTACAGCAGCTCACCGCCGGCGCCTACGAGGACCTCATGCCGGCCTATCTCCCCGGCGGCGACCTCATGCTCAGCTCCACCCGGCGTAAGGGGCATGCGCGCTGCTTCGGGGCCCAGTTCGGCGAGGCTTGGCACGTCTACACCCTGCACCGGCTGTTCCGCCAGACCGGCGAGGTCCGAACCCTCTCCTTCCACGAGACGAACGAGTGGTTCCCCACGCTGCTGCCCGATGGAAGCATCAGCTACGCTCGCTGGGACTACGTCGACCGCCACGCGGTTCTCCACCAGAATCTCTGGCGCATGAACCCCGACGGCACCAGCCCCGTGGCGCTCTACGGCAACCATACCCAGAACCCCCACTGCAGCTTCGAAGCCCAGGTGGTTCCGGGCACCGGCAAGCTGGTCTGCACCGCGTCCGCCCATCACTCCATCACCGGCGGCTCGCTGATCCTCGTGGATCCGAATGTGGATTTCGACGGGCCAGCGCCCGTCGAGCGGCTCACTCCCGAGGTGCCCTTCCCGGAGTCCGAGGCGGTGCCCACGACCTACTACGCATCACCCTGGCCCCTGTCTGAGAGCCTCTTCCTGTGCTCCTATAGCCCGTCGCCTCTCGTGATGGAGCCGCCGCCCAACGAGCCCGCCGCCCTGGGCCTCTATGTGCTGGACCGCGCAGGCAACCGCGAGTTGCTCTACCGGAACCCTCGGATAGGGTCATCGAACCCCATCCCGCTCCGCCTGCGGCCCGCGCCACCGGAGCGGGCCAGCTTGTTGCCCGAGGACGCTCCTCCGGTGGGCACGTTCGCCCTTCAGGATGTCTATCGAGGGCTCGACGGGGTGGCGCCTGGCGCCGTGAAGGCGCTGCGGGTCGTCCAGGTGCTCCCCAAGACGACGCCGGTCGGCGATGACCCACCCATCGGGCTGGCCGGTCAGGAGCCGGCCAGAGCCGTGCTGGGAACGGTGCCGGTAGCCGCCGATGGCTCCGCGTACTTCGAGCTGCCCGCGCGCACACCCGTCTACTTCCAAGCCCTGGATGACCGTGGGCGCGCCGTTCAGACGATGCGGAGCGCCACCTACCTGCAGCCGGGGGAGCAGGCTATGTGCATCGGCTGCCACGAGTCCCGAACCACCGCGCCGGAGTCGGTGGAGGCCCGATCGGTGATGCAGGCGCCGCAGCAGCTCACCCCCGGCCCCGACGGAACCCATCCCTTCTCCTACCCGCGGCTCGTGCAGCCTGTACTCGACCGTCACTGCGTGAGCTGCCATGGCGACGCGGAGCCCGCGGGCGGGCTCCCTCTCACCGGAACTCCTGAGGGGCCATGGACGCGGTCGTACCTCGCCCTGACAGGTGGGCTGAGCTTCTGGGGCGATGCGACGAACGTCGCTCACGCGGGCGATTCCCTGGTGCCCCGGTACGGAGGCTGGAATCCCGTGCACCGGACCGATCCGGGGGGCGCCTTCGGATCCCTAGGCAGCCGACTGATGCGCCTGCTCGACGAGGGACACGAATCCGTGACCCTCGACCCAGAGGAGTACGAGCGTCTCGCCCTGTGGATCGACTGCAACGCGGTGTTCTACGGCACCTACGACCGCGGCGACCAGCAGGCCCAGCTCCGCGGCGAGACCGTCCCCATGCCGGAGGTGCAGTAGCGTCCCCTACTCGGCCAGCGTCGCGCGCCCCCAGTAGGTTCGATCGCTCGAGTTCCTCGCCGAGCCGTTCCACATGAGCTGGCGCACGCGGTGCACGCCATCGAGGCTGTCGTTGACCGCCAGGTCGAAGAGGAGCTTCTGCCCCGGTTGGGGCTCGAAACCCAGGGCGCTGAAGGGGATCGCTACCTCGAGGGTGTAGCCCGTCCCGTCAGCGGCTGGCACGACGGTGACCTCACAGTCATAGGCCTCCGGCGCCCTCATGACGTGGGTGCGGGCCTCTCCGTTCGCCAGGCCCGCCCCGATCAGCACCTGGCGGTCGCTGAAGAGGAGTTGCCCAGGGTCGTCGACTTGCTCGTGGCCCAAGAAGAGCTCCAGCCCGTCGCCCTGCCAGAGATCGGCGCCCTCGTGTTCGTTGCGCATCGGGGTGCTATCGGCCACATCCGCGATGAGGTACAGGTGCTGGTCATCCCAGCACATCCTGAAGGCCATCTCCACCCCGCCCGCATCCGCTCCTTGGACGAGCCGATCCTGGCTGATGAGGCTGGGCGGCGTGCCGGGCCAGTCGTTCCGGCTGCCATCGATGGTCATCAGCCCCGGGGCGCGAGGGACGTGAACGGTCTTCGTGCCGCCCGACCGGCCCGCGAACTTCGGATCCTCATAGCGGAAGGGCTCGCGCCCGCGGTGGCGGATCTCGTAGGTCGCCGCGTGGGCGCGAACGGCTTCCTCCAGGAAGTCGAACCAGGGCGTGTCGGTGACGCTGATGACCCCCGTGTTGCCATTCTCGCCCGTATACCCCTGGAAGAACCGTCCCGTGCGGGCTTGATCGATGAGCGTGAACCATTCGGAGCCGACGATGAAGCCCATGGCGGCGGCCTGCTCGACGTAGTTGCGGTAGGCGAGCCCTCGCTCGCGCTGACTGCTGACCTCGGGCCCGCCGCCAGGGAGGCCCGTGTCGCTGGGCGAGCAGTAGTGCCACTCGCTGAGGAGCATCGGTCTGCCACCGCTCCACGCGTAGAGGCGCTCCAGGAACCCTACGTCGAGGCCATATGTGTAGTAGTTGACGCTGATGACATCCATATACTGCCCAGCAACCCGCACCAGCGTCTCGTCGTTCGCCGTTCCGGGCTGCCAGCGGTTTCCGATGAGCATGTGGTTCGTGTCGTACTTCCGGAACGTGGTGGTCAGTAGGCTGTAGTACCGATCCAGGAACCGCTCTGTGTAGTCCCTCATATCGGCCGCTGCTGAGGCTGTGGCCACCGGCAGGCCTTGGCCCGTGAGTTCGTCGAAGCTCTTCGCGTCCATGCCCCAGGCCGCGTTGAAGTCCTCGATGGTCTGGTACCGCTCGCGGAGCATCGCGACGAGCTCGAGCTTGCACGGCTCATCACCCGTGAGTTGGGGAATGACCCTGGGGATGTCCTCGCAGGCCTGCTCGTTCTCGAGGTAGTAGCCGATGATGAGCGGATCGTCGGCCGCCGGCGCGACCTGCTCCGCGAACAGCTCGTCAATGCGTGCCGCGGTGATCGTGTCGAAGGGGTCGAAGAAGCCTCGAAGACCCTCGAGAGGGCGCTCGAGGGCCCAAGGAAGCTGGAGCGGCAGGTGCGCGACATAGGGAAAGCCGGCGGCACGGTAGGTCTCTGCCCCGCTGGAGAAGGCCCCAGCCGCATTGAAGCCCCAGGGGCGCACCCGCTCGATCATCCTCGCCCGCCACGCCTCAACATCGAAGGGCTGCCCCTCCTTGCGGATCACGTTGGCCAGATAGAACGAGAACGCCCGGCGCGACCAGTACGACTGGGGGTGGTACGCCGTCTGGAACTCGCCCTCATAGGGGGGAAGCCATTCGTAGATGCTCTCCCGGCCCTCGATGGTCGTGTAGTCGTCGCAGGGGCCGAAAGCGCAGAGCCCGAGCAGGAAGTAGGCGTTGCCCACCGGATCGACGAGCGTCCACTGACCATCGACCTGCTCGACGTGGAAGAACCCCGTGGCCGTCAGGCCGAGCTCGGTTCCGCTGCCGGGAAGGCCACCGTAGGGGTCCAGGTCCGGTAACGAGAGCGCCTCGGTGAAGGCTCTCTCCGCCTCCTCACCGGCCCTCAGATCCTCATCGCTGTGGACCTTGCCGGGGTACTCCGCTTGCGCGTCCTGGCCATACTGGTCCACTACGATGACCCTCGCGCCGTCTACTGGCTCGGATTGGGCGATCCCCACCGTGTACACGCTGTCTCCGGGCTCGCACGGCATCAGGAGGGACCATGCGAAGATCTTCCAGCCCCACTCGCGGTTGTCCTGAAGCTCCTGGTAGCAGCTCTCGGGGACCCTCAGGCTCAGGCTGCGGTCCTCGAAGTTGGTAAGCTCAAACTCGCCCGCATGCCCCTGATGGAGGAACGGCAGTTCCGGTTGGGCTTGCGGGAACGGCATCGCCCCCGTGTCACCGATCCGCCACGAACCCCCCTGCGCGTACCCGAAGTCGATAAGCATCTCCATGCGTACCGAGTGGGCGCTCTCAGGTACGCCGCTCAGCCGGGTTGTGACCTCCCCGGCACGGATCTCCAGTTCCGCGGACGCGCCGCCCTCGTAGCGGACCCGCGCCCGATCCGCCTCCGCGGACTTCTCGATGGCCGGATGCACCGTCTGTCCATCTTCGCCGACGAGGGCCGGATATGTGAGGGTGAACACCCCCATGCTGCCGGCATCGATCTGCAGCCCATCGTTCGTGAAGCTCAGATCTGCGGCGAGGCAGACCGGGGACAGGCAGCCAATGGCTCCCACCCAAAGGGCGATTCTCATCGTCGGGGACATCGTGTGCGCCTCCTCAAGAGAGCATTGCTGGGCTTCTCATCCGTAATACCCCTAACAACACCCCTAACCTCCCTCCGGCTCGGCCACGCTCGCAGGCCGCGCTTCGCAGACGCCGAAGTACCTAAGCACCATCGAGCACCGACTGGAGGCATGCCATGTTCTGGGTCACAGGTTGCACGGCTATCGCTCTCGGCACAGCGGCCGTGGGGGCAGTTCAGCACGAGGGAACGGTCGATGTCGCCGCCTTCGGCGCGGTGCCCGACGACGGCCAGGATGACACGGCAGCGTTCCTCGAGGCCTTCGCCGAGGTGGCGCGCACCGGCGCCCAGCGGCTCGTGCTTCACCCCGGGCGCTATGACCTCACAGCCGGCGCCAATCCCGAGAGCCCAGCGACTCTCTTCCCGGTCGCTGATCTAGATGGCTTCACCCTCGATGGCGGTGGGGCCGAGTTGATGGTCAGCGGCGCCACGAGCCTCTTCTACTTCCTCAACTGCCGTAATGTGCACCTCACGGGCTTCACTGTGGACTCCCCCCGAGCGCCCTTCTCCGTTGGCGAGGTGATCGCCGCCGAGCCGAGGTGGTTCGATGTGCGCGTCGATGACGAGTTCCCCGTCGAGGGCGGGGAGGCAGTGGGCGCGTTCATGGACTACGAGCCCGACACCGGCCTCCCTGTTCGCCAGGGACTGGACGTCTACAGTGGCGTGGAGCGAACGGAGCTGATCGGGCCCCAGACGCTCCGCGTCCATCTGGGCTGGGACATCGCCGTTCCCGTGGGCCATCTCGTCGTCCTGAGGCACTGGGTGTACGGCCACAACGCCATTGTCTTCCAGCGGTGCCAGGAGGTGTCTGTCGAGGACATTACGATCTACACGACGCCCGGCATGGGGCTCATCGGCCTCGTGTCTGAGAACATCTCGCTGACGCGGTTCAACGTCCTGATCCGCCCCGGCACCCGCCGGCTCATGTCGGCGACGGCGGACGCGACCCACTTCGGGGGCTGCAAGGGCACCGTGTCCCTTACCGACTGCACATTCGAGGGGATGGGCGATGATGGCGCCAACATCAAGTCCGGCCTCTACCTCACCGTGCTGGAGCGGGTGGATGAGCACACGGTTCTCGGGCAGCACAACCTGAAGATGGCTGACCTGCCCGACGCCGGCGACACGATGGAGATGATCCGCCGCGAGACCCTCCTCACCTACGCCAGCGGCACCGTGCGCGCGGCCTCCCTGGAGCCGGTGGAGGGCAACATCCACCGCGTGGAGTTCGAAGAGCCCCTGCCGGAGGGGCTGCAGGTCGGCGATGTCCTCGGCAACGCCTCCCGTACTCCGCGGCTTCGCATGAGCGGCTGCACCGTGCGGCGCAATCGGGCTCGGGGCGTTCTCTGCCAGACCCGGGACGCCGTCATTGAGAACTGCACATTCGACCGCTGCACCTCGTCCGGCGTGCTCGTGATGACCGAGGTCACGCACTTCTTTGAGAGTATCGGCACCCGCGACGTTACGGTGCGGAACTGCCGGTTCATCGACTGCAACGGCGGCGCGGCCTCCTCGGAGGCCGCCCTGCAGGCCTTCGCCTGGATGGGCGGCATGGGTTACCCGCCCGAGCCGGGGGTGCACGCCAACGTGCTCTTCGAGGGCAACCTCATCCAGGGCACGGATGGTGCGGGCATCTTCGCGGCGGGCGTCGAGGGGCTGACGGTGCGAGGTAACACGATCACGGGGGCATGCAGGGCGCCCCGCAATGAGATCGGTCAACATGCGGTGTATATCATGTCCTCCGCGAACGTTGTCACGGAAGGCAATGTCATCGACCCGGCGGTCCAGGGAGAGGGTTTCCGGGGGGCCGTCCGACTGCCCGAGTGACCTGTCGAGCCATGCCGAGTGACGTTCACTACGGTGGTTCGGTAGTATGATGATACTTGGCACATCGTAAGCCGCACGGGAACGGCCCACGTTACTGGCGCCGTCCTAGTGAGGTCTACTGCGTGAGGCATTTCCACTAATGAAGGAGGATCTCCATTGAAGCATGCGATGGCACTCACCCTGGTCCTGGCGGTTGTGACGGCCGGCGCGGTCTGGGCCCAGGACAATGTCCTAACCGAGGAGGAGCAGGCCCAGGGCTGGCAGCTTCTCTTCAACGGCGTGGACTATGAGGGTTGGACGAATGTCAACGAGCACTGGGTCATCGAGGACGGCTGCATGGCTACGGTAGCCGGCGGTGGCGGCGACGTCATCACCGAGGCCCGCTATGGCGACTTCATCCTCAGCGCGGACTTCATGGTGACGGAGGGCGCGAACTCCGGCATCTTCTTCCGTATCGACGACCCGGGCAATGTCGTCTACACCGGCATCGAGGTCCAGGTCCTGGACAGCGCGGGCGTGGAGTCCCCCGGCGTGCACCACTGCGGCGCCGTCTATGAGATTCAGGCCCCCTCTGTGAACATGGCTCGCCCCGTCGGCGAGTGGCAGAACATGACCATTCTCGCCCAGGATGACCTGCTCACCGTGACCCACAACGGCGTGCCCGTTGTGGTTCTGGACCTTGATGAGTGGACCGAAGCCCATCAGAACCCCGACGGCACCGCCAACAAGTTCCCCATCGCCTACGCCGAGATGGCCCGCGAAGGTCACATCGCCTTGCAGCATCATGGCCAGCGGGTCCTCTACAAGAACGTCAAGATCCTCCCCCTCGACTAGAGGCCACCGGAGGCGGCCGAGGCGTCTTGGCCGCCCCCCATAGCGCAGCACGGCCTAGGGCGGACCGGCATCTGCCCGGTCCGCCCTCTGTTTCGAGAGCGGCCCCCGACCTGAGAGGAGCGCCCCGTGAAGGCAGTCCGCCGCATCACCGTACGCCCCTATCTTCCCGAGAGCCTCGAGCGGCTCCGAGACCTCATCTACAACCTATGGTGGTGTTGGCAACCCGACGCCATCGAGCTCCTGCGGCGTATCGACATGCGTGTCTGGGAGGAGACGAACCACAACCCAGTCGCCCTCCTGGCGAATGTGAGCCAAGAGCGTCTCAACTACTTGGCGTCTGATGTCAGCTTCCTGGACCATCTCGGCCGGGTCACCGATGCGTACAGCGAGTACCTCAATGATGAACCGTGGTTCGCGCGCACACACCCCAGCCTTCGCGACTGTACGATCGCGTACTACTCGTTCGAGTACGGGCTCACCGAGGCCGTCCCCAACTACTCCGGCGGCTTGGGCGTGCTCTCAGGCGACCACATCAAGAGCGCCAGCGACCTCGGAGTTCCTCTCGTGGGGGTGGGGTTGCTCTATCAGGAGGGTTACTTCCGCCAGCATCTGAGCGCCGACGGCTGGCAGCAGGAGACCTATCCCGACAACGATTTCCATCTGCTTCCGCTGCAGCCGATGCTCTCGGAGGACGGCGAGCAGGTGAAGGTCTCGGTGCCCTGCCTCGGTGAGGAAGTCGTGTGCGGGGTCTGGAAACTCGTCGTGGGCCGTGTCAACGTCCTGTTGCTGGATGCCAACCTGCCGGAGAACTCCCCACGCTCACGTGCAATCACGGCGCGACTCTACGGCGGCGACCAGGACATGCGAATCCGTCAGGAGATCGTGCTCGGCATCGGCGGAATCACCCTCTTCGACAAGGTGCCTTTCCGCCCCCACGCCTTCCACATGAACGAGGGGCACTCCGCCTTCCTCGGCCTCGAACGCATCCGCCGCACGATGGAACGGACCGCGTGCTCCTTCGAGGAGGCCCGGGAGGCCACCATGGTGAGCAACGTGTTCACCACCCACACCCCCGTACCAGCGGGTCACGACCGCTTCGACCAGTCGCTGATGATGCGTTACTTCGAGGGCTACTATCAGCAGCTTGGGCTGTCCGCCGATGAGTT
>Ga0123332_1005755_pt1 | contig 10414 bp, 11 predicted proteins | sample BioC12SIPDNA_4_FD_89958 | JGI IMG/M metagenome (GOLD analysis project Ga0123332, IMG submission 89958) | Anaerobic biogas reactor microbial communites from Washington, USA - Biogas_R2_A C12 SIP DNA | ecosystem: Engineered > Bioreactor > Anaerobic > Unclassified | place: Washington, USA... | reverse complement strand
TGTGCCACGGTGGACAGCGTGTTCCCCCTGTTCGCAAATACGAAATGTACTGCTGCAGTCTCCTTGAAGAGTCTCAGGAACAGAGTGACTTGCCATAGCTGTTTCTCCGTCATGAAGCCCGTCCAAACAGTGACAGTATACTATCATATGATAAAGGTCAAGGGCGTGAAGCCGGCCGGAGGCCGGAGTTCTGAGTTCTGCGTGCTGAGTTCGCCGCCGCGCAGCGGCGGGTGCTTGAGTGCGTGAGTGCGTGGGGGCGTTGCGGATGTTGCCATGACCGGCGAGACACGGGACCTCGTATGCTAGTGGAGCAGGGGAGCAAGCCAGCCCTTCAGTTCTGTGAGCACCGGTTCGCACTCTGGCAGCTCAGCAACGAACGGGCCGAGGCTCTGATCCCAGGTGCGCAGCGCCTCCCCAACTAATTCAACCGTGAAGAAGTCGTCCACGGTGCGCCACGATACGCGACGGTGTGAAGCCTTTCGATGCAGCAGGTCGACGATGATGCCTGTTCTGAGTTCATCACCCCGGTCGCGGAACATGCGCCAGAGATCGTAGTAGTCACGTGCCCGGGGCCGGTTCCATCCGCGAGTCGCCAGCTTTCGGTGCGTCTGCAGCAGCGTACGTAGCTTCTCAGCCACGATCTCCTCCAACGCGTAGCAGGACACGAGGCACTGCAGGTCTTCTCCATAGCCGTGGTGCAGCGGTCGACGCTCTGGCGTGAGCAGGACCGGTTCATCAGACGTAACCTCGATCTTAATGCGGCACAGCGCATCCCGCTGCCACGGGAATCGCGCCCGCACGACGAACGCCTCCTGGCCGTGAGGGTGCGGTTCTCTCTCCTGGTAGCGCTGGACGTCGATGCCAAACGGACCGTACACGGACAGCAGACCCTCCGCGGTGACGGCCACCCCGCGGATGCGGGCTTCAAGTTGCTCTCCCTGCGGTGCTCCAGCCGTGGAGAAGTCGAGGTCTTCAGAGAAGCGGTAGTCCGGGAAGTGCAGCTTGCGGAGGGCTGTCCCTCCCTTGAGTACGAGAGTGGCGCTCAGTACATCGTCCGTGCTCATACCCGCGAGTACGTAGCTGATGAGGTAGTCCTTCTCAACCACATCCAGCGGGACACCGCCCGTCCTGGCGGCGGAGGCGAGGCGGTATCTGAGCTGTATCATACCCGGTGCGCCACCCCCAGGTTGTTCTGGAGCTTCCACCTTCGTACTCGTGTTCCGGAGCGCGGTCCGGAAGGATCGATGAGATGGTAGCCCGTCGACGGGAGTTGGAGCAGTGGCGCCAGGATGTCGCCCCGGACGCCGGCGCTCTCAAGGGACCACCCCAGGCGCTTCGCAACGGACACAGCGTCATAGCGCAGTGCATACTCGACGAGCCTCTTGACCGAGAGCGAATCCAGGTGCTCTCGAAGCGTGCCGATGCCTTCTCCGATGCCGCCGAAGCTGCGCGGCGACGCGAACATCTCAAGCAGGGTGCGTTCCCTGTCCGTAATGGGTATCCTCGTCTGTTCGTTCACCCAGACCTGCTCGATCCCGAAGAAGCGCGATTGCTCAACCGTGGTGTATTCGTACGTCAGACCGTCGACGGTCCAGGCGTGCTTCCGCCTGTGTGGCGCATCACTGCGCTGCCTCATCGTCGGCGTAACGACCTTCCTGGGCGTAAAGGCGGTGACGATACGGGGCACCTGTTCGGTCAGACCATGGTGATGCAGAGCAGACCAATGGCTTATGGCCGAGGGCGACACAAGGCGCACTGCGATGGCGAATGGGTGCACCGCCACCCCGCCGGCGAGAGGACCAGAGACGACGTACAGCCCCCTCCTCGGACGCGCGAGCCATCCAGCCTGCGTCATACGCATCAGCAGGGCTGGCAGGCTCACTGCGGAGATGCCCTCCCGTTCGGCAATCCCTCTTGCGTCCTCGATGGAGAACACAGTGAGCCCCTGTTCCATCAGTGCGGCAAGCAGCCTTTCACGACGCATAGTAGTGTTTCCGTGCAATCCCGAATGTCTAGCCAAATCGTCAAGTGCTTTTGGAAATGTTACTGCGTTAATGACGAATTGGCAAGATTGCGCAGTACAAGTTCCATATCGAGGCTGTCGGGCGAAGAGTGCCGCCGCGTTGCGGCGGGTGCTTGGGTGCTTGGGTGCGTGGGTGCTTGGGTGCTTGGGTTGCCCCGCTTCGCAGGCGTTCTGAGTTCTGCGTTCTGAGTGCTGCGGGGCAGAGAGAAGCTACTCCCGATGCTTCACCAGTCCACCCTGCATCCTTGCCCTTGCCACAACACCTCGGTACCATTGCCGCTGGCATGTTTCGTAGAGACGTGCGTATCAGGAGGGCAGCAGGATGGGCTTTCTCCCGGTAGAACTCAAGGGCAGGGTGGCGGTGGTCACCGGCGGCAACAGCGGCATCGGCAGGGGCATCGCCGCCGGTCTGGCCAGCGCCGGCTGCAGCGTGGTGGTTGCGGCGCGCAACGAGGCCGTCAGCCGTGAGGCGGCACGCGAACTGGCGGACGAATACGGCGTCAGGACGCTGGTGGTGGCGCTGGACGTCAAGGACGTGGCCTCGACTCAGCGCATGGCGGACGAGGTGGTCCGTGAGTTCGGCCGCATCGATATCCTGGTCAACAACGCCGGCGTGACGGGCCGTGCCAGCCTGACGGAGATGTCCGAGGAGACGTGGGACCACGTGGTGGACACCAACCTCAAGGGCGTTTTCTTCTGCATCCAGGCTGCCGCGAAGCACATGATGGCGCAGCGGTACGGCAAGATCGTGAACATATCGTCCATCGCCGGACTGGGTTGGACGGACGTGGGCGGCATCAACTACGGCGCCTCCAAGGCGGCCATCACGCAGCTCACCAAGGGCTGTGCCCGCTCCCTGGGTCCGTTCGGCATCAACGTGAACACCGTCGCCCCCGGCAGCATCGATACGCCCATCCTGGCGGTGGGCCGGACGCCGGAGCAGGTGCAGGCGTACAAGGAGAATGCCATCGGTAAGTCGGCCATCGGCAGGCTGGGCCTCACCGAGGACATCGCCAACGCCGTGCTGTTCCTGGCCTCCGACTACGCCTCGTTCATAGACGGTCAGACCATCGCCGTGGACGGGGGCAGGTTCGACCTGATGTAGACTGCCGCGGCGGGTACCGTTGTCCGGGGAATGGTGAGGGAGCGTGAGAGCGGAATGGGGCACAGCTGATCGCGTTCCGGCGAAGGCGGCGCGAAGGAGGCTCGCATCTTCCGCGCACCATTGGCTATAATGCCGGATTGTTGTCATGTGGCGGCCGCTCCGGGCGCCGCCGCGAGAGAGTATGGCAAGTTCTGAAACCACGAAACCGGCCGTTCCCCGGCATATAGCCTTCGTGATGGATGGCAATGGCCGGTGGGCCACCCGCCAGGGGCTGCCCCGCCTCGCAGGCCACCGCGCGGGCATATACCATGTGGATGAGGTCGCCCGTATCATCAAGTCGCGCGGCGTGCGCTACATGACCCTGTACATGTTCTCCACGGAGAACTGGCGCCGCTCAAAGGAAGAGGTGGAGGGCATCTTCGACCTCCTCAGAGAATGGCTCGGGAACAGCGCCCCGAAGCTGCGTCAGGAAGGCATCGCCTTGCGGCACATCGGCCGGCGCCAGCCCCTCCCCACCCCGCTCCTCGAAGCGCTGGATGCCGCGTGCCAACCCCTTGATGACGCCGCGCTCACCGTGTGCATGGCCATCAACTACGGGGGCAGAGCCGAGATAACCGATGCGGTGAAGCATCTCATCGGCGCGGGTCTGTCCGGTACGGCGATAGACGAGGCCGCCATCAGCGGCGCGCTCTATACGGCGGGCATTCCGGACCCGGACCTCATTATCAGACCGGGCGGCGAGGTCCGCTTGAGCAACTACCTGCTGTGGCAGGCTGCGTATGCTGAGCTATACTTCAATCAGGTGTTGTGGCCCGATTTTGGGGAGGAGGATATCGACCGCGCTCTTCAGTCCTACGCCGCACGGCAGCGCCGGTTCGGTGGCCTGTGACTATCTCCGGGCGGTTCCCGCCCGCGTCCATTCAACCCACTACGTAAGGAAGGTGTGTTTCTATGGGAGACATAATCGAAGAAGCCGGGGCTGTGGTGCAGTGCCGACAGTGCCCGTGGTACAAGAACTGCGTCATGCCGATGCAGATCGGCAATAGCGAGATAAACCAGTTCAAGATGATGATGCAGGGCGGCCTTCTGGGAGACCAGTCCAACCCTGAGCTGGAGAAGGTGCTGGAGGGTGTGGCGGCCATGGGGCAGAACATGATGGTGCAGTGCTGCCCGGTGTTTACAGAGCGCCTCAAGTCCGACCCCCGGCTGGCGGAACGCATCAAGCTGTTCATGCAGAGCTGGGGACAGGATGATGAGTCTGCCGCGGGAGACAAGTCGTGAGCGAGCCCCTCGCACGGGTCGAACGTCCCGCTGCCGACGCATACCACTCACGCAGGAAGCTCTACATGGTCTTCCTGGTGTTCTGGCACGACAGTGCCCCGCAGGAGTACAAGGACAGGTGCGCCAAGTACTGGCGCCAGGTGGGAGAACAGCTCCTCAACCTGGAGTCCAAGGCGGGCGCGGTGAAGCACGTCTATCATGAAGCCATCCACGAGACCGGCGAGGCCGGGCTGGCGCTGGTGAAGAAGTTCAACCCGTCCAGCCACGACCTTGTTGCGGCGCGCTGTGCCGACGGAGCCACCCTTGAGGCGCTGGAGGACCGCGAGCTTGCCGCCGAGGTGAGCGACTGGGAGCGGTTCCTGATGATGGGCTACTCCAGTGCGAAGGTGGGCGACCTTGTTCGCGACCTGTACGCTGAGGCGGTGAAGCGGCGCAACGAACACGTGGTGAAGGTGATGGATTCGACGCTTGGCGCCGGTGAGGCGGGATTGCTGCTTATCGGCGAGGGGCATCGGCTGCAGTTCCCCTCCGATATCGAGGTGTTCAGCGTGGTGCCGCCGGCGCTCGACGAGTTGCACCGGTGGCTGCGCGACCAGGCGAACCGTCCGGGCGGCGAAGAGGATGCGGATGCCGCCGCGGAGGAAGCCGCCGGTACGGATGGCGAAAAGGATGGGGAGGAAGCGTAATGGGAGTCAGAAAGCCGGCGGTTGCCGGCACGTTCTATGCCGCGAATCGCGATGGAGTGCTGGATCAGCTCGAGTGGAGCTATCAGCACCGCCTGGGCCCGGGCGAGATGCCGACGGTCAATCCCAAAGGCCCGCGGGACGTAGTGGGATTGGTGGCCCCTCATGCGGGCTACATGGCGTCGGGCCCGGTAGCGGCTCACGCCTACTCGGCGCTGGCCCGCGATGGCGTGGTGGATACCGCGGTCATCGTCGGACCGAATCACACCGGCTATGGGACGGCCATCTCGATCTGGGCATCCGGCGCGTGGACCACTCCTCTCGGGAACGCGAAGGTGAATGAGGAGGCTGCCGCCCGGCTTGTGGGTGGGGTGGCCCGTGCGGACGAGTCCGCCCACATCTACGAGCACAGCGTAGAGGTCCAGGTGCCGTGGCTGCAGCACCTCTACGGCGACGCCATTCGGATCGTGCCGGTGGCGATGCTGGCACAGGACATGGAGACGGCCATGGAGTTCGGCGTCGCCCTCTCGAAGCTGGAGGGCAATGTCGTGCTCATCGCCAGCACGGATCTCACGCACTACGAGGCGCAGGAGAGCGCCGCCCACAAGGACAACACGGTGGTGGATGCCATCAGGCAACTGGACGTCGCTGAGATGTATCGCACCATCGGTGCAGAAGAGTGCAGCATGTGCGGCTTCGGCCCGGTTGCCGCGGTTGTCCACGCGGCGCGGCTTCGCGGGGCGACGAAGACCGAGGTGCTCAAGTACGCCACCAGTGGAGACGTGATCGGCGACTACTCGCGTGTGGTGGGGTATGCCTCGGTGGCGCTGTTGCGGGAGGCCTCTGCGGGGCCGGCAGGCCTGTAAGCCGGGTTCTGTACTCCCTTGCGAGAGCGGTGGCCATCCATCTAGTCCCGGCGTTGCCGCCGGGATCAAGCAACCAACCCGGGGACCTCGGCCAGACACCGTGCTCCTGAAGGCAGTGACACGGGGTCACCAGCTCCAGGCTCTCGCCCCCCTATTTGGTTTTGCTCCGGGTGGGGTTTGCCCATCCAGGAGGTCTCCCTCCTGCCGGTGAGCTCTTACCTCGCCATTTCACCCTTACCCGCGAACGCGGGCGGTATGTTTCTGTGGCACTTTCCGTAGAGTTGCCTCTCCCGGGCGTTACCCGGCACCCTGTCTGGTGGAGCCCGGACTTTCCTCCCCGCGCACGAGGCGCGCGGCGACCACCCGGCCTGCCAGCCCCACGGTAAGTCTATGGCCCCGGTTGCGGTGAGGTCAACCGCTACTCAACGTAGATGAGCCGCCCACAGCTGCCGCACTCCACCATTTCGCCGGCTCGCGCGCGCTGCCACAGACCAGCAGGGACGGTGAGGTTGCAGCCTTTGCAGCGCCCCTGCTCCACCTTCACCATCGCGAGGCCCTTCGCCTTGGTCAACTGGTCGTACCGCTGCGACGCCTCGGGGCCGATCTCCTGCCTGATGGCCGCGCGGGCTTCCGCCAGCCGCACGACATCGGCTTTCAGGCTCTCCCGGGCATCTCGGAGTGAGACCTTCTCCTCTTCCCACGCGGCGGAGATGTCCGCCACGCGCTGTCGAAGGGTGGAAGCTTCCTGCTGGAGCGACTCGGTATCCCCCATCGCCTCCAGCAGCTGCTCCTCTTTGCCGGCCAGGTGCTTCTTGAGTCCCTGGATGTCCTGCTCGAGGCTCATGAGTTCCTTGGGATTCCGGACCGTGCCACCATAGAGCCTGTCGTTGAGGCCGTGGATCTTGGCGTTGAGGTCGTCCACCTCCCACTCCAGTGTGCGCTGGTGCTTCTCGGCGGCGTTGAGGCGGGAGTCAAGGTCCGAGAGTTCACGCTCCGCCGCGGCCAGCTCATCGTTGTGGTCCAGGCGGGACTCGGTCTCCTGAAGGCGGCGTCGCTGGTCCCTAAGCTGCTGTTCGGTTGTCTGCAGTTGATACAGGCGGGACGCGACGCTCATACGTGCGGCAATTGTAGGGGTGCACTCTTGGTATGTCAAAGGGTCCGGCGGGGAAGAGGGAAGGGCGGCTGCTCTATCCGGCGCGGCTGTCGCATGACAGGGCCACCACCTGCATGTTGAGGGGAAGGTTGGTGCTGGTGACCACCAGCTTCGGCCTGGACTCCAGCGGCTGCAGTCCCATCGCCGTCACAAACGTCTCCAGCGGCTCAAGGTCGGGCCGCGCCGTCTCGGTGCGGTAGTGCATCGGCAGCACGTAGCGCGGCTGCAGCGACTTCACCAGCGCACGGGCCTCCGCCACGCTCAGTGTGGATACATCGCCAACCGGCACGAACAGGATGTCAACCTTCCCGATCTCCCGGTGAAGCTGGCCGCTGAGGGGATGACCGAGGTCTCCCGTATGGCACAGGGTCAGACCCTCCATCTCCACCACGTACAGGGTGTTCTTCCCGCGCTCCGCGCCCTGTTCACCATCGTGATACGTACTATAGGCGGACACGAAGGCGCCGCCCACCTCGAATTCCCCCGGTCCACAGAAGATACGGGGCTTGCCCTCCAGCTCCTCCGTGTACGAGTGCCCCGGATGCATGTGGCTGATGAGTACGCACTGGGGACTGCCCCAGCGTGAGACACAGCCGCACTCCGGAGGGCAGGGGTCGATGAGCAGCGTGGTCTCCCTGCCGCGCAGGGTGAAACATGAGTGGCCAGACCAGGTGATTTCCATGGCGAAACGCCTAAAGGATACTCGTTCGTAGGCCTGTTTGTCCACATCGAGACGGGTGTGGCGCGGCATGTTGACGCCATTCCTGACCGATGTTAACCTACCCGTCACGTCAGGTTAACCATGCAGTCATCCGTACTCGCGTCGCTCAGGTCCGCGCCCGGCTTCATCTCCGGCGAGGCACTCGCCCGGAGCCTCGGGGTGTCCCGCGTGGCGGTCTGGAAGCAGATCCGCGAATTGAGGGCGCTGGGCTATGACATCCAGGCGTCCTCACGAGGATATCGGCTGGATTCGTCCCCCGACCTGCTCCTGCCGGGCGAGTTCCCCGGCTGGGAATCGAGGGTACACCACGCCTTCATCATGGATTCGACGATGCATCGGGCCCGCGACCTTGCCCGTGGAGGCGCGGCTGAGGGCACGCTCGTCATCGCCGAGCAGCAGACGGCGGGGCGCGGACGCCTCGACCGCAGCTGGCTGTCCCCCGCCGGTGGCATCTACATGACGCTGATCACGCGCCCGGCGGCGGCTCCGGCGCAGGCGCCGCGCATCAACCTGCTCGCGGGGGTGGTGGTGGCCGACGCCATCGAGCGGCTGCACAGTCTTCCCGCCCGCGTGAAGTGGCCCAATGATGTGCTCGTCGACGGGCGGAAGGTGTGCGGCATCCTGGCTGAGATGGACGCCGAATGCGACGCGGTGCGCTTCGTCAATGTGGGCCTCGGTCTGAATGCCAACTCGTACGTGGCGCAGCAGCAGCCCACGGGCGTCTCCCTGCGTGAGTTGCTTGGCGCGCCTGTCGACCGCGTGAGACTTGTGCGGTGCATCGTTGAAGGGATATGCGATGCGCTGCCTCAACTCACCTCCGATGCGCTGCTGGAGCGATGGAGAAGCAGGACGGCGACGATAGGGCGCGAGGTGTCCATCGTCACCGGAGGGGTCACGGTCTCGGGTGTGGCGGTCGATGTCACCTCCTCCGGCGCACTGCTCGTACGGGACGCCGCTGGGACGACGCATGAGGTCGTGGCCGGAGACTGCGTGCACAGGGTGAACTGAGTGGCGCTCGCGCTCCTTGTCCTGCTCGCTATCTTTCTGCTGGTGGGCGCCTCGACCGGCCGTTCGGGACGTTCCCGGGACGCGTATTTCGTGGCCGACCGTGCCGGGTCGCCGCTCGCCATCAGCGGCTCGCTGCTGGCCACGGTGGTCGGCGGCTCTGCCACCATCGGCGCGGCCGGACTGGCATATCAGCGCGGACTGACCGGCGCCTGGTGGACGTTGGTGGGGGCGGTGGGGCTGGCGGTCGTTGGATTGGTGGTGGCTTCCCGGGTGCGCGCGTTCAACGCGTACACCCTGCCTGACCTGGCCCGGCGGATGTACGGTCCGCGCGCCGGCCTGGCCGTCGCGTTGTTGACGGTGGTGGCGTGGACCGGCGTGGTGAGTGGACAACTGGTGGCCGCGGCGCATGTCCTGAGCATCGCCGGGTTCGGCTCCACCACGTTGTGGACCACGCTGTTCACCTCGGTGCTGGTGGCGTACGCGGTGATCGGCGGGCAGCGGGCGGTGATACGCACCGATGTGCTGCAGGCCGTTATCATCGTGGTGGGTCTCACGGCGACACTGCTGCATGTGGTCCACGTATCCGGCGGCTTCGATGTATGGGTCGCCTCGATGCCTCCCGGCGCCCTGAGTTTCCCGGTGAGCGAGGCGTTCAGCGGGTCGCAGCTCGGCGTGATGCTGGTGCTCGTCGGCTCGGTGTACCTCGTTGGACCGGATATCTACACCAGGCTGCTTTCGGCGCGGGATGAGAGGACGGCGCGTGTCTCCGCGCTCGCCGCCGCGGTGGCGGTGATTCCCGTGTCGCTGGTGGTGGCGGGGCTCGGCATCTCGGCGCGCATGCTGGCGCCGGGACTGGCGCCGGAGGAGGCGCTGCCGTGGCTGGCGCAGCACGCCCTGCCCCCTTCCGTGGCCTTTCTCCTGCTGCTGGGGCTGCTCGCCGCCCTGATGTCCTCGGCGGACAGCACGCTGCTGGGGCAGGCGAGCGTACTGGCAAACGACGTGGTGGCGCAGCTCGTTCCCCTGACAGAGCAGCGCGTGGTCACGCTGGCGAAGGTCGCGCTGGTCGCGTTCGCGGCGCTCTCGCTGCTCCTCGCACTCAGCTTTCGGGGCGTTATCGCATCCCTCATGTTCGCCTACTCCATCTTCACCTCAGGCGTGGTCGGCCCGGTCCTGCTCGGCCTGCTCGGAGGGCGGCACAGGCCGGCGGAGCGCCACGCGCTCGCGGGGATCTGCGTGGGGGGCCTGTGTGGGCTGCTGGGCGCTGTGCCGGGGGTGGGAGTACCCCTCAAGGCGCAATTGCCCCTCATCGGACTGGGACTGAGTGTGCTCATCCCTGTTGTGTGGTCGCGGGCCGCTTCCCTACGCCCGGCGCGTACGTGAGGCGGCCCATGATACAATGAGTCACACGCCCGGCAGCGTTCTCAGTCGCCGGCGTGACAGCACGATGGATTCCGCCAGCTTCCAGTCGGCCCCGCCACCCAACCTTCTGCTCGTCATCTCCGGTTCATCTGGCGCTGGCAAGGACACCGTCATCGAACGCATGAAGCAGTTGCGCCTGCCCCTGGCCCATGTGG
>Ga0123332_1005754_pt1 | contig 10414 bp, 7 predicted proteins | sample BioC12SIPDNA_4_FD_89958 | JGI IMG/M metagenome (GOLD analysis project Ga0123332, IMG submission 89958) | Anaerobic biogas reactor microbial communites from Washington, USA - Biogas_R2_A C12 SIP DNA | ecosystem: Engineered > Bioreactor > Anaerobic > Unclassified | place: Washington, USA... | reverse complement strand
AAGGCGGTCTCCGGATCGCACTCGATGCCTGGGAACCAGCGGTGCACGTCAACGTGTGCCAGATGCGGGTGGGTCAAGGTCGCGGCATGTGCGAAGAGTGAACCCTCGTCGAAGTCCCACGCAAGTTCCCATCCGTGCCTCGTCATGGCCTCGAGGAGGGCGCGCGCGTCGCTCGGAGCAACGAGGATGTCTGCGTCGACGGACTGGCGCGGCATCGGTGCCGGGGAGTCCTCGGCCAAGGGTTCGTCGAATCTCGCCGCAAGCAGAGTGGCGTCGACGACCGGACCCTTGACGTGAAGGATCGTGATCCCGGCCTGATCAGCGATCGCCTGAACCGCCGCGTGGGCGAACTGGGTCGCCACGTCCCGGGGCAGCAGGTGCGCCGCGTCAGGGCTCATGGCTTCCACATCGCCAAGCAAAGCACACGTCAGAACAACTCGATGTCGCCCATGGTCAGTGTCCAGTCCTTCGCCGGTGGGACCGCGCGGGCCAATGGCCGGCCGGTCAGCAGGGGACCCTGGCCGGGAAGCGGCAGCAGCCCTGCGGACGGACCGGTGCGTAACCCGATGGCGTAGTCGGCTCCGGTCTCCGTGAGGACACGGCGCAGCAGACCGATCCCCGCCCGTGCACTTGGGACGAGCAGCTCGACCACGACCGCCTCGAGCCCGGCACCTCGCCTGCGAACTCGGAAGACCACCCCACCCGCCTCTGGGTCCGTCTCGTCCCGGAGCAGCAGGCGGTACCGCAGGGGTGCGAAGGACGTCCGCCAGCGCAGGTACTCGCGGCTGCGGTCGGTCCGCACGCCCCGGGTGGGCGCATGGGCGAGGAGACCGTCGCATACATCGTCGTCAGCAAGGGCGACCGGGGCATCCAAACCTGCCTCCGTCGGTTCGGACCACAGCTCGGAGGCCGTGCGCGAGCGGGCCATCGTCACCAGTGCGGATGGACCTGCTGGCAGCACCCCGACCGGGAGGTGGCGCACCGGGGTCCATCCCATCGACAGGTAGCCCGGGCGGCTGTTGTCGTTCGGGGTGTTGAAGATGAAGGCCTCGCCGGCACGGGTGAGATCGGCGACCGCGTCGAGGGTGAGGCGGCGGAAGATGCCGCGACCTCGGTACTCAGGGTCCGTGGCAGTGTCGACGGCGCGGACTGCTGACACCGGCTTCCCTGCGGGCGTGATGAAGCGCCAGCGCAGCAGCGTCCGGTAGCCGGCAACGCGAGCCCCGTCCATGGCGACCCAGGCCGGTGAACGCCCGAACGGGTTGTCGCGATGCTTCCACCAGAAGAACGCCTGATCCGTGCCGTCGGCTGCCCAGCCCATCGTGTCCCGCAGGAGTGCGAGAACGGCCGGCTCGTCCTCCGGACGGGCCGGCCGGAACTCGAGTTCCCCACTCATCGCCGTTCCCTCTGCTCGAGCCAACCCTGGAACATGAGCACCGTCCACAGCTTGTAGTCGTTGTTCCTCACCCCGGTCAGGTGCTGATCGAGTGCCGCGGCGATCGGCTCCGGCCGCAGGAACCCACGGTCACGCAACGAGGCCGGTGACAGCAGGTCCTGCGCCCACTCGCGCAGCGGACCACGCAGCCACTCAGCGAGCGGGGGGTCGAAGCCGGTCTTCGGACGGTCCCAGAGCTCAGGAGGGACGTGCCTGCCCAGGATGTGCCGCAGCGGCCACTTCCCCTTGCCGTTGCGGAACTTGAGCTCGGCGGGGAGCCGCCAGGAGAACTCGACGATGTGGTGGTCCAGCAGCGGCAACCTGAGCTCGAGACCGGTCGCCATGCTGGTGCGGTCCCCCTTGACCAGCATGTCGTCGGGCAGCAGTCCGGTCTGTTCCCGCAGCAGGACATGGTCCAGCGGTGCAGCGCCCGGCAGGTCAGTGGCCACTGGTCGCCGGGCAGCCGGAGCGTCCAGCAGGATCTCAGCCGGTTCCCACTGGCGCGCCAGAGAGTCGTATGCGTCGGTCGCGTCCGCTGCCCGCAGCACCTCGGCGAGCTTGTGCGCCTTGGTGCCGACATCGACGGTCTGGCGACGGGTGATGCGGGCGAGACGGTTCCATGACTCCGGTCGCACAGCGAGCAGCCCAGAAGCCACCGAGGAACGGACCGGATGCGGCACCTGCCGGACTCGCGCCAGCGATCCGACAGCCACCCGGTGGCGGTTGTATCCGGCGAACAGCTCATCTCCCCCGTCGCCGCTGAGACACACTGTGACGCGTTGGCGGGCGGCCGCGCAGACCAGGCTCATGGGGATCGACGAAGGGTCTGCGAAAGGCTCGTCATGGATCTCGATCGCGCGCTGGGCCAGGGTGACCGGATCCAGGGAAGGCAGCTCCAGGGTCTCGTGTGCGGTGCCCAGATGGGCGGCGATCCGGGCCGCATAGCGGGACTCGTCCCCCAGTCCCCCGACCGCCACCGTGAAGGTCCGCAACGGCGTCTCACTGACCGACTGGGCGAGGGCGGCGATCGTGGTGGAGTCCACCCCACCGGAGAGGAAGGCACCTATCGGCACGTCGGAGATGAGACGGCGGCGGATCGAGTCGGTCAGGAGTCGCTCCAGCTCGTCTGTTGCGGCGGCTGCGTCGGTGATCGGATCGGCCAGCCCGCGTCGAGCGGCTTCAGCAAGGTCCCAGTACGCCTCCGGCTCATGAACGCCAGCGCTGGCTGTCCATCGCACCGTCGAGCCCGGGGGCACCTTCGAGACCCCGGCCAGGATCGACGCTGCACCGGGCACGAAGCCATGCTCCAGATAGCCGGCGAGAGCGAGCTTGTCGATCTCGCGGGGGGCATTTGGAAGGGCTTCGATCGCGTTGAGTTCCGAGGCGAAGGCGAGCAGCCCCCCGACCTGCCCGTAGAAGAGTGGCTTCTCCCCGAGCCGATCTCTGGCCAGGATCAGCTCGTCGTTGGCGCGGTCCCAGAGTGCGAAGGCGAAGGCGCCATCGACGCCGGCCAAGACATCAGCGAGACCACGCTGCTCGAGCAGCGCGAGCAGCACCTCCGTGTCCGAGGTGCCCCGGAACGTGACCCCCTTGCGGATGAGGTATTCGCGGTGCTCCTGGAAGTCATAGATCTCGCCGTTGAAGACGATCACGAAGCGACCGGTCGCGGACGTCATGGGCTGGTTGCCGGTGTCGGTGAGATCGATGATCGAGAGCCGCTGGTGACCGAGCTGCACACCCCTCCGTTCGTCCACCCAGGTGCCGACGCGGTCAGGGCCTCGGTGCACGACGCAGCGGGACATCCGGCCTAGCCAGTCCTCCTCATGGAGGTGTGGTGGCCCCACGAGCCCCACGATCCCGCACACGCGTTCTCTCCGTTCCGTGACCTTGACCCCTGCGTAGCGTATCTCGGGCGCACCGACCCCCCCGTTCCGGCGACGGCGGACGACACAGAGACAATGGCGTCGTGACCTCATCCGACTTGCCGACTGCTGCGTCGATCCGGGTCCTTTGGCTCATCAAGGGTCTCGGCCCAGGCGGCGCTGAGCAGCTCCTGCTGTCGTCGGCGGCCGTGGCGGATCGCGAGACCTTCGCGTATGACGTCGCCTACGTGCGGCCCGACAAGGACCAGTTGGTCAAGTCACTTCGCGAGCTCGGCGTGACAGTGTTCCGTCTGGGGCAGTCGGGCTCCTGGCTGACTGATCTGCGTCAGCGATTGGGCCACTACGACATCGTCCATGTCCACTCCCCGCTCCTGGCTGGGGCCGTCCGGCTTCTGGCGAGGTCTATCGCCCGCGGACGCCGTCCCATCATCGTCTCGACGGAACACAACGTCTGGTCGAACTTCTCCCGGCCCACTCGCCTCCTCAACGCCCTGACCGGCCGGATGGACGACAAGCGCTGGGCGGTGTCCCACGAGGTGAAGCGCTCGATGTGGTCGCCCCTGGCCACGCGCACCGGGGTGCTCCGGCACGGGATCGACCTGGGCGCGGCACCGCCGCCGCCCTCCAGTCGAGCCGAGATCAGGCGCAGTCTGGGCATCGCCAATGACGCCCCCGTTGTCATCTGTGTGGCGAACCTACGCAAGGAGAAGGACTATCCGAATCTCATGCGAGCGGCAGCGACGGTGCTGGAAAGTCACCCGGACGCCGTCTTCCTCGCTGTCGGACAGGGCCCGCTCGAGACGGAGCTCGCTGCTCTCCACACCCGGATGGGTCTCGGGGACCGCTTCCGGTTCCTCGGGTACCGGGAGGACGTCAGGGCGCTGCTCTCGGCCGCGGATGTCTTCGCCCTCGGCTCCCTGCAGGAGGGGCTACCCGTGGCGATCATGGAGGCCCTCCACCAGGGTCTACCCATCGTGGCCACGGACGTGGGCGGGGTCGGGGAGGCGGTGACAGACGGTGTCAACGGCTTCCTCGTCGCGCCGTCCGACAGCGGTGCCCTGGCGTCCGCACTCATCGCCGTGCTCGAGGATCCGGAGCTGCGTCACCGACTGGGCGTCGCCTCGAGGACACGGGCCGCTGAGTTCGACATTCGTCAGACCGTCGCCCTGGAGGAGGACGTCTACAAACGCCTCGTTCGCGAGAGGGCAGCTGCCCTGTAGGAGCCTTCCCGGCAGTGGCCAAGAGGCAGGCTGCGCTCAGGAGTGGGATCGCATGGCTCCGCGCACTCGGCCCGGCACCTTCGCCGCGGCGACGACCGCTCCGTAGAGCCGCTCAGGCACCAGTGAGCCGGTCAGTTTCGCCTCGAAGAACTCGATGGGATCGCTCTGCCGCACCGGGATGCGCCTGAGTCGTGCTGGATCGGTCGAGGGGTCGTTCCGACCGAGGATCCCGGTCGAGCTGCTGCGGAACCGCGCGCGAAGCGCATCCTCCATGCGCGGAACGACCACGCCCCAGGGGTAGGTGAAGTGGGCGGGACGCACGCCGAGGTGGTGCTCGATCGCCTCCGTACACAGATCGAGCTCCTCGACGGACAGGTCAGGCGCAGGCGTGTGGTTGTGGGTGTGGTTCCCAATGGTGCACAGACCGGAGGAGAGCATCTCCTCGAGCTGGCGCCAGGTCAGCCCCCGCCCGTGCGGCCCCCGGGCGGTGGAACCTTCCCAGGTCATGCGCTGACCCATGTATGCCGTGGCCAGGTAGATCGTGAACGGCACGGACCGCTCCCGCAGGGCAGGCCAGGCGTTGTCGTAGACGTCTGCGAAGCCGTCATCGAAGGTGAGAACGACCGACGGTCTCGCATCCCGCCGGTCGATGCGATCGAGCGCCTCGTCGAGGGACACCACGTCGTGCTCCTCGAGGAGGTCCAACTGTGCGAGGAAGTCCTCCTTCGGCACATCCAGCTCATTGCGTGTGCCTGCGCCGACGCGGTGATAGATGAGCAGCGTGGCTCCCTTCGTGGAAGACGCCTCCCCCAACTTCGCCAGGGCCCCCTTCACGACCGATCGGGTTGCGTAGTGTCGCTCCGAGATCATCGACGCGACATCACGAGTGGTTGCGATGCGCCCGGCAGAGATCTTGCCGTCCCGCTGCGGGTGGGCAGGTTGTCGAGCACCGCCGACACAGGTCTGGGCAAGGACAACAGGGCAAAGGCGAATGGAAGCATCAGAACCCGTTGGCGGGCGAGAATGCCGAAGTTGCCGAAGCCGGCGAAGGCCAGGATGTAGATGGTGACGAAGACGAAGGCAAACACGACATAGGGATTGCGTCGCATCAGACCCGGCAAGTGCCCGAATCGACGCCAACCCAGCACCGCCAGCGCCATCATGAGGAGCCCCTCCAGGCTCTGCACGAGCATCTGGATGTTGCCTGCTTCGAAGGGCAGTGGGCGGAACAGCCACGTGATGAACGCCATGGGGATGCCGAACGGGTGGGTGAGCGGGAGTGGCGTGAACGAAGATCCGCCCTGCTCAGTGAGATCGCTTCGGTAGTCGATGGTCTCCGTGACCGCTTGGGCGGAGATGTCGTCAATCCCGAGGAACTGAGCAGACGATCGCACAAGGATGAGAGCAGCGACGCCCAGCACAGCGATGCCGCCGATCTTCCTGAGGACGCCACTGGCCGTGGCCCCAGTCGGCCGGAAGAGCTGGGCAACGAAGATCGCCGCAAACATCAGCACTGCGACGTGGGGCCGCACGAGCCCAAGTCCTATGCCCCCTGTGGCAAGCAACCATGTTGCCCCTCCGCGCTCGGTGAAGTGCCGTGCAGCACCGTATGCCGTGATCCCGACGAAGAGGAGCAGCCAGGACTCCTTGCCAATGCTCGAGGGCCAGTACAGCATCGATGGCATCAGGAAGATGAGGAGGGCATAACGCTTCAGGTCCCCGGTTGGCACTGCGATGCAGAACGCCCGGTAGAGGAGGTAGGCGCCCCAGAAGGCGAACGACGCGAACACGAAGAAGCCCGCAAGCGGTGACCCGCCGATGAAGGTGTACACGCCGGTGGTGATGAGCTCCATGACCTGAGTGCCCTGCTTGCCGGTGAGATCCCAGACGATGTCACCTCGGCGCCAGGCGGAGTGCTGGTAGGACGCATACACGTTGTAGCGCTCGGCGTCGGCGTTGCCGCTGTAGACGACATACGCGACGTAGTAGCGGGCGAACGTTCCGATCAGCTTCGCGAATAAACCCGCGATCAGGACCCAGGGCAGCCACGGTTCTGTGTTGCGTCGCAGAACCCGGGCGATGAGCAGTAGGTTGAGCGCGACGATGACGGGGACGATCGCCAAGGCACCGTAGATGTTGTATGTCTGGGACGAGAGCGCCCACGACCAGACCAGGGCATAGGCGACACCCACCACCGCACCGATGATGGTCAGCCACCGGCCCGGGATCGCGTGCATCAGGGGCGGTCGCGCTCGGGCCGGTACCCGTCGTAGGGATCGAACGGAGCGTCGGCCTCCACCCGGCTGCGGGCCGCAGACAGGTCGCGCCTTCGGGTCGTTCGGGAAGCCCTCGTGGGATAGGTGGCCTCGGCTGAGTCCACCTCGGAGTTCCAGGAGTCACCCTCCTGGGTGGTCACTCGTCGTGTGGCGGGCGGTGCCACGTCCATCTCCCGCCGACGACGCTTCTTCAGGTGTGCCCGTTTGGTGGTCGCAGCGGGATCCTCCGTCGCGTCGCCATAGCCGTAGCCGTAGCCGTAGGACCGAGGGCGTGGCACTCCGAGGAGGATGGCCCCAGCCACCGGTACGTGGAACCGCCCCAGGAGCTCGGAAGCACGATGAGCGGCATTCTCTGTGAGCCGGCCGCTGCGCACCACGAAGACGACCGTATCGACGATCGGGAGGAGGTCGAAGACATCGCTGGCCGCGAGCAGCGGCGCTGCGTCGACCAGGATGACATCCGCGATCATCCGGGCCTCCTCGATGAGGGTCCCCATCCGAGTCGCCAGGCTGGCCGGATGTGCCAACTGAGTCCCGGCAGTGATGATCCGGACCCCCGGCACACTCGTAGGTCGTGCCAGCGACTCGAGGCGGGTGGCGGCGGGATCGTAGAGGAAGTCCGAGATCCCGGCGCCTTGCGGGACGTCGAAACGCAGGTGCAGGTCGGGCGATCGCAGGTCAGCATCGAGGACGAGCACGGACTGCCCTGTTTCCGCGAACGTGCTCGCCAGGTTGGCGATGCTGGTCGTCTTCCCCTCCGAAGCCGACGCCGAGGTGATGAGTACAACCTTGGCCGACCGAGTCATCCGCCCATCGGAGTCAAGGGTGGGATCGACCTGGTCCTCGGGGAGCAGCCTCGAGGCAGTGTGCATGATGGCTGCACGGGCAGTCCGGTACCCGTCGGCATACGTCCCGTGAGGTTCGTCGGCCGCCAGGATCCTGCTGTGCTCCCGTTGGGCGCGTGGGAGCCGGGTGACCTCGGCGATCACCGGCATCCGGAGCGCTTCGTACACCTCGTCACGGGTACGTAGTCGCGAGTCGACCTGGTGCAGAACCAGTGCGAGCCCGAAGCCGATGAGCAAGCCGAGCAGGCCCGCCATCACCGTCCGGAACGTCCTGCTCGGCGGAATGCTGAAGCCGCCACTGGCGATCACGGGGATGGGCGTTGCCTTCTGGAGGACGGCAAGGGACGCAGAGCCAACGCCCGGCTGCGGAGTGGAGAAGAACTGGACGGCCTGGTCAGCGAAGGCGTTCGCAATCGCCGCGGCGCGCTCCCCGTCGGACCCGCTAGTGGTCAACGTCAGCGATTGCGCACTGGGATTGGTCATGACGGTGACCCGGCTGGCGAGCAGGGCCGGGTCCTCGGTGTATCCCACCTGTTCGGCGGCGCGCTGGGGCACCTCACCGGTCGTGATGTAGAGCGCGATCCGGTCAAGGGAGACTGGCGCCGCATCCTGACTCGCCACCGAGTTGACGACCAAGGTCGCCGTTGCGTCATAGCTCGTCACCCTCTCCACGGGGGGCGGTTCGGCAGGTGTGACGAAGAACATGACGATGGCAGCGGCAGCCGCACAAGCCACCATGACCGGCCACTTGCGCCGGATGACTTTCCAGTACTCGCGCGCGTTCATCGGACTCGTTGCCCCACCTCGCGCAGCCGGGATGTCCTCACGCTGCTACCTCTCGATCTGGACCAGACGGGCAGGCTGCGATCCGCCGCGCCCGGGACGAGTCTACCTGCCGATGCCGGACGGTCTGACGTCCCGAGAGTGCTGGCCAAAGATTACGACGCGATGGCGATCCCCGCGGTGGCCATAGCCTTGCGGTAGAACTCACTGTCCCGCGCCAGCTCCGCGGGGGTCCCGAGCGCGGTCAGATGTCCCCCTTCGATCACCATGATCCGATCGCAGATATCCAGGGTGGACATGCGGTGAGCAATGATCACCACCGTCACGCGGCCTCGCAGAGTGCCCAGCGTGTCCCGGATGAGGGCCTCGCTGCGGCCATCAAGGGCTGAGGTCGGCTCGTCAAGCACGAGGAGCTCGGGGTTGCCTGCCAGCGCACGGGCAAGGGAGAGACGCTGACGCTGCCCACCGGACAAGCGGCTCCCGCGCTCGCCCAGATGTGTGCGGAACCCGTCAGGTAGGGCCTCGATGTCGGAGAGGATGTTGGCCCGCGCTGCGCTCTCTCGCAGGGCCTCGTCGCTGATTCCCTCCCGGAAGAAGCGGATGTTCTCATCCACCGTTCCCGTGATGAGGTTGGCGTCCTGGGCGACGAAGGCCACTCTTGTCGTCCACCACCTCCTGTCGACCTCCGGCATGGGCACCCCAGCGACCTCGACAGTCCCACCTGATGGGTCACGCAGACCCAGGAGGAGCTGGGCGAGGGTCGACTTGCCGGCTCCCGATGGCCCGATGACGCCAATCACCTCTCCCGCCCCGATGCTGAAACTGACATGCTCGAGTGCTGGCTGGTGCCGCGCATAGGAGAAAACGACATCCCGCGCCACGACTGGAGCGACCCCTCCGGGGATGGCCTGCCCCGTGCTCGCTGGATCATTCATGTACAGATCCACCGCTCGCCGCAACCGTTCGATCGCCGGGCCCTGGGACGCCAGCGACCCGGCGGCGGTTGCCAGTTGCTGCCCATAGCTGAGTGAGCGCAGCATGAGAAGCATGACCGCGCCGATGGCTTCCAACCGGCCGAAGTCAAGGGCAGCGAGCACCGCGACACCGACGAGGACCGAGGCGTAGGCGAGTGTCATGTACACCGGTGCCAGGACGCCGGTGAGGGACTGCACGCGTCGTTGGGTCTGGGTCGTCTCCTCGGTGAGCTCGTCGATCCGCCTGATGAAGCTGTCCTGCACCCCGAAGGTCTGCATCTCCATCCCCAACGATCCGAGCTCCGAGACGACGTTGGCGAAGTCGAGGTTGGCGCGCTGCAGGGTGCGCGACCGCTTCTTGATACGTCGACGCAGAGGGATGAGAACAGCGCCGACGACGGCGAGTGCGATGAGCACGGCACCTGTGGCCGCAGCGTCGACAAACAACCCCGTGCTGAGGAAGGCGAGAAGGCTCAACAGAGCGACGATTGCGTTGGTGAGGGTGGATATGGCCTGAGCCGCGGACTGAACGAATGTGGTGAGCAGGCTCTGGAGTCGGCCCGCTGGCGCGTCGTGCTGGACCTCCCAGGTCGCCTGCAGATACGCGTGCGAGAGTTCGCGCCGCTGCGCGGCCGTTACGTCGGCCGTCAAATGAGCAGATAGCCGGACTCCGAGAAGGCTCAGGCCAAGTCGGGATAAGAGAGCTATAGCGCCAAGAACCAGCGCGGGCCAGAGTTCCAGAGTCCGGCCCGCGACCGGACCGATGAAGTCTTCGCCGGCGACCAGCGCCAGCGCGACGGCCGAGACGAGCACGAGGAAGAACGCCTCGAGCAGTGCGCCTGCGAAGGAGACCACGGCAAGCGCACCCATCTTGGCTCGATAAGGACGCACGAGTCCACCGATGAGGTCCCGTCCCTCGATCTCCGGCTCCCTGGCCGGCGCTTGAGTCATCGTCGGCTGCTCCTTGTCACTGCCACAGACGAAATCGTCGCAGGTTT
>Ga0123332_1005749_pt1 | contig 10421 bp, 3 predicted proteins | sample BioC12SIPDNA_4_FD_89958 | JGI IMG/M metagenome (GOLD analysis project Ga0123332, IMG submission 89958) | Anaerobic biogas reactor microbial communites from Washington, USA - Biogas_R2_A C12 SIP DNA | ecosystem: Engineered > Bioreactor > Anaerobic > Unclassified | place: Washington, USA... | reverse complement strand
GGTCGAAGAGGCGCTGCTCGCGGAGATTCAGCGCGTGGTCGATGAGCCGGTGAGCCAGGCCGAGCTGCAGAAAGCGATCAAGCAGACGCGTGCACAGTTTGCCTACTCGAGCGAGAGCGTGACCGACCAGGGCTACTGGCTTGGCTTTTCCGAGCTCGTGTCCGACACCAGTTGGTTCGAGAATTTCCTCGACCGGCTCGACGCAGTGACTGTCGACGATGTGCTTCAGGTTGCCCGCACCACCTTCAGGCCATCTCAGCGCAATGTCGGATGGTATGTCCCAACCGTTGACAGGCCTGCCGGGGATGCAGGATCCACAGAAGGCGAGGAACAATGAGAAACCAAGCATCTGCCCCCGTAAAGAGGCCCTCGCTTCCCGGCCCCAACGACACGCTGCGCCGGATCCTGCCGAACGGCATCACCGTGCTCGCGCGCGAGAACTGGAGCGCGCCCTCGGTCGTGGTCGAGGGCTACCTGCTTTCAGGGAATCTGGATGAGCCTGTCGAGATACCTGGTTTGGCGTCCTTCACCGTTGCGATGCTGAGCCGGGGCACGAAGAATCGCTCGTTCGCAGAGATCAACGAGATAATTGAAGGGGTGGGGGCTTCGGTCGGCTTCAGCCCCGATCGTCAGATCACCAATTTCTCCACCAAGTCATTGGCGGAGGACCTGGATCTCGTGCTCGATATCCTCGCAGACGAGCTCCGCGCGCCCGCATTTCCTGCAGAGTACGTCGAACGGGTGCGGGGCGTGCGGTACACCGCACTCGCCGAGCGGGAAAACGACACCCGCCAGATGGCGGGTCGCACCTTCCGCGAGTTGATGTTCGGCGATCACCCGTTGGGCCGCGATATGCTGGGCACGCGGGAGTCGCTGGCAGCAATCGATCGTGACCGGCTGGCGGAGTTCTACGAGGCCTTCTACCGGCCGAGTGGAATGATCATCACCGTGGTCGGCGCCATCCATGCCGAAGATGCAGTGCAGAAGATCGAAGCGGCCTTCGGTGATTGGCAAGGCGAACGGCCCGCCCGCGCGGAGCTCGGTCCCATCGCTACCTGGGATGGAGTCCGCAAGCGCCATGTGGTGATGCCCGAGAAGACTCAGTCAGATTTCGTCATCGGCTGGCCCGGCATGCGGCGCCTCGATCCCGACTTCGACCCGGCGCGGCTGGCCAATACCGTGCTGGGCGTGTTTGGGATGATGGGCCGGCTGGGAGCGAACGTACGCGAGCGGCAGGGCATGGCCTACTACGCGTTTTCTCGGCTGAGCGGGGATCGGGAGCCGGGAACCTGGGTGGCGATTGCTGGCGTGAACCCCGCGAATGTCAAGCGCGCGCAGCGTGCGATGCTCGATGAGGTGAAGCACCTGCAGGACGAAATCGTGCCCGAGGCGGAGCTGGAGGACTGCAAGCACTACCTCACGGGTTCGCTGCCTCTTCAGCTGGAAACCAATGACGGCGTTGCCAGCCTCCTGGTCGACATCGAGTGGCACAATCTGGGGCTGGATTACCTGGAGCGATACACGGAGATCATCCAGTCGCTGACCGCGGAGGAGGTCCAGCGGGTCGCCCGCAAGTACCTGGACACTTCTTCGTACGTCTTGGCGCTCGCCGGCCCAAACGGCCGCTGACGCCCGTCATTCGCTCATGGCGCTTGTTGCCGGCGCAGACCTGGTCGAAGTAAAACGCATCGCCGCGGCGATCGATCGCCACGGCGAGCGTTTTTTGCTGCGTGTATTCACTTCCGGCGAGCTCGCGGCCTGCGGCAGCCGTCCCGATTCACTGGCTGCGCGCTGGGCCGCCAAGGAAGCGGCTGCCAAGGCGCTGGGCACAGGCATCGGGGACATCGCATTCCGCGAGATCGAGATTGTGCAGGACGAGCGCGGCTGTCCTGCGCTGCACCTCCATGGCGCTGCAGCGGACCTCGCAGCCATGCGCGGGCTGTCCCAATGGGCGGTCAGCCTCGCGCATGACGGCGGGTTCGCGCTGGCCTTCGTGGTGGGGCTGGGCTAGGCCAGCTACTCCGTCACCTCGAAGGTGCTCCCTGCTCCGCGTCCCCACACCTCAGGGAAGTACATCTGGTACGCGGTCACCGGCAGGGTCAGGAACGTGCCCGGCAGGCTCGCGCGGATGGAATACGTGAACTCGTAGGTCCCCGGTTCCAGGTTCGTCGCAAACATCACGGTCTTCTCATCCCGCAGCTCGACGTGGGTTGGCGTCCACCACCACCCATATCCGCTTTCTCCTGGCTGACCCTCTTTTTCCACCTGTGGACCCTGCACCGTCTGGCTTGTAGTGCGCAGGCTGGTGTCCAGCGCCTCCGTGCCGGCTGGCAGCGGATCCTCCACGATCACGTAGTACGATGAGTAGGGAACCACCAGCGAGACCTTCACCTGGATGACGTCTCCCACCTTTGCCGAGGTGATCGTGGGACACTCGGTTTCTTTCCCACTCGTCGCGCTCCCCTGGCCCGCGCTGCCGCAATCGGCCAGGCGATATTCGCGGCTCACCGCGAAGCCCCGGTTCAGCGGCCCGATCTCCGGCACGGGCGCATAGGTCTTCAGATGCGCAGTGTAGTACATCTGGCCACCGCCGGTCTGCTCGCCGCTTGCGGTGCGCTGGAGCACCAGGCCGTTCGTCTGGCCGAGCAGCAGTTGCTTGACGCCGGCCCTGAGCGAGGCCACCTGCTGGACGTTCTGCGGCGTCACCGTGCCCTCTCCCAGCGCCGTCCCGTTCAGTTGGACCTGCCAGTCGTAATCGCCCTCCAGCTCGCCCGTGGCCGCCATCCAATCGGTCAGGGCAATGATCGCCCATGCGTTTTCCTGCGTCGTGTCCCAACGGTTGGCCGTACGCACGCTCATCAGCCAGCGCACCGCGTTCGGACCGAGCGAGGCGCCCGCGCCCTTGGGATCCAGGGTGGCCAGCGCGTCGATCACGATAGCCGTCGTACGGGTGTCCGTGTTCATGTTCCAGTAGTCCGGCGCGCCTTCCTCCCAGTGGGTCGAGGTTGCGCTGGTGATCGCCTGCCCGGCCAGGTCGGCCAGGAGCGTCTCGATGCGCGCCGGCGCGGCCTGGTCGCCGATCAGGTTGAGCGTCAGGGCCAGATACGCCTTGCCAAAGTTGCCCAGCCGCTCCCGCACTTCGTAGAGCGCGCCCGCACGGTTCGGTTCCTTCTGGCCCGCAGCAGCCAGTGCATAGAGCGTGAACGCCTGGCGGTTCAGTTCCCAGTCCTTCAGTTCATCCGGCGCCTTCAACGTGCGGCGGAGGTACTGGACGCCCAAATCGAGCACGCCCTCATCGACCGTGAAATCTGCCTCTTTGGCCTTGGCCAGGCCAAAGACGACGTAGGCTGTGATCGCCGGATTGCTCCGGTCGTTGGCCCACCAACCCCAGCCGCCGTCGATGTGCTGCTTCGAGTAGATGCGCTGCAGCCCAACGCCGACCTGCTGCGGCAGCCGGGCATCCAGGTCGGGCCGCGAGATGCCCAGCTTCTTCAGTGCGGAGAACGTCACCACGTTGGGCAGGAACCGGCTCATCGTCTGCTCGACGCACTCGTACGGGTAGTGCTCCAGGTAGGTGAAGCCGCCCACCATGCCGGCCGCGAGGCTCGGCTCGATGTCGACCAGCAGCTCGCCCCGCCCGGGATCTGCGTTCTCGGGGAGGCGCACCAGCTCGAGCACATCGCGGTCAAGTTCCACCTGCCCGCTCGTGCCCACGGTCTCCGGGGTAATGTAACGCTCGACGGGCAGCGTGATCTCGACGATGTCGGACAACTGTGCAGTCCCGGCCTCGGCCTGCATGCGAACCACGATCTCGTCGCCTTCGGCCACCGCCTCAGCCTGCCAGACTGCCTTGTAAGTGCCACCGGCCGGGATCACCACCGTGCCGCTGGCCTCGCCCATCAGTTGCAGGCCACTGGCCGTCGCCCTGTAACCGACCTGGAGATCGCGATCGGTCGTGTTGTGAATCACCCCCGCGATCTCGGCCCGGTCGCCCGCGACGAAGAATCTCGGCAACACGGGACGGATCAGAAGCTCCTTGGTGGCGATCACTTCGCTGGTCGACTGCCCGACGAGCGTGTCCGCGGTTGCCGCGCGCGCGTCCATGACCCATGTGGTCAGGTTGTCGGGCAGCGTCACCTCGACGGCCGCCTTACCGTTATCGTCCGTCTTCACGGATGCGCGCCAGAAGGCGATATCGGGGAACTCCGTGCGAACTTCCGCGCCGCCGCCATCGCCGCCGCCTCCGCCGCCCTTGCCCTCGGCTGCCAGCTGCGCCACCAGCCGGTCGATGTTAAGGACCAGCGTCACGCCCGTCTGCACGCCCAGGTTGCGCTGGCTGTAGAAATGATCGAGGATCGCGCCCCCCTGGTGCGTGGCCAGCGTCAGCACGGCCTTATCCACCAGGGCCAGAGAGACATCGGCCGGCACGCCTTTGCCGTCCGCATCCAGTGTCTGCACGTCCCAGGTCACGGTCGCGCGCGGCACGACCGCCAGAGTCGCCTCGCCCACTGTCCCCTGGCTGCCCACGGTGCCGGTGCGCGGGGTCACGAGCACCTGGAGCCGTCGCTCCTCGGTCGAGACCTTGAGCTGCACGAGGCCCACCTTGAACGAGGGCGCGGGGCTGGTTCTGTCGATGCCCTTGACGATGACGACCGACACATATGCGTTCGGGACGAGATCCGCGGTAATCGGCAGCCGGAGCACCTCGCTGTTCGTGCTCAGCTCGATGACCTGGTGGCTGATGATGCGGCCGCGTTCGACCGTGACCAGCGCTTTCACCTCGCCCTGGTAAGGGCTGGGGATCAGCACCTCTGCCGTGTCGCCGATCTGGTATTCATCCTTGTCCGCGACCAGTTTTATCCGGTCGTTGTTCTCCTGCCGCCAGGCCACGAAGTCTGAGCCGCTCACCCACATGTACGCGCCGCTGCGAATGTGATTGCCCTGTGCGTCGCGCGCGGTGGCGTCGATCTTGTATTCGCCCGGAGCGGCCGGCGTCCAGTCCAGGGCGGCCAATCCTTTCGCATCGGTCGTCACGGTCTTGCTCAACACGGCCGTCTTCTTGGGCCTCGTGACCCAGTAGTACCGCCCATCCTCCATCTGCTCGCGCACACTGAGCCATTCGACCTGGCTTACAACCAGCTCGACGCGGGTCCGGGGCATGGGCTTGCTCTGCGGGTCGACGGTCAGCACATCCACCTGGCCCTCTTGCCCGGCGCGCAGTACGTAGCCGCGTGGGGACAGGCCGATGTAGAACGCACCCTTGTGTACGACTGCCGAGGCCTGGGTCGACACGGCCTGGTTGTTCGCATCTTGGATGGTGATGTCAACTGTGAAGTGCTGGCTGCCTTTGAACTTGCTGATGTCGGCCGGGATCGTGAAGGTGGCCCGGCCCTCGCTGTCCGTGCGAGTCTCGCCCTGGCTCACCATCCCACCGAAGGGACCGCTCTGCGTCGTATCCCACCATTCGAAGTCGGAAAAGCTGTACCAGCCGGGGCCCTGATAGTCGAAATAGGCGTCCGAAGCCATCAGGGTCCACCGCACCTTGGCGTTTTTGACGGGACCCCCGAAGAAGTAGCGGGCCTCGGTGGTCACCTGCATCTGCTCGCCCTGCACATACTCGGCCTTGTCGGTCTTCGCGCTGATCTCGTATTCGGGCTTGCGATACTCCGCCACCTGGAAGCCGATCCCGAAATTGACTTCTTCGGTGAGGCGCACGTTCATGTAGTAGTAGCCGAGAGAGGCCTCCGGGCCGAGTTCCAGGCTGCCGTCGACCGAACCGAGCGGGTTGAGAGTCAGGCGCTGCTGCGTGACCATGTTGCCCTGGTCGTCGTTGATCGTCACCGTGACGGGCATGCCGGGCGCCGGCAAGCTGAAGCGCGCGTCGTCATCGCGGCGGACGATCGCCTTCCAGTACACCGTCTGTCCGGGCCGGTATATCGGGCGGTCGGTGTAGAGGTAACCGGAATAGGCCGGGGAGTCGCCCCCCGCAGGCACGCCGAACTCCCACGGACTGATGCCGTCCTGCCAGTTGGAGGACGCGACGCCGAACTCGCCATTACGGCCGCTGGCGACCGCGATGAAGCCATCCCACGGCTTTCTGGTCGAAGGTAGCGTCACGCTTGCCACGCCATCCAGGTCCGTCGTCGCGCTGACGTCGTTGTTTCCGTCCGTGAAGCGAACCGGCACGCCGGCTACGGGCAGCCCCGTCTTGAGATCGGTGACCCATGCCAGTGCGCTGTTGGCGCTGGATTTGAGTGTCACATTCAGATCTGCGCGCACGATGAGCTGCCGGGGAAGGCGTTGGTTTTCCCCCAGAGCACCCGACACCTGCAGATAATACACGCCCGGCGCCAGCGCATCACCCGCGGCGCCGGGCAGCGGCTCCCGCAGATAGGCGCGCTCGTTGCGCGCGGCCTTGGTCTGCACCGTCCACTGCCGGACCAGCGTGTCGGCTGAGGGCCTATACTGGTCCCATGCCTGCCAGTATTCCTTGCCGGTCAGCCGCACCAGGTCGTTAGCGGGCACGCTGTGCAGGTCGAATTTCACCTCGGCCACGTTGCGGTAGAGGACCACGGCCTGTGTTTGGGTGTATGCATTGTAGGTTCCGAACTGCTGCTGGTTGTTGAGCTGCAGCAGCGGTTCGAGATCGCCGGTGCGAAACTTGAGCACGTAGTCCTCGCCCAGGGTGTTGCCGTAAGGATCCGCCAGCTTGCCGGACAGGGTGACGGTGTAGGCGGATGCAGGCTGCTTGGCGAAATCCACGAACAGCGAGCCGTCATAATCGTTGTAGTAGGTGAAAACGCGCGTCGGCTTGGGCAGCACGGTGATGGTGCCCGTCACGAAGGACGCAGGATTCATGATGGAAGCGAACTGGAAGCGCACCGTCCCGTCTGGTCGGGCTTTCTGATTGCCGTTGACCGGGTCAGTGCTCGTGATGCGCGGCAGGGTCACGGTGTCGAAGGTTACTTCGCCCGCTTCCCGCAGGTTTCCTTCGCCGTTGGCCGCTTTTGCCTCGGTGGTCATGGCCGCTCGGTAACGCCCACCGAATTTGAGGACCTCCGCAGGCTTGAACCCCACTTGCGTGGCGTTTTCGTTCCAGTTAAAGGTGCCTGGGATCGCTTCACCATCGCCAGAGCGCAGGGTGAATGCGGTCTCGGTGCTGGCCTTGTCCATCGGCATCGAGAAAGTCACCGATATCGGCTGCTCGATGCGGACGTTGGCTGGGTTCTCGGGAGTCCAGCGAAGAATCGCCGGATCGGTGGTCTGGAAGGAAAAGGTGTACGGCTCCGCCAGGACGCCGCCCGTCGTGTCTTCCAGGCCTGCCTTCACGGTCACACTATAGGTAGTCGATGCGGCCAGGCCATTGCTCGGGCTGAACCGGTACAGGCTGGTGCTGACCCACTGGCCCTTGCCCTCGAGAGTGGGGGTGATGACAAGCGGCTGCGGCAGGGATTCCTGTTCGGCGACGCCGGTGAGCGGCACGACCGGGCGATTAAACGCAATCGTGAGCGTGCCGTCCGCGGGCACGTCGGTAGCGCCATGCACGGGCTGCGTGCTGGCCACCCCAAGAAATCCGGCTGTGATGAACTTGAAGGACAGGTCGCCCTGTAGCTTGAGGCCCGACGCGCTCGCGGCATTAGCTGCCAACGTCACGCGGTATTCCGTGCTCCGCGCCAGGCGTTCGGTCGGGGTGAACGTGAGCTGGTTTCCTTGTACTTCGACCTCACCCCGCACCTGCGGTTCGATGCTGAATGCACTGCTGGTGCTCGCCGGGTCCATGGCCTGGTCGAATGTGACGACGACCGGCGCCGCGATGAATTGCTCTTCCCCGCGGTCCGGCTTGACGCTGACAACCGTGGGCGGCAAGGGAGGACGCGTCGGAGTCGGGAGGGGGGTGGGCGCTTCGGGCGCCACAGCCGTTGGTCCCGCTGACTGGGCGGGTGCTGAGCTCTGGGCTGCAGGAGCGGGCGCGGCCACGGCCGGTCCGGGTCCGGGGGTCGCCTTGCCGCTGCACGCCGTCAAAGTAACCAACACGATGATTGCGGCGATCGATAAAAGGCGATGTACGGTTCGATTATGCATGACAACCTCCGTTGAGAGAGCGAAACCGCAGCCCAGGTGCCAGGCACTTCAACGATCCGAAGGATCGCAAGTGCCAGGCGCCCTTTTAAGCCGCGTCCACCTCATCCTTGGACGCCGCTGCCGCGGTCGCAGTTCCCACTTTGTGCGCCCCCCATTCATTATTCGACCATCACGATCACATCCGCGCTGCGCACGATGCTTCCGTCTGCGCGTGCAGCCGATGCACCGAACACATAGCGCCCGGTTTCCAGCGTCCACCAGGCCGTGAACTCCGGCCCATCGACGATCGCCAGGGTTGCCCCGTTGACCGACAGGGTCACACCGCCGGCCACATCGAACGCGGGCAGTGCGGTCACGGGGATCTGTTGCGCGCTGCGCGGCAGGCCTGGATCGATCCGCAGCACCCGGTTCGGGTCCGGACTCAGGAGGCTCAGCCCGTCCCCGGAGCTCTGGGGACGGTTCATGGCCTGCGCTGAATCCCTGCGCGCCCTGGTGGAAGGGGGCTGCGGGAAGTCGTTCTCGCGCGCCCACGCGCCGTATTCCGGTCCCAGTATCCAGAAGACCTGCGGCTGGGCCGCGGGTATCCCTGCCCCGGCCGCCTGGCCGGTCTGGGGGTCGATCATGACGCGTACGTGCTCCTGGTCGACTCTGGTGGGCTCCGCGCCCGCGATGAACCACTCTCGCCGCCGTTGGGGACAGGGCACGCGCTGCTCCGCAGTATTTGCCGCGACTGGGCCGGCCTCGCCCGGCAGGAGCCCCGAGTCTGCACAGATCTCCAGCTCGATGAGGCCGCCAGGGACGGTGAAATCCGTTGCCGGCCGGCTGCGCAGCACCGAGGTCATGAAGTCGTGCCATATCGGCGCCGCGCCCGTTATGCCGCTGACGTTCTTCATCGGCGTGTTGTCCGCGTTGCCCACCCACACGGCTGTCACCACCTCGGGCGTATAGCCCACCGTCCAGTTGTCCCGCCAGTCGGTCGTCGTGCCGGTCTTGGCTGCGGCCGGCCTGCCGATGTTCAGCGCGCTGCCCGGGCCGAACGCGGGCTGCCGCGCCACCTCGTCGCTCAGGATGTCGGTGACCAGGAATGCGACGCGTTCGTCGAGCACGCGCTGCCGTGCTGGTCCCGCGGCGACTGCGGCCTGATCCCAGATCTCCTCCCCGTCCAGGGTGGTCACCCGCTCGATCGCATACGGCTCGATGCCCTGGCCGCCGTTGGCGAAGGCTGCGTACGCGCCGGCCAGGTCGATCAGGCGGACCTCGCCGCCGCCCAGGGTGAGCGAGAGCCCGTAGCGCGCGGTCTCTCCTTCGCCGCCCGCGTAGTCTCGCTGCCAGGGGATCCCGGCGCACCGGGCCAGGTCGATGAGGGCGTCGATTCCGACTGCATCGAGAGTTCGAACTGCGGGGATGTTGTAACTGTTCGCCAGCGCAGTTCGCAGCGTGACCGGGCCGTGATAGCGCCGGTCGTAGTTATTGGGGACGTAAGGATTCCCTTCGGCCGTGACGAACGATGTGCGGATGTCCGGGATGATGGTCGCGGGTGTCCAGGGCGCTCGTCCCGCCTTAGCCGCGGCCTGGGGATCCAGCGCCAGCGCGTAGGTGAGCGGCTTGATGGCCGAGCCCGGTTGGCGCTGGCTGTACACTGCATTCACCGCACCGCTCGTCGTCGCGTCGAAGTAATCGGGGCTGCCGACCATCGCGCGGATTGCGCCCGTGAGGGGATCTAGCGCAAGGAGTGCGGCGTTTTCGATGCGCCGGCTGGGGTCTGCCTCCAGGTCGCACGTCACCCCCGGTAAGCCCCCCTCGACCATCGGGCAGGGCCGCAGCTGGGCGATGCGCCGCCGCACCGCGGCCTCGGCTGACCGCTGCCAGTCCAGGTCGAGCGTGGTCGTCACGCGCAGCCCGCCCGCGGCAATCCGCTCCGCAGGCAGGAGGGTCTCCAGTTGGCTCTGCACCGCCATCACGAAGTGAGGCGCCTGTATCGGAAAGGGGGTGCCGGCGAACAGAAGGCCCTCGTTGGCCGCGTCCTCGGCCTGGCGAGCCGAGATGGCGCCCTGCTCGCTCATCAGACGCAGCACCGTGGCCTGCCGCTCGGCCGCGGCCTCGGGATTCTCGATGGGGTTATACCCCGCGGGCCACTGCGGAAGGCCGGCCAGAAGCGCGCACTGCGCCAGGTCCAGCTCCGCGGCGTGCATCCCGAAGTAGGCTTGCGCGGCCGCCTCGATGCCCGACGCATAGTGGCCGTAGTAGGTCGTGTTCAGATACAGCGCCAGCAGCTCGTCCTTGGTGTATTTGCGTTCGAGCTGCCAGGCCAGCCACGCCTCCCGCACCTTGCGGGCCAG
>Ga0123332_1005744_pt1 | contig 10425 bp, 8 predicted proteins | sample BioC12SIPDNA_4_FD_89958 | JGI IMG/M metagenome (GOLD analysis project Ga0123332, IMG submission 89958) | Anaerobic biogas reactor microbial communites from Washington, USA - Biogas_R2_A C12 SIP DNA | ecosystem: Engineered > Bioreactor > Anaerobic > Unclassified | place: Washington, USA... | reverse complement strand
CGCCAGGCGACGAAGGACGCCGGCCGCATCGCGGGGCTCGAGGTCGAGCGCATCATCAACGAGCCGACCGCGGCGGCGCTCGCGTACGGGCTGGACAAGGGGACCGCGCACAAGATCCTCGTGTATGACCTCGGCGGCGGTACCTTCGACGTGTCGCTGATGGAGGTCGGCGACGGCGTGTTCGAGGTGCTCGCGACCGGCGGCGACACGCACCTGGGCGGCGACGACTTCGACAACCGCCTGATCGACTACATCGCCTCCGAGTTCCAAAAGGAGAACGGCATAGACCTGCGCAAGGACAGGATGGCGCTGCAGAGGCTCAAGGAGGCCGCCGAGAAGGCGAAGATCGAGCTCTCGGGCCTGATGAGCGTCAGCGTCAACCTGCCGTTCATCACCGCGGACGCGACGGGGCCGAAGCATCTGGACATCACCGTCTCGCGCGCGAAGTTCAACGAGCTGACCGCCGACCTCGTCGAAAAGACGATCGGCCCGCTCAATCAGGCGATGCGCGACGCCGGCGTCTCGAACAAGGACATCGACAAGGTGATCCTGGTCGGCGGCTCGACCCGCATCCCGGCGGTGCAGGAGGCCGTGCAGCGCGTGACCGGCAAGGAGCCCTACAAGGGCATCAACCCCGACGAGTGCGTCGCGATCGGCGCCGCGATCCAGGCGGGCGTATTGGGCGGCGACGTCAAGGACATCGTGCTGCTCGACGTGACCCCGCTGTCCCTGGGCATCGAGACGATGGGCGGCGTGTTCACGAAGCTCATCGATAGGAACACCACGATCCCGGTCAAGCAGACGCAGATCTTCTCCACCGCGGCGGACGGCCAGACCTCGGTCGACGTGCACGTGTTGCAGGGCGAGCGCGAGATGGCCGCGTACAACAAGACGCTCGGCCGCTTCCAGCTCTCCGGCATCGCGCCCGCGCCGCGCGGCGTCCCGCAGATCGAGGTGACGTTCGACATCGACGCGAACGGCATCGTGCACGTGTCCGCGAAGGACCTCGGCACCGGCAAGGAGCAGTCGATCGCGATCACGGCGTCGTCGAACATGTCCGAGGACGAGATCAAGAAGGCCGTGCGCGAGGCGGAGCAATTCGCTGCCGAGGACAAGAAGAAGAAGGAAGAGGTCGAGACGCTCAACCACGCCGACCAGCTGATCTACCAGACCGAGCGCACCGTGAAGGAGCTCGAGGGCAAGCTCGATCCCGCCGACCGGGCGACGATCGAGGACGAGCTTTCGAAGTTCAAGAAGGTCCGCGAGGGCGGCAGGGCCGGCGAGATCAAGCCCGCGATGGACGCGTTCTCCGAAAAGACCTACGCGATCTTCGGAAAGGTCTATCAGAAAACCGGCGGCGGCCCGGGCGACGCGGGCGGACCGGGTTCCGGCAATGCCGGCGGCGGCTATACCGCGGGGCCGCAGAGCGACGACGGCACCGTCGAGAGCGACTTCACCGACAACAAATAAGCGGCTCCATCGTTGGCCGATTTCGCGGGCAGAGGGCGGGATTTCCGAAGCGCAGGGGCTTGGGGAACCCGCCCGACGCCCGCAGGGGGAAGATCGATCTCGCGCCGAAGCGGATGTTTCGCTTCGGGGCGTTCACATAAAGCACCTCCCGGGGTTCGCTCCGGGAGGTGGATAGAGGGAGGGGAAACCCTTGGCAAAACGCGACTATTACGAAGTGCTCGGCGTCGAGCGCACGGCGGACGACGCGGCGATCAAGCGCGCCTACCGGCAGCTCGCGAAGAAGCTGCACCCGGACGTCAACCCGGGCGACAAGGAGGCCGAGGAGAAGTTCAAGGAGGTCAACGAGGCCTATCAGGTGCTCTCCGACCCGAAAAAGCGCGCGAATTACGATCGCTTCGGCCACGAGCAGCCGGGAACCCCCGGCAGCGGCGGCTACGGCGATTTTTCGGGCTTCGGCGGCGGCGGGTTCGGCGGGTTCGACGTCGAGGACATCTTCTCGTCGTTCTTCGGCGGCGGGTTCGGCGGCGGTTCCCGGCGCGAGACCGGCCCGGTGCCCGGCGCGGATCTGCGCTACGACATCACGATCACGTTCGAGGAGGCGGCCAAGGGCTGCGAGAAGCAGATCAACCTCGTGCGCGACGACATCTGCGACGCCTGCCACGGCTCCGGCGCGAAGCCCGGCACGAACCCCGAGACCTGCAAGACCTGCGGCGGCCAGGGGCAGGTCCGCACGACCTCGAACACGCCGTTCGGCACGATCCAGAACGTGCGCACCTGCCCGAACTGCAAGGGCAGCGGCAAGGTCGTGACCGATGCCTGCGCAAAGTGCGGCGGGCGCGGCAAGGTGCGCGCCTCGAAGCGGCGTACGGTCCGCATCCCGGCGGGCATCGACAACGGCCAGGTCGTGACCATCCGCGGCCAGGGCGAGCCGGGCGAGCGCGGCGGCGAGGCGGGCGACCTCTTGATCGTCGTGACCGTCAAGCCCCACAAGCTGTTTAAGCGCCAGAACTACGATCTGTACCTCGACCTTCCGCTTACATTCACGCAGGCGGCGCTCGGAACCGAGGCCGACGTGCCGACGCTCGACAAGCCGGTCAAGTTCGCGTTTCCCGAGGGCACGCAGCCCGGCCAGACGTTCCGCATGCGCGGGCAGGGCATACAATCGCTTCGCGGCGGCGCGAAGGGCGACCTGTTTGTGACGGTCTCCGTCGAGATTCCCAAGCGCCTGACCGACAAGCAAAAGGAAATCCTCCGCCAGTTCGACGGCACGGTGACCGGCCAGGAGTACGAGCAGAAGAAGTCGTTCTTTGACCGCGTCAAGGACGCATTCGGAGGAAATTCGTGATGCGGTGGATGGAAGTGACGGTCTTGACGACGACCCCGGGCTCGGAGATGGTCTCGGGCATTTTGCTGAACGCCGGGAGCGCGGGCACGATGATCGAGGACAAAAACGACGTCGCCCTGAACCAGCGCCCCGAGGGCCGGTGGGGCATCATCGACGAGGCGATCGCCGAGCGGATCGGCGACGACGTGAAGGTCACCGGCTATTACCCGCAAGACGACCGGCTTCCGGCGGCGCTGGAAACGATCCGCGCGGGCGTCGAATCGCTCCGGGATATGGAGCTGCCCATGGACCTCGGCAAGCTCGAAATCCGGACGCACGGAATCGACGAGGAGGACTGGGCCGAGAGCTGGAAGAAGGACTTCCGGCCGATCCGGCTGGGGGAGCGCATCGTCGTTAAGCCGACGTGGGCCCCGCATGCAGCGCGGCCGGGCGATTTGGTCATCGAGCTCGACCCCGGCATGGCGTTCGGCACCGGCACGCACGAGACGACCGGCATGTGCGTCCGGCTCGTCGAGGAGCGCGTGAAGCCCGGCATGAAGGTCATCGACATCGGCACCGGCACCGGCATACTCGCGATCGCCGCGGCGCTCGTGGGCGCGCGCGACGTGCTCGCGATCGACCTCGACCCCGTCGCCGTGCGCGTCGCGCGGGAAAACATCGAGAACAACGGCCTGTCGCATATCGTCCGCGCGCGCGAGGGCGACCTGCTCGAGCATGTCGAGGAGGCCGCCGACGTCGTCGTCGCGAACATCATCGCCGACGTGATCGTTCAGCTCTGCGGCCCGGTCGCGCGCCACATCGTCCCCGGCGGGGCGTTCATCTGCTCGGGCATCGCGCGCGAGAGGAAGGGCGAGGTCGTGTCCGCGCTCGAGGCCGCGGGCTATCGCGCGCTCGAAATCCTCGACGACGGCGAGTGGACGGCCATCGCCGCGATCCGCCCGTGAACGCGTTCTACGTCGAGGGCGGCAGGCTCTCGAAGGAGGACGAAATGCACGCGCGCCGCGTGCTCCGGCTCTCCCCGGGCGACCGAATCGTCGCGATGGACGGGGAGGGCGGCCGCTTTTTGGCGGAACTGAAAGAGGGAGGCGCGGTCGAACTCCTCGAACCGCTGCCTTCGAACGAGCCGCCGGTCGCGCTGACGGTCTATCAGGGCGTCCCGAAGGCGGACAAGCTCGAGTTCCTCGCGCAGAAGCTGACGGAGTTGGGCGTCATGCGCCTGGTTCCGGTTTCGATGGAGCGGTCGGTCAAGAAGATCGAGAGGGTCGACCGGCTGCGGAAGATCGCGCGCGAGGCCGCGAAGCAGTGCGGGCGCGGCATGCCGATGGCGATTTCGGAGCCGCTCCCGTGGAGGGACGCGCTCGCCGACATGAAAAAACGTTCGCTGCTCATAGCCCCCTGGGAGGAGGCGACCGAGGGCAGGTTGCTCGGCCTTCCGCGCGCGAACGACATCGGGCTTCTGATCGGCCCGGAGGGGGGCATGTCCGCGAAGGAGATTCAGGAGTCCGGCGCGAGGACCGTCACGCTCGGCCCGCGGATACTGCGCACGGAGACGGCCGCGGTCGCCGCCGCCGCCGTTCTGATGGCCGCGATGGGAGACCTATGAAGACGATCGCCTTTCACACGCTGGGCTGCAAGGTCAACCAATACGACACCGAGGCGATGCGCGAGCTGTTCGAGCGCGCCGGCTGGACCGAGGTCGCGCCGGGCGCGGACGCGGACGCGGTGCTCGTCAACACCTGCACGGTGACCGGAACCGGCGACCAGAAATCGCATAAATTGATTCGGCGCATCGCGCGCGAACACCCGCATGCGCAGATCGTCGTCTCCGGCTGTCTCGCGCAGCGGGAGGCGGAGGGCGTGCTTCAGATGGACAACGTCCGGCTCGTGCTCGGCACGCAGCGGCGGGCCGAGGTCGTCGAGCTGTTCGAGCGCGCGCTGATCGAGGGGAAGCTGAACGCCGTTTCCGCTTTAAAAGACGCCGCGTTCGAGCCGCTGTCCGTCGCCCGGCACGAGGGCCGCGCGCGGGCGACCATGAAGATTCAGGAGGGCTGCGACCGCAACTGCGCGTACTGCATCATCCCGAGCGTCCGCGGCCCGGTGCGCTCGATGCCGCTCGAGGCCGTCGCGGAGGAGGCGAAGCGGCTCGCTGCAGCCGGCTATCTCGAGATCGTGCTGACCGGCATACACCTCGCGAGCTACGGCCGCGGCACGGGGCGCGCGCTGATCGACGCGGTCGAGGCGGTCGCGGAGCACGTGCCGCGCGTGCGGCTCGGGTCGCTCGAGCCGCTGATCGTGACCGACGAATTCGCCGAAAGGATCGCGGCCGTCCCCGCCGTCATGCCGCAGTTTCACCTGTCCCTGCAGAGCGGCTCGGCGGGCGTGCTCCAAAGGATGCGCCGCGCCTACACGAAGGAGCAATACATGCGCTCGGTCGAGCGACTGCGCGATTCCCTCCCCGGCTGCGCGATCACGACCGACATCCTGACCGGCTTCCCCGGCGAGACGGATGCCGAGGCCCGAGAGACGCTCGACTTCGTCCGCGACTGCGCGTTCGCGCGAATCCACGTCTTTCCATATTCGCGGCGCAAAGGAACCGCCGCCGACCGGATGGAGGGCCAGATTCCGGAGGAAATCAAGCGTTTTCGCGCGCGGGAACTTCTCGAGCTTGGGAACAAATTGGAGGAGGCGTTCGTCGAAAAGCTGACGGGCACCGTTCAGGAGGTTCTGTTCGAGCGGCCCGCGGGCGGCGCCGCCGCGGAGGGGTACACCGGCCAGTACGTTCGCGTCGTCGCCGGGGCCCGGCCGGGCGAGATCCGATCGGTCCGAATCCTCCGGAGCGAGGGGACGCTCGCCTTCGGAGAGGTCACGCAGGATGGGAGGTGAACCCAGTGGACTGCATCTTCTGCAAAATCGCCGCGGGCGAAATCCCCAGCGACCGGGTCTATGAGGACGAATTCGTGCTCGCGTTCCGCGACATCCACCCGCAGGCGCCGGTGCACGCGCTCGTCGTGCCGAAAAAGCACATGAAAAACCTGCTCGAATGCGATGACGGGACCGCCGTCGCCGTGCTCAACGCGGTCAAGGCCGTCGCGAAAAGCGAGGGCGTCTCGGAATCCGGCTTCCGCGCGGTCACGAATTGCGGACCCGACGGCGCGCAGTCGGTCGAGCATCTGCACTTTCACGTGCTCGGCGGACGGCAGCTCTCCGGGCGAATGGGCTGAAAAAGCGGACGGCTCAATTTATTCTGAAAATAACGAAGCGTACGGCAGATTGTCTTGACGGCTACATAGCCGATGGAGTATAATAGCTCATGTGGCGCACCCCGCGCGCCCATTGGCATCTGCCATCAACTGCGAGGGGAGGGAAACACATGTCCGAGGTACACATTCGGGAAAACGAATCTTTGGAGAGCGCATTGAGGCGCTTTAAGCGCAAGACCGCGCGTGATGGCATTCTCGCCGAGGCGCGCAAGCGCGAGCATTATGAGAAGCCCAGCGTCAAGCGCAAGAAGAAGGCGGAGGCAGCCCGCAAGCGCAAGTATTAGTGCCAATGAAAGCCCCTTTGCCCTTGGCGAAGGGGCGGTTTTCACAATACAAAAGCCACTCATCATCCGCATTCGCCCAGCATACAATAATTTCGTATTCCGCCGTTGGAGACCATGATGCAATGTACGATGCTTCTATGGCCGCATGCGAATGCGCGCTACCAGAATGAGACCTTCAGGCTCGCCCGCGCGGAATTGCAGCTGATGCTCGGGCGCCTCGGGCTTCAATACGAGGTCGATCCGGAGCCGGGGGAGATGCCCCCGTCGATCCGCTTTTCGGTCGACCGCGCGTTTGCCGAGCGCGAGGAGCGGCTTATCTCCGGCCTGTCGCTGCTCTACGGGCTGTTTGAGCGCAGGCCCGACGGCGCGCTCTTTCCGGTTCTCGGGCGCCAAAAGCCGAGATTCGGAAGCGATCTTCCGGGCATACTCAAGTACAAGGGAAAGACAAACGAGTTTTTTACGGAGCTTCTGATGAATTTGGCCTATCTCTCGGGCTCCATGCCGGAGGACCCGAGGGTGCTGGACCCTTTGTGCGGCAAGGGAACGACGCTGTTCGTCGCGGCGAACCGGGGCTTCAGCGCCGCGGGCGCGGACGTCGACCGGGCGGATTTGCGCGAGGCCGAGAATTTCTTCAAGCGGTATCTTGAGTATCACCGCGTCAAGCATTCGCTTGCGCGCGGGTCGATGACGCTGCCGGACAAAAAGTCGAGCCCGTACGCGGAATTTACGGTGGACCGCCAGTCGCTCCGGTTCGCGGAACTCGACGCGGCGCGCGTCGCGGACGCGTTCGGGCGGAAGGCGTTCGATCTGATCGCGGCCGACCTGCCCTACGGCGTGCAGCACACATCCGGCGAGCTGCCGGGGAAATTGCTCGAGCGCGCGCTCCCCGAGTGGCTCAAGGCGCTCCGGCCCGGCGGCGCGGCGGCCGCGTCGTTCAACGCGCAGACGCTCTCCCGCGAGCGCGTGCGCGCGATGTTCCACAGGGCCGGCTTTCAGGTCATGGAGGGCGGGCCGTACGACGCGCTCGACCACTGGGTCGAACAGGCCGTCACGCGCGACGTCGTCGTCGGCGTGCGCGGGTAAATCCCCATTCCATCGTCTGCGAATGCACCGGGACGAGCGCCTTTTCCGCCCCGCGCATCTTCCATCGCACATCGCGTCCTTTGCCGCGCTTCTCTCATTTAAGGAGGTCATGTCTTGGATTATCGAACGCTTCATATGAAAACGGTGGTGGACTTGCGCAAGCTCGCGAAGGACGCGGGCCTGAAAGTCCCCTCCGGCACGCCCAAAAACCGACTGATCGAGATGGTGCTCGAGGCGCAGCAGCCCCCTGTAGCGCCGGCGGCACCGGCAGCGCCGGTCGCACCGGCAGCGCCGGTCGCACCGGCGGCACCGGCAGCACCGGCAGCACCGGTCGCACCGGCAGCACCGGTCGCACCGGCGGCACCGGTGGCACCGGCAGCGCCGGTCGCACGGGGGCCCGAGCCTTCGGTTGAGCCGGTTCCCGCAGCGGAGGCCGCGGCCGCGCCGCGCCGCCCGGGGAGGCCGAGGACGAGGCCCGAGCCGGAGAAGCGCCCCGTGCGCAAGCCGCGCGCCGCGAAGGCGGAGGAGGCGGATGCGCTCGCGCAGCGGATCGCGCAGGAGGTCTCCGAGAAGGTCGAGGAGGCGCTCTCCGAAGCCGCGCCCGCCGCGGCCGAAGCGCCGCACGGGAAGTCCCGGGGGAGGCATTCGGCCGCTCCGGGCGTCGCCGATGCTGCGAATGTCGCCGATGCTGCGAATGTCGCTGACGCCGCGAGCGTCGCCGACGCCGCGAGCGTCGTCGCCGCCGACAACTCCGCGGTCGCGAAGGCGCCGGAGCCCTCGCCGGACGCCGCCCCGGAGGCGCCCGCGGCCGAGCCGGCCCCGAGCGCCGCGCCGCAGCCGCGCTCGCTGCACACGCACGAGCGGATGGGCGCGCGGGCCCCGTCCTCGCAGGACCCGGACCGCAGGGGCGCGCAGCGATTCCCGCAGCACCTGCAGAGGTTCGACCCGCAGCGCGCGCCGCAGCGGCAGGACTTCGTCCGGCCGAACGCGCGGATCGATCAGCAGCCGCGGCAGGAGTATCCGCGACCGGCCGCGCGCGCCGACCAGCAGCCGCGGGAGTACCCGCGCCCGGCCGCGCGCGCCGAGCAACCGCTCCGGCAGGAATACCCGCGCCCGGCGCGCGTCGACGCGCCTGTAAAGCCGACCGAGCCGCCGCGCGCGCCGATGCTGCGCGAGCCCGCGCCGCGCCGCGAAAACGCGTATCTGCCCGACCCGGGGTCCGTCAATCCCGGCGTTCCGGAGCTTTTGATGACCGGCGAGTGCGCGGACGGCTACGGCGTGCTCGAGATTCATCCGGACGGCTACGGCTTCCTGCGCGCGGAGAACTACCTGCCGGGCACGAAGGACGTGTACGTGTCGATCGCGCAGATTCGCAGGTTCAACCTGCGCACCGGCGACTATGTCGTCGGAAAGACGCGCCCGCAGCGCGAGGGCGACCGCTACAACGCGATGATCTTCATCAGCGAGGTCAACGGCGAACCCCCGGAGAACACCGCGCGCCGCCGCCCGTTCGAGACGCTGGTGCCGGTCTACCCGAACGAGCGGCTTCGGCTCGAGAGCCCGGAGGGGAAGGGCGACCTCGCGCTTCGGCTGATCGACATACTCGCGCCGATCGGCAAGGGGCAGCGCGGCATGATCGTCTCGCAGCCCAAGGCCGGCAAGACGACGCTCCTCAAGAAGATCGCGAACGCGATCACGCGCAACAACCCGGACGTGCACCTGATCGTGCTCTTGATCGACGAGCGGCCCGAGGAGGTCACCGACATGAAGCGGTCGATCGACGGCGAGGTCGTGTACTCGACGTTCGACGAGGCGCCCGAGAACCACACGCGCGTCAGCGAGATGGTGCTCGAGCGCGCGCAGCGGCTCGTCGAGCAGGGCAAGGACGTCGTCGTGCTGCTCGACTCGATCACGCGGCTCGCGCGCGCGTATAACCTCGTGATCCCGCCGACCGGCCGGTCGCTCTCCGGCGGCCTCGACCCGGGCGCGCTGCACAAGCCGAAGCGGTTCTTCGGCGCGGCGCGCAACATCGAGAGCGGCGGGAGCCTCACGATCATCGCGACGGCGCTCGTCGAGACCGGCAGCCGCATGGACGACATCATCTTCGAGGAGTTCAAGGGCACCGGCAACATGGAATTGCACCTCGACCGCAAGCTCTCCGACCGCCGCATCTTCCCGGCGATCGACATGTACAAGTCCGGCACCCGGCGCGAGGAGCTGCTGTTCACCGAGGCCGAGCTCGAGGGCACGATGAAGATTCGCAGGCTCCTCTCCGGCGGCAACCCGCAGGAGACCGCGGAGCAGCTGATCGGCATGATGGAAAAGACGAACAGCAACGCCGACTTCTTCAACCGGCTCAAGGGCTGGATGGCCGTGTTCGAGAAGGAAGGCTTTACCATGAAAAACTAAACCGACAGGAGCCGCTCTCGCGGCTCCTGTCGGTTTAAAGTCCCATCTCCCGTTTGACCTCCTGAAAACATCGTACCGCGAAGGCCAAATCCTCCCGCGTATGCCCGGCGCTGACCTGCGTGCGGATGCGCGCCTTGCCGTTCGGGACGACGGGGTAGCTGAAGCTGACGACATAGACGCCCTTTTCGAGCATGCGCGCGGCGAACTCCTTCGCGACGTGCGCGTCGCCGAGCATCACGGGCACGATCGGGTGCTCGCCCGCGGGAACCGTCAGCCCGATCTCGCCGAGCGCGCGGCGGAAGAACGCGGTGTTCTCCTCGAGACGGTCGCGGAGCGCGGTGCTCTCCTCGAGCATGTCGAGCGCCTTTATGGTCGCCGCGCAGATCGCGGGCGCGACGGTGTTCGAGAACAGATACGGGCGCGAGCGCTGGCGGAGGAGGTCGACGATCGGCTTCCGCGCCGCCGTGTAGCCGCCGGACGCGCCGCCGAGCGCCTTTCCGAACGTCCCGGTCAGAATGTCGACGCGGCCGAGAACCCCGGCGTGCTCCGGCGTGCCCTTCCCATGCGCGCCCAT
>Ga0123332_1005740_pt1 | contig 10434 bp, 9 predicted proteins | sample BioC12SIPDNA_4_FD_89958 | JGI IMG/M metagenome (GOLD analysis project Ga0123332, IMG submission 89958) | Anaerobic biogas reactor microbial communites from Washington, USA - Biogas_R2_A C12 SIP DNA | ecosystem: Engineered > Bioreactor > Anaerobic > Unclassified | place: Washington, USA... | reverse complement strand
TGGTCGGTGCCCAGCGGGAAGAACGAGTTGCCCTCCACGCCGAACAGGCGCACGTCGGTGGCGATCACCCCTAGGAAGCGGTAACTCTCGCCCCTGACGAACAGGTTGATGGGGAGAGGGGTGCTGGTGTCCTCGACGAAGTGCCGCCTGAACGTGACGGGGTCGCGCTCCTGCACCATCGGGTACACGAACGGCCGCATCAACCTGCCTTCGTGCATGAGGTGGATCCTCTGCGGCGGCTGATACACCGAGCGGTACTGGCGGGTGATGGGGTGCGGCGCGAGGAACTGCGCGAACAACGCGACGAGGTACAGGAGTATCAGGATCACGCCGCCCATGAGCCCGGTGCGTGACCTGCGGAACCGCCGCCACGCGAGCTGGCCGGGGGAGAGGCTCTCGCGCTTGCGCACGTGACCGTCGTGCAGCGTCACTGCCTCAGCCATAGCGGATCCTCGGGTCGACCCACGCCAGGGCGAGGTCGGCGAGCAGGTTGCCGATGATGAGCAGCAGGCTCGACAGGAGCAACAACGTCATGGCGACGTACTGGTCCTTGTTGACGAGCGAGTCGTACAGCAGCGGGCCGATGGTGGGGAGGTTCAGGACGATGCTCGCGATGATGGTGCCGTTGATGAGGTCGGGCAGACTGATGCCGGCCAGCGACACGAGCGGGTTGATGGCGTTGCGCACCGCGTGGCGGATGATGACCCTGCGCTCGCTGATGCCCTTGGAGCGCGCGGTGCGCACGTAATCGGCGCTGAGCACGTCGAGCAGGTTGGCGCGCATCTGGCGCATCACGCCGGCGATGCTGTTGGTGCCGATCGCCAGGATCGGGATCCACATGTGGTTGAGGAAGTCGACGAACCGCTCCCAGCTCCACGGAGCCGCGATGAAACGTGGGCTGAACAGGCCGCCGACGTTGGTGCCGCCCGTCTGCAGCACCAAGGCTACGAGCAGCAGGGCGATGAGGAAGTCGGGGATGGCGAGGCCGACGTAGCCGATGAAACTGGCGACCGCGTCGGTGAAGCCGTTGCGCTTGAGCGCCGTGATGATGCCGAGCGGCACCGCGACCGCCCACGCGAACAGCATCGTGATGCCTGCGACGGCGACCGTCCACCACAGCTTCTCTCCGATGACGGAGGTGACGGGTCTGTTGGCACCGAACGAGTGACCGAAATCGCCGCGGGTGACGATGCCTTCCATCCACATGACGTACTGCTCGTGCAGGGGGCGGTCGAGTCCGAGTTGCGTGCGGATGCGAGCCACCGTGGCGGGGCTCATGCGTGGGTCCTCGAGGTAGCGGTCGGTGAACGATCCGGGGGCGAGCTGGATGATGGCGAAGCAGATCACCGACACCAACAGCAGCGTCAGTGGGAACGCCAGTAATCGCCTCAGGGTGTAGACGAGCACGGTTCACACGCTCCAAGAGGACAGGTCACCACATGGCGGCAGCGGCGCAGGAGTTGCAGCCCCGGCAGCGCCGCGCGGCCTCGAGTCGACCTCAGCATACGGTCGTGCTCGACGCTGAGGTCGAGCACGACCGGAAGGCTAGCTAGTAGCCACTGGCCCTAACGCCTCGCGTCAGGGGTTCAGTCCACGTCGTACAGCGGGACCGGGTTGTACCCGGGGATGACCCCGAGGTTGTACACGAAGTTCCCGACGCGGTCGTAGACGGCGGCGATGTTGGAGGGCTTGGCGATCATGATCACCGGGACGTTCTCGGCGTTCAGGACCTGCCATTCGCGGTAGTTGGCTGCGCGCGACGCTGCGTCGACGTTGGTCGTGCCGGTGTCGAAGATCTCGTAGATGCGGCGTTCCCAGTCGGCCATGGCGTCGAAGTTGGCGGGGCCACCTTCGGTCTGTGGCTGGGTGGAGCGGTGCCAGTAGTACAGCGAGCCGCCAGGCTGCCAGATGGGCTTGCGCAGTTAGGGGTCGGGCTGGTTGCCGAGCGCGACGATGATCGCCTGGTACTCGCCAGCCAGGCCAGTGCCGAGCAGGGCCGAGTTGAGGACGGCCTGCAGGTCGGCCTTGACGCCGATCTGGGCGAAGTCGTTCTGGACGATGGTGGCGATGTCGGTGAACACCTGCGAGTCGGACGCGTAGGTCAGCGCGAACTCGAGGTCGGGCCCACCGTTGGGCAGGTTGCGGATGCCGTCGCCGTCGGAGTCGACGTAGCCGAGTTCGTCGAGGGCAGCGGCTGCTGCCTCGAGGTCGAACATGTTGAAGAGGCCGGTGGTGTCCTCGTAGAACGCGCCGTTGGCGGGGGCGGTCGGCGTGCCCGGAAGGGTCGCGAGGCCGTTGTAGACGTCCTCGATGACGCGGTCACGGTCGACGGCGTACTCCATCGCGCGGCGGAACTCTACGGTCGAGAACGCGGCGCCAAGGGCAGGATCGTCGAAGTTGAAGGCGAGGTGGGGCGGTGAGCCGAACAGCGCTTCGTTGACGACGACCGTGAAGCCGCCACCCGCGAGCTCCTGCTCCTTGAAGTTCGGGTACTGCGCTCCCGAGATGTTGAGGACGTCGAGGTTGCCTGCGAGGAACTGCGCGGTCTGCGCTTCGGTGCCGCCGACCACCAGGTACTCGAGCTGCTCGGCGTACGGCAGCGAGGTGCCTGCGGTGTCGACCTTCCAGTAGTTCGGGTTGCGCTTGAGGCTGACGAGCTGCCCGGCGACGTAGTTGTCGTACATGAACGGTCCGGTGCCGACGACGTCGCTGATGGCGCCCGTGGTCGGCCACGCGCCGTTGATGGCGTCGCCACCCTGCGCCGTGATGCTCTCCAGCTTGTGCTTGGGCATCATGTAGAAGGCGCGCAGGTTCAGCAGGAACGCAGCCGACGGTGCAGGCAGGGTGATGACGACCGTGTTCGCGTCGGCGGCTTCGAAGGTGACGTTCCGAGGCTCGCCGTCGACGGTGTAGACGAACTGGGCCGCGTCGCCCGCCCTGGTCTCGGGGTTGGTGATGATCTCGTCGAAGGTGAACACGACGTCGTCGGCCGTGAACGGCACGCCGTCGTGCCAGGTCACGCCCTCGCGCAGGTGGAGGGTGTACACCAGGCCGTCGTCGGAGACGTCCCAGCTGGCCGCGAGGGCCGGCTCGAGCTCGTAGTTCGCGAGGTTGAACTCGATGAGCGGGTCGAAGGTCTGAGCGGTGAGGGCTTGGACGGCGTTATCGATCTGGCCGTAGTAGAAGAAGGACGGTGGCGCGGACCCGAGCGACAGCGTGAGGGTGCCACCCACCGAGCCGGGCTCGATCCCCAGCTCCGGCAACGACATGACTTTCGGCTGCGCGGTCGCCGTTCCCACCAGCACCGCGACAGCGACAAGGACGCCTAGCACGTTACGTCTCATCTCATGACCTCCCTTTGAACGACACCGGCTTAGAATAGACCAGTTCTGGACCAGTAGCAAGACGGTCGACCGCGGGATCCGTTCATCCGCCGTTGACCAATTGGTATAGAAGTGGTATACTCTGGGCTGTCCCGGTGACGTCGGCACGGAGCGCCACCACGTTCCAGTCGTCCACCGAGATCGTCGAGGAGGTCGCGGGCATGTCATCGGTCGTACCGGCTGCGCCACCCGACTTCGACCTCGGCATCGACAAGGACCTCCCGACCCCCGCCTACCTCCAACTCACCGAACGACTGGCACTCGCCATCGATCGCGGGCACCTGACGGCAGGCAGCGCGCTGCCGTCGGAACGGGGCCTCGCATCCAGCCTCGGACTGTCGCGCATGACGGTGAGGCGCGCCTTCGAGCAGCTCGTCGAGGCAGGCCTCGTCGAACAGCGTCAGGGTTCGGGGACCTACGTGAAGGGGCAGCCTCTCGAGCAGTTCATCGACCGCGTGCTCGGGTTCGGTGACGAGGCCCGCAGCCTCGGGCTCGAGCCAGGGACCCGCATGGTCGAGGCGCAGCATCTGCCCGCCGACGAGACCGTCGCAGCAGCGTTGAAGATCCCGTTGGGTAGCCGCATCCTGCGCATCAACCGGTTGCGGACGGCCGACGGTGAGCCCCTCGCCATCCAGGAGGCCCACCTCCCGCCACGCCTGGCTGGGCTCTCCATCGACCTGCTCGACCGCGAGGGCAGCCTCTACCGCAGCCTCGAGACGCAGTTCGGTGTGCGACCGGTGCGTGCACGGCAGACGATCAGCGCGCGCATGCCGAGCCGGTCGGAGTGGCGGCTCCTCGGCATCGGGCGCGAGGTGCCCGTGCTGGGGCTCGAGCGCACCACGTACGGCGCCGACGAGGCACCGTTCGAGTTCGTCCGCAGCGCGTACCGCGGTGACATCTACCGCATGGCCCTCGACCTGCGGGCGTTCTGAGGCTCTATGGGCGCGCACGTCGGACCGGACGAGCGACAGGGGAGAGGCATCGACCTCCGGCCGCTACGGCCAGACGAGAACTCGCTCGTGCCTCCGCTGTGGAACCGAGCCTGGACCGCGGCGGTAACGCCGGCTGCGAGTGCGCCGACCGCGATGGCCCAAGCGAACCGCAACCCGTACCCGCTGAGCGACGCGCTGTGGCGCGAACGGCTCGCCTCGCGCCACCACGACCAGTCGCTCCTCTTCGGAGCGTTCGACGGTGACGACCTTGTCGGCGCCGCGTACGCCAAGGTCGCAGCCTCGCATTGGCAGTCGGGCGACATCGGCTGGCTCGCGCTGCTGTGCGTCGAGCCGAGCAGGCAGGGCGCCGGCATCGGCACGCGCCTCGCCGGCGCCGCCGTGCAGGCGCTCGCCGCGCGGGGCTGCACCCACATGCACCTCGGCAGCGAAGCCGACCATCTCCTGCCCGGCCTGCCGCAGGAGGCCGGGGTACCCGCGTGGAGGCTGGCTCGTTCCCTCGGCGGCGTGCCGAGCAACGCCGAGCACGACCTGCTCCTCGACCTGCGCGCACCGCTGCCGTCCGCTCCCCTGCCGCCCGGCTACCGGCTGAGCGACGACAGTCGGGAGGCCGGTCTCGCGTTCGTCAGAGCCACCTTCCCCGGCCGCTGGGCCGAGGAGGTGCGCGACTACATCGCGGCGGGCGCGACCATCATCACCCTCGAGCGGACGGCGCCTTCCGTAGCCGGCGAGACCGCCCAGGCGGACGCTGCGGCGAGCCGGCCGCTACCTGCGGTAGGGTTCTGCGCCGTGTTCACGGGCGACGAGCGCGCCACCTCGCCCGGGCTGCTGTGGAGCGAGGCGTTGACGGCCGATCTCCCGCCCGGCGCCCGCTTGGCCGGCATCGGGCCGCTCGGCGTCGCCCCCGACGTGCGCGGCGCGGGCGCCGGCCTGGCTCTGGTGCGAGGCGCGGCGACCTGGCTGCAGGAGCGTGGGCACACCGACGCCGTCATCAACTGGACCACCCTCACGGGGTTCTACGGGCGGTTGGGCGCTCGCGTGTGGCGCACGTACCAACGTGTCCAGGCGAACCTCACCCCGCCCGACGACCAGACGGCAACGGACGGTTCCGACCGCGACAGTGACGCGGCCGCGCGCACGAGGGAGCGACCCGCATGACCACCGAGACCGTCAACGACCGGTACAAGGGCCTCGACGCGTGGGGCGCGGGCGACATCATGCGCGCCATCACCAAAGGCAACGCGCGCGCCGTGAAGGCGGTCGAGGACGCGCTGCCGCAGCTTGAGGCCGCGGCTGCAGGCATCGAACCGCGGTTGCGGGCGGGTGGGCGACTGTTCTACGCGGGTGCGGGCACGTCGGGGCGTCTCGGGGTGATGGACGCGGCCGAGTTGGCGCCGACCTTCGGCTTCGACCGCACCGAGGTGCTGCTCGCGGGCGGCGGCGAGGCCCAGGACCGGGCTCAGGAAGGCGCCGAGGACGACGTGGCCGCCGCCACCGCTGCCGTCGAGCGGGCGGGGATCGGTCCGGCCGACGCGCTCATCGGCGTCGCCGCGAGCGGCAGGACCCCGTACACGGTCGCCGCCGTGAAGCGCGCGAAGGAACTCGGGGCGTTCACGGTCGGGATTGCCAACAACCACGGCGCCCCGCTCCTGAGCGTCGGCGACGTCGGCGTCCTGCTCGACACCGGCCCCGAGGTGTTGGCGGGCAGCACGAGGCTGGCGGCCGGCACGGCTCAGAAGGCGGCGCTCAACGCCCTCTCGACCGCGGTGCTGGTGCGCTTGGGTGGCGCGTACGACAACCTGATGGTGGGGATGCGGCCGCTCAACGCCAAGCTCAAGAAGCGCGCCGTCGAGATCGTCGCGCAGGCGACCGGGTTGGAACGCGCCGAAGCCGCCACCGTCCTCGACGATGCGGGCGGCGACATCCGCACCGCGATCGTCATGGCAGGCACCGGCGCCGACGCGCGGGCAGCCACACGGCTGTTGGAGGCGAACGGACACAGTGTTCGGGCCGCCATCGCTGCCGGCGGCCCGAACGAGTGACGTACCGAACGAGGTGCGGCCGGCCGGCTAGCTCTCGCTGCCTGCCGCCGCGTTGATCGCGTCGATGGCGGCGTCGAGGTCGCCGCCGAGGCCCTCGAGCCTCGCGACCGGCACCCCGCCCGCATCGAGGACGGACACGACGTTGCTGTGCGCGAACACGCCGTTGCCTGCGTCGCGGAACTGGACGCCGAGCATGGTGGCGAGCTGCCTGGTCTGGAGCGGGCTGCCCACCAGCCAGTGCCAACCGTCGCGGTCGAGACCCTTCGAGGCTGCGTACTCGAGCAGCTTCGCGGGCGTGTCGCGTTCGGTGTCGAAGCTCACCATGACGAAGCGCGTGATGTCGCGCAGGTCTTCGGGCAGCGCGGCCTCGATGTCCTCCGCCGTCTTGACGAGCAACGGGCACGCGGTGGTGCAGTCGCCGTAGAACATCACGACGACGGCGGGGCCGCCCGCGAGGTCGGGCAGTGCGACCCGCCCCTGGTGCTGGTCCGTCCATGACGAGCTGAGGTGGTACAGCGACGAACCCGAGAGCTCCGCGAGCGGGGTCGTCGGCAGGCTCTCGGCCGAGTGGTCGTGGGCGTGAGCCGCGGCCTCGGTGGCTGCAGCCGTCGCGTGCTCGGCATGAGCCGAGTGATCGGCATGAGCCGCTTGGTCGGCATGAGCCGCTCCGTCAGCCTGCGCCGAGTGGTCGGCGGTCGCCGCGTCACCGGCAGGCGCAGCGTGCTCGGCATGAGCCGAGTGGTCGACGGCCGCGGTCGCTGTGGAGTTGGCGTCGCTCCCTGATGCCTGGGTGACGCTGTTCCTGTCTCCGCAGGCTGAGAGCATGAGGGTGGCCGCGATGATCATCGCGATCACGGACACGCGCCTCGTGTTCGTCGGTGCGTGTTCGACAGCGTCTCGTCTCATACCTTGCACCTCTCAGCTCGCGCAGCGGAACCCGAGACCGCTGCCCGTGTAGTCGCCCGTGAGTCCGCTGCGGTAGGCGTAACGCAGGAAGGCGGCGTAGTCGCCCTTGTCCGATGCCCCCGCGCTGCCGCCGCCGCACACCAGTTGCAGCCTGCGGTCGCCTTCGCTGCGGCTGTCGCCGGTGTTGAACCCCGAGCCTACGTCGAAGACCCACTCCCACACCAGTCCGTGCAGGTCGTGCACGCCCAGTGCGTTGGGGGTGCCCTGGCCGACCGGGCCGGGCAGCGAGGAGCGGTTGGCCGTGAGGCTCAGGATGCGTTCGCGGTAGCCGGCTTCGGCGTAGCCGTCGAGCAGCGCGAAACCGACTCGGGCGACGTACTCCCACTCCGCCTCGGTGGGGAGCCGTGCGTCGCGAGCTTCGCAGTAGGCCGCGGCCCCGAACCAGGAGACGTTGGTGGCAGGCGCGGCGGGGTCGAGTCCGCCGAGGTCGAAGTCGCCGGCCCATTCGGCGAGGTACGTGTCGGTCGCGAACACGTCGGGCACGTTGCTGCGCGCCCATTCGGGGTACGCGGTGACGAAGGCGAGGTACTGGGCGTTGGTGACAGGGACGGTGTCGATCGTGAACCCGGCGACCGTCGTCGCTGCTTCGCCCTCGATGGGGAACAGCAGCTCCACCTCGCCCCCTGCCACCGTCACCATGGTCGGGGCCGTCGCTGCCAGCGCGTTCAGTGCAGGCTGAGGTGCCTGGCTCTGGGCTGAGGCCGTGCCGATCAGGGTGATGAGGGTGGCGAGGGCGAGGCGGATCATGGTCGCTCCTTCAGCTGCTGGTGGTCGTTACTCGCCGGCCGCCGTGGCGCCGGGGTTGTAGGGCCTGAGGTCGATGCGGTCGCTGAAGACCACGTGGTCGTGGTCGCCCGTCGCTACGAGCTGCCCGACGGCGCCCTTGTTGAAGGCTCTGAAGATGGCGTGGTCGACCATGTTGTAGGTGCCGGGGGCGTCGAGGGTGAACTCGACGACGGCTGCGCCGCCTGCGGGGATGGTGGTGGTCTGGACGTCGCGGTTGACCATCGCGCCGCCTTCGAGCCAGACGCGGTCGAAGATCTCGCCGATGATGTGGAAGCTGCTGGTGAGGTTGGGGCCGCCGTTGCCGACGAACATGCGGACGGTCTCGCCGACCTTGACGTTGAGGGCGTTGTCGCCGACCATCGAGCCTGCCCGGCCGTTGAACACCACGTAGGCCGCGTCTTCGTCGACGGCGCGCATCATGTCGAACTCCTGCAGGCCGCGTTCACCGAAGTCGCCCTTGGTGTAGAAGTCGCCCTGGACGACGTAGAACTCCTTGTCGACCGGCTCGAAGCCTTCCTTCGGTTCGACGACGATCAGGCCGTACATGCCGTTGGCGATGTGCATGCCGACGGGGGCGGTGGCGCAGTGGTAGATGTACACGCCCGGGTTGAGGGCGGTGAAGGCGAAGGTCGCCTGCTGTCCAGGGGAGATGAGCGTCGCTTCGGCGCCGCCACCCTGGCCGTTCACAGCGTGCAGGTCGATGTTGTGCGGCATCATGCTGTCCGGCCGGTTCTGCAGGGTGAAGGTGACGTAGTCGCCTTCACGCACGCGGATCATGGGCCCGGGGACGCTGCCGCCGAAGGTCCAGAAGCGGTACTCGACGCCGTCGGCGAGCTCGAGGACCTCTTCGGTCGTCTCGAGTTCGTACGTGACGTGAGCGCGGTAGTCGCGGTCGATGGCCGGCGCGACGTTGGGAGCGTAGCCGAGAACGCCCTCGATGACGGGCAGGTCCTCGACGGGGATCTGGTCTTCAGGGTCGGCGCGCAGCGCGCGTTCGGGCCACAGGCCCGCGATGCTGAAGTCGTGGACGTGGGTGTCGTGCGATTCGACGGTCGCGACCTGCTGCAACGCAGCGTCGGTGTCGGTAGTGGTTGCCGCGCCCGCTCTGCCGCTCAAGGCCAGGGCCACGGCCAGCGTGACGAAGACCGCAGCGGCCCCGATGATGAGCCCACTGCTCAGGTTGCCTGTTGCCTTGCGCATCGTGGTGCCTCCTGCTATCAGAGTAGAGGTTCGTGGCGCGATGCTAGCGCCTGTCTGCGTTCCGGACGATGGGGTAGCTACAATCTTGGACATCTACGTCCAGATTAGTGACGGGTCCGAAGCCGGAACAGGGACAGATGTCATGTGAACCAACGCACGAAGCGGCTCCGGTCGGGACAAAACTCGGACGGCGGTGGCGAAGTTCGGTGCTAGCATCCGTGCATGGAGGAACAGGTCCCGCCTGCGATCCGCACGCTCCTGAAGCGCGAGGAGAGCTACGCCGTCCACGCGCTGATCTACGTGGCCGAGAACCCGGGCGCCGCGACCGCACAGATCGCGGCCGACCTGCAGATGCCGCCCGCGTTCCTCGCCAAGGTGCTGAGGCGGCTCGCCGAGGCCGGGTACCTCGAGAACCGGACGGGTCGCAACGGCGGCGTCAACCTCAAGGTCGACCTCGACGGCGTGACACTGCTCGACGTCATCCAGACCGTCTCGGGAGCGTTGGTGCTCGACACGTGCCAGACGCGCGACCGGTGCGCGACCCAGGAGCGCAAGGGATACTGCAGCCTCAACGGCGTGTGGGTGCGCGCGACGCTGGCCATCCACGACGTCTTCCAGGCCGTCAACATCGGTTCGCTCGTGAACCCGCGGGCAGCGGCGTCGACCCGCGCCGGGACGATCGCGCGGCGTCGAACCGCCGCTCGGGGTGAAGTCGTCGGCCCATAATGGGCGCATGTCAGACCTCGCCCCAGCCTCACCTCCGATGACCTACCAGCGCGTGGGCAGGAGCGGCCTCCTGCTGCCGCGCATCTCGCTCGGCCTGTGGCAGAACTTCGGCGAGAACCGCCCGCTCGACACCATGCGTGACGTCCTGTGGCGGGCGTTCGAGCTCGGCATCACCCACTTCGACCTCGCCAACAATTACGGCCCTCCCGCCGGCGCGGCCGAGGTCAACTTCGGGCGCATCCTGCGCGAGGACTTCGCGGGCCTCCGGAACCGGCTGGTGATCTCGACCAAGGCCGGCTACCGCATGTGGGACGGCCCGTATGGCGAGTGGGGCTCTCGCAAGTACCTGCTGTCGAGCCTCGACGAGAGCCTCGACAGGAT
>Ga0123332_1005738_pt1 | contig 10436 bp, 6 predicted proteins | sample BioC12SIPDNA_4_FD_89958 | JGI IMG/M metagenome (GOLD analysis project Ga0123332, IMG submission 89958) | Anaerobic biogas reactor microbial communites from Washington, USA - Biogas_R2_A C12 SIP DNA | ecosystem: Engineered > Bioreactor > Anaerobic > Unclassified | place: Washington, USA... | reverse complement strand
ATGTTTTGATCTGTTGCACCACTCGATTTGCCGAACGCAATGAGACTTACACAGTTCTCACTCCCAAACACCTCATCCATCATGCAGCGGACGAGATGGACGTTCTCGTCGCCGATCTGGACGAAGATGGAGCCGGTTTCGGTGAGCAGGTCGCGGGCGACGGTGAGGCGGTCGCGGAGATAGGCCAGGTAGGAATGGATGCCGAGCTTCCAGGTGTCGCGGAAGGCGCGGACCTGTTCGGGCTGGCGGGTGGCGTCCTCGGCCTTGCCGTCCTTCACGTCGCGCTTGCGGGTGGAGACCTGCCAGTTGGAGCCGAACTTGATGCCGTAGGGCGGATCGAGGTAGATGGTCTGGACCTTGCCCTTGAGGCCCTCCTTCTCGGCCAGACTGGTCATGACCAGCAGCGAGTCGCCGAGGATCATGCGGTTGGCCCAGTTCTGCTCGTGGTGGTAGAAGTCCACGCGCTGGTCGAACGCCTCGGGCAGGCCGTTGAAGTCGGCGAAGAGGTCCAACTGCCGGCCCATGCCGGTCTCGGCCGCGGTCTTCGCCTCGGCCACCGCCTGGGCTTCCCGCCGCACGTCCTCGACGAGCACCTGCGGGTGGATCTTCTCCTGGATGTAGACCGGCACCACCGGGACGGCCAGGTCGGCACGGTCCTGCTCGTCCTTGCCCTGCCAGACAAGCTGCGGGTCCAGCGACGGATCCCGCGGATAGAGCATGGCCTTGGGGGCCGCCTCGTCGTCGGCCACAAAGTCGCGCAGCTCCTCCGTCGGAATGTTCGCCCGCTTGTCCTTGTGGCGGATGGAGTGGACGGGGGTGGGTCCGGCAGTAGTTTTATTGGGTCCCGCTTTGCTACGTGCCATTCTGTGATTCCTCCATCAGCGATTCGCGGCCAACACGGGGAGCGGGAATGAGTGCGGCCTAGGCACGCGGACGACGGGCATCTCGTCCCAGGTGCGCCCTTCAAGCACTCGGCCTGTACGTTTCTTGTTGACACCACCCCACTGTTTGAAGAAGAACGGTACCCGCGCCCGACGACATTGATTTCGAATATCGACCACCCACTCCGGGCTCATCGGCCGGGCACCGGGACCCGATTCTCCTCCGACGATCGCCCAGTCGATGCCTTCCAGGTTGAGTTTCGGAAGGGGACCAAGCAGCGGTTCAAGAGACAGGAACTTGACGCAAGCCCGGGTTTTCCGCAGGTGGTCGATACGACAAGTGTAATCCTGGTTCTCAACGCTCACGCCCATCCAGATGTGGGGTTCCCAAGGCAGGTCAGGATCAAGCTCCCGCAAACGATCCGCACGCTTCGTCAGTATCTGGTACTGATGCCAATTGGCTTTCCGCATGACCTGGAAGGTTTGCAGGATAAACTCGACAGGGACATCCTTATGGAACAAATCACTCATCGAGTTGACGAAGATGCGCTGCGGTTTCTTCCAAGACAAGGGCAGTTCGAGTGCATGTGGATGGAGCGTCAGCTTGAAGCCGTTGACGTAGTTGGGCTGCCCCATAGCCTTGAGCCGTTCGGCCATGCGTTCGGCATAACAGTTCTTGCAGCCGGGGCTGATCTTCGTACAACCGGTGATAGGGTTCCACGTGGATCCGGTCCATTCTATGGCGGAATGTGTGCCCATCCTTTAGCCCTCCACTCCAAATGTAATACGAACATCGTCCGGGAATGTACCTTTGCGTCTCGTCTTGCCTTCTGGCTTGGCAGCGGTGAGCATTCCTTGTTCCTCCATCCGCTTGAGGACAACCTTATAATTGCTGTCAACGTAGGGACGACCGACGGAGTGTGCTTGATAGAGGTCACGGAAGGAGATCGTCCTGCCGGAGTACTCCTGGAGGAGCATGCCTTCGAGGTCGTCCAGAGGGCGGTTTAGCTCGAAGAGCGTGGGGAATCGTGCGTCAGCGGGGTTGTATTCGAAACTGGCAACCCCCTGCTCCGCTTTTGAGCTTTCCTTCGCCATGATCTTCTTCATGATGTCGTAACCAAGAAAATGCTTCGTGACGAAGATCAGGTGATGACTTGTCCTCTCGTTAGGGCGACGAAAGCGGAACGGCAGCACGGATCGCTTGCCATCGGGATTGAGTGCCTTGGATAGCCTTTCGACAATCAGAAGCTCGCGTTCAGCGGGGTCCATCGGATCAAGTTGTTCGCGCAATGCGTCGGCCTGGATGCCAAATAGAGCGTCCATATGTTCGCGCACAGCCGCGTTCCCCAGCCCCATGTTAATGCGATTATAGTTGAAGAAGAACACACACTCACATGCCCAATCCTTGACTACAGCATTGACCAGCCGCAAGGAAAGGCCTTTATACCCCCATGGGTCAACAAAGAAGAGCGTCGGCACGAGCTGCATTTTCTCAAAACGCTTCACGATTTTGTCGCCGACCTCTTCATTCATCACCATCGGCTCGTGCTTGAGTGTTTTGACATTTGGCAGGCCGTCGATAGCGGCCTCTAGCGCACGGATCGCGGCTGCGTCACGGTCGTTGAAGAGGGTCACGAGACGTTGGGACATCACCGGATTCTGAATGGCCCTCTGGAGGATCAACAGCGGCGTTGACATCGTGCCATCCTTATACCGCCCCGGCCCGGCGAAAAGGTCTATGTACGCGATGCGGTCGGAGCGTTGAACCCGTGTGATAACGGTGGCCCAGGCGAAGAAGTAGTCAGCTACAATCTTCGCCTTGATCTGTGATTGCTCCCTGGATTCCTCAAAAAACTTCGTCATCAGCGTACCTTTCCGACAGTCTGCAGAATTGTAGTCATCGCATCCCACGGGTCATGAATCTCGACGAAGGCCCAGCGCCCGAAGCCGCCGTGGTTGTTGACGGCGGGCACCCAGAGCGTGCGGGCGGTGGCAACCTTGGCGGCCTTGTCCTTCTTCTTCTCGCCGGTGACCTCGATCAGGAGGTTCAACGGGTTGTCCGGGCCGTGGCCGTCATCCATGACCGCGACGAAGTCGGGCGTGTACTGATGCTCCTCGCCGTTGAGCGTGTAGGGGATGGTGAAGCCCAGGCAGTGGTTTTTGACATAGCGCAGCACCGGCAAGTCACCGTCCTCCAGCGTCTGGGCGAGCTTCTGCTCCCAGGAATCGGTGTCGGCGACGATATGCGAGACGTGGCACTTGTCGGGGCGGGTCGCATAGACCGGGCGGGTGGTGTCGAAATCGACGTAGCGGGTCGAGCCCAGGGTATCGTAGGGCCGCAGAATAGGCAGCAGGCGCGCCGGGCCGCTGGTGGCCTCTCCGCCCTTGACGATGGCTTTGTAGACGCGGTCGGCGGCGTCGTGGGCGAACTGAATGAGCAGGAGCAACTGCGGGAAGGTGTTGTCCTTGAGCGTGACGCATTCGGCCAGCCAGCGCTTGACGATGGCCAGGAGCTGCGGGAAGAGCCAGATCTGCACCTCGCGGTCGAAGTGATGATGCTTCGGGCGGTCGGCGTGTTTCTCGCAGTCGCTGCGGAAGTACTTCTCGAGGGTCAGCTTGGCCAGCAGGAAGGCGACCTCGTTGGGCCGGCGGCGTTTGAGGTCGTCCAGGGTGTGGATGCTGGTCTCGCCGACAATGGGAGCGTTCTCAGTCTTGGTGGGGATGTCCGCGGTGGTCAGGGCCAACCGGGAATCCTGGTCGAAGATCGGGCTGGGCAGACGTTCGCCGCTGATGTCGTATCGGTAGCCCAGCAGGCGGGGGAAGGTGACCTCGCAGGCGATGCGGGCGTCCAGGGCGCGGACTCTGGTGGGCAGCGGGCCGGGTTTCGGCTCCTTGGTGGCCCCGCTGCACGGGATGAATGAGAACGGCACCCCGTAGACCTCGGCGTATTCGGGCTCGAAGACGCCGCGCTCGTTGGCCGCGTAGCTCATGCGGCGCAGCCCTCGACCGACCACCTGCTCGCAGAGAAGCTGGGTCCCGAAGGCCCGCACGCCCAGGATGTGGGTGACCGTGTTGGCGTCCCAGCCTTCGGTGAGCATCGAGACGCTGACCACGCATTTGATGTGCTCGCCGAGCTTGCCGGGCTTGCCGATGGTGTTCATGACCTCGCGGAGCAGGTCTTCGTCGGTCAGGTTCTCGGCGTCGCGGCCGGGAAAGCGGGCGCGGTACTCGTCCTTGAACTCGTCGATCTCGCGGGCGGCGATCTTCTTGAAATCGTCGCTCATGGCCTCGCCGGACTCAAGCTGCTGGCTATCCACGAGGACGGTGTTGGGCCGATGCAGCCAGCCGCCCCGGCCGTCATCGTTGCGGAAGATGGGCAAGGCACCGGCCTGGACGATGGTCCGGTCGTCGAGCTGTTTCTCCCAGCCGGCGATGTAGTCGGAAATCAGCTTCGAGACGTTCGTATTGTTGCACACGACGATGAAGACCGGGGGGGTGATGCCCTTGGCCTGGGCGTCGGCGTTCTGTTCCCAGAGCCGGTAGTACTTCTCGTAGTTGCTGTAAAGGCTGTGTAGGGCTCCCTGCAACTCGGCGGGCAGCTTCGGTTCACCGCTGACGGCCTCGGTCTTGCGGCCTTTGCGGGGCAGGTCCTCGCGGATGCGGAGCCACAGGTCGCGGTAGGTGGGCTGCTCACCGGTCATTGAATCGTCGGCCACGGGGACGCGGGGAACCTTGACGATACCGGCCTCGATGGCGTCGATGAGCGAGAAGTCGGAGACGACCCAGGGGAACAGCAGGGCCTCGGAGTAACCGGACCCGCGCAGGAAGAAGGGGGTGGCGGAGAGGTCGTAGATGGCCTTGACGCCGATCTTGCCTTTCACCGCCTCGATGCCAGATATCCAGACGCGGGCCTCCTTCTCGCGCTGCTGGGCTTCCTTCCGCTCGTCGGCGGTGAGCTTGACGTTCTCACCGTCGGGCTTGCGGCGGTAGCAGTGGTGGGCCTCGTCGTTGATGACGATGATATTCCGCTTGTTGCCCAGTTCGCGGCAGACCCGGCGGACCATCTGGTCGGGCGTTTCGGTGAATGGGCCGTCCGCCCCCTGGGCAAGGATGCTCTTGGTGAGCTTGCCGGCGACGACCTTCTCGCGGAACAGGAAGGCGTGAAAGTTGGTGATGAGGATCTTGGCCTTGGCCAGTTCCTCCAGATTGTGGGCCGGCAGGATGTCCCGCTGCCGGTAGTAGTTCTGGGGGTCATTGGGCAGCAGCACGCGCAGCCGGTCGCGGATGGTGATGCCGGGGGTGACGATCAGGAACGTATCCGAGAAGCGGGCGTCCTGGGGGTTGGCGAGCTTGTTCAGTGCGTGCCAGGCAATGAGCATGGCCATGACGACGGTCTTGCCGGAGCCGGTGGCCATTTTGAAGGCCATCCTGGGGAGTCCGGGGTTGGCTTGGTCGTTCGCGTCGCGAAGCTCGTTCTCCATCCAGGCGTCGCCGTATTTCCTGGCGACCTCGGTGATGTAGATGGCGGTCTCCAGGGCCTCGATCTGGCAGAAGAAGAGCTTCCGCTCGCGCTCGGGATGGGTCCAGTACTGGAGCAGCCGGGCGGTGGTAGGGGTAATGCCGACGTAGCCGCCTTCCCGCCAGAGGTTGACGCGTTGACGGATGCGGTTGACGACCTTGTTCTCCTCGATGCGGTCCTTGGTCCATTCGGTGTCGAACACGAGCTGGCCGGAGCCCTTCTTGCGCGGCTGGGCGATGGGAACGAAGTATGAGCTGACCCGCCGGCCCTGGACGATCTCGTTGGTGATACCCTCGTCGGTGAACCTGAAGTGCCGGGTGGGCTCGGCAAAGGGCGAGTTGAGAATGGGGTTTTCGATCACCACCTGGGGCATAGGGTCGGTTCCTAGAGTGGGCTATCTCGACCTACTCGCTCGGCAGACTCCTCCGGGCCGCGCGGCCCGATTGTACAGGCGGGGAGCGGGGTGCACCAGCAGGTTAGGCTTGATACCGACTTGCGGCGGGCCGACGGGTCGGTTCCGGCCGGAGCGTGGTGGCGTCGCCGGGGGGCAAGAACGGCGGGGTGGGCTCCTGGTCCTCAGTTGATGTACCTGAGGGGGCCTGGCGAGCCCCTGAAGTTCCGTCGCCTCGGCGTCGGCCTCACCCAGGATGCCCGAAGGGCTCCGGGCCGACGCCGGGGCGACGGAACGTAAGGGGCGGCCCCTGCAAGTTCCGGAGCCGAGGCCGAGGCCCTCCCTTCTTCTGGGCAAAGTGGCCCGTGGCAGAAGCCACCTCGTCGAGGGACAGAATGCGTGCGTCCACTGTGCGTGCCGGGAGCGGAGAAATCGCATACCTTGTGGGCATGGCGTCCGTGTTCAAACTGACTGTTCATCGTTGGGCTTGTCTCAACGGGCTCAGTATCTATTCCGCGGTACTCGCACATCAGGCGGTTCTGTCGGCGGAGCGAGTCTGGAAGCTGTCCGTGTGCCTGCGCGAAGGGGGGTTCGACCGGTTGCTGCCGAAGCGCCCGGATGCCGACCGGTGGCTTGGGATGTACCGAAACCATCGGGGGGTGCTCACGAAGGGCTGGAACGCGATGGAGCGTCCGGAGAAGGGTGTTCCGGGTGCCGGGACGGTGTTGGCGGAGAGTCGGCTGGTGAGTCATGAAGCCCAGCACCATTCGGAACGGTTCAAGAAGCGACTGCAAGGGCAGTTAGCGTTGGTGTCCGAAGGCCGGCTAAGAAGGCTGCTACGAGTGGGGTTCAGGCAGGCTCACAAGTCATACAAGCGGCATTTGGAGGAGGTGGCGGCGGAGATCGCCGGGCGGCCTGCGGACGAGGATTTGTCCCGGGTGGGTGAGTCCCTGGCCACGGTCCCGGAGTTCTACTTCCTGCTGCGCGTGTGGCTGCCGTGTCTGTTCGAGTACTGCACCTTCCCCGGGGAGTTGCTCAGGCAGGCCCGGCAAGGCGACGAGGACGCGATCGAGAAACTTCTGCGGCTCGATGACCTGGCGATACACGACCGGGGCATTCAGGCGTGGGTCAACGGCGAAGGGGGGCCGCAACGGCTGGCCCGGCTCGGGGACGCGAGCAAGTGGGCGGCGAAGCTTCCCGCCGGGCAGAACAGCGCGTGGCACTTCAAGCAGTGCGTCGGGGGGCTGATCTCGGCTATGTCGCAAAAGACCTTCTACGTCCTGGATCGCTGGGGGTTGAAGCCGACGCCGCTGGAATCGCCGCGGATCATGGATCTGTTCGACGCGCTGTACCGGGACAGGGAGGGCAGGAAGCAGGCGGTGATGACGGCCCCGGATTTCGCCGAAGTGAATCCGGAGTCCTGGGCCAAAGCGGTGCAGCGGTACCGGAAACAGTGGGACCGCTTGCTGTTCGCAGACCTGCCGGACAAAACCAGTCGGGGGTAAATGTCCGGGTGCCGACCACCTCGCGGGTCTACTCTGGCCCGCATGAGTGAACCAACGGAAAAGCTGAACGGGCGGTGCCAGGAACCGCAGGACACGACGGCGGCGGGGCCGACGGGGGCCCCGCGCCCCGAAGCGGGGAGCGGCGGCCCCGCCGCCGATGGGACCATGGCGTCGTCTGTAACACGCCATGGTCAAATTTCAGAGGAGAGAGTCGAGGGGGCGGCAAGTTTCACGCATTCGCTGCTGGCGGCCGGTGTCGATTCGCTGAGCCTGGGCGTCGGGGTGGATTGGGGCGAGCGATGGGCGGGGTTGGAGCAAGACCTCGCGGCCATGAAGGACAGGGCCAAGGGCACCGATGGCGTGCTCTGGGGCCGGCTACCTGACCGGCCGGCCATCTTCCATGCCGGCGGCAAGCCGCCCATGTACCGGTATCACGTCGAGACGGGGGCGGGGCATCTGTTTATGGCCCATCGGCCCGGGCCTGACAAGTTCCCCAACGTATACGCCTCGGTGGCCTGTGCGGAGTTGTGGTGCCGGGGGCTGCGTGCAGCGGTTGGCCTGCTCCAAACGGATATCGAAGCCCTCGGCGGCCGGGTCGTGTCGCTGCTGCCCAGCCGGTGCGACCTCTGCGCCGACCTCCTGATTCCCCAGGGGCTGGACCTGGCGTTCCTTCAGTCGCACATCGTGGCCCGGTCCGCCGCCCGGCGGCAGTACCTGACCGGTGATGTCCTGGAGTCCTACTACGTCGGGCAGGGCTCCGGGGCCATTCAACTCCGCATCTACGACAAGGCCAAGGAAACCGACAAGAACGGGCACAAGGGCTGGTTCCTTGAGGTCTGGGGCCTGGCGGAATGCGCGCACGTGTGGCGGGTCGAGTTCCAGGTCCGACGCCAGGCGCTCAAGGAACTCGGCATCGACAGCCTCGACGACCTCGAATCGGGGATCGCCGGCATCTGGCGGTATCTGACAAGCGATTGGGCCTCGCTGCGTTTGCCGGACGACGAGAACTCGGCCCGCCGAACCGTGCATCCTCTCTGGCAAACCGTCCAGGGCGCTGCCGCGCGGTTCGGAGTCGAACGAAAGATCGAGCGGGATGCAAGGCGGGACTCTGCCGCCGCTGTTAGGCGAATCCTCGCTCAGATTGCGGGCTGGGTTGTGTCCTATGCGGTCGCGACGGGCATTCCCACGCGGGATGCCGCTCTCGATTCCTTGGGCCACGATATCAGGCGCGATCTGCTCCCGTGGAGCTTCGCCGAACGCTACGTCCGGAAGGCGGTAGCCTTGGGGCGAGAAGTCCCCCCCGGTCTGGTCGACGCCACAGCCAACGAATCAACCGAGGCGCAGCCTGCCGAAGAAACGCACGATACCGACAAACCAAAGCGTCCTGCCGCCTTGCATGTGGAAGAGTTCTTCCGGCGGGGTAGGGGCGGTGACCATCCGACAGCCACGAGGGGGCACTGAGCGAAGATGGCCACGGCTTCAGGTCCAGTACGATTGGCCGTCCGGGACGATCAATCCCCGTCCGCCGACGTACTGCCGGCCTGGATGACGCCGGAACTGATCCGTTCCACCATCGAGACCTGGCAACCGTATCACGCGGACCGCTTGACCGAAGCGGATGCCGTCGGGATACTCCGAAGCGTCGGCCGGCTGGTCGATGTCTTGGAGGATCTCCCATGAGTAAGCGGTTCGTCGGATTGGCCCGCGTGTCAAGTCGTGAGCAGGAACGCGAAGGGTTTTCGCTTGATGTGCAGGAAGAAGCGCTGCGCCGTTACGCCGAGCGACATGGCGGCAGGCTGGAGCATCTCTACCGCATCGCCGAGACCGCCAGCAAGCGACAGGAACGCAAGACGTTCAAGGATATGCTGGCCTACGTCAAGGCCCACGCCTCCGAAGTCGACGGGTTGCTGTTCTACAAGGTCGACCGGGCGGCCCGCAACGTGTTCGACTATGTGGAACTCGAACGGCTGGAAGCGGACCACAACGTGCCGGTGATCTACGTCACGCAACCGACAGAGAACACACCGGCCGGCCGGATGCAGCGGCGGATGCTGGCCAACATGGCGTCGTTCTTCACGGAGCAGCAGAGCGTCGATGTCCGCGAAGGGCACGCCCGGCGGGTCCAGAGCGGCTTGTTCGTCGGTTCCGCCCCGTACGGCTACCGTAACGTGCGGATCGACGGTCGGGGCCTGGTCGAAGTCGATACCGAGCGGGCATCGACGGTTCGACGCATCTTCGAGCTTTACGCGTACCACGGCCATACGCTGGACAGCCTGCGTGAAACTCTCGGCCGCGAAGGAATCATCTATCTCCGCAGCCAGGCGGCCTTCCCGCGAAGCACGCTGCATCGGATGCTGCGGGACCGGTCGTATATCGGGGAAGTGCGGTATCACGGGCAGTGGTACGCCGGCACACATGAGCCGATCATCGACCGGGCCACGTGGGACCGCGTGCAGGTGCTCTTGGGCGAGAGGATCTACCGAGCCCACGAGTTGACCTACGCCGGCGAGTTGGTGACCTGCGGCCACTGTGGCCGTCCGATCACCGGTGAATCAAAGATCAAGAAGACCCGCACCGGCGAGCGGGAGTACACCTACTACCGCTGCACGCGGTACGCGAGCGCGGACCATCCGCGTATCAGGGTGACCGAAGCGCAGCTCGACGAGCAAGTACTCATCCTGTTCGGCAAGATGCGGATTGAGGACCAGCGGGTGCGGGATTGGGTTGTCGAGGTGCTCCGGGCCCGTGCTCGGGCGACCCAGGATGAAGCCCGCAGTCGAACGGCCGGCGTACGTCGCGAGTTGGCCGGCATCGAGGCCCAGCGGGACCGTTTGTTGAACCTGCACCTCCTCGATGAGATCGAGGCGAGCACCTTCAGCCGCAAGGATACAGAGCTGCGCGACCGGGCCGCGCATCTGCGGTTGCAGCTCGAGGCCGGCGACCGAGGCCAGTCGGAACACGCCGACTTGGCCATCAAAGCGTTTGAACTTTCGCAAAAGCTTGCGGAGAAGTGGCTTACAGCGGATTACTCCGCCAAGCGGCAGATCCTCGATATCCTCTGTTTGAACTTGTCGCTCGACGGCGCAACTCTCGTTCCCACAATGAGAAAGCCCTTCGACCTGTTGGCCGAAGGGCTCATT